>JACCDP010623659.1_pt1 | contig 10969 bp, 8 predicted proteins | sample 7445841 | NCBI WGS metagenome assembly JACCDP01 (sample SAMN15323441, study PRJNA562643) | freshwater metagenome | isolation source: river surface water | place: USA:Blue River Watershed | collected 2017-08-17
CCCGCGTCAGCAGGAAGTACGAGAGGTGGTTGAGCGCGAAGGTCATCTCGAAGCCGTCGGGCGTCAGCGCGTGGTCCTCGAAGATCGCCCCCGCGTTGTTCGCCAGGACATCGACGCGATCGAAGCGCTGCGCGATCGCCGACGCGACCGAGCGCACCTCGGACAGACGGGACAGGTCACCGAGGAAGGCGCTGACGGTGTCTTCACCGGCCGCCTCGCGCAGCTCCGATGCCACCCGCTCGGTCTTCTCCGGGTTGCGCCCGACGATGCCCAGCGTCGCGCCGCGCCGGGCGAATTCGATCGCGGCCGCCTTTCCGATGCCCTCGGTGGCGCCCGTGACGACGAACACCTTGCCTTCGAGATCCTTCACCATCCGCGACTCCTCCAAAACAATCAGGGCTTCCAGCCGAGCCGTGCGACGAGCTGCTTCGCGAACTGCTGCGCCCGCAGTTCCTCCGGCAGGTCGTACTGCCCGGGCACCGCTGAAATCACCTCGAACACAAGCCGTTTCGCTTCATCGACATCGCCCTTCGAATCGCGCGCGGCGAGTGCCTCCGCGAGGTAGACGCGACCGCGCAGGTTCCTCGGGTTCGCCTCGAGCGACTTGCGGAGCCACGCCACCGACTGGTCATAGTCTCGCTTCGGCCAGGGGAGCTCGAACTTGTAGCGGCCCAGAGCGTTCCAGACGCCGCCGTTGTCGATGCCGAACTCCTTCTCCGACGCCTTCAAGAGCGGGTCGCGGAAGCGCCCCTCGACGCCCTGGGTGAGCGCCGTCAGGACCCCGACCGAGTGCGAGTACTCGCCGATGCAGAGCGCCAGAAAGTAAAGACCGGCAGCACCGTCGGCGCGCGCGGCGACGGCGCGGTCGCCGGCGTTCATGCCCTCCCGGGCGAGCGCCTTCTTCTTCTCCTTATCGGCCGTGCTCTCCGCAGCCCAGAAAGAGGCGCGCGCAAGGCGCCACTCGATGTCGTACTGCCCCGGCTGCGCGGCCGACGCGGTCCGCAAAAGGGTCAGCGCCTCGTCCATGCGCCCGGCTTTGTCGCGCTCGGCGTAGGCCTCGTCGGCGCTCTTCAGCTTCTCGAGGAGCGTCGCGTCGGTGACCGTCGGTGCGGGACCGGTCCAGCGCACGGTGCCCGCCGCACGCGCCGGCGCAGTGACGAGAAACATCGACAGGACGACCACCACGGCTGCACGCATTCGAGCCTCCACCCAGCACTTCACGCGCAACGGGGTACCAGACGGGGCCGCGAGCGACAAGCTGCGGCCGTCCGTTTGCGGCTACGATGAACCCATGCAACTGCGCTCACTTTCCGTCGCCGCGGCGCTCCTCGCATGGGGCTGCGCGCACGCGCCGGTCACGGCTCGCCCGGTCGCGTCGCACCGGCTCGCCGACGCCCCCGTGGTGGTCGAGGCCGACGAGGCGATTCGTCCGCAGGTCGACGAGGCCGTCCGGCGCTCGCTGCCGCGCATCGCCGCGTGGGGCACGTTGCGCGAGGTCGTTCATGTCCGCGTCCACCCCACCCACGAGGCGCTCGAACGCGCGGTCGACCGGGTCGGTTTCCCGTGGCTGCGCGCGTGGGCCCGATACGATTCTGTCGACGTCCAGGATGCGCGGACCTGGGGCCTGCTGAAACCGCCTGCGGGTGCCCTGCTGGAGCTCCTCACCCACGAGCTGACCCACTGCCTGATGTACCAGCGCATCGGGAACGCCGAGTCATGGCGCCGCAAGGGTGTTCCCCTGTGGTTCCGCGAGGGCATGGCCTCCGTGACCGCCGAGCAGGGCTATCGGCGAATGACCGTCGAGGAGCTGTCGCGCCACCTTCGCACGCACCCGGGGCTCGACCCGCTGAGCGCTGCCGAAGCGCTGGTGCAGAACGAGAACGATCTCGTCTACGGGGCCGCTCACCGCGCCTTCGCGTTCCTGCTTTCGCGGCATGGGCAGGACACCATCTCGGCCCTTCTGGACCGTATGGGCTCGGGTGACGCCTTCGACAGCTCCTTCAAATCGGCCATCGGCATCAGCCATGACGACTTCAAGGCCGACTTCCTCAACTACCTGCGCTGGGAGGGCTGGCGAAAGGCGCGCTGAGGCGCCCGGGTCACTGTGGGCAGCCGCCGGTCTGTGGATTGAGGAAGCTGAGTGACTGCCGACCGAAATGGTAGGAGACGGCCCCTCCGTCGAACGGCGCCGTCATCGCGTTGAAGTCGTTGGGCGGGCTCCACGAGGAGGCGCCGCAGAGAAGTGTCACGACCCCGCTCTTCGTGTCGACACGGGCAACGAGTGGCGGCGACGCGTCCTGAGTGCTGGACCCCTGGACGGGACCGGCGAGCAGCAGCTGTCGGCTGCCGCCGCTGGACGTCCAGCGAACCGTGAATCCGGCCGTGAAATTGAGCGAGGACAAGAGCGGCACCTCGCTCATTACGACGTTGCCACCCGAGAGCAGCTTGAACAGCTGGACTTGCCCGCCGAAGGAGGAGGCGAGCAGCCAGAGGACGTCCTCCTGGCCGTCGTGAATCAGCCCCCGAACCTGAAAGCCACGGGTCGGCGGCGTCAGGGTCGAGACGCTCTGCCACGACGGCCTCACCGCCCCGGTCGTACCGCGGTCGAGCTTCGAGATGGCGAGGCCGCCCTCGCTCGACGCGGCCACGTAGGCGACGCCCGCGCCGGCGTCGAAGGCCAGCGCTGCGGCGCTGCCGGTATCGACGGTGCCGGCAAACAGCGGAGTCGCCTCAAATAATGCGTCACCGCCCGCGTCCTCCCCCACCGTGACGCTCCAGGAGTCGGTCGGGGGCGTCCCATCGGCGCCGGTGCCGCCCACGACCAGATACGCGGAGTTCTTGGAATCCCAGACGACGAGTGGACTCGAAACCTGCGCCAGCGTGGCCTGTTCTGACTTCCACGTCGCCTTGGACCAACCTCTACCGCGCCGGAAGACCCACGGGGCAGCAGACTGCCCGCCAGCCCCCTCGAACTCGACGCCCGCGAGGAGGGCGAGGTTCGTGTCGGTGCCGTCAACCGCCAGCACGGCGCCGGTCCGGTAGCCGGGAGCGGCACCGCTGGTGGGCCCGATCTCCGACCACGCCAACGCCCCCGGGCGCAGCACGAAGGGTCGACCTCCGGATGACGCCGCACCCTGGGTCGGATAACCGCCGAACGCGTAGACATCGGCCCCTGCGTCGCTCTTCTCCACGAGAATCGTGGGGTCGGAAAGGTCGAGGCGCGGCGCCGCGGTCCAGCTGGCCGCGGGGTCCCGCAGGTCGAGAGTCGCAGTCGAGACCTGCGCGCCCGTCGCCGACGAGCCACCGATGACGAGCAGGCGACCAGCCGAGCGGTCCAGCACCAGCGACGCGCCGTAGCGCAGGTCGTACCCCGTCGCGGTGACGTTGACCCACTCGGGACTGCCGGAGGAGAAGTCGATGGCGAAGGGCGGGCTGTCGCTGAAGAGCACGTAGAGCCTCTTCCCCTCGGGGTCATAGGCGCTGCGGGCCGAGTAGGTCGACGACGGGAGCTGCACCGAATCCCGACGGGCGACCGTCACCTGGCTCCAAGTCGTCTTCGCCGCGTCGAAGGTCCAGAGCCCCGACAGGTCGCTCGTGCAGCAGACCAGCATCCGCCCATCGTTCGGATTCCAAGAGGCGGACAGCTCGCCGACCGGACGATCCGGGGCCGTACCCGTGGTCGCGACGGGCAGCCAGCGCCACGGCCGCGCCCGAAGATCGAGCTGGGAGACCGACAGGGTCTCCAGCAGATAGCCGGACGAGAAGACCCAGGCCTTCGCGAGCCCGTCGTCCCAGAAGGCGTGGGCCCCGGAGCCCATGGCGGGCGGTGTTCCCAAGACGGGGCTCCAGCGCCATGGTGACGTCGTCGCAGCATCGAGGCCGAAGGACCACGAGGCGGCCGGCGACGCGCGCTCAATCAGGTGCGCTCGGCGGGTGCCCGGGTCGATGACGCCGAGGAGGGCAACGGGAAGGTTCGGGGTGGCATCGAGCGTCGACCAGCCCGTCGGGACACAGTCGACGCCGTCGCCGGTGAAGCCTTCAGGGCACTTGCACTGCGCCCCTTGAGGACTGTCCGAGCAGACGGCGCTGAAGTGGCAGCCGCCGTTGTCTTCGGAACAGGTGCGGCGTCCGGAGCCGCCGCTGCAGGCGTCCGCGCGCTGGTCCGGATTGGGCGTCCGGGGACAGTTGTCGCAGAGGTCGCCGTAGCCGTCGCCGTCGCCGTCGGCCTGCAGCGGGTCGACCACGAGCGGGCAGGTGTCAACGGCATCGATGACCCCGTCCTGGTCCGAGTCGGGGTCGGCGCTGTCGCAGAGGCCGTCGCCGTCGCTGTCGCGGCTGCCGTCCGGGTCGAAACGACAGCCCGGCGCCTCATCGGCGTCGTTCACACGGTCGTTGTCGGAGTCTTCGTCGCCCTCCACGACGCCGTCCTGATCGTAATCGAACGGCGTCGACTCATCGAAGATGTAGATCGGCGGGGCCACCGCGTCCGGGTAGGCCGACACGCCGCCCATCCAGGTCTCGGCCACGTTGCCGTCGCGCAGCAGGTGCAGCGCATACACCCCTACGGAGAGCTCGATGCGCCATGAACCGTCGGGATTGACGAGAATCTCCTGAGCGCCGCCCGGCCCCACGGCCTGCAGACGGAACGAGCTGTAGTTCGTGACGCCGATCTTGTCCTCCGCGATGAGCTGGCCAGCGATCATCGCCCGCGTAGGCGCGTCCTCGTTCACCTCGACGGCCCCCAGCTCGACGGTCCGCAGCGAGCTCACCTTGGCGCTGCCCGCCCGCACCGCGGCGAAGGCGCCATTTACGGGCACGAGCGCGACGAAGGCGTATTCGCCGGGCGCCAGGTTTACGAACCGGAACGCCCCCGAAACATCCGTCCGCGCGAAGAGCGCCGGCTGCCCCTCGACGGCCACGGCTGCGCCGACAACGGGTACGCCCGCCTTCATCAGCTTTCCCGTCACGCTGCCGGTCGCCTCGACGAGGAGGGGGCCGAGATCGCGCGCATTCCTCGGGTCCGCGGCCCCGACGATCGGGTCGAGTCGGACGCGTGTGAGCCGCAGCTGCTCGTCGACCGCGCCGTCGCCGTCCGGGTCGCTCGAGATGACCAGCGTATGCTCGCCGCTCGGCATGCCACGGATGATGAAGCGGCCGTCCGAGCCGGACCGCACGAGAAACGGCGTTCCCAGCGCACGCACCGTTGCGCCGCCGAGCGGCTCGCGCCCGCCGTCTCCGCTCCGCTGGCGCTCGAGCAGACCTCTGATCTCGCCCGGCGAGACCTCGCGGTCGAACGTGAAACGGCATCCAACGAGGGCGATCAGGAGAACGGCGGCAACGTGGCGCATGGGGAGAGCCTAGCACGCGAGAGGCCGGAGAACAGTGCTACCGAGCCCCTTCAGGCGGCTCCTCCGCAAGCCCCTCGACTACCTCGTCGGCCATCACCTCGCCCGAAGGCGTCGCCGCGTACTCGAAGCCGGGGCGCCCGACCGACACACCGCGCCTGACACCGACTGCGCCGCCCGAGTCGAGGCCCGCGGAGGCCGGCGCCCCGCCGACGTTGGCGTCCCACTCGTTTGCCGCCGTATCCCCGCCCGCCTCGTCGAGCCACTCGCCATCGCGGCGATCCAGCTGAAGCGGCCGCTCGACGGGACCGCGATCGAGCGCTGTTTTCGGGCGTTTCGGGTCCGACATGGCGTCACCCTCCTCGAGGGGAGGTTGCGTCCTCACGCGGCGCGCGGCAGCCCCGTCCGACGCGTCCTGTTCCACATGGCGTTGGGGCGAAGGACGAGCGCGCGGAGGAGCCCCAGGAGCAACGCCACATTGGTCCGCACGAAGTGCCCCACGAGGCGCGCAAAACGCCCCGAAACACCGCGGGAAACCGGCATGTGCAGCCCCGTCGCGAGGACGGCCAACTGGGCAACCGACAGCACGGCGTAGAGGGGCCTCGCGGCGAGCGTCAGTGATGCGATGAGCGCGGCCGCGCAGAGCACCGGCGTGAACCAGCGCAGCAGCTTGTGGCTCCAGAAGGCCAGCCCGACGGCATCGGCGCGAAGGGCCAGCGGCCACAGCTCTCGCAGCGATTGGAAGTTCCCGGTCCCGATGCGGATGTGGCGCCGGAACTCGCCGGCCTCGTCCGCGCTCTCCTCCATTGCGACGGCATCGGCCGCATAGACGACGCGCCGGCCCGCGAGCAGCACGCGCATCGTGACCACGAAGTCGTCGACGATCGTGTCGGCAGGCAGCGGCCGCCACTCCGACGCACGCAGGAGGTAGAGACCGCCGTTCGCGCCCATGAGGGCGCCGAGCCTGGATTCGTAGTGCTTGAGCAGGCTCTCGTAGCGCCAGTACAGCCCCTCCGACACATCGGCGCCGTCGGGTGGAACGAGCAGCAACCGCCCCGAGGCCGCGCCGACGCGCTCGTCCCGAAGACAGTCGACGAGACGCGACAGGGCGTCGCGCTCGAGCATGGTGTTGGCGTCGGTGAAGAGCCACAGATCGCCGGTCGCGAGAGACGAGAGCCGGTTCAGCACCGCCACCTTCCCGCCCCGCGGAGCGGCGCTCAGCACGACGCCTCGGTCGGCGTAACGACGCACCAGGGCATCGGTGCCGTCGGTCGAGCCGTCGGAGCCGACGAGCACCTGCAGCCTGTCGGAGGGATGGTCGAGCGCGAGGGTGTTCTCGATTTTCTGGACGATGCAGTCGGCCTCGTCGTGCGCCGCGATGATGACCGAAACACGCGGCGCATCGACCGCCTCGTCCCTGCTCCGCGCGGGTCTGCGGCCCAGCAGCGCGACCGTCTCACGCAAGCGCAGCAGCGCGTCGACGCCGACGAGCAGCAACGGGTAGCCCACGTACGAGTAGGCGACGAGCGCCCACGCCAACCAGCAGACCAGCACCGCCACGTCGTCCCTCCACTCAGACTGAGCACCGCCTGCCCGGACCTCGCAACGGGCGTGCCGCACACATGATGGGTCGGCGCCCACGGTGTGCCGGATCGGCGCTGGCCCGGCGGTACATCACGTTGGTCGTGCGGTCGCCCGAGCCGGCACGAAGTTACCCACAGCCCCAACGGCTCGATGCCGCTCCCAGGCTCGCCACAAGCGGTCGCGCTGAACATTTGAAGCAGAGCGGTCGCTTCGATTTTCGTGGTGAGCCGTGGTTCACGGTGGTAGCTGGTGGGTGTTCACGGTTGCTGGCGGGTAACTCGGTCCAAGGCGGGCGTCATGGCGTTTTCAGGTGAATTCCCCTGCGCCCTCGAGGAGCGGTTCCGGACCACCTTTCCCGCCCGCTGGCGCGACCTTCTGAAGGCCGGCCAGGCCGCCGGCGACGAGCGCCTCGTGGTCTGGATGACCAAGGGTCCGCAGGGCGGGTTGTGGGGCTTCAGTCCGGCCGCCTGGGAGCGCTTCAGCGGCCGCATCGAGGCGCAGCTCAAGGGCGTCAGCGCGCTCAACCGGGAGGCTACGATGCTTCGCCATCTGTTCCTCGCGCCTGCGCAGGAGGTCGTCATCGACCGCCACGCACGCCTGCTCGTCCCCGAGGCGCTGCGCAGCTACGGCGCCCTCGAGGGCGAGGCGGTCTGGGTCGGCTCCGGGCCCTACTTCGAGCTCTATTCCAAGGCCCGCTGGCAGCAGCGGGAGGCCGAGATCCTCGAGACGCTCCGCTCCGGGGAGCTCGCGCTCGCGGCCGAAAAGTTCAACGTCAGCATCGACTGAGGGGGAAGCGAGATGTCATCCAAGTTCATTGCCGGGCTCGACCTGGGCAACCGGTTCGTCCGTGCGGTCATGGTCGAGGAGACGGGCGGCGAGCGCCGTCCCATCGCCAGCGCGCAGCTGCCGTCGCGAGGGATCCGGGCGCAGCAGATCGTCAGCATGCCGGAGGCCACCGAGGTGGTCGGCGCCGTGCTGGATGGTCTGGTCGAGCAGGCCGGGGCCGAGCCGGACGCGCTGGTCTGCGCCGTGGGCGGCCGCCACGCCTCCAGCACCACCACCTTCGGCGTCGCGCCGGTGCGCAGCGGCATCGTCACGGAGCGCGACCTCAGCAACGTCGAGGCGAGCGCGCGCGAGGGCGTCGTCCCCCACGACCGCAGCGAGCTGCACCTCCTGGTCGACAGCTACCGCGTCGGCGCGAACACCGAGATCAGCAGACCCGTGGGCATGCACGGCCGTCGCCTCGAGCTTTGGGGCCGCCTGATTTCGGCGGAGCGCAACCTGCTTCAGAACCTCGAGCGCTGCGTCGCGGCCTCGGGCCGCTCCGTGTCGCAGTTCGGGCTCGGCCTCCTCGCAACCGCGGACAGCTTCCTGCTCCCGGAGGAGCGCGACGGCTCGGTGGTGCTGCTCGACATCGGCGCCTCCTGCACCGAGGTCGTCGCCTACTCCCACGGCCGTCCGGTCCACATCGGCCTGGTCGCGCTGGGCGGCGACCACCTCACCGCCGACCTGGTCGATGCGCTGCGGACCCCGTTCAATGCGGCCGACCGCATCAAGCGCGACTTCGGCGCGGTGCACGAATCGCTCGCCACGAGCGACCGGATCGAGATGCCCAGCTTCGGCGACGGCCCGACGCGCGCCGTCGAGCAGCGCATCCTGTGCGACGTGCTGACGCCGCGGGCCGAAGAGCTGCTCCTGCTTGTTCTCAAGGAGTTGGAGCGGGCGGGCATCGGAGGCTCGCCGTCGTTCGGCTTCGTCCTTGCGGGCGGCGGCGCGCTGCTCAAGGGCATGAAGCCGCTCGCGACCGAGCTGCTGGGCACCAATGTCCGCCTCGCAACGGCCATCGACACCGCAGCGGCCCCCCTGCTCGACACGGCGCCCGGCTTCGCCACGGCCCTCGGCCTCGCACGGGGTCACACGGCTTATCGCCGCCGCCTCACGGCACGATTCGGCGACTGGTTCCAAAGCGCTTTCTGATTCTTCTCGACAAACAACGTTTCATCTTCCGAACGGAGGGGGCAGGCCATGGGTGGGGCGAAGATCACGGTCATCGGGGTGGGCGGCGGCGGCGGCAACGCCGTGTCGACCCTCGCGCGCATCGGCGCAGCTCAGGTGGAGACACTCGCAGCGAATACCGATGAACAGGCGCTGCGCATCAACGACGCCGACCAGAAGCTGACGATCGGCTTCGAGCTGACCGACGGCCTCGGCTGCGGCGCCGATCCGGATCTCGGACGACAAGCCGCCGAGGAGTCGAAGCAGGAGCTGCTCGAAGCGCTGGCCGATTCGGATCTCGTCTTCATCACCGCCGGCATGGGCGGCGGAACGGGCACCGGCGCCTCGCCCGTCGTCGCCGAGCTCGCACGAAGCGTCGGCGCGCTGACCGTCGCCGTCGTGACCCGCCCGTTCGCTTTCGAGGGCGAAGGACGACGCGCCCGCGCCGAAGAGGGGATCCGCCAGCTGCTGCCGAAGGTCGATGCGCTCATCGTCGTCTCGAATGAGCGGCTGCTCGAGACCTGCTCGGAGAACATCTCCTACCTCGATGCGTTCGCGGAGGCCGACAGGGTGCTCTCCGACGCGGTGATGGGCATCGCCGGACTGGTCCACGAGGTCGGCTACGTCAACGCCGACTTCAACGACCTGCGCACCGTGCTCAAGCACACGGGCCTCGCGCTCATGGGCTCGGCCGAGGCCTCCGGACAGCAGCGTCTTCTCCGCGCCACGCAGGCCGCGGCCGCCTCGCCGCTGCTCGAGGGCATTCACATCAACGGCGCGCGCGCCATGCTGGTGAACTTCCGCGCCGGCCGGAACCTCGGGCTGCGCGAGCTGAGCGAGGCGATGCTGTGGCTGCGCGAACAGGCGCATCCCGACGCCAACGTCATCTTCGGCTCGGTCGTCGACGACGATCTGGGCGACCGCGTCCGCGCCACCATCATCGCGACGGGCTTCGAGGCCCAGCCTGCCGCACGCCGGCCGCGCAGCAACTGGATCGATCAGGCGATCGCGGACAGCCGTGCGCAGCGGCAGAACTCGTCGTTCACGAGGCCGCCGACGCCGGTACCGCCGAAGCGCAACGGCGATTTTTAGGCCGCTTGCGCTGGTCGCTGACGAACAACGGTGCCGTTACGACCAACGTGCAATGGCAAGACAGACAACTCCAACACCGAGAGGCGCCCAACTGATGAGGTTGAGGAGAGGCGCCCCCTGATCAGCAGTCGGCTCAAGGTCTCAGATCTACACCTCGACCGACGCTCGTCGCCGGTCTGGCGGAACCGGAAGGGCGGCAGTAGGGTTTCACGCAAAGCGCGGGCGCATCCCGGGCGCTTATCCCAAGCAAGAGTTACACTTCCCATCCTAATATTTCTGATTTTCTTTTATTGCACCTTCGAGACCGAGCCCATAAGCCTTCCCTAACAATACAGATAAGCGTCATCACGCTCGACGACTACCTCTCACAAACATATGACATCATGATACCACATGAAGCATCATTCCATATGCCAGGTATCCCGTACTCGCTGCCGGCTCGACAGGAATACATCTGCGCGCAGTTCTCGTTCCCGCCAGAGTTGTTTGGCTCGTTGGTGAAGGCATACCAGTTGGTAAACGTCGGAACCACCCCATGTTCGGTCACCCAATTACCTTCCTGAGCGATGTCATTAAGCCCGATCCACATAGTCCAGCAACTGTCCGCCTCTCTCGAAAGCGAAGACTCCATAGCGCCAAGCAAGGTGTTGTTATCAGGCCCGCTCTGAGGTATCGCTAGGTTTCCACCCCAAATCGAGCAGGCGGAGTGAGCCTGCTCTTGGGTGACTCTGGATGAACAAACAATAGTTTCGAGAGAACGGCCGAGAACGGGGCGACAGCCGACCGGCACCTCAGTTCGGCATCTATCGTCGCAGTCATCACCTGAGGTCATATTCCCGTCATCACACTGCTCGCCCAATTGCAAAACTCCGTCGCCACAGCCAACATAGACCGCGGTGGTGATTGCACTCGCCGATCCGCTTGCGTATCCGTCTGAGGGAGTTGCCGAGCAC
>JACCDP010882422.1_pt1 | contig 10969 bp, 13 predicted proteins | sample 7445841 | NCBI WGS metagenome assembly JACCDP01 (sample SAMN15323441, study PRJNA562643) | freshwater metagenome | isolation source: river surface water | place: USA:Blue River Watershed | collected 2017-08-17
CGATGGCCTTCCAGTCGTCCTCATCCAAGCGCGCTAACTGGGCCAGGTCTTCCATCGTGGCCCCGTCGCGCGGGGAAGACTTGGGGTTAGCCCGATAAGGACGAGGCACCTTGCGTGCGGGAACTTTTGGGAATTTCGCGACCTGCGGCTCCACCTTGGCATGCCCGGCGCTAGCCGCCCAAGCGCATGCCCGGGCGCTGATCGCGACAGGATGGGCACTGGAGCCAACCACCTCAACCGGCGAGATCCTGGGCCCATCGATGAAGGCGACCTTGGACCGAACACCGTCGCCGGCCAGCACCGACGTCTGCAGGCACAGCAAAGCCCAAAGAAATAGGTAAAGCCGGCGAATCGCCGCAGGGGTAGCCATGCGGTTTCTTCTTAATGAACTATTACAAGAGCAACCGTAAATCTCCGCCCACCCCTCCGGCGGGCTATCGGCAGGCATCGCCAACGTCAGGTGGAGTCGGCGCGGTCCCTTGAACGCGTAAACGAAAGGCGTATCTTGAAGCCATCCGCCTAAGGGCCGCGAGCAGGAACAGACTCCCGTCGGTCACTCGTCGAAAGCCTTCAGTTTCTCCAACAAGAGTTGGTGGAGCCTTGCCTGCTCATCGGGCGGCCAACCGGCGGCCACCCGCCCCAGTGCCTCGGTCAAGGACACCAGTTCATCCTTCATCTTGGCATACGCACGAAGTTCCTTCGAGGTCAGCGCGGGCTCAGCGGGCGAAGGCGGGGGTGTGGGGTTCAGCCCAGCGATGCGGACTTTGACTTCCGTAAACGGTATTACCCGGGGTTGCTTGAGTCCGGTCGCCAGCCTCTCGTCCGTGAGCCGCTCCAACATCCGCGATAAAGCATCGACCGACATAGCCATGGCCCCGGCCGCGGGGCGGTCCGGCCCGGATGCGGTCATGCCGTACTTGAACATGCACACTTCCCACATCTGCACGTCCCAATCGCATAAAGCTTGATAGGTTTTTTGATAAAGCTGGAGTCCCTCAGGTCCGAGCTCCTCGGCGTCGCGCTCGTTGAGGACATCCTGCGCATGATTGTAGAGCATCACCCCACGACGATCCTCGTAACCGTAGTAGGGTGAGAACCCGAAGCAAAGTTTGTAGGCGACCCGCATCATGACGTCGTGACGTTCCTCATCGTCCTCCATGAAGATCAGCCTGGGTACTCGGACGACCTTGTACTCGTACATCGGGCGTCCATGCAGCTGGCGCCCTTGCACCGGCGTCCCAGGGGCCTTGGCCGGGCGCACTTCGCAGCAAAACGGGATAGGCGGAGCGACCGGGACCGGTATCACACGCTCGCCCCAGGCCGTCCAAGCGATCGCGCCGAAGCCGACCGCCATAACCCCATAGATCAACGCATCAGCTTTTCGCATAGCCCGGCAGGCTAGCAGGTCGCCCCCGACTAATCTATTAGGATTACAGAGTTTCTTGCCATAAAAATTCCTTATCCTCTGGCCCCCGCCAGTGAGGTTCTCTTATTCACAGGAACCTCCAGCAGAGCAAACCTATCAGCGCCAGAACGACAATGCAGCCGAAAGCGACCTCATTGGTGTCGTCTTCGGTCGCAGGCGCTGTCGCCACTTCAGTTTCTTCATACGGTTCTTCTGCTTGCGATTCAAGTGGCTGTTTCCTCTCGGGAAGTTTCTTCCGCACATCGGTTAACAATCGCCGATGCCTTCCAAGTTTGATGGCGTCCTTGTACCAAAGAGATCTCGGACTTCCGGATTTGTTGCCACCGAACCACCTTTCCACCGCGGGACGGTAGTCCTGTGGAGTGTCCCTGTTACCCTTCTTGGCCGAAAGCCCGTAGCCCATCTCAGCCTGCCAATCCATGAAAGCCGCCCGCTCCTCCGCGAAAAAGACCTTCAGAGGGCCATGTAACGCGAACGGCCCACACACGCCACCGTGCAGTTCGCCCCAGTAGACAGTCGCCAACAAAACACCATCCGGGGTTAGGCGATCGGCCAACTCATGCTTCGGAAGCGAATAACCGCCCAAAGACTTGAGCGATTTTCGGAAAACAGCGAGATAGCCCAAAGCGAGCATCTGCTGCTTGGTCAACCTCGCCTCCCCTTCCCCGAATGACAGGTAATCCTGGCCCATGTCATGACTTATTGACCCAACCATCTTTGCCTTCAAGAAACATTCAATTCCCCTGCCCATGGCCCGCCCCACCCGAAAGCCGAAAACCGGCCGTCGCCCGCTGAAACGCAAAGCGAAAGGCGCCGACGACGCCAACCCGACGACGCCCCACACTTCGGGCACCGGCTTCCTGGTCTCCGCGTTCGGCCACATCATCACCAACTACCATGTATCCGAAGCGGGCCACGCCTTGCACGTCGTGCTCGGACAGCGCAAGGTCCGCGCCGAAGTGATCAAGGTGGACCGCCTGAACGACCTCGCCTTGCTTCAAATCAAGGGGCGCTTCAACCCCCTATCCATCGGCAACAGCAAGAAGGTGCTGCTCGGTGCCACGGTGCACGCCATTGGGTTTCCCCAGTACCAACTCCAGGGGCGCAAACCGAAATACAATCAGGGGTCCATCTCCAGCACCAGCGGGTTACAAGATGATAACCGCCACTTCCAGGTCAGCATCCCGGTGCAACCCGGCAACTCGGGTGGCCCGGTCTTCGATGACCTCGGTAACGTCATCGGCGTCGTGGTCTCAAAGCTGAAAGGCGCCGAGAACGTCAACTATGCGATCAAGAGCGAACTCGTCCTCAAACTGATGGCCAAGGCCGGGCTCAAGCAAGCGGAGCTTCCCAAAAAACCTCAGGCATCTCGCCACATGGCGACAGATGTCATTCCCGAGATCACCGCAGGCACGTTCCAGATCCTGGTCTCGGACCTCTATGTTTAAGAGACTTCGATCCGACCAAACCTAACGGACGAGTTGAACCCTCCGATATTTACGGTATGCGCCTCCGCGAAACAGCACGCTACTAGCACGACCCAAACACCTCCCGGCGGTGCCAGGCGAGGAGGGCGGGGGCGGGGCGGAGGGTGGCCACAGGACAAACCTTATTTAGCCAGGAAAAGTCGTCGCCACGAGGTCGCAAATCTCGACACGAAGAGCCGTGAGCCGCGTCTTGTCTTAGCCTATTTGATATTGGCTACACTCCTGCGGCAAAGTAAGACTCAAGCATGATTGAGGCGCACGTTAAAATAGCACGAGACGGGAAGACCCTAGGAGAATACTCCTTGTCCGATTTGGGCCGGGCCTTACGTAGCAAAGCCGTCCTGCTCACCGACCACTACTGGCGACCTGGCATGAAGGAATGGGTGAGCGTTGAGGCAATAGCCAAGGAAGCCGAGGAAGCCGTGCCGACAAGTGACGCACCCACGCCGCCCCGCCTGCCGCCCTCAGGCTGGGCCTTATTTCATTTGATTCTAAGCATTTGTGCTATCATCGCATCCTTTAGGGTGTGGGATGATGGTAAAGTTACAAGCAACCAGCTTTCTAGCCACTTTGGCTTTCAGGATCACATTAATAAACTTCGCGAACCTAGCGTTGACCACGAAAGTTCAAGCAAACTTCCTGCGTCACAGGAACTCATATTCGCAGGAGCGTCGAAGTTCCGCCACTCTTTTCAACTATTCGGTTCAACTACCCTAATATTGTGGATTATCACCAGAGGTGGGTATTTGTTCGTCATTAGCGAGCGCAGGTCAGCCGATAAAAAACTCATAATGATTGGCGACGCGCTTTTTGCGGGGGCCCTAATGACTGTGGCTTTTACTGCGTATCGTTTTTTGATTCAGCCGGGCTACCTGAATTGTTGGCAGCTAATCGGGCTGGGATAGTTTTTAACTTAGACCAGCGGCATGCATTTCAGAAGCCCGCCGATGAGCGGTTAGCTGCGCAGAGGGGGTTCGATCGGGCCGGAGACGGCGATACGTCCTATTAATGGGGTCTGACCCCATTAATAGGGTGTGGCACCGGGAAACGGCGGAGAGCTAGAGCGAGGCGAACACCTCCCGGCGGTGCCAGGCGAGGTGGGCTGGGTCGGGGCGGAGGGTGGCTTGAGGGCTGAAGGAGAGGCGCCGGCCGTGGAGGTCGGAGAGTTTGAAGTGAGAGCCGCCAGGGAGGATGGATTCGATGAGGTCGGACTGGGCGACGCGGATGCGGAGGTCGTCGTCGATGGTCCAGAGGACGGCATCGAAGAGGTCGTGGGCGGTCTGGGTCAGGGACAGGTCGTATTAATGGGGCCAGACCCCATAAATAGGGGCTTCCGAAGCTCATAAAGTAAACGGATGGACAATGGGGTCCAATGAATTGATAGCCCCACCCAAGCCATCTTAGTGTTTACTTATAAACCGAGCCTTCGCGAAAGTTCTCGGAGCTCCCGTTCGAGGCCGCCATCAACCGCTTTATCTCCCACCTTCTCTCGTAGGCGACGCAGGATCGGGCCGGCGACCGTTACCTTTTCCTGGGCTAAAGCCTGGGCCCTCATGCCAGCCCGGCGATAGGCGGCATCATCGCCGTCCATCACTGCTTGGCGTAGATCTTCCCAAGCAGTAAGCATCTGGCCATTGATATCGGAAATTTGCCGGACCAATGAGCGGGCGGACTGATCTTCCAACTGCGAGACCGCAATGGTCATCTTGAGCCTGACTTGGGCGACCTGATCCAGAGTACGTCGCGCCGACCTAGCCCACTCCGTGGGCACCATCCCAGAGTCTCGCAATCCTTTGACCAGCGGGGCAAGTCCGGAATTCCAGTCTGCCGCGAGTAGCTCAAAGCGAACGATCTGCTTGAAGTCGGCCTTTGAGAGCTTGCCGGAAGCGTCGTAGGCGTGACTGTAGACATCCAGCAATTGCTCCTCCGACATGGCCTTGGCGGGAGAGACGGCCGCCAGTAGGGCGACCAAGGCGAGGAGGAAAAATCGCATGATGTTATTCCAGATTTGGTTATTTGGCGCGAGCCAACGCCGCCTTCAGCACCTTAGAGGCATTCTGCCAATCCTTTAGACGGACAAGGAAGCGCTGGTAGCGTTCGTCTTCGGTCCCGCGGTTGTCGTCACGGACTCCGTTGTCGAAGGCGATCAGTTTCGCATCTAGATCTTCGAAGGCCTCCCGGGCCGCCACGTAGTCTGAGCGGGTGGAGAATTCATAAAGTCCTGCGAAGTTCTTTCGAATAGCGTCACGCATCTCGCGGGTATTCGGAGTATAGGTGATGCGTAGCTCATACTCACCCGCCTGCACCGGGGTCGGCAAAGCCAAGGCGAGCAGAATCAGCAGCAACAGAGAGCGAGGGATTGACATACTGGTATGGTCGATGGGAGGCTCTTTTTTACAATAAAATATATTACAAAAACACGGGCAGGGACGATAAAGGGGGTCTGACCCCATTGTGAATGGTACCCTGACCCCATCTGCAACTCTATGGCCGAAGGGGTCAGACCACTATGTAGTAGCCTGACCCTTTTGGGTTTGGCGGGATGGTCGATGGGGCAACTAGCGGTCATGGGCGCGGCAGGCTGAGGATCAGGCCGGGGCGGTCGCGGCCTGAAACGATAATCACAGCATTCAGGCAAGTTTTGGGGCAGCGATCCAAAGGCACTTCCTGACCACGCATTCGGCACCAAGGGCTTGTCTGTTTGTCAGGTTTAACTAGGATCACTATATGTCATTAAACGAGGATAAAACCCGGCTCTTACGTTCGGCTCAAACTGGCGATAAGGAAGCGCAATACGAACTAGGGCGAGCCTATCACCAAGGCCTCGGCGTAGCCAAAGATCACGAAGAGGCTCTACGGTGGTACTTCGCCGCATCCCTGCAAGGCTACCCGCTGGCGGTCCACTCTATCGGCGAGCTGTTCGACGACGAGCAGTTTCCCGTCAACTACGTCGAAGCCGCGGCATGGTTCACCATATCGGCCGGACATATGCCCCACTCGGTCAAACGAATTGGGGAGCTGCTACCCTTCATGACGGAGTTGGACGCCATCAATGCAGGCCTCCGTGCCTCCGTCATTTTCTCGGGACTCCGCAAGAAGCATGATCTGGCCAGTTGCGTGGATCGACTCGCCGGTGCTAAGCCTAGCCTGCAACCCAAGAACGGGGTGAGCGTCGCGACTTTTCTTTCGATCCTGCTACCCTTCCATACTAGCAGCGGGACCCCCCAGTCCAAATACCTGCTGCTGCGCGAGCTAACCGAGGGAGATTCTCATCTTTTCGTATGCGGCAAGCTGTTTAACCCGACAAAGCACGCCCAGGGGGAGCTACCAGGGGTGAGCATCGAATGCCTCAAGACTGAAGTCGGGAATAGCTGCATTCACACCTATTCAACCCTCAGTCATTTCAATACAGCATTCCCCTCAGTGGACTTCACACCAATTCAAATGCCTGCCAAGAACGTATCCGTGCTCCTCGACACCTTGGGCGCCGATGTCATCTACGTGGACCGTGGACGGCCATGCGACTTCTACTTCAGCAAGGCACCTGGATCGAAATAGTAACCGGGTGGACAATTGGATCTGATCTCATTATGAGTAGTAGCCTGGCCCTTTTTGGACTTGGTGGGGTGGGCGATGGGGCAAGTTGCGGTCATGGGCGCGGCATGCTGAGGGATCAGCCGGGGGAGGTCGCAGCCTGAAATGAAAATCGCCTCATTCGGGCAAGTTTTGGTTCAGCAATCATCGGTACTGCGTGACCGATCATTAACCCCATTGACACCCGGACATGTCAGACCAACTTTAAAACATGCTTAAATATACTCTTGTACTTGTCGCTATAGCTGGACTCGTTGGCTGCCAAAGCCCTGCGATCTCAAGTAATGTGCAGAAAAGTTCTTCTCGCATCACCACCATCGCTATCTCGCCCTCCTCCGGCATGTTCGGTGATGCGGTTGGAATTGAACTAGCCAATCGTGGCATCACAGTGATCGATTCAGGCCAGGCCGCGAGCATGCTCCTCACTGCCGGGATGGAAGAATTCCAGGTCTACCGCCCCGACAAAGCAAAGCCCATCGTAGACAAGGGAGTTGACGCTATTCTTTCCGTTCGGGCTTCCGCAGGCTACGACAACCGGCCCGACAGCGCCACAGTCAAACTGGTCAACCTTAAGGACGGAAAAATCATCGTTGGTGCTAACTGGCAGAACGGCCGCGGCGGTGCGCGTGGATCGCCCGCTGACGCCGGCGCTCGTGTCGGTATCGTCGATGCCGCCAAGATGATTGCAGATACGGTGACAGAAGCCCTGAAATAAGTACCACTACCCTATCAGGCTACTAGGTAGTAGCCTGCCCCTATCTGCAACTCTATGGCTGAAGGGGTCAGACCACTATGGCGTAGCCTGACCCTTTTTGGATTTGGCGAGGTGGGCTGGGTCGGGGCGGCCGTGGAGATCGGAGAGCTTGAAGTGGCTACCAGGCCTCTTCCCGGGGGCAAGGCCATCAGGAACCGGTCTGACTCTTTTGGCTTAGGCAGAGTCCTTGGCTAAGTCATCGAAGCCGGGGCCACTGGACGAAAAGTCGCCGGTGGACTGCTCCTGCAGCTGGCGCAATCGGCCAGTAGGGCTTCAAGGAAGTCGAATCAGGCAATCCGAATCCGGAGGTGCCGACATTCCTAGTCTGGCATAAAATGAATGGGTCTGCCTTATGTTTTATCGGAGAGTTCTTGTTGATTGAGTTTGTGTGACTTTGGTCTCCAAGTTTTAGTGCACCGATGGCGACCGCGATCCACCCCATCGTCTTCCGCAACAACCACGTTTTCGTCGAGATCGAGGGTGCCCTCTGGGTCTTCGACACGGGAGCCGACAGCTCCTTCGGGAACCGGCCCACGGGCCTGCTGGGCCCCAAGGAGGATATTCCGAAGCTCTATGCGGGGCAGTTTTCCGCCGCAGATATCTCCGGCTTCCTGGGAGAAACTGTCGCGGGCATCATCGGGGCGGACATCATCAACCGTTACGACCACCTGCTCGACCTCGGATCACATCGTCTTACCGTGAGCGACAGCGACTTCACCTCCTCAGGTTGCGTGCAACGTCTCGAGTTCTTCATGGGGGTTCCGATGCTGAAAAGCCGGATCGGCGGCGAACAACACAACCTGTTCTTCGATACGGGTGCGCAGATCTCCTATTTCCAAGGCGACGCCCCGGCGGGCGCGCCGGATGCGGGCCCATTGGAAGATTTCTTCCCCATGATCGGCACCTTCAATACGTCAACCCGGCTCATCTCGATCGGCCTGGACGGCCTGAACCACACCCTTCGCTGTGGTAAGCTTCCCGGGCTTATGGGCATTGCCCTTGGCATGGCCGACGTCAGCGGCATTCTCGGTAACGAAGTCATGCGGGGAAGGGTCACCGGATACTTCCCGCGCCGTAAGCAGCTCATCCTCCAGCCATGAGCACGACGGACAACCATCGGAGCTGGGCGCAGCATTATGACGAGGTTAACCAACGCTGCTTCGGCCCGTATTACGACCAGCTTACCCGACAGACCCTGCAGGTGATCAACACGCTTGGCTCGCCGCTAAAGATAGCCGATTTCGGGGCAGGCACCGGAAGACTCGCGCTACCCTTGTCAGAATATGGTCACGACTTGACCGCCATCGAGCCCTCCAAAGCCATGCTGGAGCAGCTGCAGGCCAAGGACCGGTCGGGGCGGCTCCGTACCTTTCACGCCTCGCTCAGCAGCTACGATGGCCCTGGCGGGCACGACCTCGCCCTGGCGGTGTTCACGGTCATCGCCTATATCCTGACCCCGCAAGAACTGGCCGCCTCCTTCGCCAACGCTGCCAAAGCTCTCACCCCAGATGGGCGGCTCTTGATCGACGTACCTAGGCGAATTCTATTCAATTCGAATAAAGTCCAGACCCCCGGTCTCACTAGGGACATCACCTTCACCCCGCTCGGCGGCAACCTCTTCACCTACGCCGAGAAGACGACGCTCGAGACTACGAACGGCACCTTTAGTTACCAAGACCAATTCACCCTCCGACACTGGAGTCAGGCCGAGGTCCGTGACGCCCTGCAGCAAGCCGGCCTGGAGATCGACCAAGACTGGACCACCCACTTCACCGCGACCGGCGCAGAATACTGGCTCTGCCGAAAGGCGCCTCAACCCGCAGGGAGATAAGCCTGCCCCACCAAGTGTTCAGCCTGCTGGCACCGCCTTATACCAGAAATCCAAGGCTCTTGATCAAGCGGAGGGCCGAGCTTGAGAATCAAACATTACTTTCCATTTAAAACAAGAACCCCAGTAAAAATCTGCATGTCGAGCGCCGCTCCCAATAAAACTACTTCCGAAAAAATCTTGGACAAAGTCGCGGCGGGATGCGGAATAGGCCTTTTCATCTACCTCAAGCATTTATGCGAAAAAGATAAGACAGGCGAGTGGACCGTGTGGACCTTGACTTTTGTCGGGATGATTATCGCTGCGTTAGCTTATGCGGGATTAAGAGGTGCACTGGACGAAAAAACCGCCGACGGACCCAAGCCCTTCTTCAAAAGCGGCCTAACGTGTATTCTTCTTCTAGCGCTTGGTGTCGGCTCGTACTTTAGCCCAAAAGCGCGCCAAATGTGGCTGGACTTCAATCCGCTTCGGCCGGCCCTGGCCTATGAACCATTCGGGGATTTTCATCGCGAGATCTTCCCCAGCATCGAACTGGGCTTTGCCCACCTCAGCGCGAAAGCCGTCCAGGAACTGGTGATCGATGGACCCGATGAAGCCTTGGTCTACCGGCAACGCCCGCAAGGCTCCACCATCGGGGTGATCCTGCATGATGTCCGAAAAGGCGACCGATACACAGTCAAGATACGCAGTGACGGCAACTCGTCGGACCTGACTACCATTACGCCGGCCAGATTGGGCATCGGGTGGGGTCAGGCCACAAACAAAACACACTTCTTGAACGAATCCTCCTACACTTTCGTGGCGACGCAGGATACGCCCATAGCCTTGGCTAACCCTGAACTGATCTTTGACTTCAAGGCCCTTACGCAAACTTCCCAGACACAACCCATCAACCTCACCTTCGAGGTATCTAGGAACGGAGGCACCCCGGTCACGACAACCCAAGTCTGGCAGGTTCGTCAGATTCGCGACTGCCCTATCGGAATGAAAATCCAGACGGTGACCAATCGAGGTGACATCAAAGAAGAGGTCATGAACACGGCCTTCTTCTTCTCCGCCTATGTCAACGAGAACCACCCCATGGTCGACCAGCTCATCACGGAGGCGATCAACACCGGCAAGGTAAACGCCTTTACCGGATATCAACGTGATCGAAACACCGTCCTGCGCCAGATGGAGGCCATCTGGTCCGCCCTCGAAAACCGTGGCATCAGATACTCCAGCATCACCGCGACCACCGGCTCCGACTCCCATGTTCAACATGTCCGCCTGATTGAAGACACCTTGAGAGTATCACAGGCCAATTGCGTTGACGGATCGATCCTGTTCGCGTCCATCGCGCGCAAAATCGGTCTCGACCCGGTCTTAGTGATTGTTCCGGGTCATTGCTACGTCGCCATCGATGCAGGAAACGACCTTATTGCGGTCGAAATGACCATGCTCGGGGGCAGGTCTTTCCGCGATGCCGTCGAATGGGCCACTCATTTAAGCCCTAGATCCATCTCCCGGAACCTATTGAAGTTCACTCGCCCAACTCAAAACCAGCAGCACTTTCTGATTTCCATACGCGATTGTCGCGACTTTGGAATTCAGCCCATCCCGTACATCCCCAAATAAGAACGTTCTCCCAGGTGGCGATTTCGCCCCCACCTACCCCACCCGCTTGAGCTTGCCCAGCACCTCCTCGGTCGCGACGAGGTAGAGCTTATAGCGGGCGCGGGACATGCCGACGTAGGCTTTCCGCCGGTCGCGTAGGGTCTCCATCTGGTCGAGGTCGGTCAGGATGACGACATGGCTTTCCATGCCCTTGAACTTGAAGACGGTGGTGGCCCGGATCGCCCCGGGGACGGCCGGCGCCACGGGGTCGAACGGCACGAGCG
>JACCDP011178087.1_pt1 | contig 10969 bp, 10 predicted proteins | sample 7445841 | NCBI WGS metagenome assembly JACCDP01 (sample SAMN15323441, study PRJNA562643) | freshwater metagenome | isolation source: river surface water | place: USA:Blue River Watershed | collected 2017-08-17
AATACTCGATTCATAAGATTGACAAGAAAGATGGCCAAGACGTTATCTCTCATCATGCTCAATTTATCGATTTATCTCAGCGTGATCCTACGATTCATCTGATTAGGTCACTTTATCGGGATTTAGGTACACAAGGAAGTGTGTTTATGTACTCTTCTTATGAAAATACGTGTCTTAATGATATCGAGGTATATTTACACAATCATGCTGAGTTTGAGGATAGAGAAATCTTAATCAACTTTATCCATTCATTAACCTATCGAAAAAAAGACCAATATGGTTTAAGTAAGCGCAAGCCGGGCAATAGAGCATTAATCGACCTATGTGAATGGGTTAGGGAAACCTATTTAGACCCTATGACAAAGGGTAGTGTTTCCATAAAAAAAATTCTCCCATCGATGATTAAGCACTCAGGATACCTACAAACGTTTTATGGTCAAAAAGACCTTTATGGAAAGAATTTAACAATTAATAGTCATAATTATGAAAACGTTCAGTGGATTGTCAACACTAAAGATGGATTTGCAGATCCCTATCAATTGTTGATTAATCCGTTACCATTAGAAGAACAAGCTATTGAAGAGGATAATGAAGATTCTGCAATCGAAATCAATAATGGGGGGTTAGCTTTGATTGCGTATGCTAAAGTTCAGAATGAACATATGGATTCTAGTCAAATTGAGCAATATCGGGAAGCACTCTTAAAGTATTGTGAACTTGATACCTTGGCAATGGTCATGGTCTATCAAACCATCTTAAAGTATGCTTCCTAAATTAATTTTAGAGACAATATTTTCTTAACTTAATTAAGAAATAGAAAAGTAATTATTAAAAATTAAGAATTCAAATATAATATAAATAACCATATATGCCTAAAAATAATAAACAACTCCTATTTATATTACTCGCAAGTTTACTTATTTCTTGCAGTGATGGTTTCGAAAGTTTAAATCCAATAAGTAACCCAAGCAACAACAATTTAGAAGAAAGAAAAATTTATGAAGATATCCTGTTTGAGGACAAAATTGTTGAAGAACAATTATATGAAATATATATCGCTGAAAAAATCTATGTTGAAAATGTAATTCATCAAACACTCTTAGAAGAATCAATTATTAGAGAAATTCTTGTCTTAGAAACATTTTTCATTCCATCAGAAGATCCTTATAAATATTATGATGGCGCTGCAGGAAAATCATTATTTGGTGAAAATCTTAATCTTAATGACTTGATATTAAAAGGGGCTGTTGGGGCTGGCGCTATATTAACAATCGCAGTTGTTAGTATGCTCTCTTATTCTAACCCCATTTCAGTCGCTATTATTACAGTTGCAAAGAATGTTCTTCCTTATGTGATTAAAGGTGCTACCGTGGGTACTTTAATAGGTGCTGGTACCGGCGTTGCTGTAGGCACAACTGATGCTTTAGATGCTTCAGGAAGGACTACCGCCCTTCTTATGCTGGGTCTTGCAACGGCATCATTAATTTTGGCAATATTGGTACCTCCTATTGGGACAGGGACTTTTGCCGTTTTAGGAAAAGTTTTTTTAATTTCTACAGCGTCAATTGGTCTTGTGACAACTGGAGTTGATGCATACAAAACATTTACTAGGACAAGTGCATTTGATTTTGAACTCCAAAACTTAAATTGGGATAAGATGGGTTATACTATTGCTGAAAAAGCAGTCCAAGGTGCCACTAATGGATTTGTTTCTGGTGTAGTTGCTGGTGCACTTGTTGGAATCTCAAAATCATTTGTTAAGGTAAACGGAAAAACCGTACTCATTGATAATTCTACTTTCGATCCGGATTTTATTGATGGAAACGGCATCTCAAATCGTCAAAGAATGGCCAATGGACTAGCACCCATTGGTAATGATGGTTATCCAGTAAACCTACATCACTTAGATCAAACCAACAATGGATCTATTGTCGAAATGACTCAATCTCTACATCGTACTAATTACTTCAAAATTCATACTAACACAGGGGATTATCCTTCGTTAATCGATCGACCAGCATTTACCATCTGGAGAAATGGTTATTGGAAATGGCGATTTGCTAATTTAATGTCATAAATATGAGTTATAAAAATCTGATTAAAGCACTAAGTGAATCAAAAAGTAAACCATTTTATAGGGTTTATGGGGTTTCTGAAGATTACGTTATTAACAATGCTGGAAAAATACTTGGTTTAGAGCTTTCAAATCAACACAAGACATTTTTGAAAGAGGTGGGTAATTTGTCTTTTTCGGGGTTTGAATTTTATGGCATATGCAATCCTAAATTTAATGGCAAATCTGTTCCTTGCTCTATTGAAATGACTTTAAAAGAGAGAAAATTATTTAACTTACCTCATTTTTATGTTCTCTTTTGTTTTTTTGACGATGGATTCTATGCCTATTTAGATTATGGAAATTTAAATTCTGATGGTGAACCTCCTTTAGTGATACTCGGTCAAGGTGGACAAAATACTCAAGTCATCAAAAAGGTTTCTGATGACTTGGGAGACTACATATATACTTGTGTAAATAATAGCAATTAAATATAAAGGAGAAAAATATGAAAATTGCAAAAATTCTACTGTCGATGATGATCCTGCCTTTGATGATTTCGCTTTCAAGTTGTGAGGAAACCTCATACATTGCCCTTTCCGACTTTTATTATTCATCAGATGCAGGAAAAACATATGGTAATCAAACTAAAGAGTTTGTTGTAGGTCAAACAATCTACATGCAACTGATTGTGAGAGTGGATTCAAACAGCGATAACTTAGATGAAATAGATATTACTCTAACTATACCGAGCATTACATCTCTTGACGCTAAGTATTATGATGGTCAACCAATAACTCCAATTGAAGATGATATTTTGAACGTTACCACTTACCCATTTAAAATCATTGCTTCAAAAACATCTCAAGAATGGCCGTTTACATTTCAATTTATTCCTAATAGCCCAGGAGAAATTACAATGACATTAAAGTTTGATGATAATGTAAATGATGCTTACGACAAACAGAACACGGTAAGTTTTGTAAGTCCTGTTTCCTAGATAAAGTATAGGATATTTACATGATAACTTACTGGTTAAAAAATAGGCTTTTCTTTTCCACTATTTTTACACTACTATCATCATTCATTATTATTGGATTGTTCATTCACCCTACTATAAACTCATATTCAAATGAGGAATATGAAAGAAATTTTGCTAAATATTCCCATGTTGATTTTGATATACCAAGTCCAAGTTTCATTCAAATTCCCGAATTAAAAAATCTCGATCATATTTCAAATGTGATTCCTTATTATTTTTTGAATCGTGATGTCACTTTTAACTCTACTTCACTAAGTAATTTGGGAGTTCTATTTTTTGAAAGTTTTAATCAATTAAATGAAACAATGTATAACCCAAGTCGAGTAATCAATTCGTCAGAATTAGAATTCGATAATCCAATATTAATTGACCATAGTTTCTCTAAGAAATATGGACTAAAAATCGGTGATACTTTAAGCATTACCTTTGACGGAACTTTAGTCTCTTTTCAAATAAAAACTATTTACGAAGATAATCTCTATTACCAAGATTCTATCCTTGTTGGTCAGTGGAATGGGGGACAAAAATTATTAATTGAAAATCAACTTGGAAGACCTCTTAATTACTCAGGTGCTTATGTTTTTTCAAATGATAAAATTCTAACAAAATCATATCTCTCGATTGATTACAAACCTTACGGTAGATTGAGAGATGCCTCTGAATTTCCTTCTCAGGAAGCTTATGAAATACACTATAATGCATTCTTCAATTCCAATTATGCAAACGAAATAAGTGATTTTAATCTGGTTAGAGAAAGGACTTTTGAAAAAGCAAATGAATATAGAACTTCTGGAAATTTTAACTTAATTACAGCAAGTGTAATGATATTTATTATTAGTTTTATCCAAAACTTTTCATTAACCTTAAGAAAGTCTGAACTGAAATATTTTAAGAATAAGACCCTTTCTGGAGCCCATTATGATTCTTACTATTTTATTGATGGTCTATATCAAAGTTTTATACATATGACTCTCTTAATAATAATTGCAATAATTTATACATTGACGAGTACAATTTTCATTAAGCTCAATACAATCATAATTTTCACTTCAATTCTATTAATTTCAAAACTAATTTCACTTTTTTCCTCATTCTTCATCTCAAAATTTATAATCGATCATCTTAAATGATTAAAAATTTTATTATCAGAGAAAATATAAAATTTATTTGCTTATTTAGTTTTATACTCTCACTCATTACTTTTTTGTCTTACTTAACTGTTAATCAGGTATTTAATCAAGCCTTTAACCAAGTAGAGTATTTGGAAAAATCACCATTTAGATGGACTTATGTCACTACAGTAAAAATGCCTGTAAATAGTTTTTATAACTTAGAGAATAAAAAATCTTTTTATCATGATATAAATTTATCAAATAGGATTTTATCTAGCTCATTAATGTTAACAGATGGAGAATATTATACTGACTCTATCTTAAATCCCTTTAATTTGATTTCAGGTAGAGTCACTAATATAGATGTAGATGAAGTAGTTATTACAAAAGATATTGCTAATAATCATAATATTTCGATTGATAGCGTTATTTACTCAAAAAGTATTGTCAGTTCTATAACTAAAATGTATAGAGTTGTGGGAATTATTAATAACATTTATACAGTTGAACCAGTTATAAATAACATTATGAAGGGAATACTTTTTTTTGGATACGACTCATCGATTGAATCTAATTTAGAAGCAAATTATCAAAATTATTCTCAACAAGATCCAACAAATTTATTAGTTAATTGTCAAGGATGTCTAGTTAAAATTTATAGCCGTGATCAATTATCCAAAAATCCAATTGAATCACTTTTGATCTATTCTATTCTTCTTTCCTCAATCTATATTCCACTTATTTTGGTTTTGTATAATTTTCTTTTCAAAGACGGTTTTACTAATTATAGGAGATTAATTATGCTAGGTTCCAATCGTTTATTTTTGCTCTCTTACATGATAAGATCCTTTTTATTCTTTTCATTTTCCTCATTATTTTTAATAATTTTTAGTTATTTTTCCACACTATTTATCAACGTTTACTTTGTTTCATATTTTTGGTTCTTTTTTTTCATTTTGCTTTTAATTTCGATGCTTTTATATGGTAAGTATTTAATAAAAAAAGTAAAGGATTCATAAATGAAAGTACTGCAAATAAATAATCTAACTATTACCAACTCTACTAACAATTCTAAAATTATAGATAATTTTTCTGTGGATATTAATGAAGGTGAAATAATCCAATTAAAAGGGCGTAATGGAGCGGGGAAGAGTACTTTTTTGAAAATGATTATTCACGATAACAGAAATAATATTAAAGCCACTGGAATAGTGAAATTTGAAGAACATATAGACATTCTTAGCTTAAAAGGTAAAAATTTATCTGATTTTAGGTCAAAAATTGGATACGTTCCGCAAAGTGATGATTATACTGGGCATTACAACTTAACTGTAAAAGATATATTGCTTGATAGTATCAAGTCATTTTCGGGAGAAAAAGTTGAATTGCGTTATTTTGAAGAGATTTTATTATATTTTGCCAATTTAGATTCAAAACAATTCCATAATTTTTCTATTCATTCAGTACCTTCTAAATTAAGTGGCGGCCAACAAAGAGTACTAACTATTTTATCGAACATATTCTGTAGACCTGGGGCTCCACTTTATATTATCGACGAACCTTATAATAGTATTGATGCAATAAATAAGCCATTTATCACTAAATTAATAACAGACTTTGTAGAAAAATACCCTAAGTCATCATTCTTGGTGGTTTCTCATGATGAGGAATTCAACTTAGCCAAGAAAATGATTAATATATAGGAAAATCTTTTTAATCTAATTAAGTAAATAGTTTTTAGAAAATTGATAATACAACTTAAATAATCTAATACAATCCCCTCGAAGCAATCTTTTTTCGTTAAGAAAACGGATAAGTATCATATGATTAAAACTGGTTTCAAATACATTGATATTTATTTTCATTCATTTATTTTACAGTGGATTGTTAAAACCAATGATGGTTTTCAAAATCTTTACCAAACGCTTGTTAATCGATTGCCTGTATAAGATCAAGCTTCTGAGGTGAATTGGATACCTTAGCAATGGTGATGGTATTTCAAGGTTTAAGTAAATGATTAACGTAAAATAATTTATCCTTTGATCTCACGCAATGGCTTTAATACATTTTTATAATACTTATAAAGTTTGCTTTCTTGTAAATATGTTAATCCTTCTTTAAGTGGTACTAAAGAAAGATAGTTATAGACATATGTCTCGTCCCCAAAGACATCTTTAATCCCATCTGGGTATCGTTTAAGGAAAAGGGCTTTCTTTGAAAAAGGATGATTTTGATTGATTAAGAAATAGGCGTAATAAATGAGTAATTTTTCAAATTCCTTCAACTGGTCAAGAGAAACTGTATTGTGTATTTATTATTCATATATTTATAATCCCAAAATTTAGTTATCCGCTGTACATATCCTTAGCCAATATGACAATTTTAATTTTGAAAATTATCATTAACTTGGTTTTCGTAAATTTAATAGTGTAAAATTTTGTTGTGAGTAAAAAAATAAAATTGGGACAATTTTTTACCGGAAAAGATTTATGGTTAAAACCACATATTTTAGAATTTGTAAAGAAAAGCAAATGCTCAATTATTTATGATCCTTTTGCAGGAAAAGGTGATTTGTTGGAAGTTATGACTCGGCATGGTTATACACAAACTGCTGGATTAGATATTGATGAAAAATTACCTTGGAGAATTAATGACTCTTTAATAAATATACCAACCATAAAAAATGCCATCATCATTACAAATCCACCTTATTTAGCAAAACAATCTGCCGCTAGAAAAAAAATTGATATCAAGGCATATTTTGTAAACTCGCCATATGATGATCTTTACTTGATTGCTCTCGAAAGAATGCTGAAAGCTCAATCCCACGTTGTAGCAATCATACCCGAATCCTTCATCAACTCAACTTTCAAAGAAAAACATCGTTTAGTCTCAATTACCATCCTGGAAGAAAATCCATTTTTTGATACTGAAAATCCTGTATGTGTGGTTTGCTTTGACGGAATCGAGAAGACTAATAAAGAAATCAAAGTCTACAAAAACACCGAAATAGTTGGTAACTTGCAAGAAATCTTGGACGTTAGAATTTTTCCTTCAAAAAGTTTGAAAATGCGGTTTAATTCTAAGTCTGGATGGCTCGCATTGAGGGCTGTTGATAGTACTGACGATAACTTAAAAATCCATTTTGCATTCAAAAAGGATATACCTTATGACTGGGAGAATGGGATAAAAGTTTCCTCACGCCATATGACGTTGATAGATCTAGATTTGCAAGATAACCAAAAATATGCTTTAATTAAAGAAGCAAATAATCTCCTTCAATTCATAAGAGCAAAGTCTCAAAGTATTCTTTTGACTCCCTTTATGGGCAATACTAAAAAAGGGATAAGAAGAAGAAGGTTAGATTATGATCTCGCGAGAGCAATCTTGGAAAAAGCATACGAAAAAGTTGTTCCAAACGCAAAGAGTGAAAAAATAAATTTATTTGATTAAGAAAGGATAGTTATGGGGGAAGAACTATACGATTACGAGGCAATCAAAAAGAGGCTTTACTTAGAAAACCTTGAAGAAGTAATCAGAGCAGCCCAAGGTAATGTAGAGGAATGGTTAGATTTTAAAATCAAAGCATTTTGTCATACTTTTGATTTTAGTTATCAAGAGGTATTAAATTTGTTGAGACAAAACCAATACTTTGCAGCTCATTTTATCAAGGATCCTGGAAGACAAAACTTTTATGAAAATCAAGCACTTGAATTTTTAAAATCACATCTTATTTTCAGTTCTGTTGTCAAACTGCCACCAAGCGGAAATGATGCCTTATTTATTATCAGCGGAAGGTTATTAAGAAGAAGAGAGATTCAAAACGCCGACAATCATAAGTCAATCGATTTTCATGCAATTACAAATGACATCAACATATATCTAGCTCATAAGTACACAGCAGAGGCTGGCGGGGCCCAAGATAATCAATATAATGATTTAATTAACTTTTTAAATCAAGCTAATCTATATAATGGTGATGACTATTTTATTGCCCTTGCTGACGGCGCCTATTATAAAGATCAAACAACTAGTTTAAATGGACAAAGAGTAAATAAACTTGAATACCTAAAGCATATCGCTAACAAAAAACATGTTTTTGCATGTGATATGAATAATTTACAAAGTGTAATCGATGAAATATTGTTGCCAAGATAAAAAAAAGGAAATTATTTATATGTCGGAACCTAGCAAAAGAAAATTTTCGAGAAATTACTTTGAGAAGGGGTATACAAAAAAAGTCATATCTTTAAATAAACAAAATTTAAATAAGTTCGCGTAATAGTAAATTAATACCAAAAGTGATGGTCTTCTTACATTATTTACTAATAAATTGATATCGCATCTTTGTAATATTCAAATAGAATTGCAGCTTTATCAATAACCATCATTAAATATTCTGAGGTGAAAATTATTTTAACTATGTAATGTTTTTCAAGTTCTAAGAAAATTAAAGAATGATAAGTTTATAGATTGAAAAAATTATGAATATGCTAAATTAAGAGCATGAAATTAATATTTTGGACAGAGAATGGTGTCGAACATAAAGTAACAAAAGATACAAAAACTGAACTAGATTATTTCAAATCAAAATTGTCTAAAGATTATAAAGATTTACTTGAAAATAGAATCTTTAGAAAAAACTTTCCCGCAACAAACAAAATCATTCAGTTAAAATATAAGGATGATTTTAAAGAAATTATTATCAATAAAGTAACTTATGATTTGAAGACATATAAACTTCCATCATTGATTAACAATCGAAGTGATTTTGAGACCCCGTTAAGTGCTATTAATCGATTCAATAAAAATATATTTAATCGTTTAATTGAACTTTGGAATTATAGCTGGACTTTTGAAGAGCTAGAATTTTTGCTATATCACATTAATAACATGCCACCTTTAATAGAAATAGAGCTTGTAGATACCCAAAGAATGGTGATCCATAAAAAAATAGTTTCTAAGAACAAGGGATTAAACTCAATTTGGGGAGAAGATCTAATAAAATTGTTAGATAAACTTTCAAATTCAGAAATTGACTTAGAAAATGATGATTTTTTGGGTATATTAAAAGGATTAGAAAGAAAAATTCTACAAAGAGAAAATCTGAATATTGAAGATAGAGAGAAAATAATTAGTTATTACTTAGAACTATTGGGATACGCGACAAGTTCGACCTATTCACAATCTAATACCACTGATGAATATGCAAAAATCGTCCTTTGTTTAAAAGAAATTAAAAAAGTTGAAAATTACATTGCAAATCATAAAGAATTTATAGACTATCAATCCTTTATTTCAAAATGCCATTTATACGAATTTGAAAATAAAAATTATAGCTATTATGAACTTCTTGAAAAGGTTTATTATCATGAATTTGGTCATATATATTTTGGGCATACCAAAAAGATTTCAAATCATGTTGATAATCCCAATAAAACACAAGAAAGCTATGCAAATTTTTTTAGCTCCCTAATATATAATTCGGAACAGAAATCTTTTTTAATATGGTTATTAACTAGATTTCAACCTGATGAATACAAAGATCCAATCTTATTACATTTACATCCCGATATTAACCATTTCAATCCAAAGACAAATAATCTCTGTAAACTCAATCATTTTTGTTTTTATAGAATTATTTTACGTGAAAGAGAAAAAAGAAAAAGCAGTTTGAAAGGAATTCACCAATGAAGTCAAACAGTTTTGTTTACTTTCCCGATGAGGAGGAAAGAAGAAGACATTATCATAAACATGTAATTGATCAAAAAGAAAATTTTCCTTATCCAATTAAAAGCGAATTAGAATACGAAAAAAAGGCAAATATTGATCTCACTAATTTCACCTATCTGTCCGTGGCAGAAGATTATCATTATGAGCAAAAACTTTCCTATATAAAGCTACATCAATATACCAATACCCTTACAATAACAAGTAAAAAGTTTAATGAAAAAAAACTTCTAACCTACTTTGTTCCTCAGATTACTTTGGTCCCCGAGTTTTTGTTTTTTTCACATCTTTTTTATAGAATGAGTAATGAAATCTTTGATGAAAATCCGCTTATTTCTTTTATTTTCGAGCCAATGGGTTCAATGTTAAATTATCTTACCTGGTCAAAAGAAATATTCTCAGATTTTATAGTTATGACACCCGAGAGTCGACACCACACTCCTTTAAATTTGGTTTTGTTTTTTGTCAAAGAGAGAATTTCTTATATCAAGAAAAATAAATATACTGAGTTTCAACTATTTTTACTTGACTTACTTAAAGAATATTGTTTGAAACCTTCCTCTAAAATTCCTCTTACTTATGATAATACGCTAGTTGTTAAACTTCGTGATTATATACTCTTCTCTGATAATCAATTGTGGAGTAATAATAAAGATATTGGTCCAGAAAAAACTACTTATACTCTTTTTCTTATCGCTTTTTTAAATTGGTTATATGGCAATGTAGAAAACTGTAATTTAATTGATGTCCAGGTAAAAAACGAACCTATTTATAACACTTATATCTTAAATTTTAAACAGCTTAAAGAAAACACCAAATAAAGTAATTTCTAGACCTTATTATGATTCACCTGACTTACATTTTTTTGCTTGTTATAGAGTTTATGACAGGTTGAATGTGTATACATAAACACACGGATAGCTAGTCTGTTCTTTTATGTTCGGAAGTTAAAGTCTAGAAACCAATTTCACTTAATAACTATTTATCTAAAATATTCGGTTAATGTACTCAAATTTCCCTTTTCAATCGAAA
>JACCDP010449686.1_pt1 | contig 10966 bp, 16 predicted proteins | sample 7445841 | NCBI WGS metagenome assembly JACCDP01 (sample SAMN15323441, study PRJNA562643) | freshwater metagenome | isolation source: river surface water | place: USA:Blue River Watershed | collected 2017-08-17
CGCAGCCGGCCATGCTCGCGAGCGGCCATGTGCTGCTCGGCGCCGCGGCGCAGACTGGCATAGGGCAGGCCGTGCAGAGCTATGCCTCCAAGGCGACGTTCCAGGCATCCGGGCGCACGTCGTCAGGATCGGGATCGGCCACCGTCAAGGTGCAGGTATCGAACGACGAGCTTGCATGGCTCGATGCCGGCACCATCACGCTGGAGCTTGGCACGTCCAATGAGACCGGCGGGTTAGTGATGGAGGCGCCCAGGCGGTTCGTACGCGCTCACGTGGCGGCGCTCAGCGGCACCGGCGCGTTCGTCACCGTGAATATGGGAGCGTGACGTGGGCACGGCGACCAATCCGGGGATCATCGGCACCAGCGTCGCGCCGGCTTATGCGACGCGGATCGACGAGGTATCGGCGGCCGTGACCTATATCGGCAAGGCGGTAGTCGGCAGCCTGGATGCGAGCGCCGCGTGGCAGATCATGCGGCTGACGACCGCCGGCACCGAGACCGCCATCGAGTATGCGGACGGCAATCTGTCGTTCGATAACGTGTGGGATGACCGCGCGTCGTTGACGTATTCGTAAGGAGGGGCAATGGCACACCTGAATGGGCAGATGGGCGTCCTGAAATTCTCAGTCCAGATCACGCGCAAGGAAACGGGCAAGGTCGAGGACTACGAGCTTACATCCGAGCCGATGCCAGAGGAGCAGGCACTGGCGATAATCGAAGCACAAACGAAGGAGCATAGCGATGGCGGTCACACACTCGACAGCAAGTAAGGATGCCGCGACCAATGCGGTGGTGGATCAACTCGACGGAGCCGGCAGCAAGCTGTGCTTCCGAATCTCGGCAGCAGGGGCGATTGCGGCAACCCTGACGTTTTCGACGCCTGCCTTTGGCGCATCCTCGTCCGGCACGGCGACGGCAGGCGCGATTACCTCGGACACCAATGCTGCCGGGAATGCTTCGCCGGTCAGTCATGCAACCCTGCAAACGTCCGGTGATGTGATTGCGATCACTTGCCAGGTTGCGGCCTCGGCCAGCGACATCAACATGACCAACGGGCTAACTGTTGCTTCGGGCGACACTGTGTCCTGCTCGGCGCTGACGTACCAAGCTTTGTCTGCTTAAATAAACTAGGAGCGCCTTCGTGGCTCTCACGCTAGGCGTAAATTCGGGGTTTGTCACCGTTGCACCAACGGCAGACCCCAATGAAACCGGGACAACGATTGACGGATCGTCGGTCGTTACCAAGCACACCTCCCCGGCGGGTGCCACAAAGATCACCTCGATCGGCTGGTATCGCGCATCCGGCACAAACGCCGCCAATTGGGAGATTGCGCTTTATTCCGATTCTGCGGGAGCAGCCGGGGCAAGAGTAGCGGTAGACAACACAAACTCGACAACCTCTGCCGGTTGGGTAGTAACAGCGGTTGATTGGGCAATCTCTGGTAGCACAGCCTACTGGCTGGCGCTCCAGATGGACGCCCACACGGGCAGCAGTTCGGTCGACGGTGCTGCTGCCGGTGGTGCAGGGTCGGATATTCTGACCTCGCAAACCACGTTGGCTGACCCGTATGGCGGCGGCGCAGTAGCTGACGCAGACGGCATGTATGCCATCTACGCGCTGGTTCAGATCACCCATCCTACAAGTGGAACTTTGACCGGCCCCGGTTCTACGGTCACAGGGACGGCATCAAGGACTTCTCCTTCTGTTACACACGCGACAACCGGCACATTAACCGGCGCAGGTTCAACACTTGATGGAACCGCTGCACGTACAAGAGTACATGCTACTTCTGGGACGCTTACTGGTGCAGGTTCGACTCTCGCAGGGACAGCAGACCGGCAAGACGCTCCGTTAAATGTCACCCATGACACTTCCGGCGTTTTAACCGGCGCAGGTTCGACTCTTGCAGGAACGGCAAGCAGTGCTACAACGAGAACCACAACCGGAGTCTTAACTGGTCAAGGTTCAACAGTAACCGGAACTGCGGCAAGGTTCAGGGCAATGTCGACTTCCGGCACTCTGGTTGGCGCTGGATCGACGGTAACAGGTACGGCAGCACGGGTTGGATTGCCAGTTACCCACGCAACAACAGGTATATTGGTCGGTTCCGGCAGTATTGTTGCAGGAACGTCAACTGTGGTAGGATTGGCCGCATATCGGTTAAAGTACTGGAATGGGACAGTTTGGACTGCTAAACCATTGAAGTATTGGGACGGAAATGCTTGGGTTCAGAAAGAATTGAAATATTGGGACGGCGCTAATTGGTCGTAACAATCCACACTAACGGAAGGAAATGTCATGCCTAATTCAGCCAAACCATTTACTCTGAATCTTGCCCCTACTGCTGTAGATGCTGATGGAGTCTGCGCCTCTCAATCCCCCGGAGCGGGGGCTATTCTAATCAATGGCGCTCTTGCTTCAGGTGGTGTAGCTACTTTTGGGGCCGCGCAACTTGTCCGACTGACTTCCGGTGGTAATGATTCAGGTATTACCTTTACCTTCGTCGGAACCGATGCTGACGGGAATGTTCAAAGGGAAACCGTAGCAGGAACATCTGCTAGTAACTCCGACACGACCAAATTCTTCAAAACGGTTACAAGTATTACCGCTTCTGCTGCGGTAGCTACAACGATCATTGTCGGAAACCTGATTACTTCAGTTTCCCCTACGTTCTGGCCCGATAATTCGATAAACAGTCATAACCTAGGAATTTCGATGCAACTTGTCTCTGGTACGGCGACTTTTGCACTGAACCAGACATACGAAGACTTCAAGACCTATCCTGTAGATACTCTGTGGTTTGCCCATGCAACCTTGACGGGGCTTTCTGCAACTGCGGCAGGGAGCCTTCTTTACCCCGTTAGCGGATTGCGGATACGTCTGACGGCATCTTCGTCCGGTGTTATCAGGACTCAAATCGTTCAAGCGGGCATCTGATGAAAAAACTCGGTACGGGGGCGATTACTACAGGGTCTGGAACCCTTGTGTACATCGTTCCTACTGGAATCCGTACAGAAGTATTGGATATCGCCATTGCAAACTCAGGCTCAAGTTCATTGACTTGTGCGTTACACCTTGTTCCCTCTGGCGGTAGTGCCTCTACATCCAATGTAATGTTCCCTACAGTAACCATACCCGGAAATACAATGGTTCATTGGAGTGGGATTCAAATACTGAACGCTGGAGACTTCATTCAAGGAATAGGAAGTTCAGCAGGGATTACGGTTCATGTCAGTGGTGAGGAAAAGAGGGCTGGAACGTGAGTTTAGGCTACGGAGTTACCCAATACCCTCTTGGGACGGTTAATACAGGTTTCGCCGATACTCCCGCACTTGATGCGTTCCAAAGATTGCGCGTCAGTCAAGCGACAACAATATTTGATTCTCAGCAGGAATACGGACTAGACCTTCTGAGAACTTGGGATGCGACGGCGAATGGTACTTTGCCGACAATACGTAGTCCAGATGGTTCTGTGACAAGCGGGAGTAACGCAGTCGGGCCGCGAAGCAGTAGTACTCGCATGACCCCGATTACATGCAGTAGTACAAATGGTCATTACGCCATACTCCAATCTCGGCAATACACAAGGTACATCCCCGGCAAAGGGCATCTCGTACTGATTACCGGAGTTTTTGCCACTGCGGCATCTCCAGCAGCAAAGATCACACTGCGTACTGCTACAAGCGGAAGTGCAAGCGATACAAATACAGTTAGTCAATCAAGTTGGAACATAGACAAGTTTGACGGTACTGGCCCAAGTCGAATCACCATTGACTTCACCAAGACTCAGATCATGTTCATTGGGGCGCAATGGCTAGGCGTTGGTCGAGTTATTGTTGGATTTGATATTGATGGTCGATTGTATCCGGCTCACCAGTTCTTGAATGCGAACAGTCTTGCTGTTCCATATTGCCAGAGTTTCAATCTTCCTATACGGATGGAAGCTCAGACGGTTGGAACTGATACAGTGACGAGGGTTGGTTACTTCGATAACAATAATGGGGTGTTTCTGCAACTGACTAACACAGGAGCAGGTGGGACGATGAACTTCGTCTGCTGCTCGGTTCAGTCCGAAGGTGGGGTCGAATCCAGAGGATATCCACAGAGTCAGAACCCCGGAGTTACTGCGATTGCAGTCACCACGCGAAGGCCGATTTTCTCCATACGTCCTGCTGCGCTTTTCCAAACACTGACTAATCGTGGGCACATTGACATTGACGATTATTGGATGACGGCATCAACTAACCCATCCATTTACGAGATTGTTGTTGATGGAACGCTAACTGGAGCCTCTTGGTTGCGAGTTGGGCAATCTGTTACGGCTGGAGCATTCACTACCGGGATCAGGTATGTAATTCTTACGGTTGGAAGTACTAACTTCACACTAATCGGAGCATCTGCAAATACGGTTGGTTTGTCATTTGTTGCTACCGGCGCAGGGGCAGGGACAGGTACAGCCACTCCAGAAAACTCATGTGCCGAATACGACATCTCTGCAAATGCAATCGTTGGTGGTGGAGTTATAGCAACAGGCGAACTTTTGGCTGGTACTGGTATTAATAGGGAACAAACTATTGCACAAGCCGACTTCCGCAATCCACTAGTTCTTTCTCAGATTAACGCACTGACAGCAAGTCAAGTGAACATCAGCATAGTCTGCACAGCGACAACTGGAACTTCTAATGTCAGGGCGGGAATGAACTGGCATGAGCAGGTGGTTTAATGGACACTCAACTCCAGAAATACTACGAAGACAGGTTTTCCATGATGGCAACGGAAGGATGGAAAGACCTCATCGTAGATGTAAAGGCGATGCTTGAATCGACAGACAAGGTTTCAATTATCAAATCGAACGACGATCTTTGGTTCAGGAAGGGGGAAATCAGCATTATGAATTGGCTTCTTACTCTCCAGGAACAGAGTGAAACCGCTTACAAAGATTTAACCCAACAAACTGAAGGAGATTGACATGGCTTCTGAAACCACACTCGTAGCATCTGTTGTATCCGCGAATACGCTTTATCGCAGCGCGAATCAAGTGATTGCGACTATCGACTACGTTCAAGTGGAACAGGATCGTTGAGATGCCAAAACTTCTGCGTGATTTTCGTTGCCATGAGTGTTCTCGACTTACGGAACGCTTCATTGACACGCAAGAGAACCAGATAAGGTGTCCTCATTGCGGATGTGTTGCAACGCGAATCATTGGAATGCCGAGGGTCGATCTGGACGGCACAGACCCCGGCTTCCCCGGCGCTTACGAAAAGTGGGCCAATATCCGAGAGAAGAATACTCAGATCAAGAAGAAACGGAGCTATGCGGAGCCGTGAAAATCTTGATTATGGGCCTCCCCGGTAGTGGAAAGACAACTCATGCGAGAAAAGTCATCCTAAGAGTCCAAAGTGAAGGAAAGACGGTTGAATGGCTGAACGCAGACGAGATTCGCAAGAAAGCAAACGATTGGGACTTCTCATCTCCCGGAAGAATCAGACAGGCAGAACGATTGAGGGCTTTGGCAGATGAGTCAGAAGCAGATGTCGTTGTGTGCGACTTCATCGCCGCATTAGAGCAACAACGCCAGATTTTCGATGCCGACTTCACAATCTGGATGGATACCATCAAGAAGGGAAGGTTTGAAGATACCAATCAGGTGTTTGAGCCTCCAACAAAGTACGACATGAGGATTTGTTCGCATGTATGACTATGATAAATATGATGTTTTGTGTATTGGCATCCCAAAATCCGGCACTAACATGACCGAAAAGGTCTGCAAGATGCTTGGAGCAACACCATCTCCTCATATGCACACAGCCAACTATCTCTTGGCAGACAAGTACAAAGTCGCTTATGTGTATAGAAATCCGCGAAATGTACTCATATCGGCACAAAGGTATCAAAACCATCAAATGAGGGGATGGGAGCATACCGTTACCGAGCAGAAACTAATCAACCAGTTCTTTGACTTCTTTAACTGTTCAATGCCCGCCGCCTATAACGCGTATCAGAAGTGGCATGACAGTAAAGCCTATGTATTCAAGTTTGAGGACATGCTTGCAGGGCAGGAAACCATCAATGGATTGGCTGACTACCTTGGAAAACCGAGACCTCCTGCGAACAAATACACAGAGATTAAAGGCCCGACTGCAACCTGGACAGGGCAACTCTCTGAATGGAGAGACTTTTGGACTGAAGGACTCGACAAGATTTGGGAATCTGAAGGGATGGTCGAAATAGAACGTCGCCTTGGATACGACAATCAATAGCCCTTGCCTATTGGTAGTTGGTATGTTATAAACGCAAGCAATCGTAGCCCACTAAGGGCGGAAGGGGTAAAAAATGGCTGAAGTACAAGATTTGGACGCTGAAAATAGCGGAGAAATCAGTGAGATTGATGCTGTAGCCGATATTGACAAGGCACAGAGCGCGGCAAGTAGTGAATCAGCAACGCAAGAGGATGAAGTTCCTGAGAAACACCGTGGGAAAACCCTCAAACAGCTTGCAGAGGAACTAGAACATGCCAACAGGTCGATGGGGCGGTATTCCAACGAACTTGGCGAGGTTCGCAGACTTGCTGATGAGCTAATCAAATCACAACTTGCGCCACAGAAACAGGCGGATAAGCCGAGCGAAATAGACTTTTTTGAGAACCCGCAGGAAGCAATTCGTAACGCAGTAGCAACGAGTCCTGATGTGCAAGCCGCAAAGATGTATGCGATACGAGCGCAACAGGCACAAGCGAAGATGGCGTTTGAGAAGAAACACCCTGATTTCGGTCAGATTCTTCAAGAACAGCAGTTTGCAGAATGGATTCAGAAATCTCCGATCCGTTCGGAACTGTACGGTAAAGCGGTCAACTTCGACGTTGCAGCAGCAGACGAGTTGTTTAGCACCTACAAGGAACTGAAGGCTGTAAAAACAGCAAGACAGCAAGAGTCGCAAGTGGCAGTCTCTGAAACCGAGAAGGCTGCAAGGAAGGATGCGATGAACGCTGCTTCGGTTCAGACGGGTGGTACTGGTGAGGTTGGACGGAAAATCTTTCGCAGGGCTGATCTGATTAACTTGAGACTACGTGACCCTGTAAAGTTTGCCGCCATGCAAGATGACATTGATGCGGCTTACCGAGAGGGTCGAGTTAAATGATCTAATCTAGGAGCAACATCATGGGTCTTGGAACCAATCACAGTACCGTCACTACTGCCAATAACTTCATTGGAGAACAGTGGTCTGACGAAGTAATCGCCGCCTACAAACAGAAACTTGTTCTGGGCAATCTCGTTACCAAAATCAACTTCAAGGGCAAGAAGGGCGACACGCTGAACATTCCCGTTCCGGCGCGTGGTGCGGCTTCGGCTAAAGCGGCTTCGACGGCAGTCACCCTGATTGCTGATACCGCTGGCGTTGTGCAGGTTGTTATCAACAAGCACTACGAATACTCGAAACTGTACGAAGACATCGCTGAGATGCAAGCCCTTGCTTCGATGCGGAAGTTCTACACCGATGACGGTGGTTATGCTCTGGCGAAGCAAGTCGATCAAGACCTGCATCTGCTCGGCGCTGGTCTGCAAGCGGGTTCGATCTCCGGTGCGACCAGCCTGTACGAAAAGGGCGTGATCGGCGGCGACGGTTCCACCAACTTCTCTGGCGCCTCGTCCGGTAACGGTACGGCTCTGACGGACGTTGGCATTCGCCGCATGATACAGACGCTGGAAGACGCCGACATGGAATCGGGTGACCTGAAGTTCGTCATCCCGCCTGTTGAAGCCAAAGTCCTGCGTGGCATCGCTCGTTTTACTGAGCAAGCCTTCCGTGGCGACGGCTCGGTTCTGAAGACCGGCATTCTGGGTAATCTGTACGGTGTGGAAGTTTTTACTTCGTCCAACTGCCCGTGGATTCACTGCAACAGCGTAACCAACACGCAATCGGTGACGTTCTCCAGCACTGCTCCGACCGGCACGGCTTACGCTGACGCCTTCGGCCTGACGGTGAACTGGTCTGCCTCTACTCCGACCGACACCAAGTACCGCGCTTGCCTCCTGCTGCACAAGGATGCTATCGCCCATGCGGAGCAGATGTCGATCCGTACTCAAGCTCAGTACAAGCAAGAGTACCTCGGCACTCTGGTAACCTCTGACTGCGTGTATGGCGTGAAGGAACTGCGCGATTACGCTGGCATTGTGTGTGTAGTCCCTGCCTGATAATCAACTAAGCGCGGGGGTTTCGGCCCCTGCTCTTTAATAAACTTAGGAGAAAATCATGGCAGATACAATGGCAGTAAGCCGTACCCAACAGGGTAACGAGCAGTTTCAAGGTTTGTTCAACGAGATGTGGGCCGTTACTGGAACCGTGACCGACCAGGATGCGATTGCTGATGACGTTTCCATCATCATCACCCTGACCGTCCCCGGCGTTGCTCTTGGCGACATGGTTATCGGGTTCTCGTTTGGAAAGTCTCAAGCCGATGGGAACGCGCACGTTATTGCTCATGCGTTCGTTTCTGCGGCTAACGAGGTCAAACTGATTATCGCAAACGTGGATCAAACCACTGATGCGTATGACGCTGATACGCTGAACAATGGCGGATTCAAGATGTTGATCGGTCGGCCCAACTGGTAATATAAGCCCCCTCTACGGAGGGGGTTCTTCTATGGAGAACCGTATGCCCTTTGTGACTTTCATGTGCATTCGTAGCGGGAATACTGTAAAGATGTTCGATCCCGATGGAATCAATGAACTAAGAGGTCACGAAGGTTATATTGAAGTTCAGGAGGTTAATCATGGCTTGCAAACCGAAAGTACCATCCCGCAAACCAGTAAAGATGCCAAAACAGAAGTAGCCCCTCAGAAAAAGCATGGGCGACCTGCAAGAAAGGTAATTTGATATGGCTATCCTATATGGCGAATATGGCCCTTACGATTCTCTAACAGGTAGGCCGATTTCACTTTCCGAATCAGGAATATTCTACGCTGATACTGGAGAGGCCTACGGGTACAACCTGTTTGGTTATCCTACGACTACGACTGCAACTGTTCCAACCACCACAACTGCAACTGCTCCAACGGCCACAACTGCGACAACTACTCCGACACAATCATATGACTTGTCTCCGATAATTAGCGGATATGAAAGTCTAGTTGCCTCTAGCCCTACTGCACAACAGTACCTGTCACAGATTGACACTCCAGAAGAATACGCATACGCCTTGTCAGAGCCGTTCTCTGATTTGGTAAATCAATACGGTAACCCTGGTGAAAACCTTGCTTATTGGGCTGCTGGATTAGTTGACCCTAGAAGCGTTGAGGCATACACCCAAGCAATGAGTGGCGGGACTGTCGACAACTTGTCGAAGATGCTTTATGAAAACCCGTACATGTCAGGGGTGTCTGTAATCCGTCCTGATATACCTGATGCGTGGTTAGGTGTTGCTGACCCATCAGTTGCTGAAAACAGCCAATTCCAAACTGATTTATACAATCAATACGGGATAACTCCTGAAGACTATAGCGCCGCCATGACAAATTGGACGGCAGAAAACTCATCTACAGCACAAGCTGCCCGTGATACAGACGATGGATTTGAAGACCTGTTGCAACTAGCGGCTCTTGCTGCTGCGATTTATACCGGCGGGTCTTCTCTAGGACTATTTGGAGCAGAAGTGACTGCTTCATCTATGTTAGCTGCTGAATCTGCTGCACTACTTGAGGCAGGATTTACTACAGCAGAAGTTGCCGGGTCTTTGGCTGGATTGGGCAGTGCTTCAGAGATAGGCGCTATCCTTACTTCTGCTGGAGTTTCGGCTGCGGAAGCTGGGGTTCTTGCCAACGAAGCAATAAGCGGAGGACTTGCAGATACATTAGGCGGTGTCGCAACGCAAACTGTAGCGTCAGAAGTTGGAAGCATCAATCCTGCACTCGCAGAATCCTTTGCTGAAACCTACGCGCCTTCTGCGTGGGCTGAACCAGCAGCCGCTACTACTGCCGCTTCTAGTGACGTAACAAATCTCGGTGACTTGTGGGACTACAGCGCCCCTACAGAAACTCCTACGTCTATTTATTCGACTTCTCCGTATCCTACGACTCCAACAGCACCTACAGCAACCACGGCTACAGGGGGCTATGTTGATTCTGGTATAACTTCTCCAGTTACTACACCTTATACCCCTGATTACGGAACTGCATTAGATGCGGAACAAGCAGTTCAATATGGTGCAGGTACTGGAACAGTTGGACTGGATGCAGGAGGATACGCTCCAATAGACACTCTAGGAAGCACCAATTGGCTATCCTCTGCATTAAATACAATTCAGGCTGGAGGAAGTCTTCCGGCGGCACTTACAGAGACTTTGAAGTCTGCTGGATTGCTTAGTTCGTCAGGATCACTCCTTCCTCCTGCTCTTAGTATTCTTGGCGGGGCTTTGAATAGCAATGCAACACAAGAAGCTGCTCAAATAAGCGCAAATGCTCAAATCGAAGCGGCAAGAATTGCTGCTGACGCTGCTAAGTTCCGCCCGGTTGGAGTCACAACCCGATTCGGTTCATCTAACTTCACCAAAGACGAAAATGGCTATGTAAATGGAGCAGGATACACACTGACTCCAGATATCAGAGCGATGCAGGAACAACTTATTTCTGGGGCGAATCAGATGTTGCCTCAGTACGCTCAATCCTTGTCCGCTACTGCCCCGATGGGAACCGCGGCTCAGAGGATGATGTCTCTTGGAAATCAGTACTTGGCTACCGACCCGCAAGCACAGGCAGCGAAGTATCTTGCAGACCAGCAGGCTTTATTGGCTACCGGAAGGGAACGTGATGTAGCTAATACACTTGCTGGAGAACTTGCTAGGGGAACATACGGTATCTCAACTGGAGGTACTTCTACGGGCATGATGGGGTCTAATCCTCGTCTTGAAGCTCTGTATAACGCTCAGAGACAGCAAGACCTTGGATTGGCTGCAAACGCTACTCAA
>JACCDP010868864.1_pt1 | contig 10966 bp, 9 predicted proteins | sample 7445841 | NCBI WGS metagenome assembly JACCDP01 (sample SAMN15323441, study PRJNA562643) | freshwater metagenome | isolation source: river surface water | place: USA:Blue River Watershed | collected 2017-08-17
AGAAGTTGGCGAGAGGAATATTTCGTGGGCTCTTCAAGAGTCCACTCATCCGTTTCAGGATTGTAGACTTTGATCATCTCCACTTTGTAGGGAAGAATCGAGGGTTTGCTAGCACCATAGAACATCCATCCCTGTTTGCGACCCATCGCAGGATCAAAGATATCGGTTTCTTGATTCAGATATCCTGTCGATCCGAATGTCTTCTGGATAACCGCTTCGCGAAGCATCCATTGACGAAGCACATTCCACTTGTCATTTGTCAGAGTGAAATCAGGGCATTCAATGTGAATGCCATCCTTCACAAATCCAGCCGACTGGTATGCGGACGGACGAAGAAGAACAAAGAATCGCAGACTGGGATAGCTCGAAAGATCAAAGAACGTAGACATGGCGCGTTGAAGAGTTTTACAAAAGTCTTCAATCTGTACTGAAGTAAAAGCATGATTCAAGGACAATTCTTTGGGATATTTGAAATCGAGATCAATCAAGAGCGGCTTAGGACTTTCGGCGCGAGGCTGCTCTACAAATCCAAGAGGGCGATTGTTCTTGACAAAGAGGAAGTCATTGAGAAGGTCTAGGAATCGAGGATAATCCTTGTCTGGAATATTCCATGAGCCTTTCAGCTCACCAAGACCAGTCATCGAGAGTTCGTTGCCCTTGCCAGAAGCCACGCGACGTTCCTCGATGAACTTGTTTAAGGGGTGACGCATATAAGATGTAAACGCATCAGTCATTTTATTCGGCTCGTACATTCGAGAGTATACTTCTCGGGGTCAATTTTTCGCCCCGTCATCCAAAAAAGATAAATTTTTCGAACAGATATCATGATCATGACCCGATGAACATTGAAATTTTTATTATTCATGACGTAGCTTCTGAGTTTCCTTTTTCGCATATCATGGGATAGGCTGGAACTAAAGAGATACATCAAGAGTATCTAGAGTATGAGCGTAATCTTACCTCCGCAAGCGGCGAAACGACTTCTAAAAGATATCCGCGATGCGACCGGTCAAGCGCTTCGAGATCAAGGAATTTGGTATCATGCCAATGACGAGTCGATTTTAAAAGGAACTGCTATGATTCGTGGCTCTCCTGGAACTCCCTATGAACATTGTCTTCATTTCTTTTCTTTTGAGTTTCCTACTGATTATCCTTTCTCACCACCAAAGGTTACCTTCTTGACAACAGATGGCTACACGCGCATGCACCCCAATTTGTACCGCGAAGGCAAAGTTTGCTTGTCGATCCTGGGGACATTTCCTGGTCCATCCTGGTCTGCGAGTCAAAGTTTAACAACTGTTCTTATGAATTTACTTGCGCTCTTAGATTCCAACCCTCTTTCTCATGAACCTGCCTATGAACGAGGAACTTTGAAGGATTCCAAGCATTTACAGTACGCAAATGCGGTTGAGCATCAGATGATTGCTTATATGATTCGGTTGATTACATGTATTCTTGAAAAACCACCTGTTCCCTCGTATTGTGAACCCTTTTTAGATGAAAGTAAGGAACTCCTTCCTTCTCTTCTGGATGGACTTCTTACAAAACTTGAATCTAAAAAAAATCAAGAGGAAGTTTGGTCTGGACTTGTATATGGAATGACTATTCAATCAAAATGGGCACAGCTTTTCAAACAGGCACAGATGTTGAAAGAAAAGGTGCGCAGCATTTAAAATTGATTTCCCTGATTCTCGTAGAAGGAGGAACTCTCATGTCTATTTTAAAGTGGTGCCCTGATTGTAAAAATCTACTCTATCACACAATTGTATCGGAGACGCAACTTGTTCGTAAGTGTCGCAATTGTGGATATCATGAAGGAGATGGTGATGAAGAAGAGCAATCGAAGATGGGAGGACTCGTGATGGAAACCAATATTCAGGAACGTGAAAATGAGTCTCACAAAGTCCTTTTGAACGAATTTACCCGGCAAGATCCGACTCTTCCGCATACCAAAGAAATCAAGTGCCCTAATGGAAATTGTCCAAGCAACAAGTCAGGCGCTCCTCGCGATGTGATTATCATGAAATATGATGCCGCAAATTTAAAGTTCATCTATATCTGTAATGTGGAGGGATGTGGCGAAACGTGGAGAACTCGTTCCTAGATGTTCTTCTGACAAACTAGAATGATGATGATGTCTGTTGAAAAGGCGATGATTACAATGTTTTTTGCCAGTGTAATCATTGGATATTTTACCATGCCGATTCTTTTGGGAACAAAGAACCCCAATATTCGATACCATCGAAACAAGGTGTATGGAGCGCTTCTTATGGGCGCATGGATGGCATTGGTGGAAGTTCTTATGAATGGGTACAGTTGGAAAACAGCCTATTATTGTGTCTTCTGGATTGCTCTGATTGGAGTATTTACCTATGTGATCATAAATCAAACGGCGATCAATGAGCGTGAATTTTTAGAGGGAATGATTGAGCACCATGCGATGGGCATTGCGATGGCGGAGAAAGTTCTAGAACGCAAAGATGTCACGGAAGAAACAATGGAAATTGCGAACAATATCGTTCGATCGCAGACAAATGAGATTACTCAGATGGATAAGCTTTTGAAGCCTTATTAATAATATACAGAGCGCAACATCGCAATATGTTTCAGCCATTCTTTGTATTTCAGAAGACTTGTGCCACCACCCACTTTCAACGCACGAGTGATTAATTCATCGAGACCGCGAAGATCATTTTGGACATTGCGTGAACTGTAGGTGGCTTGAAGTTCACTGTAGGTCAAATTCGGTTTTCCGAGGCGTTGATTCACATTCGCATGAAGATCATAGAAGAATCGCCGAATGTACTCCCCTTTTTCTGTATAGGGCAGAAGTGTAAAAGGTTTGACTGGATGACTCAGAAGCCAGTTCGCATAATGCCCTCGGCATTCTTCACAAGGAAGCATAGGACCTGTCGCCGTAAGAACATTTGCCCACGCACGCATTTCGTCGTCTTTTGTTAAAGCCATAGTGACCGATCCTGCTCTCAAACTTAATGTATGAAGAATGCTCCATACACGAGGACCCCATTCCGTATTTAATGGATAATCTACTTTTTCTGGATTACAACTACACATAACTCTGAATAGTTGTGATACACGATTTAAAAAGAATTAAACGAGATGTAAATAATTATGTCCCAGCGAGCTACGGTTGTCTCGGCATTTTATATGATGAAGTCAAAGTATCCAGGGGTTCATTATTTGAACTGGATTCGAAATTTTCTTGAAACTATTCCGTGTAATCTTGTGTTTTTTACGGATGAAGATTTGTTACCGATTTTGAAAGAGATGCGCGAACCCTACATGGATCGCACACGCTTTGTTGTTCTTCCTCGTGAAGAATGGAAAGCCTACACACGTTATGGGCAAGCCTTTTGGGAACATCAGAATTCAATTGATCATGAGAGATTGATCCATAGTGCTGATTTATATGCGATCTGGTATGAAAAGAAAGAATTTGTTCTTCGTGCGATTGAAATGAACCCGTTTGGGGATGACCGCTATATTTGGTGCGACGCAGGTGCTTTTCGGTATAAGGAATGGTTTGATCAACTGAAAAGTTTTGGAGGAGAGGGTATTCATGACATTCTTTCTCCAACAACCATGTCACTTCTTCAAGTTGAACCCTTTACCGCAGAAGATAGAGAACGTTTTCAAGTGAATCAGATTGGAGACTTTGATCGTGTGAATCGAATTGGAGGAGGCATTCAAGGAGGAGCACCTGCTACTTGGAAACAATGGTCCACTCTCTACGATCAAAAACTTCAGGAACGTGTCGCAAAGGGTATGTTTGTAGGAAAAGACCAAACTGTCATGGCAGCGGTTGTTCTTCAGTATCCTGAACTTGTGAAGATTGTTCCTGCGGATCGAAGCATTGGCGATCATTGGTTTACGCTTTTGTTTCATTTTAGTCCTACTGCGCGAAAGGCGCTGCCTTTCTTCAGCATTTTGATCCCCTTGTACAATGGAGAAGAGTTTTTGGCAGAAACACTCGAGAGTATCCGCGCGCAAACCTTTCAAGACTATGAAATTTTAATTGGTATTAATGGATATCCAAAAGATTCTGAATTGTATAAACAAGTTTCTTGTTTGACATCCATAAAGATTCGTGTCCTTGATTTATGGACATGTCATGGAAAAGCAGAAGCTCTAAATGCCATGGTAAAAGAGGCGAAAGCGAACTGGATCGCCTTGTGTGATGCGGATGATTTGTGGATTCCTCAAAAACTCGAAATTCAACATGCTTGTATTACTCAGTTTCAGGACGCGTTTGATGTGATTGGAACACAGTGTGAATATTTTGGAGACAAAACGGGATCACCCTCGATCCCTCTTGGAGATATTTCCTCAGAGGACTTTTTCGCCGTCAATCCTCTCTTAAATTCATCAGTCGTTCTTCGAAAATCACTCGCGAACTGGAATCCCGAGAATCGAATTGTAGAAGACTATGAGCTCTGGCTTGAGTTACGGTATGGGCGTCAGGGAACTCGATTTATGAATGTTCCCTATGTTTTGATGCGCCATCGTATCCATAAAACCAGCCATTTTAACAATAAAAATGCGGCGGCTGTTCCTGAGTTGTTGGATCGCATGCGAAAGAAGTTCGGAAAATAACCGATCTTCTTAGTAGAAACATGTCTGAAGATCGTCGTGACATAGAAGATATTAAAAATGATGCTCATGACAATGAAGATTTTCAAAAAGCTCTAAAAATTGCGGCGGCAACTGATGCGAAACACGATTTAGCTGATAGTTTTCTGAAATTTTTTAAGACAAGTAAGTATACTTCGATTGGTACACCACAGGAGAAAGAGGATACGTTAAAATCATCGGGTTGGGACGTTGTTAAACTTATGATTCAAGGTTATGATGATAAGAAAATTCCAGATGTATGGGAAAAAAATACCTATGACCCCTATATATTTGAACAAAAGGTTTTAACAAACTATACAAACTATGAATATTCAGTTTCGAGTTTAAAAATTAAAACAGATGTTACAACGCCCGAAAAACTCTATGAATTTTTGGCAGGAGAATCAGAAGAATTTATAGTCATCTGGGACGCAACAACAGGACCTTTTACAAATATTTTATTTGATAAAAAGAAAGGGGCAGGTGATTCAAAGACACGTCAGATGACAATTATTGTCAATCGAGAAGCCATTAGTGACCCTTCAGGAAAACCAAATGAAGAATCTTCATTATATAAGGATAAAGCAAACGAAGCTCGTGTTGTACAGATAAAAATTGCGAATGAAACAAAATTAGAGAAAACTCCAGTATTTTATCCCTATTGGGATGCTGAACCACGTACAAGTTATAGAAATGATTTTTTTTCCAATTATAATATTACACTCGATCCCATTGAATTTAATAAACGCAAATCAACAAAAATTATTTTTGCTGATGATAAATATAAAAAAGAATCAAAGATTGAGACAACGAAAGAAGGGAAACTTACAAATTCAAAATTGGGAATGGCAAGTGTATTAAATACATTATATGAAAAATTTATGAAAGGTAGTAATTTTATTGATTCTCTAAAAGAAAAAGATTATCATATTTCGCTTCAACAAAAACGAAGTGGAGATACGTTAATGTGTTTATCCTATTTCGATGAAGCTCGTAAATATATTATACATGGCAGCAAGTCAGAAGTTCATGATTCATGGACATTAAAGAAAAAACGATCGGATAATATTCCTATTTTTGTATTAACACATGATACATTTAATACGTTACCCATTGGGCTCGCAAATGGTGTCAATATTATTTATACAGGCGCATCTACCAGTGGTGGTAGTGAACAACATGTATATAAATTTGAGCGAGATAAGAAAGATATTGATTATACACAAACATTTTTTGATAACTATATTAAAAAAGAGGGAGGACGAGAAGAGATTCTTGCGTTATTCAAAGAACAAAGTGAAATTTATGAAAAAAATATATCTGATCTAGCGTATATTATAAATGAATATTTTATAAGAGCAAATACGTTATTACCTGAAGCTGATGAATATATAGAAAATAATAAGGATAAACGTATTGTAGTTGATACCTATATAAAAGATAAATTAACAGCTCCAGAAAAGGGATTGAATCTTCTTCTACAACTTATTACTGAGGCTTTGTATAAATATGCTCTTTATAAGAAATATGTCGATATACCAAGAAAATTTAGTGAATTACAAGGAATCATTAACACATTAAAAGATAGATCATATACAGGAGACACAATTGTTTCAACAGAAACAATACGTAGTCTTTATTATTCTCAGAAGGAAAAAAAATACCAACCTTTTTTTACAGAAAGTATTGATAAAGTCTTTGAGACTTATAAAAAAGAAAAAAGACCTATCAAAGAAATACTTTATAATGATACTACTGATTTTGGAAAAGAATTTCAAAAAAATAACAATGTAAAAGAAGGAATTCGTGGATTTGATTATTTTAAAATTCGATCTTCATGGGATGTTTTATATTATAAACGAACTAAATATGTATTTGGAATTGCGCCTGAATTAATAAGTTTGTTAAGTCCAAGAGATAGAGCCTATTTAATTGATTTTACAGACCTTCTCAGAACAATTGAAGATAAGAAATATATTAAAGCTGATATTAAAAAGAATTTTTCAAATGTCTGGGAATATATTCATAAAGAAGATCTAAGTCTTTACGAAGGAACTGATCGATATGAATTTATGAGTTCAATACATAAATCAATTCTAAATGAAGTAGATCCTGATATAGATCCCGATGTAAATCCTAAGGCTGTATCTACAAATAATGCTGATGCTAAAAATAACGAAGAAAGTACAGTAAATGCTGTGAATACAAATAGTGTAGTACTACCTTATCATAAAATACTTGTAAATGAATGTTCATCAGAAGCAGCAGCAATAATTATTGAAAAATTAAATGACATATTAAATGAAATCGCTCCTGAAATAGAAGTATCCAATAAACCTAAGAGTGGTGGAGGAGTTGAGAATATATATAAAGAAAAATTCAATCGCTATTCTTTTTATAGAATGCTCTGTATTAATTATCTTATCATGTCAAATCAATATTCTTCCTATCAAAAACAAAACATGAAAGAGATGGATGTCTATGGAGCCAATATTCCAATCCTTGGAACCATACTTCTCGACTTTATTGGGAAAAATATCTCAGTTGAATCCTTTATGTGTTTTTTCCTTTTTGGTATGTATATAGGAGGACATCAAGATCAACCTATTCGTGTGATTCAGCAAACACTTTGTCCCAATTCTCCATTTTTTTATCATTTCCCTGAAGTCCTTCAAGAATTTACCTCTTTATCCACTATCCCTAATCATTATGAAACACTTCAAAAATCTTCTGATAAGTTTGGACAAATCTTTCCTATTCTATTTACAAACTCAATGCCACAAATTCCTGATATTTCAACCGCATCCTTTGAGAAGACAGATGCTGCGATTCGAAACTTATATAGAACATTGGAAAAACAACAAACTGAATTGTATGAAAATCACAAACGCAGCATACAAAAATCTCTAGTACAATCATCCAAAATCCATGCTCCTTTGCGCCTTGTCTCTGGAAAACAATCCATCGCAATTTCTGCTACCGCAGGAGGTGCGAAACCGAAAAAGACAAGACGCTCGACTCGCAAATCAAACCGACGCACGAGAAAACATAGAAGGAGCAAGTAACATAATATCTTTGAGAATCGAATAAGGTGTTGATTTTGCTGATGTAAATGTAGAGGAACTTGTAAGAAGATAGATCCAACGTGTATCTTCTGTTAATTTCTGCGCCATAGATTGGAACTTTTTTCCTGTCCATGGCTCAATCCACTGGAGAAGTTGAGAGGACAAAACATTGCGTATGCTCTGAATACAAAGAACAGACAGAAGAAACTGAAATAAGTCACGCCCTTCTTTGGGACAGGGATCGATTTTGGGAAGAACACCATCTCCTAAATTAAGAAAGGCTTCACTTGTTTCAAGATCTCCAAGACATGCGAATCCAAAATCTAAAATATGGACCTGAAATGGGCATTCCAATGTATAAATGGTTTGATAATATTGGAAACGAAGCTGACAGGGATGAGGCGACAACAATAAATTATTGGCTTTGAGATCTCGATGATCAAGACCGAGGCATTGATGAAGAAGACACAAGAAAATAGAAAGTTGTGCCATCATGGCTAAGAAATCTGTATCAGGCTGAGAGGATCCCGCAAACCACTCATGAAGAAATTTTCCCTTGATGTGGTCCATCGAAAAATGAATCTTTTGGTGATACGAAAAAATATCATAGACGCGCGGAACAGCCCATGGAATCTCATGTTTCAGAAGACATTTGTGTGCCAAATATTGAAGGATGGCTTCTGTTTGAAGATGAATTAATTCAATACGAGGACTTTTCACAAGAAGGTTTACATTTTTTGTTGTACCAGGTTCTACGCGAGCAGCAATACGAATATCACCATACGATCCTTTGTCATGGAGCGATTTCAAATACAAATAAGCTCGTAATGTTGTATCAGGCATTCGAAGCTCACTTTTCATTGTCAATGAGGGAAATAAAGAACTGGGTATGGAAGGAATGTCTTCAAGTGTGTAGACAGTTTCAATACCAAGATCTTTTAATTGAATCTCTTTTTTTCTATTATTCATTCTTACTATTAGATCTTCCGTTATTTGTTCTGCGAGAAACTCTTCTTGTTGTATTTAATAAATTTTGTATCATTCGTTTCACAGGCATTTCTGTAGGATTGAGTGTTTGATCTTCTAGCGTAATTCGTTTATAGTTAGGAAGAGCTGCTCGTCTTGTCTCATTTAATAATGATTTTACGCGATTGTAAACAACTTCCGCAGGTGGTCTTGTTGTATTTGTAAAGAATGACGCATTGGGAGCTACATTTCGTAAGCTTGTTTTAAAGGCTTGAATGGCATTTTTCTTGGCTTTTACAGCACGAGTCGTGAGAATATGACGATTTGCCGAATTTCGCGCAGCCTCTTTCTCTATTTTTTTGGGCGGTCCTGTCTTTGTTCCTCGTAGGGTTTTCATTTTCGCATTGTATGTATTCTTCCAATTTCTGAACTCATCGGGTATCGTTTCTAAGTTTCCGATTGTAGTTTTAAGACGATCACGTGGCTTTGGATTTACAATTTTGACCGGACAAGATCGTTGAAACCCACCAGGATTTGCAATCGCACCTGCGTAAGGAACAAATACTACATCGGATGGAACTGGATATCCCATTGTAGTCCAATAGTCAACTATTTTTTGATTGGCTCGATCAACCGCGCCGTCAATATCGAATGTGCTTGGACGGGCTCGACGACGAGAATAACAGTTTGCGCAACGGATCATTGAGATCATTGCCATTTTTATCTCGTGTAAATGTGTGGAATTTTCATTAAGCGCGTCAGCGCTAAGGGAATCTGGACTACCATCTGGCAATAAAGGCCATCTTCTCGTATTGTAATGTATATATTTGTCCAAGCGACCGCGGTAACATTGGCGTAATTGACGAAAATGCTTAAGGTTATCAGCACCATGTTGAACTACAAAACGACCTGCTGTTTCATCAAACTCATCTGGCTCACATATCTTTTTTTCCCAATATTGTTGTTTTGGAGCGCGATGTCCGCACGCACTCTCACTTTTATAATCAATAAAAACAGGAGTTAACATATGTGGTCTGTATTCATTTGAAAATTTTATTGTCGCAAGATTTGCGGATGAGATTTCTTGCGCTTCTTTCGCAAGCTCTATTGTTGGAGGAGTATCCATATCTATGATTGAAAGAGATTTTTAATATGATCTTCTAAGTCCGTCCATGTTGAATCACGAAACTGTCTCGAGAGAATCACTGCGCTGACTTCGCGTGGATGTTCAGGTTGGGGGTGGTTTTTTCCAAAGGTAGCTTCAAAACTGCGAGGCGGATCTGAGAGAAGACTTCCAGAACGCATATCCCACCATCGAACAAGACAAGAGCGGAGATCGGGTTTATCTTCACGTTCAAAGAGGGGAAGAGGAATCCATTGATTTTCCCACGCATAAAAGCGTTGATCCAGTGTATCTGGATTGAGTCGTGTTCGACGTACCCAGCGCTCGGGAATGGTTTGTTCAGGAATCGGGATCCATCCTTGGCGATAAAAATAAGAGTTCCAATCGTATTTGTTCTTTCGTTGATGAACATGAAGAGTTTCATGAAGAAGTGTTTCATTGTTCAGATTGTAATAGGCGGGAACACAGATAAGATTAGGCGGGCGTGTATGAGGAAGACCGCCATCCGCATTGGGATAGAGTTGAACGATCGTAGTTCCATAAGGACCACTTTGAGGTTTTCCACCACTCATAAGTGTGTAACTTTGGTTCTGGCGCGCAAGAGAATTTACCAAGTCTTCTGCGCAAGCTGTTCGATATTGGTCAATGGATTCTGCGTGGTCTAAAAAAGACATCTATTGAGATCGTATGTTTTTGACCTTTATGTGGATTACGCTTCTAGAGCATAACCACTTCCTTTGGATTCTTTCTTTTTCCCTGTGGATGATTTCTTCTCTTTCTTCTCAGAGGAGGATTCACCAGCAGCAGCAGCAGCCGCCTTTCGTCTCTCTTTTTGTTTGACTTCCACAAGCATCTTGGAAATGGTATAGGTATCAATCTCATCCATTGTTGATTGCTCGATCGGCTTCTTTAAGAAGGCTGTCAACGTTGTTTGTTTCTGAGAGGTTGGCGCTGCTTTTTTTGAAGACTCTAGGCGATTGCTACGTCGAACCATCTGGGATTCCGATGGCGCACGAATTTCAGCACCGAGTCGTTGCGTCGCAAAGTCACGAATGGCATGCTTGTCACAGAGGTTCAAGGCTTCACGGAAGAGAAGTTCACACGCAATCGATTCTCGCATGGAATCATCGAGATATCCCTTCGCAGGAGGCGTATAGCCTGGCATCTCTTCCACTTTGAG
>JACCDP010713514.1_pt1 | contig 10965 bp, 9 predicted proteins | sample 7445841 | NCBI WGS metagenome assembly JACCDP01 (sample SAMN15323441, study PRJNA562643) | freshwater metagenome | isolation source: river surface water | place: USA:Blue River Watershed | collected 2017-08-17
CAGGTCTGGAATGGCACAACAAGCGGACGATTCTGTGCAGCATGATCCTCTCTCCTGCGAGTCTGGAGAGTCGGGCTGGCTGCCTTGTCGGTGCGCTGGCACCGGCTGCAGTGGCTGGCTGGACTCGAAACCGGGGCGGGCCCCGGGGTCTATTTGGTCAATATCAGCTTGCGGTTGGCGGTGATGCGCAGCGTGTAGCGCTCGCCGTTGTGGATGATGGTCAGCTCGCCACGGCTGCCCAGCAGTTGCGCGCTGGTGATTTCACCGCTGCGCAGTGCGTGATCGAGGGAAGGGCGTGGCGCGTCGTCAGTCATCATGCCTGCATCTTAATGGCGTTTTTTGTAAAACGCAAATGCGAAGCATTCCTATTTGCAAGAAAGAGCGCGAGGCCGGATCAGTCTCCTGCCAGATTCAGGGGGTGCCGGCCTGACGCAGGCGCTCATCGTGTTCCTGCTGGCGGGCGCCACGCAGGATGATCTCCATCGAGTAATTGCCCTCGTGGCAGGCGAACTCGTACATCTTCTCGTGGGGCTCCATGCGGTGCAGCAGCATTTCCACGGAGTAGGGCTGCTTGTAGATCTGCGGGTCCGTCACGGTGTAGCGGTAGAGAATCTCCCGGTCATTGACGAGGGTGTAGCGCTCGTCCACCTGCAGCTCGCCCGAAGAGACGATGCGGAAGTTGGAGATCTCGGGCCGGAAATGCGTGGTGTGCACCACCAGGGTGTCGCCTTCCCAGTGGCCGATGGAGTCCCCGAACCAGGTCTTCACATGCTCGGGCTGATGTTCGCCGTTCAGGCGAATGATGCGCGCGTCATGCACCATTTCCCCCAGGATCATCACGTAGTCCTGGTTCTGCACGATCTGGACATTGGAGTTGTAGGGCAGCAGCGCCATGGGCGGCATCGTGCCGATGGCCGACAGGCAGCGCTCGCCGGCAGGCCGGATCTCCGGGCCGTCGAACTCGCCGAAGCCCTGGGCGCGCCACTGGCCATAGATGTCCCGAGTGCGGCCGTTGTCGTCGCGGAAGGGGAAACGGCCATCGGCCGGATCGACCACCAGCGACGTGCGGTACTGGCCGTTGATGCGAGTGAAGCCCACCTCCACGTCGGTGTTCTCGGCCTCGGCTTCCTGGCCCACACGGGCGCCGGCCTCCGGGGCAGGGCGGTCCGGGTCCAGCACCGTGGCGGCGCCATTGAGCTGATCGCGCAGGCGCTGCTCCATTGCGCGCGCCTCTTCTTCGCTGTAGACCGGCTTGTCGGCCAGATCCGCCGGCCGCTCCATGGGCGTCTGCGTCTGATTGCCCCAGTAGCCCTGCAGATTCGGGTGACCGTACTCGGTGCGCGGCATGGTCCAGCCAGCCGGTGCGTCGAAATTCTGGGCCAGGGCATTGCCGGCGAGCAGGCTGCTCAAGGGCAGGGAAAGAGCGGGGACGAGCACACGCAGGAGACTGTTCATGATGTTGTTGTTGCCAGAGTGAGGGGTGAGCGGTGGCCGATTGTAGTCCACAGCCGGCGGCCAGAGCGATAGGCGCCGCGCTTGACAAGTGCCGGCAGCGCGCAGAGACTCGCCGCCCATGAACACACAGACACACATCAACCGCTGCGCATCCTTTCGCTGGTGGCCCGCTTTCACGGGTTGCCACAGACGGGACATGCAGTGAATTCCCCGAGGCCGCCCTGGAATCCGGCGGCCTCTTCGACAGTCCTCGCGCCTTGTGCGCTCCGCGTCAGCCTCAGAGTCCTCCTTCTCCAGTGTCCGGCCCCGGTCAATCGGCCCCACGGCGCCTTCGTGCGCCCACACAGGAGAGAGGACCATGCCAGAGACCACCATCGGCGCGCCGCAGCACGCCGCCCACCACCACTACACCAGCGCCGGCGGCGTGCACATCGCCTGCACGCAGTTCAGCGTTCCCCCGGGCGAGGCCCTGAGCCGGCTGCAGGCGCGCCTGGATGCCGAACGCGGCGTCCTGCTGAGTTCGCGTTTCGAGTACCCGGGGCGCTATACCCGCTGGGACATCGGTTTCGTCAACCCGCTGCTGGTGATCACCGCGCGGGGGCGACAGCTGCGGCTGGAGGCTCTGAATGCCCGCGGCCGCGTGTTGCTGCCCGAGTTGCAGCGTGCCCTGGCGGGTCACCCCGATCTCATCGATCTGCACGGCGAGGACGACATGCTGTGCGTGCAGGTGCGCGAGGCCGAGCCTGTGTGCGCGGAGGAGTTGCGCAGTCGCCAGCCCAGCGCCTTCTCGGTGCTGCGGGCCGTGAGTGCCCACTTCGCCAGTCCCGAGGACGCCCATCTCGGGTTGTACGGCGCCTTCGGTTATGACCTGTGTTTCCAGTTCGAAGCGGTGCGTCAGCATCTGCCCCGCCGCGCCGAAACGCGCGACCTGGTGCTGTATCTGCCGGACGAACTGCTGCTGCACGATCACGTGAACGGCACTGCAAGCTTGCGCCGCTACGAGTTTCACTGTCGCCCCGCTGCGGCTGTCGGCGCCTCGGCCAGCGCGACAGTCGCCGGCCTGCTGAGCACAGGCGGCCTGCGCCGCAGCGGGTCGCAGACGCCCTTCGTGCCGGCTGCCGCTGCGGCAGACCCGCTGGCAGAGCCTGCCTGCGACCACGCCCCGGGTGAGTATGCCGAGGTGGTGCGCGAGGCCGTGCGGCATTTCCAGCGTGGCGATCTGTTCGAGGTGGTGCCCGGCCAGGTGTTTCACGAACCCTGCCGCGACTCTCCAGCGCAGATCTTCGCCCGTCTGCAGCGTGACAATCCCGCCCCCTATGGCGCTCTGATGAACCTCGGCGAGGGCGAGTACCTGCTGGCGGCCTCGCCGGAGATGTTTGTGCGGGTGACGGGCCGACGCATCGAGACCTGCCCGATCTCCGGCACCATCGCGCGCGGTCGCGACGCCCTGGAGGATGCCGAGCAGATCCGCACTGTGCTCAACTCCGAGAAGGATGAGGCCGAGCTGTCCATGTGCACGGACGTGGACCGCAACGACAAGAGCCGTGTCTGCGTGCCCGGCAGCGTGCGCATCCTGGGACGCCGGCAGGTGGAGCTGTATTCGCGCCTCATTCACACCGTCGATCATGTGGAGGGCACCCTAGCCGAGCCCTTCGATGCCTTGGACGGCTTTCTCAGCCACGCCTGGGCCGTGACAGTGACCGGCGCGCCCAAGCAGGCGGCGATCCAGTTCCTGGAAGCGCACGAGAAATCGCCCCGACACTGGTACGGCGGCGCCATCGGCCTGCTCGGCTTCAATGGCGACATGAACACCGGCTTGACCCTGCGCGCCGCTCGCCTCGTGGACGGCGTGGCGCAGGTGCGGGTGGGCGCCACGCTGCTGCTGGATTCCGACCCCCAGGCCGAGGAGGCCGAGACGCGACTCAAGGCCAGTGCCGTGCTGGCGGCGATCCGGGGCGAACGCCTGCTGCGCGCGGCGCCGTCCACGCTGGGTGAGCGTCAAGCGCCCAGAGCGGACGAGCCGCCTCTGCGTGTGCTTATGGTCGATCATCACGACTCCTTCGTGCATACCCTCGGCAGCTATTTGCGCGAGCTGGGCGTGCAGCTGCAGACCCTGCGGCCGGCCTTGGCGCGCGCAGCCCTGCAGGAACAGACGTTCGATCTGGTGGTGCTGTCGCCCGGGCCGCGGCGTCCGGCCGACGCGGGCCTGTCCGACACGCTCACGCTGTGCCTGGCACGGCAGCTGCCAGTGTTCGGCGTCTGCCTGGGGCTGCAGGGCATCGTGGAACATTTCGGCGGCAGTCTCGGCGTCCTGGAGGCACCGCTGCATGGCAAGGCGTCCACGGTGCAGCACAACGGTTCGCCCCTGTTCGCGGGGGTGCCGTCACGCTTTGTCGCCGGGCGTTATCACTCGCTGCATGCCCTGGAGGTGCCGGACTGCCTGCAGATCACCGCCTGCACCGACGACGGCGTGGTCATGGCGGTGGAACACCGCAGCCTGCCGCTGCAGGCCGTGCAGTTTCATCCGGAATCCCTGCTCAGTCTGCAGCAGGATGCCGGCCGGACCCTGCTGGCCAATGTTGTACACTACGCCCGCGCCCGCCGGAGGGCGCTCAGCGAACTCAAGACAAGCCCCTCGTTCAGCCACACGACACACGGAACCTCTGCCCATGACCAGCTCCCAGCCCAGCCCTGACACCAGCCAGCGATTCATCTTCGAGCACGCCGATGTGCGTGGCGAGATCGTGCGTCTGCGGCACAGCTATGCCACGGCCATCGCCGGCAAGCATTACCCGGATGCCGTGGCGCAGCTGCTGGGGCAGTTCCTGGCGGCCAGCGCGCTGCTGAGCACCACCATCAAGTTCGATGGGCGCCTGGTGCTGCAGGTGCGCAGCGAGGGCGAGCTGGCGGTGATCATGGCCGAGTGCACCAGCAACGGCGAACTTCGTGGCATCGCCCGCTATGCCGAGACGCCGACCGCCACGGCCTTCGCCGAGCTGCTGCGCAATGGCACCCTGGTGATCACCATCGATACCCGCAAGGGGGAGCCGTATCAGGGCATCGTCACGCTGGAGGGGGAGTCGCTGGCGCAGTCGCTGCAGGCCTATTTCCAACAGTCGGAGCAGCTGGGCACGGTGTTCTATTTCGCCGTCGACCGCGACACGGTGGCCGGCCTCATGCTGCAGCAGCTGCCGGCGCAGTTGCAGCGCGATGCCGAGGCGCGCGCGAGCCACTGGGAGCACTTCTCGACCCTGGCCCGCACGCTGACAGCCGAGGAGCTGCTGCAGCTGCCCAATGCGGACATCCTGCACCGGCTTTATCACCAGGAGGAGCTGCGGGTGTTCCCGCCGCGCGAGCTGGTGTTCAAGTGCAGCTGCAGCCGGGAGCGCACGGCGCGGGCGCTGGCGGCGCTGGGGCGGGAGGAGATCGAGAGCATCGTGGCGGAGAAGGGCGGGGTGGAGATCAGCTGTGAGTTCTGTGGCACCGAATACAATTTCGGCCCGGGCGAAGTGTCGCTGCTGTTCGAGCAGGCGCTGGAGGGCGGGGCGACGCACTGAGCGTCCAGAAGCCTTGCGCTCCGTAGTTCGGCCCTCGCGGCGGGGCAGTGGAGCTCGGGACACGCTGTGAGTACGTCCCTGTACGCTCGGTGCACGCCATCCATGGCGTGCAACGGTCCCGCGCCCCACTGCCCCGCCACGATGGCCTGGCTGTGAAGTTGCGACAGGATTCCGTGGTCAGTGCGTCGCCCCGCCCTCCAGCGTGTGCGGAAAGGCCGTGACACCTTCGCGGCAGCGGGGTGGGAGCCAAGGGCAAACGTCTTGGCCCACACCCCGCGACGGCCAGGCCACGCAGCAACTTCGCAGGGCACGCTGGCGCGAGCCTGACGCGGCACAGCGGTGAGGTTCAGGGGCCGGGCTGACAGTTCGGGACCGTTGGCCGCCAGGCCGGCGGCCACCGAGCCCTTTACCCTCGGAACGGGGGCCATGGATGGGTTCACGGCGTGTCCCGAACTGTCAGCCTGGGTCCTGAACCGTAAATCAAGAGGAGTCAGGCTCGCGCCAGCGCGCCCTCGGAGGCCGCCGCGCGGGCATGGCCGTAGCTCATCCAGATCAGAAATTGGAGGCCGAACAACAACGACGCCCCCACCAGATGCAGCGGCTGCACGAACGCCGGCATGCCCAGATGGCCCAGCGTGGCCCCCGTCACCACCGACAGCACGATCACCCCGATCATCGCCGCCGTCATCCGCGTCAGCGAATGCTGCCAGCCCAGCGAGCGCAGCAGCAGCCAGCCCAGCCACAGATTGCTGAACAGCACCACCGCCGAAAAGCTGCGGTGCACATAGAAGAACCACGGCAGCGCCGCCACCCAGGCCGAGCGCTCCGCGCCCTGCTGGTGATTCAGGTAGTCCACCATCTCCCGGACCTGGGTGCCCATGGTCACTTGCAGCACCGTGAAGCCCATGACGATGTAGAGCCACTTCTCGAAGCTTGGGTCGAGTGTGGCGATGGACTCCGCCATCATGATCCCGCGCCGGGCCCGCGCCAGGGAGAAGAGCAGCGTGCCCACGATGGCCAGCGCCATCAGCATGTGCAGGGTGATCATGCCCGGCTGCAGGTTGGAAGCGACCACCTGCGAGCCCAGCCAGCCCTGGAAGCCCGTCATCAGGAAGGCGGCCACCGAGGCGGTGAGAATGGCGCGATCGTGGGAGCGCACCGACCAGGAATAAAAGGCCGTCAGCAGGATCAGGAAACCGATGGTCACGCCAGTGAGGCGGTTCAGGTATTCCGTCCAGGTCTTGACCACATTGAACTCGGTCTCGGCATAGCCGCGATCGGCATAGATTTCCTGGTAGTTGGCCGGCAACTGCTCGACGCTCGTCGGCGGAATCCAGCTGCCGAAGCAAGTGGGCCAGTCGGGACAGCCCATGCCGGCGCCCGAGGCCCGCACGCTGGCGCCCACCATGATCAGGAAGTAGACCGCGGCCAGAGTGATCCAGGCGATGCGGCGGTAGCGGTGCAATTCGGGGGTGTCCTGCAGCAGAGGTGACGATGGCGAAGCGGTGGCGATGGTCATGGCGATGGCGAACTCATGTTGGGCTGGAAGAAAGTCACGCGGTATTGTCAGGCAACAGCCGCCTGCACCACAACTAGGCAGACGCTGGAGCTTGTCCTCAGCTTGCCTGTGTGAGCTTGCTTGCAAGCGAACTCACGCGGCGATGGCAACCTGTTCGCGGGCAAGCCCGCTCCTGCAGAGGAGGTCAACGACAATACGCGCCGGTCGAGCTGCAGGTTCACTGCCCCGGCAGCGGCGTGAATTCCGGCGCCTGCATTTCATTGAGCGGCGCGAAGGGCTGCTCGTCCGGGCCGCCCAACAGCATGATCAGGCGCATGGCGGCCAGGGTCACGCGATCCTCGGAGATCGCCTGCATGCGGCTCTGGTAGTCGGCGTCGATCACGATGCCCTCCATGCGCGTGTCCAGGCGTTCGGCTCGAAGCACCGCGGCCTTGATCTCGTCCGGGTAGACGAAGTCCAGCAACAGGCGACGGCTCTCCTGCAGCCAGACATCGGCGTCCAGCGACAGACTGTGCAGGTCGGCCTGGTCCGCGGTGACGACCATGCGGCGCAGGGTGTCCTCGAAGGCCTGGTTGCGCAGGGCTTCATCCCATTCCGAATGCAGATTGCCGTTGCGCGTGGGAATGCCATTGCCGCCGCGATCCCCGTTGGGGAACAGGCTGTTGGAGATCAGCGCACCGGAATGCAGCGGCTGATGGATGTCGCCGGTCAGATGCAGCAGCCAGCACAGGGCCACGGCACGCGCGGCCGCAGGCTGCGTCGGGTCATTGAAGCGGGCGAGATTGTAGTCGAGCGCCAGCAGCACATTGTCGATGTCACGCTCGTCGGTCTGCGCATCGGCGCGCTCGCCCGCGATGTCCGGCCGCGGGTCCACGCCGACGTAGAGATTGCCCTGCAGCCCCGGGCCGCGCAGCCAGGTGCCATCGATGTAATGCCAGGCGGGGCGGTCGTAGCGAATGCGTTCCTCTTCATCCAGGCCTCGCACCAGGTCCGGCCAGACGGCGGCCTGGCCCAGAGTCCAGCGCAGTTTCTCTTCCTCGCTGCCCACCATGACGGTCAGCGGCATCTGCTCCACGAAGTCCTGCTGATAGCGCGGATGGGCCTCCAGCAGGCTGACCAGCTCGGCGCGACGCTCCAGCGAGAGGGACTCCCAGACCACATAGGCGCTGAGCCGGTGCCCCGTGGCATCCCAGGCCAGCACCGGCATGCCGGCCAGCAGAGCCAGCCACAGCAGGGCGCTCTGGCAAAGCCGACGGGCGAGGCGGTGGCGGAAGCGGCGGGACATGGTCGGGAAGAACTCCAGCTGGGAACACGGGGGGTACTGTAACCTGATTCTCAAACCTCCAGCCACTCCCGCCGCACGGCCTCAGCCGCCAGCAGGGCGGCCGGCGTGCCTTCGAACACGACCCGGCCGCGGCCCATGACGTACACCCGAGCCGCGATGCGCAGCGCTATGTCCAGCTTCTGCTCCACCAGCAGAATGCCGACGCCGCCTGCGGCGATCTGCTGCAGGCTCTGCGCCACCTGCTCGGCCAGCCGCGGGGCCAGCCCCTCGGTGGGCTCGTCCACCAGCAGCAGGCGCGGGGCGCCCATGAGCGTGCGAGCGATGCACAGCATCTGCTGTTCGCCACCGCTCAGCGCGCCGCCCGGCACATCCAGGCGCGCCGCGAGCGCGGGAAAGAGCGCGAACAGCGCGTCCAGCTGCCCCGGTGCCAGCCTCTGTCCCGGCTTGAGGCCCAGCTGCAGGTTCTGCATGACGCTGAGTCCGGGGAAGATGTCGCGCTGTTCGGGCACGCAGCCGACGCCCAGGCGGGCAATCGCATGACTCGGCAGGCCCAGCAGGGACTGCCCCTGCCAATGTGCCGTGCCCGTGGCGCGCAGCTCGCCCATCAGCGCCCGCACCGTGGTGGAGCGTCCGGCGCCGTTGCGGCCGAGCAGGGCCACGATCTCGCCCTCGCCCACTCGCAGGCTGACACCCTGCAGCACATGACTCTGGCCGTACCAGGCCTGCAGATTCACCACCTCAAGCATCGCGCGGCCCTCCTGCCTCTGCGGCGACGGTGCTGCCCAGATAGACTTCCTGCACGCGAGGATTGGCGCGTATGCGGGCGGGCGTGTCGGTGGCGATCACCTCGCCTTGCGCCAGCACCGTGATGCGGTCGGCCAGCTCGAACACCACGCTCATGTCGTGCTCCACCAGCAGCAGCGCGCGCTCGGCCGTGACGCGGCGGATCAGGGCCAGGGCCGCTGCCGCCTCGCTGTGACTCATGCCGGCCACCGGTTCATCGAGCAGGATCAGACGCGCGTCGCCGGCGATCGCCAGGCCCAGTTCGAGCGCACGCTGGGCCGCGTAGGCCAGCTCGCCGGCGGGCACCTCGCGCAGCGCCTGCAGTCCCAATGCCTCCAGCAGGGCGTCGACGCGCGCGTTCAACGCCTTCTCCCGGCCCAGCAAGTGACGCAGGGAACAGCCATAGCCCATGGGCCAGAGCAAGGCGCAGCGCAGGTTTTCGGCCACGCTCAGGCGCGGGAACAGCTGGCTGATCTGGAAGCTGCGGGCGATGCCGCGCCGGGCGATCTGCTCGCTCGGCAGACCGTGGATCGGCTCGCCCGCGAACTCGATGCGGCCGCTGGCGGGTGTGAGCAAGCCGCTGATCAGATGGAACAGGGTGGATTTGCCCGCGCCGTTCGGGCCGATGATGGCGTGGCATTCGCCGGCCTCGACGCGCAGGCTCACGTCCTGCAGCACCCGGGTGCGGCCGAACTGCATGCTCACCCTGTCCAGTCGCAACAGGCTCATGGGCGGCTCCATCGGTCGTACGCGGCGTCAGCCGCGCGCCAGGCCTGCTGCAGCGCCGGCAGTTCGCGCCGCAGCAGCACGGCCGCCACAAGCGCCGCACCGGCAAGGCCGAACCAGCTCCAGCCGCTGCGAGCCGGCAGCTCCAGTGCGGCCACACGCAAGATCCCGCCTTCGCGCGCGGCCAGCTCCAGCAGCAGCACGCCACAGCTCAGCAGGATGGCGGTCGGCAGGGCACAGCGGGCGAGCGGGCGGGCGAGCGTCCGCAGGGTCCGTTGTCGCCAGCGCACGTGCAGCTGGAGCAGCAGCTCGCTCAGACCGCCGGGCAGGAACATCACACAGCCCACGAACAGCAAACCCAGGTAGAGCGTCGAGAGCGTGGTGTAGTCGCTGAGCAGGGCGGTGCACAGGGTCAGCAGGACGGCGCCGAGCACCGGGCCGAGGAAGTAGCCCGTGCCCCCCAGAAAGCACATCAGCAGCACCTGACCCGCGTTCGCCGTGCCCAGTGCCTGCGAGGTGATGATCTCGTTGTGGATGGCGAACAGCGCGCCGGCCATTCCGGCGAAGGTGCCGGCCACCAGAAAGCAGATCAGGCGCACCCGCGCCGGGCTGTACCCCAGGCACTGGGCCCGCAGCGGGTTGTCGCGCACCGCCATGGCCAGTCGACCCGCGGGCGTCTGCCGGAACGCCGCCAGGCAGAGCGTGCCGAGGAACACCCAGACGGCGGCGTGGTAGTACACCGCCGTTTCGCTCGCGAAGCTCTGGCCGAGCAGAGCCGGGCCGGCGGTGCGGTCCCCGCTGATGCCCGCCTCGCCGCCGAAGAAGGCCACCAGGATCAGGGCGGCGGCGGCCAGCAGCTCGCCCAAGCCCAGGGAAATCATGGTGAAGGCCGTGCCACCGCGGCGCGTGGACATACTGCCCAGCAGCAGCGCCGCGAGCAGCCCGCCGGTCGCTCCCGCCAGTGGCAGCAGCACCAGTGGCAGGCTCAGGCTGCCCAGTTCGCCCAGGCGCATGGCATGGGCCGCCACATAGCCGCCCAGACCGAAGTACACCGCATGGCCGAACGAGAGCAGGCCGCCCTGGCCTAGCAGGGTGTTGTAGCTCAGGGCGAACAGCACGGCGATCAGCATCTGGTTGAGGATCCCCAGGCTCAGCACCGAATCGAAGCCCAGGGGCAGCACCCCCAGCAGCACGGCCACCGCCACCCAGGCGCCTCGACTGCCCATGCTCAGTCCTCCCGGGTGCCGGCCAGGCCGGCAGGACGCAGGATCAGCATCAGCACCAGCAGCAGATAGGGCAGCAGCGGGGCCACCTGGGGCAGGCTCAGGCGCCACAGGTCACGCAGCGGGTGATCGGCCGGGAAGCTCAGGCCGAGCAGACTCCGGACATCCGCCATGCCCACGGACGAGGCGATGGCCCAGGACTGCAGCAGGCCGATCAGCAGGGCGGCCACGAAGGCGCCCGTGAGCGAGCCCAGGCCGCCAATCACCACGATCACGAACACCAGGCTGCCCAGACTCGCCGCCATGCCCGGCCAGGTGCCCAGCACCGGGCCCGCGATCACGCCGGCGAGCCCGGCCAGTCCTGTGCCCACCCCGAAGGCCAGCATGAAGAGGCGCGGCACGTTGTGCCCGAGATTC
>JACCDP010013687.1_pt1 | contig 10964 bp, 8 predicted proteins | sample 7445841 | NCBI WGS metagenome assembly JACCDP01 (sample SAMN15323441, study PRJNA562643) | freshwater metagenome | isolation source: river surface water | place: USA:Blue River Watershed | collected 2017-08-17
AAGTTGCTTTTAGCATATGGCTCAAAAACTGTGACAGTACCGCAGCTGAGGCGCTTTAGCAGGCGAGCATAAACACAAGCAGCGGCAGACCCCTTGTTATTTACTGCGTAGCAACCTTATTGGGTTTTCAAGGGGGATGGAGTAGCTGCGACTGAGGACGCCCGAAGAACAGGCGAAGAAAACAAGTGAACAGCCACAAAGAGAATTCTGAACGACTGGCTAAGGAACGCTAAAAACAAGGGCGTGAGAGACAATTACTGCATTTATGCATACGCTTGACGAACCGCTTGTTATACCCTTGTTTTTATGTTTTCTGAAGCTGTGATGAGAAGGAAGAAGACCGCTAGTACTATTGAGTCAACAATGGTGTTGATTTCCTCAGGATAAGAAATATTGAATTTTTTCAAGAGTTTGCTGTTTCCAGCTAAAACTGTTTGGCCCGAAAAATTAGCTTTTAAACCATGACCGGGAATTTCTTCAATTTCGGTTAAACTAATTTTCTGACGATTCTCACCACCAAATTCAACAATGGCTTTAGCAATGGGATGATTTGATTTTGATTCCAGGGAAGCAACCAAAGCGATAAAATCTTCTTCAGAAAGCGTTGGAGAATAGACTTTCTGAACTTTAAATACACCTTTTGTTAATGTGCCAGTTTTGTCAACTACAACTGTGTTAACTTTCGTCATTAAGTCTAAAAAATTAGAACCTTTGAATAAAATACCATTGTGTGAAGCTGCACCAATTCCCCCAAAATATCCCAGCGGAATCGAAATCACTAAAGCACAAGGGCATGAAATCACCAGAAAGATCAAAGCACGATATAACCAATCTGAAAACACATAATCATTGACAAAGAAATAAGGTAAAAATGTTAGAAGTAAGGCCAATAGAACAACAATTGGTGTGTAGATACGTGCAAATTTCCGGATGAACAATTCTGTTTGAGCTTTTCTAGCGGTTGCATTTTGAACTAGGTCCAGAATTCGGGCAATTGAACTTTCTGAAAAAAGTTTTGTTACTTCAATATCTATGACGCCTCCAACATTGATCATGCCTGCCAAAACCATTTCGCCTTTTTGAATGGTAGAAGGTTTACTTTCACCAGTCAATGCTGCAGTGTTGAAGCTACTATGAGAGCTTATTAAAACACCATCTAAAGGAACTTTCTCACCAACCTTTACTTGAATTGTTTCGCCAATTACAACTGTTTCCGGTTTAACATTGGATAATGATCCATTACGTATGACAGTTGCAGAATCTGGACGAACATCCAATAATGCTTTAATATTTCCTTTGGCACGTTTGACGGCTGCAGATTGGAACAGTTCACCCACAGCATAAAACAGCATTACTGCAACACCTTCAGGATATTCGCCAATTGCAAAAGCACCTAAGGTTGCGATACTCATTAAAAAGAACTCTGAAAAAACATCCTTTCGTAAGATTGCTTTTAGCGCATCGATTACAACAGGTAAACCGACCGGAAGATAAGCAACTGCATACCATACAATACGTGTGTAACCATTGAACCATGATGGAACAACGATTTGTTCAAGTATTATAGCTGACAACAACAGAATAAAACTGGATATCGCCGGTAGGTATTCTTTTAGATCAGCAAGTGTAGTTTTAGTTGAAAGTCCCTTTTCTTTAAGACGTTCATCAGCTTCAAGATTTACTTTCTCTTCTAAAGAACAGCAGGTCATTTCCCCGTGTTCATTGTAGGTATGTTGGTGTTTTGGATCTGTGTTTATCATAAATACTAATTCTTATATTTTTTGTACTTTAAATACTTTCGTACTTTCGGATGAGATTATTTGAATAAAATACGTCCCGTAGGAATAAGCCGACATATCAACCTCAATTTGATCAACAAATTGATAATTACATGTTTTAATTAATTCACCATAAACATTGTTTATTTGAATAGTAATACTGCTAGTAATCGCTTGCGAAAATTCCAACAGAATGTCCTCATTTGTTGGATTTGGAAAAATCAGAGTATTTTCAATTATTTCATCTAAGGTTTGATTTCCACTTTTGTTATACGCTAAAGTTGCAAATGTTGCTACTGCCAATCGCGCATTCCTTTCATAATACGGAACATTGAAATTACCCAGCGTATCTCCCAATGTATGCCAAAAGGGATTAAAATCACCTTGATACTCCTCACTTATTCCAATAGCGGATAAATTATTTAACCAAAAGGGAGCATGATCGGTATTTGGACTGCCAGGGTTAACAATTTCAAGATTTAATCCAATTCCATATTCCAAATTTGCTTTTTCTGCGATATTGGCAAGTTGGTTTGAATTTGCTATAGGACGAACATGAATTTCCGATTTATTATCGAAATTACCATCCCAAGCGATCATATCCAAATTGATGTAGCCAAGGAGAGAATCCGAAACTAAATTAAAATTATTGGCAAAAGCAGTACTGCCAAATAACCCTAACTCCTCTTCATCCCATAAGGCAAAAATAATGGTGTTAGGAAATTGATGGTTACTTAATATCCTTGCTGCTTCAAGGACAACAGCTGTTCCACTAGCATTGTCATCTGCACCAGGTGCAATTCCTCCTGTTGGAAGATTATCATAATGCGCCCCTAAGATGCAAACTCTTTCTGGAAAGATGTCACCGTATTTAATTCCAAATAAATTTTTTCCATTAGTAGAAAATGCCATCGAGTCTATTTCCAATCCAAATCGAGAAAAATTCTCTTTTACCCATTGAAAAGTTTGTTCATTTCCAATATCATTGTAAAGTCTACTTGATATGTAAATCGCATTACCATTTACAGTGACAGGTAATTCACCACTTAGTTGTTTGACATTGACGAGAACTGAATCGAACGAAAAATCGGACAGGTGAGATTGAACTCGAATATCTTGAGCAAAAGAAACGACAGTAAATATTAACTGTAATATGAATAAAAAAAATGTTCTCACTCTTTAGATATGTTGTATTAATGTTTGTGTATTTTATGCGATGGGCTAGAAGCCCCGGCTATGAAAAAACTTTTATTAAAATAAAAATTAACCGGGGTTCTACCCATAAATATTCATTTAGTGTTCATGACCACCGCCACCTTCTGATTTTAGCAAATGACTTTGAATGTAATATGCACCTTTTAGTACAATCTTAGCATTTTTCGGGAGGTCTTGCAAAACGGTAACTTGCACATATCCCAATTGAATGGTTCCCGTTTTCACTTCTATTCGCTTGAAATGGTAGGTTTTTTCATGCACTTCCTCTTCATGAGCGTGTCCGTCATCATGTGAATGGCCGGCCTCGTGATCATGCGCTTCTTCTTCATGACCTTCTTCTTCAGCATGATCCTCTTCCAAAACAAAAATAAATTCACGACCATCTGCTTTTACGACCGCATCAACCGGGAGGGCTTTCACTTGTTGTGAGCCAACATTGATCAATGCATTCACATACATTCCCGGAATCAAGGTTTGTTTGTCATTTATGATATCAGCATGAACAGCAACAGATTTTGTTTCGTTTTCAAAGGCCTTGCCAATACTAAATACTTTTCCTTTTATTTCTGTATTGTCCTGATTAGTTAAGACAAAAATGATGGTTTGACCAACTTTAACCTTCTGCAAATCTTTTTCATAGACTAACAGATCCACGTGCATTTTGGAATTGTCTACTATGCTGAAAAGGGTTTGTCCCGGTTCCGCATTCGTGCCTATCTTAATGTTAATATCAGTTACATACCCACTAATTGGCGCCTTAATTTCCATAGTTGAAGTTGCTTTTTCAGAACTTGACAAATTCAAGGTGTTCATTTGCTTTTTCAAAGAATTGTAACGCGCTTTCTCGATCTCATATTCTGATTTTGCTTTTTGCAATGCTTTTTTTGAATTGGCATTTCCCTCGTTTAAGGTTTTTTGACGTTCATATTCCAATTGCATTAATTCAAGATTACTTTTTGATGTCAAATAAGCTTCTTGTATTTTAGTGAATTCCATGCTTTCGATGACGGCTAAGGTTTGACCTTGCTTTACAAACTGCCCTTCTATGATGTTGATTTTCTTGATTAGGCCAGCAACCAGCACAGAGACATCTGCTTGATTTTGAGGAGGGAGTTTTGTGTACCCATTTGCATTTATAACAGCGCTTAAATTTTTTAATTCGAAATCTCCCAATTGAATGTTTGAAGCATCGTATTGCGCCTGATTCAATTCTACCTCTTTATTTTTCGAATCACTGTGCTCTTCTTTTTCCACTTCTGCAGGGTCAGAGGATCCACAAGCAGATATAAGAACCAACAAAAGCAAGGTCAAAATACCGCTTAATTGGTGTATGTTTTTTCTATTAACTTTCATGATCATTCCTTATTGATTTAATAAATATTGTAAGTTGATTACGGCCTGATTGAAATTCAAAATAGCCATTAAATAATTTGAACGGATCTCCAAAACCGTTTGATTTGCTTGTAAGAATTCAAGGTAGGAGATTTCTCCATTTTGATAATTTTTAACTGCATTTCCAGCGATAAAATCAGCGTTAGTTAAGGCAGATTTTTCATAGTAAGTGATCATTTCTTGAGCGACTTTCAATTCTTCTATTTGCTGCTGAAATTGTTTGTAAAGTTCATCCGATACTTGTGCAGCACGGCTTTCCTGTATTTGAATATTGATGTCTGCCGCTCGATTTTTTGCCACATAGGAACCTGCAAAAATTGGCACTGAGATTCCAAATGTTACGCCCTGAAATCGTGGAGCCCCATTGTAGTAGTTTACTTGGCCATTAAACTCTTGATTACCTGTTAACGATTGAATGAAATATCCAACTTTCAAATCCGGAAACAGCATCGAATGTTCTACTTTAAATCCTGCCATAGCAATTTGAACATCCTGAATTGCCAAAGCAAGAATAGGATTCTGCTTCAATGCTGAGCTATCCGTCAACGCAATAAAAGTGATAGGTACAAAAGCCTGTTCAGACATGATAAAATCTGAGTCCAATTTGAGTAAGGTTTTGATATTCAGTTTCTCATTCTTTATGGATGATTCATTTTGTCGTATCACTTGTCGAAGTTCTTGTAATTTGGTTTCAGCCGTTATTTTCTCCAGATTATTTACATCACCTGTTTCAAGCCGAAGAGATGTAGCTTGAACAAATTGTACTAAAAGACTATCCTGCACTTTTAGAAATTCCGCCACTTGCATTAAATAATTCAAATGATTCCATGACTGCCTGATCTCCAAGGTTAACTGTTGTTTACTTGCTAACAATTGAATTTCACTTCCCGAAACTGCGGCATTGATCAATTGTTTTTTTGCTGCAATTTGAAAAGGATTTAAACCTTGTGAAATACTGTAGTTCTGATCGAACGCTTTTGTATTGTACTGCCCAAGCAATGCGCCTATTTCTGTCTTTGGTAATTCAAACGCTGTTGGTTTTAATTGATTTTGGTAGTTAACGTTAAGTTCAGCCTGTTGTACTGAGTAATTGTTTTTCAGACCAATGTCAATGGCATTTTGTAAATCCAAAACTGGAGGATTTTGAGAAAATGATATTCCAGAAATAGCTACCATGAGAATGGTTATTGCTGTTGGAAGAACAACCTTCTTTTTTATTTTCATTCCTTTTTCAAAGTAGATGTATAGTATAGGCAAAACAATCAAGGTCAATAATGTAGCAGTTATCAAACCACCAATTACTACGGTTGCTAATGGTTTTTGAACTTCCGCACCTGCCGATGTGCTTAATGCCATTGGTAGGAAACCTAAAGATGCTACAGCTGCTGTTAAAAGAACAGGCCGTAATCTTACTTTAGTACCTTCGAAAACGCGCTTATTTACATCATCCATACCTTCTTGTTTTAATTGATTGAAATAACCGATTAACACGATCCCGTTGAGTACAGCAACACCAAATAACGCAATGAATCCTACTCCTGCCGAAATACTAAATGGCATATCTCTTAACCATAAGGCAAATACACCACCAATTGCTGAAAAGGGAATTGCTGTAAAAATCAATAAAGATTGTTTGACCGATTTAAAAGTGAAAAAGAGTAAAATAAAAATGAGTAAAAGTGCTGTTGGAACCGCAATAGAAAGTCTTGCTGAAGCTTCAATTAAATTTTCAAACTGTCCACCGTATGTTACATAATAACCTGAAGGTAGTTTTACTTTATCATCCAATTTCTCTTGAATTTCCTCTACCACACTTTTAACATCCCTTCCTCGGACATTAAAACCAACTACAATTCTTCTTTTACCATCTTCACGACTGATCTGCATTGGCCCCGGTTCATAGTTAATATCAGCGACTTGCTCCAAGGGGATTTGACTTCCGGATGGCAGCGTGATGAATAATGTTTTCAAATTCGAAATATCACTTCTACTATCAGCAGCAAGACGCACAACCATGTCGAAACGCTTTTCACCTTCATATACAACACCGGCTTTCGCACCTGCAAAACCAATTCGAATAATACTATTCAAATCACCAACATTCAAACCATACAAAGCTAACTTGTCAATATTATACCGAATATTAATTTGCGGTAAACCAGCAACACGTTCTGCCTTTGCATCCTCAACACCTTCAATACTTTGTATCAGATTCAAGACTTCGTCTCCTTTGCTGACAAGCATGTCAAGGTCTTCTCCAAAAATTTTAATTGCTACATCGCTTCGAACCCCGGTCATTAACTCATTGAAACGCATTTGAATGGGTTGTGAAAATTCGGTTGTTGCACCCGGAATTTCATCCAGTGCCTTTTCCATTTTCTTCATCAATTCCTCCTTTGTTTCAGCAGATGTCCATTCACTTTTGTCCTTCAAAAGAATGATCATGTCGCCCGCTTCCATTGGCATTGGATCGGTTGGGATTTCCGCACTTCCAATTTTAGTAACGATCATTTTTACTTCCGGAAAACGTTCTTTGAGAATTTTTTCTGCTTTTGTGGTCGATTCAATTTCCTGAGAAAGAGAACTTCCTGATGCAATGATCAGGTGCGTGGCAATATCACCTTCATCCAAAGTTGGAATAAATTCACCGCCCATTCTACTGAAGAGAATAAACGAAAACACCAATAGGGCAAGCGCACTTCCAACTACAAGACCTTTTACTTTTAGTGACCGTCGAAGGATAGGTTGATATAGCTTATGTGCTCCATTTATCAGTTTATCACTGAAATTTTTCTTGTGTCCAGTTTGTTTTTTCAAGACCAACGCTGACATCATTGGAACATAGGTTAAAGACAATAAGAATGCTCCCAGTATAGCGAATGAAACAGTCTGAGCCATAGGTCCAAACATTTTACCTTCAATACCTACTAATGCCAAAATCGGTAAATAAACAATCAGGATAATAATTTCTCCAAATGAGGCACTGCTTCTAATTTTTGAAGATGCCTTATATACTTCATCATCCATTTGTTGAGCAGTGAGTTTTTGATTTACTTTTGCTACCTGCAGACGGTGGATGATGGCCTCAACAATAATGACTGCTCCATCCACGATCAATCCAAAATCAATAGCTCCCAAACTCATTAAATTTCCACTCACTCCAAAAAGGTGCATCATCGATACAGCGAATAAAAGTGATAAGGGAATAACAGATGCTACCACCAGACCAGCACGCCAGTTGCCCAATAATAAAACCAGAATAAAAATAACGATCAACGCACCTTCGATGAGGTTGGTCTGAACTGTACCGATAGCTTCATTGACCAATTTGGTGCGATCCATAAATGCCTCGATCTCTACTCCTTCAGGAAGTGATTTTTTAATCTGCTCCATTTTCGCTTTTACGCGTTCTACAACTTCAGCAGAATTTTCACCCTTGAGCATCATGACCATTCCACTTACTTGTTCCCCTTTTCCATCTTTTGTAACTGCTCCAAATCGAATACTACTTCCCATTTGGACTTTTGCTACATCCCGGATTAAAACAGGAATACCGTTGTGATTTTTAACAACAATTTTATTGATACCTTCAATACTATTGACCATTCCTATCCCTCGAATGAAATAGGCATATGGTTTTTTATCAATGTAGGCACCACCTGTGTTTTCATTGTTTTTCTCAAGGGCTTCAAAAATTTCTGTAATGGTGGTATTCATACTCTTGAGCTTGTTGGGCTCAACAGCGATTTCATATTGTTTTAGACTTCCACCAAGAGTGTTGACTTCCGCAACGCCCGGTGTTCCTAATAATTGAGGTCTAATAATCCAATCTTGAATTGTACGAAGTTCAGTAGCATCGTATTTTTTCTCATATCCCTTTTTCGGAAATACAACATACTGATAAATTTCTCCTAGACCCGTGCTAACAGGTGCAATCTCTGGACTTCCCAATCCATTTGGAATGGTGTTTTCTGCTTCTTTGAGTCGCTCGTTTATTTGAGCTCGCGCCCAATAAATGTCAACATCCTCTTCGAAAACAACGGTAACCACACTCAATCCAAAACGACTGATAGATCTCAATTCAACAATTTTTGGAATTTGTTTTACAGCTAACTCGATTGGAAAAGTAATAAACTGTTCTACCTCCTGAGTTGCCAAGGTGGGTGAACTGGTAATAATTTGAACTTGATTGTTCGTAATATCGGGCAATGCATCAATTGGTAGTTTGCTCAACGAATAACTACCTACGACGATCAATGCCACTGTGAATAAACCAATTATAAATTTATTCTTTATACTAAAATGAATGACTTTATCTAACATTTGAAAAAAATTAATCACAATAAAATACAGCATTCCACACCATGATTTTATGAACATGTGCAGCTGCCAATTGTTTCAAGTCGCTACTTGAAATCTATTTGTGATTATGCTAATTTAGGCGGTTGCCAAATAGCTGAATTGAATTCTGATGTGCAGAATTGATATGCAGGAAAGGACGATAAACGTCTGTCCGAAGCACTTACATTTTTTTCAATTTCAATTGGAATTATTGTTTTCGAAATAAACAATGAAAGTGATGTGGGTGTGTGGTCATGTGTAAGTGGACAATGATCCTCTTTATGTTGAGTATCTGTTTCATCATGCACACCATTAATGTGTTCAACAACAAAGTCCTTGAAACTTAATTGATGGTGTTCTTCGTTGTGATGGTTGTAATGTTCAATGAATTCCGGAACAAAAGTTATTAAGTGTGCTAATTCCGATGGAAACGAAATTCCAGCGATGAAAAAGCAAACTAATATTTTTTTAATCCAAATCATTGAAAGCAAATGTAGTGAAAAAAAAATAAGAACATAATCATTTCCTCTTATCTCCCGTCCCCTCCGGAAAACTTATCAAGTGACAATGTGAAATCAATGGTTTGAGAGGAATAATTTGTGGGTATTTTATTTTCAAAGTTATCAAGGGCGTTTTGAAATGAAACTGTTGAACTTATTGCTGTTTTATGTAAGAGTTGAGTCGCAGTTAATCCTACTCGTATTCCCGAATTGTGACCATTCAACTCGATCTCCTCTTGGTGAATATCCGCACTATTTAGCGCAAACCTACTCCACATAGCCATTCTAAAATGTCTTTTTGCCCCATCCTTCGATAGAAAACGATATTGCGCCAATAAACTTGCACCTTCAACCGTTACTTTGTTTTGCTCATTACTAATGAATCCATTGGCAATGATCATCATTTTTTTTGTTAGTCCATATTCAACTTCCGGCATAAAATGATAACTAATTAGGAAAAAATATTGAATTTATACACTACAATATAGTGTAAAGGAAAGAACATGAACTAAATAATTAATTCCACTTTGAATTAAATCATCGAGAAGTGAGAAATTATAGTTATTACATTTTGTTAAAAGATATGTGGTAAAAAATAGGGCATATCCTAAATCAAAATGTAAAACTGAAAACCACAATTTTCCTAGTTATTCTTTGCCCTACCTTTCCTCACTCAAACCCTTCAACAACTTAATCAAACTCAACTGAGGATGGCAATCCGATTTATCGGCGCGGAAAGAAACGTGTGTCCAGATGCCGGGTGTTCCATCGAGGGCTTGGGTGTTGAGCTTCCACATGTCTGGTTGGTAGGTGTTGGGGATGGCGTATTTCTCGCAAAGGTACTCTAGGAGGGTTTTGAGTGATTCAAGTTGCTCGTCTTTGTATTTATGGAAAAAGCGGTGACCGCGCCATTGCATGCCATAGTCAATGACTTCCTCTTTGGGTACTTCTCGGTTGAAAGAGGAAAAGTATCTGCCGCCTTTTTCGATTAAAGCGCCCCAATTACAGATTTCAATGCCGATGGATTGTTGATTCAATAGGGTGTTGTTGCGGTTGTGTGTTCCGAGGTGGTGTGCCCAATGGGCTGAACTGAAACATTGGTAGATGATGCCATCGCCATCGATTACAAAGGCTGTTGCCACGCGAACAGGAGTATAGCCCCAACCGCTGATGACGTTTTTAGCATTTGGGCCACTCACAGTGTGGTGTAAGACAATCTGTTTTTTCGGAAAAACTTCCGGGTAATATTGGGCTTTGGTTAATGGGAATTGGATGAGGTTTTTGATTTTCATAAATTGATTTTTTAGTTAGTTAATTTTTGTTCTTTTTGGGTGGTTGTCACCCCTCTGTGTCTCCCCTCAAGGGGAGAAAAATTTTCACTCATTTTTGTCTCCATTTTAAGGGAGGAAATCCAGAAAAATAGAGTCTGTTTTTAGAATGAAATTTTAGTACATGTACTAGTAAAATTTAGTACAAGTACTATTAATTTTGCGTAGAAATACGTTCATTTTCGTTTGTCGGGTGAATCGTTTGGGAATGAGATGAGGTTGAACATTTCACGCATTCGGGAGCGCAAGCGATTTCCGTAAATGGCTTCGAGGTCGGACGCACTGAGGTTGGTGGTGGCATGGGTGACATAACCCTGACGCACCATCAGTTCGTAGCGATTCAAGAGGATTTCAGCAATGGTATTGCATTCGTTTCCGTAATACTTCATGTTTTGTTCCACGCCTAAATC
>JACCDP010653742.1_pt1 | contig 10963 bp, 7 predicted proteins | sample 7445841 | NCBI WGS metagenome assembly JACCDP01 (sample SAMN15323441, study PRJNA562643) | freshwater metagenome | isolation source: river surface water | place: USA:Blue River Watershed | collected 2017-08-17
GATAAAGATTCTATATTAGGAGATTTTGATGTAAATAGCCCAATGTCATCAGTAAATGGAACTCGTCTAGCAAATACGCCATCTATATATGTATCTGCAAATACTTTACAATCCTGTTTAGATAAAGCAAATATTAAACATGTTAATTTTTTATCATTAGATGTAGAAGGTTATGAACTTGAGGTATTAAATGGAATTGATTGGAATAAAACAATAATTGATTATGCATTAATTGAACATAACCCTAGTAAATTTAATAATTTAAGAACGTTTATGGAAGGTAAAGGTTATGAATTTGTTGAGAATGTAAGTAAATATTCACATGAAACCCATCCAAGATGGGATGGAATGCATAATGATTATTTATTTATTAGAAAGGGCTTTGGCACTTCATTAGCATTTGGTATTGGTAGATTGTGTAATAATATTGTTATAACTACATGCATGAGTATGTTATCAAAGAAACACGATTTATCAATTAAATACATCGACCTTGATTTAGAAATTATTAATCAAATAAAAGAACTTGGAATTGAATTATATTCTGGAAAACGCGCATTTCCTACTACTATTGAAATTTCTGATAGTGATTTTTATACTTTATATGAAAGTGATATTATTAATTTCAATGTAATACCTCGCGCAAGAACATATTTTCAGTCGAAAGAATGTTCTAAGTTATTTTACAAGTTTATCCATGACTTACGAGAAGATATTATGAATAAAAATATATTTAAAGAACGTTACAATACAAACAATGATTGTATAGTTCATGTTCGATTGACAGATGTTAAGCAATATAATCCAGGAATTACATACTATTTAGATGCAATTTCTAAAATTTCATATGATAATTTGTATATCACAACAGATGATATAAATGACCCAATTATAAAAGGCATACAAAATGTGTATTCTGATGCTAAAATTATAAAGTATTCACCAGTGAATACTTTACAGTTTGCAAGCACATGTAAAAATGTAGTTTTATCACACGGTTCATTCTCACAAGTCATTGGGTGTATGGCTTTTTACTCGAATGTATATTATCCCGATTATAAGCGTATAAGCATTAATTGGACGGGCGAACGTTTTTTAATACCTGATTGGATATCAATTTAACTACTCAAACACCATGCGTGGTACAATGTGCATAGCTTCCAGTTCTTGTGCCCATAGTTTCACGGCATACGGAATGGTCTTCATCTCGAACTGTGTCTGACTTCCGCATGCGCCACAGTAATACATGTTTTCCTTTTCATTGACCACTGCCAATGTACCGCACGACTTACAGAACCCTGCTGGGAATGGATCAGACACATCCATCAGGCGTTCCTTGGTGAACATTGCAGCTCCGTGCGACAACATACAATCGCGTTCCATCTCACCCACACGCAGACCACCATCACGGGACCGCCCCTCACATGGCTGACGCGTCAGCGACACAATCGGACCACGCGCACGTGAATGCGTCTTGTCCTTCACCATGTGTTTCAGGCGCTGGTAAAATGTGGGACCCATGAAGATTTCGGCTGCCATCATTTCACCTGTCTGGCCATTGTACAGCATCTCGTTGCCGTACGGGTGCATTCCCAAATCAATCAGATGCTGACGCAGTTCTTTTTGTGACAGGTGCGAATACGGCGTTCCATCGCCCAGTGTACCTTTCATCGCACACACCTTTCCAAACATACACTCCATCAGCTGCGCAATTGTCATGCGGGACGGTACAGCGTGCGGGTTCATGATCAGATCGGGACGCAGACCGGACGCAGAATACGGCATGTCTTCTTCATTCAGCATGATACCACATGTTCCCTTCTGGCCGTGACGCGACGAGAACTTGTCACCGATTTCGGGAACACGTTCGCTTACAACACGTACTTTTACAAATGGGTAGCCGTCCGAATTCTTATCCTGCCATACCCCGTCCACGCGGCACGTCTCGGCGTTCTTGTGTGTCGTAGATGCATCGCGATATGCATACCCACTCGGGTCCTGTTTTAGATTTGTGACCTTACCAATGACGACATCGTTCTCTCCAATAATGGAGTTGACGGCCGGAAGACCGTTGTCTTGAATTGCATGGTACGAAGATGTCTTAAATCCACGTGTGGTTTCACGACGCGGTTTCATGAACTTTTCTTCCTTTCCAGATGTCACGTTCCGGTGCTCTTCGTCTTTGTACATCGTATAATACAGCGTCCGAAACAGACCACGGTTCACTGCAGATTTGTTGAGAATAACGGAATCTTCCTGATTGTACCCGCCATACATTCCAATCGCCACAATTGCATTCATACCAAAGGGCATGTCGTGTGTTTTCAGAACACTCATTGTGCGTGTCTCGACAAACGGACGGGCAGGCGAACAGAAGATGTATGCGTTCTTGTCCAGACGCTTGGCGTAGTTGCGCGCAAAGATACCGATGGCCTGTTTACCCATGGCGGATTGGTACGTATTACGCGGCGACTGGTTATGGTCGCTCATGGGAATACTGGATGCCATATGTCCCAAAATCATGGTGGGATGGATTTCACAATGTGTGTGTAGTTTTGTGATTTCAGACGGTGTCATTGCAATGCGTACCGTCTCACTTTCGTTTGGATCAATGTACTCCACACACTCCCGCACCCAATCATTCCATACGTCCGATGCTGGCTGAGACATGAGCTGACTGTCCTTGATACGAAACAGAGGACGCACGACACGCCCGCCGTCCGACTCAATCGTAATTGCATGCTGTAGAACGTTCCATGAAATACCGGTGTGTGGATGGAGACGGAATTGACGCTTGGCGGATTTCAATGTATCCCGTACCTTGACGGGATTGTTTGTGAACGCCACAATCACGCCATTCAACGTAATGGACGTCCCAGTATATGCAATGGGTTTACGGATCCACTCAATACAATCGAGTTCTTCCAGTACTTTCAGAACCACTTCGCTGGGCGTATGATGCGTCACGGATGTCAGCATGGACATGGCCTTCACAATACCGACCGAATGGCCTTCCGGCGTCTCGACGGGGCACATGTACCCCCAACTCGTTCCGTGCAACTTACGCGGTGCCAGAAGCTTACCCGATTTCTCAACCGGCGTCTGAATACGACGCAGATGACTGACGGTTGCGAGATACGATAGACGATTGAGTACTTGCGACACACCTACCTTGGTTGCATTGGAAAGCGATGTTGAGTTGGAGGTTCCTAGGCCTTGCACCGTGAAATTACCGGTCGCAAGTGCCTGTTTCAGTTTGCCCTCAATCGTCGATACTTTCAGAATTTTATACAGATTGTTGATATTTAGAACATCGAGTGGGTGAACGGTATCGCCTTTCTTCCAACTATCATTATTGACTTCGTGTACGAACTTGCCACGAATATCCTTGCATACCTTCTGAAACAACTGACGAAATAGATGGGTCAGCAAAGCACCAGTTGTCACAACGCGTTTATTGGTATACGCATCACGATCATCAATCGCAATGCGCCCCTGTTCCGTTAGAATGAGACGCCGGATCATGGCAGATGTGAGAATACACTTACGCGCTTCCAGTGTCTTGTTGTCGGACATATCACCTCCGAAACGAACGTGTGGCAGGTACTCAGTTTCCAGTAGCGTACGAACGTATGCACACTTATCCTCGTGGGTGGTGGAATACTGAAGATGTGATGCCAGAAAGTGAATGGCGTCGTCGCGCGTATATACTCCCACATCCGAACACTCCTTGAATGATGCGGCCAGTGTTTCAGCATGTTCGGTTCCAATGAGACGCGTAATATCTTCGTCCGTCTCAACTCCAAGTGCACGAAAGAAGACCATTGCTGGAATATCTTCACGGAACCGAGGCACACACATCATCAGAGGGTACCCGAGACCATTGAACTTGGTAGAAATACGCACTTCGAGTTTCTTGGGCGGAGTGGTGAACGATTCGTGCAGAGATTTGATTTCGACCGAGTAACAATATTTGGAGGCGGTCTTTTTGTTGTAGAACACCATGATACGATTGTCTGCTACCTTTTCCTGACACAGAATGGTGCGTTCGCTGCCGTGAATGATAAAGTATCCCAGCGGGTCATTTGGACACTCGCCCAGCTCTTCGCGCGATAGCGGGTAATCGTTCAAAATACAGAGGGATGACCCAAGCATCACGGGGATTTTACCAAGCGACACGCCCGAGAACACACGAACAAATTCGTCATACTCCGACAACGTGTTGCCCTTGTACGCGCGCGCAGTAAATCGAACATCACAGAACATCTGAGCAGCATAGGTGAAATTACGCACACGGGCTTCCTGTGGAAACATGGGCTTGACACGCCCCGTCGCTTCCTGAATACGTGGTTTCATATAGGTAATGTTCTCAAACGACAGTCGGAATTCGTATTTGTATTTCTTAGTGGTTTCATCCTGTTCGTGCCAGACAACAATCGGGGCGGTTGAGGATACAATGAGTGGGAGCTTATTACGAATGAAATCTTCATATGATTCAATTTGGTGCTCCACCAGCCGAGACACGCCGCGGGTTTCAAAATACGACCGAATAGCGTTCCACTCCATCGTATCTAGTAATGTCGCTCATATCCGTAAATCTAATCTGATTCGTTTTTCAAATGGAGAAGGTAACAATCAACAAAGTGGGATCTCCAGAAACGCCCCCGCCTGCTCGTGCCGGGGCATCAAAACGTAAGACGGTGCGCACAAAGACATTTCCCAAGGGTATTCTGAAAATCAAACCGGTGACGGATCCAGCCAAAGCTCCGCCGCTGAAAAAGACGCAGAAACGACAGACCATTCAGATTATGACTGACAAGGGCGCAAAGAGACATCGGAAAACCATTCGTCAGAAAATCAAGAGCTTGAGTAACGACAAGGTGAAGCAATTGGTTGAGAAGCACGGTCTTGTGAAAAACAAGGGCCAGACGCCTCCTGCACTCATGAGACATATGTTAGAAGGCGGAGTTATTGCCGGTTTCATTTCGTTGGAGTAATAACAATGACAAGCTTATGGGGACCGCTTGGATGGATGACACTGCATTCAGTGTCATTCTTGTATCCAGAAACCCCCAGCGAAACCGACAAGGCGATATTGAAACGGTACATGGTTCTTTTTCGCGATACAATCACATGCCCGCATTGTTACCAGCATTTCAAGGTGATTTTTGAGAACTATACGCGCGCCCATCCGGAATGGGCAAACAGTCGCTTTGATTTCTTTTTGTTTGTGTCTCGGGCACACAATACCGTGAACAACCGTTTGAATAAACCTAAGCCGGACAGTGTAAGCGCATGTATTCAGCGGTTCAAAGACAATACACAAATCACAAGTGCACTTGTGTATCGCATGAAGTATTTGGATTACCTAACGCGCAACTACGGAATTGAATTGAGTGGAGACAGTATGATGAAACTCACGCTCGTACGTGAAATGCGTAAAATCACAAACGATTACTGGAACCGGATCGTAGATGAAAGTACAGAGAGTTTTGAAATGGATGCAAACGTGTTGGAGCTCATTAACGAATCGCCAAGTACGCGACCCATCATGACGTCGTCGGGTACCCTCTCTACGATTTCAACGTCTCCGTCTTTGCGTGTGGGATTACAAGGCGGGAGATTTCGGTTAAGGACTGGCTAGGATGCCACGGTAACGAAATACGCGGTTTCATTTCCCAATCATGTCGTTTCATCCATGGATGCCGTGTTTCCGAATATATCTCATCGGGAAACTTGACGAGTTTTTTTGCAAGACGACACGATTTGGACGGTAGAATAAATTGAAGTTGTTGCGTTATGCCATAAGATATAGAAGAAGGCACGGGTCCAGCTTCTCCTTCGTACTTCAGAATACTACGCAAGAGTGGTGCATCGGGGTATGGGTACACCCAATCCCAATTGACCGCTTCATTTGTACGAAAATACGCAAGTGTCCAGTGAAATGTGATCCAAAATGCATCCACCACAGGTTTCATATCCGTGACGCCATCCAGAACGTGTAATCCATACTGTCGTTCAAATTGGTCACCGGTCTTTCCGAAGATAGCACGTTCTTCAGGGCGCCGACGAAGTTTCAGACGTTCTTGTATGGTTTGAAGTTCCTTTCGTTCCGCCATATCCAGAAATGCATCGCGTCCCTCATATGTCAACAAGTCCGGATGACCTGCATCTTCGTACACATCCAGCGCACGTTGGTAGCCATCTTCCCGCAATGAAAACATTGCGAGCGCAGGCATGAAATCGTTTCCAAAGCAGAGAATACTCAGTGCAACGTACTGGTCCACTGGAATAGGAATGATGTTTCGGAGTTCCGAGACAAAGAGTGTTGAAAATTCGGCGGTATCAAGCTTTGGGTCATTAAATTCTCCGCTCTCACGCAACAGCGAAATCGTATCTGCTTCGTGAGAGTGTTGCAAACAAATCAAAATCAGGTCGGCATCCAGACCGTAAATGCACACATCTCTGCGCTCAGATCGGGGAATACGGCGTAGCATGGTAAAGAGTTTATGTTCTCCTTCGCCCGCCTCCTGCGTTCCACTAATGAGGACATACGGAAACCGTTCGGCCAGTGCATGCTCGAGGTCCTTCATATACGGCGTTCCCGGTGAAATTTGGTTGCGGTCAAATACACCCGCATCACCCTCTTTTGCACGCATACGGCGGTAGCGCTGATGGACCATTTTAGCGTAGGGTACAATGCCGTCCATTGCAATCAGCAGGTGCTTGGGACGACAGTACGCATCCAAAATATGCGCAAACGCGTCAACGACAGATTGCACTGGATTGGCTTCGTCGATGTACCGGTGAATAAGACAATTGAAATCTACTCCCAAGACATCCACATCCATGCGCTGTTTCACAGGACGTGTAATTCCCCGATGGGACCGAATGAGAGATGCGAAATAAAAAGGAATACCCATTCCTTCTTATTCGGCCGTTGAATGAAAACGATTGTCGTGCAGAAATGTAAAATGTGGATTTGGATTGCATTGACTGTGCTTGCGATCGGAATGTTTGTGGTGTCAAACTATGCGAAAATCCAAGTGGCGCCTCCCAAGAGCTGCGGTCAGTGCCCAAAACAATCACAAAATGTGGCTTAATAATAAATGGACCTTGGAAGCACTGTCATTAGCATCCTCTTGTTTGCAGCGTTCGTTCCTGGCGTGTTGGTGCGCATCCCCAAAGGTGGCAGCACCGCAACAGTTCTGGTCGTGCACGCCATTCTCTTTTCCATCACGGCGTCGTTCGCAATGAAGCTGTACTGGGGTGCGTGGGAACGGTTTGGAAACTACGGACCTACATGCCCGAACGGATACAAGATGACGGAAGACGAAGGGTGTATTCCTGTGGGCCAAGCGACGTATGACCCAGCGTCTCCTCCCAAGGAAAAAACCGCGTAAACTTGTAAATGTGGGTCAACCTTCTGTTGAAAGCGTTGTTGTTTATTCTCTTAGTCCCCGGCGTGCATTTCAATGTCCCCGGTACGTTACCTGAAAAGGCACTGATTTTAGGAACGTTTTTTGCGGTTCTAAATTGGTTGTCTTACAAATATCTACGTCCGGCACTGGAAGGATTTGGCAATCCCGATAGTCGCATTGACCAGCCGTGCCCTCCCGGCTCCATCAAGGGCAAGAACGGCGATTGTCGTCTAAAAGGTGACATTCACGGCCCGTTCGCTTGAAACTCTTTCGACGAGAGCGAACTGTTCCAAGCAAATAGCCATAAACCAGACATTTCGCACTTATCAATGATCTTTTGACTAAGCTTGGCTTTGTCCTGCTGGGCGTACTTTGCGTTTAGTTCCTCCAAACGTGTAATAATTTCCTTGACGGTAATACCAGTTTCACTTTGAATACGTGTGATTTGATCGGTTAGAACATCGCGATTGAAATTTGGACGCTGGGGCCTTGCACTCGTCGTTTCATGAGACGGATACTTCTTTCGAAATACATGAACTGCCTCTTCAATTTCCAACTTTAGCGTCGCTTCTGTTTCTGCAACATACAGATCAGGTACAGAGACGGACTTGTTGATACGTCGAAATTCATGCATAACGATTTCATCTGTCACGTCCCATAGAATATCGGCAAGTACTGTGATATTTAGGTCATGAAGCGCTAGACGACGGTGGTTCCCTTCAAAACAAACAAGCCCTTCATGATGAATATATGCAAGGTTGAGTACACCGTCCATTCTACGAAATTGTTCGTTCCACTTTCGGATTTCAGAAACACGTTCATCGGATGGCGGACGGTTGTATTTCCATGTCTTGATATCCAGCTTATTAAAGACATTTGGAGGAATTGCATACACGGTCGTATCGAGAATCTGATACGGTTTAAGAAACTCGCGAATGGGAGTTGACATTTTGGAGGTATACGTGTTTTAAAGTGACCACTTTTGTTTCCATTTTACTGGTACTGCGACACTTCCAAATCGGTTATGATTAATTCATGAGGCATTTCCAAATACAATACTGTACTGAAAAACGGTGTGCTACGTCCATCCAGCACCACACCGCGCATCTTAGCATTTGTTACCAAGGTTGTCAACAATCTTGTAAAAAGCTGTTCGCGCTTGAGAGATTTCCGGACTTCAATGCGACATACTTGACCATTCCAACCACACACGTTTCCTTTACAGCTATTTGGGTCTTTGAATTGTCCACATGGTGTACGTACCTTTGAAATGAACGCTTCGGGACGTTGTAAATTCGATTCGTATACATTCTCTTGAAACCATGCCGCCAGTAGCGGTTCAATGACAGGACGCGTTGGATTGGGAGTTTGCAGTGCGCGCTTGAGTTCAGCGTACTTGTCCAGTTCCTTTGACAAACTGAATATCAAAAAATCAAAAACTTCCGAGCTGTACGAAATGTCGTCGTATACACGCTGTACCTCTGGATCTGGAGCTCCAAACGCGAGCTCTGTTTCGCCAATGTCTTTGATTGTGTCCATCACTTCCAACACATTCAGACGATCGGCTTTTTGGGGCTGAACGGGAACGCGTAATCCGCTGACCAATATCAACTCCACGCGTTCTTGGCTTGTGTTTGTTACATCCTCTTTCCATTCAAATCCGGATGCATACCGTGTTGCAATCTCTAAGTACGCGCGCGCCTGCGTATATGTAGGAGGACGCACAACATCAAATCCAGACACTGTCGAAAACACCGACTCGAGTAGCGGCATGGGGGATGGCATGAACGGGAGCACGAGCTTTTCAGGAATGTAAAAGGCCTGTGCCCGACCATACGGGTCCAACACAATTGAAAACTCGCTTTCCGATAATTCCATTAAAATATCACGCATTGCACTCACTGCATCTTTGTATGACGGCACTGGGCTAGAACATGCGGCATTGCGAAGTTTTTCAAGTTCAGACACCGTCTCCTTACTGAACGGGGTTGTGTACTGGCGCTCACTTCCGCGCGCTTTCCGGGAGTATAAGCTTGCTTGAAACTGAAACCCTTTTGCTTTGCGCGTGACGTGACACAGCGCATCTAAATTTGTATTGTCGGGCGTGACTTGTAATGCAATGATCGCACGTTTACGGTCGTAAATCGCACGGTTGAAAAACATACACTCAACTGTCTGTGTATCCATGCGAAGACGGAACACGTCGCACTCTAGTAAAATACACGCATACTCCAAATCTTGCATGGGCGTGAGACGTCCATTCATGAATGCATCGTCTATCCCAGCCACAATACGTTTCAAATGAGGTTCCATTGCCACCTTGCTTTCAAATGGTTCATCGGACAAGTTTGTCCATGTAGCTGCAAACGAACATTTCAGTGCCCGATCCGGGACATCGCGTGGACGAGGAATGACAATGTCCATTCCCAGAAGTTCTGGAAGGACCTTGGACGGTTGCGGTCCCAGTCCTACACGAAAGAACGCCTGGTCGCCATCTAAGATACGTTTCTTTCCCTGTAGCTTGTCGTATTCATACGGAATGTGTAAGCTCTGTAGAATGGGGCGGGGAATGTATGCAATGCGCTTTGGTTGGATATGTTCTTTGGTTTCTCCAAGAATGTAGTACTTGTCCTCAATAATGTCCTTGTCTCCCATTGTTTCGGCAATTTTGTAGCAACACGGCATCGGTTTCCCGTTTGCAGGTGACTTGTATTTGCTGATGTATCCTGGGTATACGCGGGATTTATCACGTGAAATCACCGGGAAATCGCGTGGGTCGTCGTCTTTTCCTTTTTGGACTTTTCCTTTGCAAACGGGGCACTTCAAAAACCCATCGGCTTCATCTACAAGCTGCTCTTCTTTCAGCGGTATTTCGTCGTACATGCACCAATACTCTGGACAAATGACGTATCCCGTTCCATCCGGTCCATCAATTTCCAAGCGCTTACTTTTCTCCCATTGACGTGGGTCAAACGCTTCGTCCATCTCGTCCAGATCAAGTTGTGTTAGAATAATTGGCTGGTGGTCTTGTTCGCATTTCTTCGGGTACTCTGATTTTTCAGATGTGAACGTCACAGGATCAAACTCACGCAGCCGTTCCGTGAAATAATTGTGTAAGTTCTTCCCCTTACGAAAGGTCTTGAGCTTTGGTTCGGGAGGCACAACTTCCACCTCCGGTTCTTCCTTTTGAGGAGCCGCCGCCGCTTCTGGTTCCGGTTCACCCCATAAATCTGCGTATTCATCATCTTCTTCATCTCCGCCTCCCGTAAACGCAACTGCACGCGGAATACGCTCCATGCGTTTACCGCCAATTGAATTGACAGCTTCATTGCTGTCGTCAGCACCCAACACATACCGCAAAATGTTGGCATACAAAATCGCCTGCTTCAAATGCGCAGTCGACGAAATCAAGCTCGTCGTGGTTCCAATGCGAATGGTCGGAAACCCTTTGAAAATCTTACTCGTATCTTCATGCAACTGTTGTGCTTGTTCTAACGGAATATCCAGTTCATCTTGTAATTCTGTGACACTTATGTCCGGAC
>JACCDP011002674.1_pt1 | contig 10962 bp, 29 predicted proteins | sample 7445841 | NCBI WGS metagenome assembly JACCDP01 (sample SAMN15323441, study PRJNA562643) | freshwater metagenome | isolation source: river surface water | place: USA:Blue River Watershed | collected 2017-08-17
AACCACGTCATGAGCGACGCCGTCTATGTCCAACTCGAGAAAACCGTCAAGGAGTGGCTCGAGCGTGAAGGGACTGTCACAGGCAGGCTGAGCGGTGATACCATCACTATTTTCCTCGACGGGCCCAGCCAAGGCTACGGGCTGGCGGAGTTCGAGATCTCCCTGACTGAGCTATGCCACGCTCAAGCCGACAACATCGATATGTACCAAGGCGAGCCCCGCTCCGCTGTGTCAGCAATGCTGCGCAAACTGGCGGATGAAATCGACAAGGAAAAATAGTTGTTGCAATGCTGTATTGCATCGACTAAGAGGGGTCATCAGCAACGCAATGGAGTACCAAACATGAACCCTTACAGCGACGACATCAGTCACCTCGAAGCCGCCCGCCGGTACAGCAATGTCGATCTGGCGCGCTACCACCAGTTCAACCCGAACGGCCTGCGCGCCCAGTGGCGCGAGCTGGGCGATCGCCTGCTCGCCTTCGGTCGCGGCTACCTCGCCTACGGCGACACCGGCTTCATCGCCGACGAGCTGGACCGCCTCGCCGACTATCGTCGCCAGCGCGTCAACCACACCGACCTGTGCGTCATTCTGGGCATGGTCCGCGACACCATCGAAAAGGGCGAGAAGTTCCTGCTGGAGAACGCAGCATGACCATCAAACCAGACTACAACGCACCGCGCCCGATCGCCTACATCAACAAGGTGATCCGGCGCTACCACAACCTGCCGGTCGAGCTGGTGCGCTGGAACGAGGGTTACCACACCCTCGTCTTCGACACGCCCGGCGTCTACCGCGAGCACAGCATCATGGTGCCTTACACCAACGCGCTGCCGCTCGGTACGTGGGTCCGCGAGGCGATCGACTTCGCCGAGCGCGTCCGCGCCCTGTTTGGAGAAGAAGCGTGAGCGATATGTTCAACATCGACACGCGGGCAAAGGCCGTAGCAAAGAGCCTGTCGCCCGCGCAGAAAGCCCTCCTCCGGGATCTCCCGGAGACCGGCATCGAGGCCGCCTCGTTCTGGAACAAGGACAAGCGCCTCGTCACCTATCGCGCCCTCGCCCGGCGTCGACTGGCAAACTCAACTGGGGAGATCTCCCGGTGGGGCAAACGAGTATTGGAGGAATTATGATCGAAGATCACAACGGTCGCCAGATATACTTCGGCGACAATATCCGCGCGGTGCCCGGCACCATCACCGACCTGTTCGCCGAGGGGCGTACCGGTCAGGTCGTCGGCCTGCCGCCGCACAGCAACAACCACCTCGTCCAGTGGGACGGGGATACGATCCTGATGGGTTTCCATCCTGAGAATGTGGAGGTCATATGCGCGTAACCATCACCAAGGTAGCCGATAGCTACCACGTCGTTGTCCACGCAGCCGACGGCATCGAGCGCCACGTAATCCTCGCCTCCAGCGAAATAGAAGCGCGTACTGTCGTCTTCGGTTTCCAGCGTGGTGTCGAGTTCGCCCGGACTGTTCTGGGCCAGCCTGTCCACTTCGACGGGAAGATCCGTAACACAGCAGGAGAAGTAATATGACTACCAAGTACAACCTCAAGTTCCACAACGGCAAGGTGCGCGGTCCGATCGTGGACTACCTCGCCAAGCACCCCGGCAGCACGAACCTCACCATCGCAGAGGCTCTCGGCATCACACCGAAGGAAGCCACGTCTGCGCTCGGCAACATGCACAAGGCTGGCGTCACAACGCGTCGTCGGGTGGGCAAGTGCTACGCATACATGCTCAAGGCGGAAGAGGCTGCCCCGGAGCAGAGCGATCTCGTCGCCAAGCTGGAGCGGCGGTTAGCCGACCGCGAGGACACTATACGTCGACTGCGCGCCAACGAGAAAGCAATGAAGAACGAGATCGAACAGCTCACGGAGTTCAAGGAGAAGGCGATCGCGAAATACCCAGCCCTCATACCGATCAACTATGACGACTACCGCGAAGCCTTTGATCGGTACAACGAAGCGCGAGGATATGACTACCCACCCCGTGCCGGTTGTACGCTACCGCTCCAAGAATGGGAGATAGCGATCATCGACGGCATCATCGCCGCATCGACGGTACTGCCTAAAAAGGAGAAGTGATATGAACACCAAATACAACGCAGACATCGTGCTCTTCGCAGGCACCAATGGCCGCACCGCTGTATGGCATAACGACTATGTCATCGCCAGCGTCACTGAGGTCGGGCGTGACCTGATCGCAGCCGGTGCCGCCGCCCGCAAGATGAGCGTCTACGACGTCGCGGCTGGGCACTTCCTCAGCGGCACCGTCGCCCAGCTCACAGGAGACGACGCATGACCACAGACGTTCGACTTAATGCACTAATCCGCGCCCTCGACGAACGTCTAAAGACGGTCAGCATTGACGATGTCGAACTGAGCGTCCGTACTCTGAAGGCGCTCAAGGATTGCGGCGTGCGGACCCTGCACGAGGCCCAGATGGCACTCATCAATCGCCAATTACATAAGCAGCATGGCATCGGCCCCAAGGCCGTGCGTGAGGTCGAGGAGATTATCTTTAACGTCACTGCCGCGTTGCCGCCACCAGCCGAGGTCGCAAGGCATCAACGTCGCCTTGAGTTAAACAGTCTGCTGCTGGCTTACGAAACACATGTGCTCGCCCTCTATACCTATCAGAGCGCCGACGCGCGTCCTGAAGATTTCTTAGGTATCGACCTCGACGGGTCAATCGCCAAGCGCAAGTTAGCTATTAACAAGGTCCGCGAGCTTATCCTAGCCTTTGCAGACCGTCCGTGAGAAGAGTGCCGACCAATGACTAGTAACCCACCGACTGATGGTGTGATATTCATACCGATAGAGGAGGACTGATATGCCACTGGAGGCGTATCTGTGCATCGTCATCATCATAGCAATGTTGCCTGCCGCATTGAGCGACCGGCGTAAGTAAGGAGTGAAGAAAATGGGAAATCGAGCAGTAATCACGACAGCACCGTTCAACGGTAACAGCGTCGGCATCTACCTGCACTGGAACGGCGGGCGCGCATCGATCGAGGGCTTCCTCGCCGCAGCGCGTGAGCTGGGCTGGCGCTCGCCGCGCGGAGATGAGAGCTATGCTCTCGCCCGCCTGACGCAGATCGCCTGCACGTTCCTCGGCCCGGATGGCCTGAGCGTAGGCATCGGGCGGTGTGACGATCTCGACTGCGACAACTACGACAACGGCACCTACCTGATCGGTGGCGACTGGGAGATCGTAGGCCGCGAGTTCTTCAGCAAAGAGGAAGAGATCGACGAGCCGAAGACCGCCCGGATCCGCGACACTGTGGTCGCGGCGATCCGGGGCAAAGCGTGATGCGCGTCACGCGTTTCGAGTTCACGCACACCTATGGGTACGGCGGGACGGTCAACGTCCCTGCCGGAGCCCGCGTGACAAAGTCCTACACACCGGACAAGTACTGGGTCGACCCATCGATCTACCCTTCGGGTAGCCTCGAGCGGCACGACGCAGAGTATAGGGGGATCCTCGTTGACGAAGAAGACACCATCGAAATTGATCCCTGAATGGGTGGCAAAGCGTGATCAGCAGTTTGCCATGGTCACGTACCGCCACCGCCTAGCACGCCGGGCCATATCGCTCGGCGTGCCCAAGGCGAAGGTGCTTACGATCTTCGAGATCAGCGACAACGCCTACGAGCGCCTCGCCGGACAGGTCAGAAACAATTTGAAGGACTAAACGACATGCCTAAAACCGTTCAGCAATATCTCGATGAAAATCCATCGGCGAGCCCGCAAGACCTGTACGCCTTCTTGGTTAGCAGCGGCGTTATAAAACCTTTTACAGGTAATTTGACAGACCCCATCAGCGAAGCGGAGTTCCCCGGTTACGAGAAGCTGCGTCAGCGGGGGGCGAAGCTCCAAACAGATATGAAAGATTAGGGGTTGCGGACCCCTTCGATATGTGCAATATAAGCTGCATCAGCAACGAAGGAGTACCAAACATGTGCAGCAACTGTAATAACCTCGATGACGATCTGGCCGACATCCTCGGTTCGGATCCCGTGAGCCATGAGCTCGCAGACTATGCCGTATCACAAGTGCGCATGCACGAAGAGACGTGCCCCGCATGCCGTGGCAGCGGCCAGTTCCGCTCCTACACTGGTCGCGTTGTCGGCCAGTGCTTCAAGTGCAAGGGTAAGGGCAAGCGGTTCTTCAAGACCAGCTCGGCAGAGCGCGCCCAGAAGCGCGAGCAGGCCGCAGCCAAGCGTGAAGAGAAGCAGGCCGAGATCCACGCCAAGGCCGTAGCATGGCTGGAAGCCAATCCCGCCGAGCGCGAGTGGCTGCTCGAGGGCAAGCTGCGCGGCTTCGAGTTTGCCGTCTCCATGTATCAGGCCTTGCAGCAGTACGGTCACTTCACCGAGCGTCAGGAAGCCGCTGTGCGCAACGCCACTGCCAAGTCGGCGGAGCGCAAGGCCCAGTGGGCAGCCGAGAAGGCTGCACGCGAAGAGGGCGCAGCCGTCCTGTCGATGGCCAAGATCCGCGCAGGCTTCGACAGCGCGATCCAGCACCTGAAGCGCCCCAAGCTGCGCATCGCCGACATCCAGTTCTCGCTGGCACCGGCGAGCGGTCGCAACGCTGGCTGCATCTACGTCGTGCGCGCGAGCGACGACACCTATCTCGGTAAGATCACGCAGGAAGACAAGTTCATCACCTCGCGCGATTGCACCGCCAAAGACAGCGAGACGGTCGCCCGCGTCGCTGCGGATCCGAAGGCGGCAGCAGAGGCACACGGCCACGAGTACGGCCAGTGCAGTTGCTGCGGTCGTGAACTGACCAACCCCGAGAGCGTAGCTCGCGGCATCGGTCCTGTATGCGCCAACCGCTGGGGTTGGTAGTACTGTACACGGTAGTCCAATTCTGCTAGGGAGAAGTATGGAAACACCTTGCATCATTTGGGGCGGCACACTGCGCGAGAGCGATGGCCGCCCCGTGTACAACCACCAATACGTTTATCGGTGGGCCTTAATGCTTCGGTTGAACAGGCCGCTAAAGCGCGGCCATGTGGTCGACCACATCTGCGGGAACACGTCATGTGTCAACCCAGACCACCTACAGGAGCTTACGCAATCCGATCACCTAATGTTGGAGATAGACCGGGGTTTTGTAGCGCGTGGAGATCTCAACGTCGGGCAGAAAGCTAAAACTCACTGCCCTGCGGGACACGAGTACACACCGAGCAACACTTACGTCTACCACCGCAAAGCTTCGCGCAAAAACAGAGAGACAATCGAACGGCATTGCAGGACTTGCCGAGCCGAGAGAAAACGCAACCGTTAGCCCCACCGAAAGGAGGAGAGATATGCCCCTATTTGTACCAAGCTTGAAGAAACGGCCCCACCGGGGCTGGGACGTCTACCTGATCATCATCCCGCGTCTGGGGTACTACGATGGCCACCGCAAGCGCAGCGTGCTCTGGCCGGGCTTCTACGAGACGCGCGTATCGCAATTACAAAACCACCGCATATGGAGAAAATTATGACTTTCGATGAACTGCAATTCAAACCCCTCCACGACGGAGTGGGGGCCAAGGTCTTCTTCGAGAACGGCTACGGCGCGTCCGTGATCCGTCACAAGAACAGCTACGGTTCCAGTCGCGGCCTGTACGAGCTGGCCGTGACCAAGGGCGACGCCGATAGCTGGGAGCTCTGCTATACCACGCCGATCACGGACGACGTCATCGGGTTCCTGACCACGGACGACGTCACCACCCTCCTGAACCAGATTGAGGCCCTGCCATGCCCCGTCAAGTGAAAGCCCTGCTCTACGTAGCGTGCGTCCTCGGGTTCACATACCTGCTGGGTGCCTTCGCCGCCGCAAGCTTTGACATCAGCCAGTGGTCTGCGGTTGGGCGCGTGGTTGCGTCTGGTCTTGGCGGCATATTCGCCTTCTTCACCTTCATCATCGCAATGGATCTGGAGCTATGACACAGGAAACACTGCGAGAAGCTGTAATAGGCAAAATACGGACGCATTTTAGCAACGACATACAGGCTGCAATTGTAGCCGACGCAGCAATAGCAACGATGTTCGAACGTCTGCGAACGGACTTAGATATGGCTGTTGACTTGATACAGGAAGCCAAAGGCTATGAAGGGCCGAGCGGTGGGCCTGTTACCGACCATCTTGATGCGGGTTGAAGCCGCCCGTCTGGGCCTGATCGAAGGTGTGAAGATGGCTGCGGCTACCGTACAGACGGCGCGCTTCACCAACCCGGAAAGCCTGCGGGATAGCATCGAAGCTGCCATCTTGGATCTGATCAAGGAGTACGAAAAATGACACGAGTAATCATATTCGCAGCGGTGCTGCTGCTTTGGTGGGTTTTCGCACATCTTGTCTGTGCGTTCGTCATGCTGGACTGGTCGTGGTTCACCGAGTGGGATCCGCTGTCGCGCGGGTTGAACCTGTTCCTGTCGCTCTACCTAGCGGGTTCGGTTGCGATGTTCATAAGGGTGCGGAAATGACCCTGCGGCAGTTCCTACAGGACAACTTCGGATGGGATATTTACGATTGGGAGGAAAATGATGTCAAATTCTGAGAAGAGAAACGCGCAGTGGAAGGTCGTTAACGACAGCGAGCTTGCCATGGTCTGCGGATATATAAGCAGTGATCGCTACCTCGCCTCGATCTACGGCGTGCCCGAGCAGCATGTTCGCCGCATACGCAAGAAAACAGAGATGAAAAAAGCGACCGAGGATCGCCGGGTAAATTCCGCCGAGAAGCAGAAGCCCCCAGTGTTCGCTAGCGACAACTATGAGCGGACGAGCAAGGACAATGCCGTGCGCGGGTCGCAGGATCTCCTCGCGGCGATAAAACGCTGTCACCCAGAGCGTGTGCAATTTCATCTTGCAAAGCTCGCGGGACGTATCTAGGGTACCCAAATCAGCAACACAGGAGTACCAACATGTTCCCGCAAGAATACACCCAGAACGAGCTCAATGCCGCTATCAAGGCGCACACCGACTTGGACATCTTTGCCAAGTGGGACGGCGATGATGAGACGGCGGATTTCCGCATCTTTGTCGACGACGAGATCACGCCCCTGACGGTCGACGCCAGCCGTGCGTCGATCGAGCTCCAGTACAACGAGCCCGGCTCGCGGATGTACGTCACGACCTTCTACGATCGCGACATCGCCAAGGTCGGCGAGGAGATCGCACGCGTTGTGGGGGAGGCGCTGTGAGCAAGGCACTGATCAAGGAAGCCAACCGCCTCTTCAACGAGCGTGACAAGCTCGAACAGCGCAAGCGGGAGATCGATGATCGCCTGCGCACCCTGCGCTTGGAATACATGCAGGAGGCTCGCGTCTGGGGCATCACACACGACCGTTTTAGACAGGAAATCAAGGAAGCAGTATGACCATTTCGGCACGCATCGAGAACCTCAACAAGGCCATCGGTTTAGGCGGGGGGATCCTCGCCTTTTCCAAGAGCCTCGGCGTCTCGCACCAAGTTGTTTACCAGTGGAAGAAGCAGGACTACGTCCCGACGGAGCGTGCGCTCCTGATCGAGCACTTGTATGGAGTACCCTATCGCGGCATGATCAAGCCCGATATCGCGGATAAGTTGGCCGAACCATCGCCCACTGATCTAGTCTGAGGGCCGCCGCAGGGGGGATGATGAGAAACGTGAGCACTATTGCGCCCAAAATCCGGTCGGTTGAGGTGCCCGAGGAACTGCGCGAGATCAAGGCGTGGTTGATCTGGCGCTTCGAGCAATACGAGGGTGAAGCCAAGCCCCGCAAGGTGCCGTACTGGTTTGACGGTACACGTCGCCATGGGCAGCAAGGCGGCCCAATTGATCGTGAACGCCTGACCGTCTTCGGCGTCGCCCGCGAGGCTGCGGTGCGTCTGGGCTATGATGGTGTCGGCTTTGCCCCCCTCGACGGCTTCGGCTACACCTTCCTCGACTTCGACAACTGCGTCGCACCAGACGGCTCCCTGCCGCCTGAGATCGAGGAAATCGCCTCCCGCACCTATGCCGAGTACAGCCCGAGCGGAAAGGGCGTCCGTATCGCGCTGAAGGGTAATCTGGGCAACCGCAAGAGCATCTCAACGCCCGACCAGTACGGCTTCGAGACGTTCAGCACGTCTGGCTACGTCACCTTCACTGGCAACATTCTCGACATCTGTGACTTGACGGTCGGGCCGAACCACATTGCGACGGCAGGCGAGAAAGTGCGCAACCTATGTGAAAAACGCTTCGGTTCCGCCCAGCCGCAAGCCGAAGTGGATCCCGATGACTTCATGGTCGGCCACGAGCCCCGCCTCGGCCTCTCGGTCGAGCGCATGGAAGAGCTCGTCAATGCGCTGGATCCTGACATGGGTCGCGAGCCGTGGATCAAGGTCGGTATGGCCCTGCACCACGAGTGTGATGGTGACGACACCGGCTTCGAGATCTGGGACGACTGGTCGTCGGGCGGCGCTACCTACCCCGGCACAGAGGCCCTGCGCGCCCAGTGGGAGAGCTTTGAACGCCGCGCGGGTCAACGTCGTCGGCAGGTCACCATGGCCACTGTCATCAAGATGGCCAAGGAAGAGCAGGCGCGCGGCGTCGCCAACGTCATCGACGTAGAGGCGCGCGTCACGGAGATCCTGAAGGACACCGACGTCCGCCCCACCCTACAGACACCCCCTGACTACACCGGCAAGTTCCCTGCTGTGTCAGCCGGGCAACTGAAGGCGCAGGAGCCACCTGACTGGCTGATCAAGGATGTGCTGCCGCAGGGCGACCTGCTGATGCTCTTCGGCCCGTCTGGGAGCGGCAAGAGCTTTGTAGCGATCGACATGGCGGCACACATCGCCACTGGCCGTTCTTGGCGCGGCAAGCGTGTCAAGAAGGGCAAGGTCGTCATCATCGCCGCAGAGGGCGCTGGTGGCTACGGCAAGCGCATGGTGGCGTGGAGCAACTACAACGAGGTCGACATCGACGAGCTCGAGGTGAGCGTCGTCTTGGTGCCGCCCAACTTCATGGAGAGCGAAGACATCGCCGAGCTCGTGGCCACGATCCGCATCCTCGGCGACGTCTCGCTGATCATCGTCGACACACTGGCGCAGGTGACGCCCGGCGCGAACGAGAACTCGTCTGAGGACATGGGCCTGACGGCGTCCAACTGCCGCGTACTGGGCCGGGCGACATCGGCGACCGTTCTCCTCGTCCATCACTCGGGCAAGGATCTCACGCGCGGTGCGCGCGGCTGGTCGGGCATGCGCGCTGCGGTCGATGCCGAGCTCGAAGTCTTCTACGAAGAGGGCGCACCGACGCGCATGATCAAGGTCACCAAGCAGAAGGACGGCGAGAGCGGCCTGAAGTTCGGTTTCCGCCTCGAGCAAATGACACTGGGCTTCGATCGCTACGGCGACGACATCACGTCCTGCGTGGCTGTCGAGGCTGACGCACCGGCCAAGGCTGAAGAGACACCGACCCGCCTGAAGCGCATGGGCCGCATCGAGACACACCTGCTGGAGATGATGTCCTTCTTCCCGGACGTTTCGGCTGTGCCCATGGAGAAGTTCATCCTGAAGGCCGTAGAGGCGCTACCAGAGCCGCAGGAAGGTGCGCGCGACACACGCCGCCAGAACGTCACACGCGCCCTGCGTTTGCTCTCCAAGCGGCCCGACGCGGCCCTGCGTCTCGAGGGCAACGCGGTCATTTTCTATGAATAGCATTTTTCCTATTGCAGTGCTTTCCTGCATGTGCAATAAGCTCTGCATCAGCAACGCAAATAGGAGTGAATACCATGGCTACTAAGGCAGAAATCATCAGTTTTGACGGCGCGATAGTGGATCGCCTCGGCGACATCCGCGCCCAGATCGCAGCCCTCAAGGACAAGGAAAAGGTTCTTGTGACGTACCTCGTTGGCCTCGGTGCTGGCGCGTACGAGGGTGAGCTGTTCCGCGCGGCGGTTTCAACCACCACAGATCGTTATTCCCTCGACCCGAAGGCCGCAGAAACAAAGCTGCGCGAGCTCGGTGTCGATGGTCGCTGGTTCTCGAAGAACCGGAAAGTCACGCGTGGCAGCACGGCTGTCCGCGTCTCGGCGCGCAAGTCGTAACAGGGGGAGCGTTATGGTCTGTAACGTCCTTGCCGCCGAGTACACACAGGGGGGCGCTAGCCGCTCCCCTGTGCTGGACATCAACCGCATCATCGATGGTCACCGCACACACTTCATGTCGTTCCGCGTGTCGGGCAAGCGTGAAGCGCGCGCTGTCGCCAAGCAGTATGGAGCCAAACCATGGAACTTCTGAAGGATCGCAGCTACTACCGGCAGCTCAGCGACAAGAGCCTCATCGCGCACGCGTTCGAGAAACCCAGCGCAGAGCTGGCCGTCGCACTCGCTGAACGTCTCGAAGAGATAAACGAGGAGCACGAGAAGGAGCTGGAGAAAGCGAACGAGCGCGCCGCCGATTTGGAGCGCGACGTGAACAAGATGGAAGACGAAATCGAGAACGCCCTCGGTAAGATCGCGGATCTTGAAGAGCAAATAGCACAACTTGAAAAGGAGATTTCAGAATGTCGTACAAAGTAGAAGTTACCGCAGACAGCCTGACCGAACTGGGTGGCAAGCTGCTCGCTCTCGCGGCGCAGTTTCAGACCGTATCAGCCGAGGACACCCGCGTCCCGCCCAGCCCCCGCAAGAAGGCTGCGCCGAAGGACGAGGCACCGAAGCCTAAGCACGAGCCGGAAGTCGTGGGCGATCAGCCCGAGGAGCCCAAGGCCGAGGAGCCCAAGGCCGAGGAGCCCAAAGAGCCCGAGATCGATTTCAATCTCGAAGTGACGCCTCTCGTCCTGCGCGCGACCAAGGAACTGGGCCGTGAGCGCATGCTCGCGATCTACGAGCAGTTTGGCATCGCCCGCGCATCCGAGCTGGATCCGAAGCTGCTGCCCGAGCTGATCGGCATCATCAAGGACGGCCTCGGCGAATGACGGACGTCCACGCAAA
>JACCDP011467560.1_pt1 | contig 10962 bp, 8 predicted proteins | sample 7445841 | NCBI WGS metagenome assembly JACCDP01 (sample SAMN15323441, study PRJNA562643) | freshwater metagenome | isolation source: river surface water | place: USA:Blue River Watershed | collected 2017-08-17
ACAATGGCAGTGCCTATCTCCAAGCGGTCAATGCTTCCATCAGCGAGCAATTCAAATCAGCCCTCAACTTCCGGGTAGGCGGAGAACTCAAATTCAAAACCATCATGACAAGACTGGGTTTCAACTGGATGAGAAATGCTTACGCTACACAACCACTGAAGGCCAGCAGAATGAATCTGTCAGGTGGACTGGGTTACCGAAACAAAGGATATTTTGTAGACCTTACTTATGTTCACCAATTGGCCAAGGATGCTGCTTTTGCTTATCGACTGGACAATGGATTTTTTGAACCAGGCAATATCAAGAGAAGTGCCGGTTGTGTATTGCTCACGGTAGGCTTCAAGTTCTGACAGATCCCATTTTTTAGTAACTTGCTGCCATGGCCATTCTGAAATTCCGCGTTTATTTTGAAGAAGATGATACTGTCTATCGCGACATTGTGATTCGACACAGCCAGTCTTTTTTCGAATTGCATCGAGCCATACTTTCCGCTTACGAATTCGATAACATTCACCAAGCTTGTTTCTACCGCAGTAACGACAACTGGCAACGTGGCCGTGCCATCAGCCTGGAAAAATATCCGGAAGTCGAGTACAAGGTTGAACCGTTGAACATGACGGAAACCACTATCGGTTCAGAGATCCGGGATACAGAACAGAAGTTCATTTATCAATACGACTTCAACAAGAACTGGACGTTTCAGGTTCAATTGATCAGTGTGTCAAAAGAAGAAAATCCAAAGACCGACTACCCTTCTGTGAGCAGGAAAGAAGGAATCGGCCCCAGTCAGTATGGCATCAAAAGCATCCTGGGCGATCGCTTTGCAGATGTGGAAGAGAAATATGACCTCTCATCATTGGATGACGGATTCTCTGATGAAGGAGAAGAAGAGGAAGGTGCCGACGACGAAACAGCGGAAGACAACAACGAAGCAGACGAGGCTTTTTAATCATGTCCCCCAAACATTGCATCATCATTGCCGGTCCCACTGCCGTGGGAAAAACAGCCGCTGCCATTGAAACCGCATTGGCATTGCGCACTGAGATTGTATCAGCGGATTCAAGACAATGTTATCGGGAAATGAAAATTGGTGTGGCAAGGCCTTCTGAGGAGGAATTGTCAACTGTCAAACACCATTTCATCGCCAATCATGCTGTAGCTGAAAACATTACGGCCGCCTCTTTTGCCAAAGAGGGTCGTGCTTGTTTGGCAGAAATTTTTTCGAGGCATGATCATGCCATTGTTTGCGGTGGAACAGGATTGTACATCAAGGCATTGGTGGAGGGGCTGGATGAAATTCCAGAGATAGATGCACAATACAGAGAGAAAGTTTCTTTGCTGCATGCAGCGCAAGGTGTAGATGGATTGAGAGCGGCATTGTTGAAACTGGATCCTGATTTTGCCTTAACTGGTGATACCCAGAACCCTGCCCGCATGATGAGAGCACTGGAGGTTGTAATGGCAACAGGAGAGCCCATCCGGACCTTTCAAAAAGGCAGCGCGATGAACGATGAAGAAAGAGGATTTAGTGTCAGCTATCGCATCCTGGACCTTCCCAGAGAAGAATTGTACGATCGCATCAACAACAGGGTTGATCAAATGGTCCGAGCAGGCCTCGAAGAGGAAGTGCGCGGATTGATGGCCTATCGAGACCGACCTTCCTTACAGACAGTAGGCTACCAGGAATTCTTTGATTTTTTTGATGGCAAATACAGCCGTGAAGAAGCAATCGAAAAAATCAAACAGCATACCCGCAATTATGCGAAGCGGCAGATTACCTGGTTCAAGAAGTTTTCATAGTCTTTTAATCTGTGCCTGGTGGAAATGAATTCTTGTTGAGATTTGTGTAGTCTTTCAACCCATGCCTGATGGAAATGAATTCCTGCGATCAAGATTGCAGTCCCAGCTTTTTTCCTTCCTCCATCATCAGTGCAAATGCCGCATCATAATTGTTCTCGATGATGCCATCGAGAATGGCTTCCCGGATGGCGGTTTTGATGACGCCCACTTCCCTGCAGGGATTGAGGTTAAAGGTTTGCATGATCAACTCACCGCTGATGGGCGGTTGCCAGTTGCGGATCTTGTCTTTCTCCTCTACTTCCTGCAACCGCTCTCTTACCATTTCAAAGTTGGCACGAAAACGCCTGACCTTGTTTTCATTCTTGGAAGTAATGTCTGCTTCGCAGAGTGTCATCAAATCATCAAGATCGTCACCCGCATCAAAGAGCAATCGCCTGATGGCAGAGTCGGTTATGTTTTCCTTGGTCAGGCTGATGGGACGAAGGTGCAGCTCCACCAGCTTTCTCACATACTTCAATTCCTCATGCAGCGGCAGCTTCCATTTGTTGAAAATTTTGGGCACCATCCTCCCCCCTACTACCTCATGACCGTGGAAGGTCCACCCCACCCCGTTTTCAAAGCGTTTGGTAACCGGCTTGGCTATATCGTGCAGCAGGGCGGCCCATCGCAACCAAAGGTTTTGGGTGTTAACACAAATATTATCCAGCACCTGCAGGGTATGATAGAAATTGTCTTTGTGTCCTTTGCCATCGACATACTCTGCACCGGCAAGATCAACCAGTTGTGGGAAGATGATTTTCAGCAACCCTGATTTGTAGAGCAGATCCAATCCAATGGACGGCTTGGGCGCCATCATGATCTTGTTGAATTCATCGGTGATCCTCTCCTGTGTGATGATGGAAATTCGATGGGATGTTTCTGCAATTCCCAGGAAAGTATTGGTTTCAATCCTGAAGTTCAATTGTGTAGCAAAACGGATGGCCCTCAACATCCTCAGCGGATCATCACTGAAGGTTTTGTCGGGAGACAAGGGTGTTCTGATGATCCCTTGCTCCAGATCATCCAAACCATGAAAAGGATCGATGATCAGGTGAGAAAAATCGGTGGATTCCGGATCAGTTGAATTTCCTGATGGTGTATCCCATTCTGTGATCTCGATGGCCAATGCATTGATGGTGAAATCGCGGCGTTCCTGGTCGTCTTGGAGCGTGCCAGGTTCCACGGTTGGATTGCGGGAATCCTTACGATAGCTCTCTTTGCGGGCACCTACAAATTCAACATCATAGCCATTACAATTAAAATGGGCAGTGCCGAATGTTTTGAACCAGGAAAGCTTGGGTTGGGGCTTGAAGGACTGGATCGATTCTTCTGCCAATGCAATCGCATCGCCCAGGCAAACAATGTCCATGTCTTTACAAGATCTACCCAACAGCCTGTCGCGCACAAAGCCGCCCACAATAAAGGTCCTGACCCCCAGTTTCCTGGCGGCCAATGACAGTTTGTGGATGATGGACTGTTCTTCTGCAGTCAGGTAAAATGGCATAAGGAGCTATCTATACAATATGATCAGATGGAAACATTGAAATCACGCAATGCGTCATTCAAACTGGTCTTCAGGTCTGTGCTGGCTTTGCGCTGACCGATGATCAGGGCACAACCCACCTGGTATTCTCCTGCTGGGAATTTCTTGGTATAAGAACCAGGAATCACGACAGAACGAGCCGGTACGCGTCCTTTGTATTCAACCGGTTCGGGTCCGCTTACATCAATGATCTTGGTGGATTTGGTGAGCACCACATTGGCGCCCAATACAGCTTCTTTTTCCACAATCACACCTTCTACTACGATACAGCGACTTCCCACAAAGCAGCCATCTTCGATGATCACCGGAGTGGCTTGCAGGGGTTCCAACACTCCTCCGATTCCCACACCTCCACTGAGGTGAACGCCTTTGCCGATCTGTGCACAGCTGCCGACGGTAGCCCAGGTATCCACCATGGTTCCTTCATCTACATAGGCACCAATGTTTACGTAAGAAGGCATCAATACTACGTTCTTGGCAAGATAGGCCCCATAGCGGGCAACAGCATGAGGAACAGCGCGCACGCCCAGTGATTTATAATCTTTCTTGAGGAGCATTTTATCATAGAACTCAAAAGGAGCCAGTTCCCAGGTCTGCATTTGCTGGATCCCAAAATATAGGAGGATGGCCTGCTTCACCCATTCATTCACTTGCCAATCGTCTCCTACTTTCTCAGCGACCCGCAAGCGACCTTTGTCTACTTCTTCAATGACGCTTCTCACGGCATTGGAATAGGTTTCCTGCTTCAATAATTCACGATCGTTCCATGCTGAAAGGATAAGTTCCTTGCGTTCCATCTTTTGTTATTTTTGGCAAAAGTAAGGCAAATGATTTCTACTGCGGTCATCAGCTATGGCATCTCTGCCAGAACCTTTCATCTTCCTTTTCTGCAAACACATGGGGGTTATTCCATTGACATGATCTTGGAGCGAAATGGAGACAGTTGCCTTGCTAAATATCCTCATGCCAAGCTGGTCAAAACCCTTGACGAAGTGTTGGCGGATCCCGGAATTGAACTGGTGGTCATTTGCAGCCCCAATACCACCCACTTCCCTTATGCCAAAGCGGCGCTACTGGCAGGCAAGCATGTGGTAGTGGAGAAGCCCTTTACCAATACCAGCGAGGAAGCATTGGAGCTGATGCGGCTGTCCAAAGAAACGGGCAAGATTTGCAGCGTCTACCAGAACAGGCGTTATGTGGGTCATTTTCTTACGATGAAAAAGATTATCGAGGAAGGGATGATCGGTGAACCCAAGGAGTTTTTTGCGCATTACGACCGGTATCGTCCCGATCCCAGGACCTATGGATTGTGGCGCGAGGAGGCATTGCCAGGCAGTGGTATTTTCTATGATCTTGGTCCGCATTTGATTGACCAATCCCTGGTCTTGTTTGGAAAACCGGATGCTATACTCGCCGATATCCGCTGCATGAAACCTTATTCCAAGGTGGATGATTATTTTGATGTGAAACTGTTTTACAAGAATTTGATCGTGACGCTGCATGCCAGCATGCTGGTCAGGGAAATGGGGCCGCGTTACATGCTCCATGGCACCAAAGGATCGTTCATTAAATATGGCGATGATCCGCAGGAAGAGCTGCTCAAAGCGGGACAACTACCGGTGGGTGATGACTGGGGAAAGGAAGATCCTTCTTTGTATGGGCTGCTGCATACGGAGATGGAAGGAAAGATTATCCGCAAGCCGTATCCGACTTTGCAAGGAAGTTATGCCAGCTATTATGCCAATTTGTACAAGAGCATAAAAGAAGGGGCCTCTTTGCAAGAGACCCCTGAAGATGGTTATCGGGTGATCAGGCTGATCGAGTTGGCTTTTGAGAGCAGCAAGCGGCAGTGCAAAATACCTGTTGACCTGTCAATATGATTGAACCAAACAATGACCCATTCAAATAGTTACAACGGGTATAGGATCTAATGGTTCACAGATTCCATCACTGCCTTGATCCCGGTTACAGAACCATAATCAGCATTGGCTGGCAGTTTTAGCCCCTGCAGCACAGCCACAAAATCCTTTTCTCTCAGGCGAACTTTTTCAATGACGCCCGACTTCTTGTTGTGCAGGAAGTAATCAAAGTATTGTTCAAACATCCTGATTTCTTTGGAATACATTTCGGAGGGATCTGCCACCAAACGGTTGCGATACTGACGGTAAAGGGCCGCATTGGGACCATCCATGAAAACATTCAGGTATCCTTTTACAGGCGATTTTGCCAAATTATCGGCGTTGATGAAATTCATTTTCTCTCCACCAAACTTATCCGGTAATTGAATCTGAAAGGCCTTGATTTCTCCGTCTGGCGCCACCAATTCTTTTTCCATCTCTACTCCTACCTTTTGCTCAAAAACATTGTACAGGATCTTTTTACCCTCTGTCTTGATGCCGGACTTCATCTCAATGCTTCCATCAAAGGGTTCACCCAGCAAATAGGGACTTCCTTTTACCCTGTATTGGCTGACGCGGATATATTCATGCGACCATTTCTCGATGACATGCTTGTTAAAACTTCCTACCGGATCAGGTTGAGCAAGGACAATGATTGAAAAGAATGAGAAGACGACATTTAAGAAAAGCTTTGTTGGGTTCATATGGGATATATTTAATGATCAAGGCCTCTTCAAAATTAATGAAGAGGCCTTAATGGTATTGTTAAACTTTTGCTTACTTACGAGGACCTTGGTATGTCCAGGTTTCATCAAAAACTACGCGTGGACCACCTCCGCCAAAACCAGGCTGGAACATGTGGTACTTGATGCGGATGTTCTTGGTTGCAGGATCCCATTTACTGGTAAAGGTTGGATCCAAACGTGCAGTACGACCATTGGGTGCTGGTTCGTAAGGGCTCACCATGTTGGTAGCAACATTGGTAGCAGGATCAAAGGTAACAACCATGCCAAAAGCACCATAATAAGAAGGAGCACCACCATTCATGATTGGATGGTAAATACCTCCTGTTGCAGTCATGTCCCTTACGGCAACACTGTTCGGGCCTGTTGTTTCAAGATAAGCCGTCCAGGATGGCAAGTACTGTGTCAGTGATGCACTACCTACATCCGTCATTGGACCGGTAACCTTGTAAACGCCATCAAATTTGTTCTTGAGTGCGATCTTGTATACTACAGTCTTGAGGTTTTTGGGGATGGAAACTCCGGTCTTGCTTACACTGCTGATGGTGAATGCCAATCCATAAGCCTTGGTAGGATCCAATGAAGAGGTGTTGATCTGACAGGTGAAGGCAGGAGACACCCTTGTTCCCTTGGCAATGGTTACCGAAGGTGAAGCACTTGCATAAGTGACAGTTCCTGCAGGGAGCGCCGTCAAACCACCAGCGGCCGTTACAGCAGCAGCATCCGGAGTGAAGTTTACAACGATGTCCTCAGGCGCTTTGTCTACATTCTCATAGTTTGCCTGAAACAAACTAAGCGTTTGGTTACCCGCCTTTGATTCCAGTGCCAATGCATTGGGATTGTTGGCAGAAAGAGGCAGGGAAACAAATTCACCGCCAGCAAATGCGCTCATGCCATAGGTTCCGTTCTCAGCACCCTCATCTTTCAAACATGAGGACAAGCTGAATACTGCCATAGCAATCAGTGCCGTGTTTTTGTATTTTGAAATAAAGTTATTCATGTCTTTATTTTTTGTTTTGTGTCTGTGAATTTATTTATGCCAGAATACTTTTGAAGTGAATTGGCTGATCGTTCCTTCTGCTTTAACATTGGCTGTATTGTAGTTGTATTCTGAAGTAGGATACAACAACCTAGAAGGGATAGGATTACCGGCTCTTTCAGGAGCAATGGAAAGCGCTGGAGCAACCACTTTCAAACGGCGGATATCATTCCATGTTTCCAGGATACCGATTCCATTGAGGGCGATATACTTTTGCCATGCAATAACAGCCAATTTATCAGCCAAAGTTCCGGCAGCAGGCCAGGCCACTTTGGCATTCAGACCCAACAGGTAATTGTCAGCAACAGTAGTTGCGTTGGGTACACCCAGCCAAGAGAAAGACTCTCTTACAGCAAGTGTATAAGCAGTCCGTGCATCTCCACTGATCCATCCGCGGGCAGTTGCCTCTGCAATGAGGAATGCAGCTTCAACCGAAGTCATCACCCACATGGGCATGGTAAAGGACTTGCCTACACCAAAACCAATACCAGAAGTATTGTCTGAGCTGTTGGCGGTAATTGGATCAGCACCATAATCTGTTCCCTTCAAGGCACCACCATTCTTAGGGGCACGATAGAAATAGGAAACCCTGGGATCGTTCAATGTATTGAGAAGGCTCAGGGAATAATTGTTGGCCCTGTTGTAGTTGTCATTCTCATTACCATTGATGGAGTTGAACATGTGTGCATTGTAGAAAGGATTGGGCCTGTCAGCTGAGTAGCCAGGTTGAACATTGGCGCTCAATCCACTACCCAGAAATCCAGATCCTTCTGTATTGATCTTGGCGATCTCCGCAGTTGGATTGAAGGTAGAAGTACCGGTAGTGTGGATCAACATTTTCAATTTGATCGTGTTGGCAAACTTGGCCCATTTAACCTTGTCTGCACCAAACATGATGTCTCTTGATTTGACATTGGTATTCTTGTTGATGTCCGCTGCTTTGATCAGGGCAAGTCCCGCGTCTACTTCTGCCAACAATGCCTTGTATACATTTTCACCATTGTCATAGGTTGGGCGAATATTGCCAACCAGGTCAAAGGCTTTGGCGTAGGGAACATTGTTGTAAAGGTCAACCAGGTTCATCATCTCATAAGCCTTGAGGATCTTGGCCATACCCTCATAGAAGGTCCAACCCAATTCCTTTGACTTTTTCTCGATAGATGTATATTGACCGGCAGTATAATAAGTGCCTTCCCAGATGCCTGCTGCAAAATCGGTTGTGATGTTATAGCTCATCTCAACGGTAGATCTTGAATAGGAACCTGCAGCACTCCAATAGCCCAACCATCTTGCGGCAAAATCCCAGCTGCTGGCATTGCGGGCAGCAGTAGTTGTCATTTGCGCAGTGATGGTCAGATCAGGTGTGATAACTGACTCTGTTGCTGTATTTGGATTCTTGTTGATATCCAGATAGCCTTTCTTACATCCACCAAGGATGATCCCGGAGAAGGCTATGATGATAAAGTATTTTGATTTTAACATGATCGTGGTTTTACGTGTGATAGATTTAGAAACGTAGGTTTACGTTAAAACCATAAAGCCTTGTGGGAGGAAGGATGCCGGAGTTGTTCACACCTTGGGCATTACCAGTGGTGTTGGCAAACTCAGGATCAGTCCACTCGTTGGATTTAGGCAGGAACATGAAAAGATTCCTTCCAACAAATCCAAGAGAAGCACCCTTGATGAACTTAGCACCTTTGATCAGGCTTTGAGGAAGATCATAGGTCAAGGCAATCTCCCTGATCTTCCAGGCTGCTGCACTGGTCAGGTAGTTGGATTGAATACCTCTGTTGGTGGCAGTTGCTTCAAAGAAACCATAACCACCGGCACGAACCAGCACGTCTGTGTTGGGCACATACTTACCAGTTCCATCATCATATACAGAATTGGGAACGATAAAACGCATACGGCTGTTGCCTGCACTGCGGATGGAGATACCGGTAAAGTCCATATCAGGACCGATACCATGGTACACCTGGTGACCCGCTCTGTAGTCAGCTGTAACCGTCAACGTGAAGTTCTTGTATTCAAAGGATGGGTTCACACCGAGGATGTACTTCGGCAACGTACGACCGAATTGAACAGGTGTTGGATTCTGTGAAGGCAAGCCTGTTTTGGCGTCCACAATCACCCTTCCATCTGCATCACGTTTGTAATCCGTGAGCTTGAAGACAAAGGCTGGATAACCAACGATACCGAAGTTGCCGTTGCCGATACCAATCTCATTCAAACCTTCGTAGATAGAAGTGATCTTGGTATCCTGGATGGTCAGGTTTCCTTTGAAATTCACCCTGAATTCTCCCAGGTCAACCAATGGAGTCAAACGAAGATCGAATTCCAAACCTTTGTTGGTGAAGTTTGCAGCATTCACAACAGAGGAAGAAAAACCGGTGGAACGGCTGGTCTGGATGGAAAGCACCTGGTTGGAGTTGTCCTGTGTGTAGGCAGTAGCTTCGATGCTTACCCTGTTTCTGAACAAGGACAATTCGAAACCAACTTCTTTTGACAAAACAAACTCAGGCTTGATACCAGGGTTGTTTACACTGGAGCTGGCAGTGAAACCAGGCAAACTTCCGTAAGGGAAACCACCGGCCACACCATAAGTAGGCTCCAATGAATAAGCACCGATGGTCACGTTACCAGACTTGGAAACGGATCCACGGAGTTTAAGGTAAGAGATTACATCGCTGTTTTTAAGTGCCTTGATCGCATCGCTCAATACAACTGATGCAGAAACACCAGGATAGAGGTAGGAACGGCTGGCAGCAGGGAGACGAGAATCCCAATCGTTACGAACGGTTCCTTCGAGGAAGGCCCAGTTGTCAAAGCCAACCTGAGCCCTTCCGAACACACCCATCAGTTTGGTTTCAGCAAAGCTTTCGCTGGCTCCTGGCTCACCTGTTCTGTTGGATACGTTGAAGAGTGTTGGGATGATCAGGTTTCCACCGGAAACACCAACTGACTTGGAGAAGGTTTCGCGATAAGACTGACCAATCAATCCATCTACAGAGAACTTACCAAAATCTTTCTGACCGCTCAAGAAAGCCTCAGAAGTGATCCTGGTACCAATGCTTTGCCCGTCAGATACACTGGCGAAAATGTCATTGGTAGAGTTGTACTTGTGTGATGTCTTGGCATAAGGTGAGAAAGTAAACGCCTCAGCGATGCTCTTGGAGTAGTTGGAGTTAACAGTTGTACCCAAACGATAAGTGGCAGTCAACCAAGGACGAATTTTGTAGGTCAGCGTGGTGGTACCGATCAAATCATGGGTAGTTCCTCTTGAACGGGCCCTGTCCTTGATAAAGTATGGGTTTTGATAGTAATCGTTGAAATAATGGTTAGGACTGGCCCATGTATCATTTCTCCAATCACTGTAGCGGGTCAATGGAATGTTCTGGGCAGTGTTGAATACTTCCCAGTAAGCACCATTGGAAGCTACATCATATTGAGATTTGGTGTAGGTGAGGGTAAAATCAGCATTGAATTTACCATATTCCTTAGCAGCTTTGAAGCTGAAAGTAGTCCTTCTGTTTTTGTCGCCCGGAAGGGTACCAGCAATGTTGGCATCCTGGAAAGACAAGTAGAAATCCTTGGCAGAAATGGAAACATCGTTTTGAGAAGTCACGCCAGTATTGAAATAGCGGAGTTTTTCTCCATCCAATGCAGAATAAATGACTTTCTGGATGTCTCCAAGGTCATTGGGCCTTCCCAATTCACGCTCAGATCCATCAAACTCGTCACCATATTGCTGGTTCTCAACCGGATCATAAACACCGATGCCATTCTGGTCGATGCTGGAACCCTGTCCGAATTGTGCCTGAAACTTGGGCAGGAAAGCGACTTTCTCAAACTGAGTAGTATTGCTGATGGTGATTACCGGATTGGCTGCTTTAGAACCAC
>JACCDP010659037.1_pt1 | contig 10961 bp, 7 predicted proteins | sample 7445841 | NCBI WGS metagenome assembly JACCDP01 (sample SAMN15323441, study PRJNA562643) | freshwater metagenome | isolation source: river surface water | place: USA:Blue River Watershed | collected 2017-08-17
AACCCGCGAATATCATCGGTATCGACCTCGGTACGACGACCACGCTCGTCGCCCGTTTCAACGAAGCCGGCAAGCCCGAGATCACCAACAACGTCGACGGCAACCCCATCACCCCTTCCGTCATCCAAGTGGAAGATTCGGGCGCCGTCGTCATCGGCTCCGAAGCCAAGAAATTCCTCGGCACGGGCACGCCGGGCGTCTTCGCCGAGTTCAAGCGCGAGATGGGCACGGATAAGTCGTGGCCCGCCGGCGGCCGGAACGTGACCCCCGTCGAGCTCAGCGCGCTCCTCCTGAAGAAGGTCGTCGGCGATTACGCCGAGCAGTTCGGCCAACCGCAGAGCGTCGTCATCACGTGGCCGGCGAACTACCGCAACGAACAGCGCGAGGCGACCAAGGAAGCCGCCCAACGGGCCGGCCTGAAGGTGGAGTACTTCATCGAGGAGCCCACCGCGGCCGCCCTCTACTACGCCACCGATACGAACCTCGACGGCAAGTACCTCGTCTACGATTTCGGCGGCGGCACCTTCGACGTCACCCTGATCGAGGCGCACGGGAACCGCATCGATGTCCTCTACCAGGACGGGGTGCAGCAGCTCGGCGGCAAGGACCTCGACAACGCCCTCCTCAAGATCATCGGCGAGAAGTTCCGCGCCAAGACCGGCGACGAGTTCGATGCGGTCGACTGCAACTTCGACAAGCTCGCCATCGAGAGCAACAAGCACACCCTCTCTTCCCGCCCCTCCGTCTCCATTCGCCTGGTCTCGGCCAAGCACGGCCCGATCGCCATCGATGTGAGCCGCGACGAGTTCGAGGCCGGCATCTCCCACTTGGTCTCCCAGGCCGAGATGGCCTGCGAGAACGTCCTGCGTTGCGGCAAGGATGACCCCGCCCAGCACGTGAAGAAGTCCGACATCAAGGAGATCTTCATGGCGGGCGGCACCTCCCGCGTCCCGGCGATGCAAGCCTCGGTCGAACGCCTGTTCGGCAAGAAGCCCAAGGTGAAGAATCCCGACCAAGCCATCGCCATGGGTGCGGCCATCTACGCCGCCCACAAGGCCAGCAACGGCACCCTGAACGTCCTGCAGGCCCGCGCCGTGGCCGACGTCGATGTCGGCCTCATCGCCCCCCACTTCTTCGGCACGAGCGTCCTGGAGGAAGACGGCTCCGGCGTGTTCAATGACACGGTCATCAGCAAGGGAACGAAGCTTCCGTGCCGCGAAGAACGCACCTACTACACCGTTAGCGACAACCAGACGAACGTGAACTGCGACGTCACCCAGTCCGCCATCGAGGAACGCAGCCCCGAATTCGTCACCAAGATCTGGGAAGGCGGCCTCAAGCTTCCGCCCGGACGCCCCGCCGGCCAGCCGATCAAGGTGAGCTATGCCTACGACCTGAACGGTACGATGCAGTGCTCCTTCGAGGACGTTAAGACCGGCGTCGTCAACAAAGTCGACCTCAAGCCCGGCAACTGACCTCGGATGTGGGTCGTCGTCGGGATCATCCTGCTGTTCGCGGGGTTGAACGCCATTTTTGGTTCAAATAACCAAAATAAACCGGCCGGACAGGAGGACGCGCAAGCCGCCGGGGAACGGGATGCGGTCGACGCCATCGCCGCGTCGATGACCGTCGCCGTCCACTGCGCCCTGATCGACGGTAACCTCGACAACCGGGAGATGGCCAGGCTACGTCGCTGGAAGCAGGACTTCATCGGGCAGATCAAACCGGATTTCCGGCCAAGGCTGGACGAAGCGATGGAAGCCGAGATCCAAAGCAGCCTCGCCGGAGTCTCGGAGCAAAGGCTCCATCAGGCCGGTCAAGCCCTGCAGGGAGTGCCGGCCCAGTTCAGGGCCATGACGATGGACTTGTGCTTCGAAATCGTCGCCGCCGACCAGCGAGTGGAGGCGACGGAACTGGCCTGCCTGCGGAAAGTGGCGCGCCTGCTCGGCACCTCCGACGAGAGTTTCGCCCGACTGGAAGAGAAACACCTCCGCCCCATCCAGCTAGCCACGGCCACGAGCGCCGGCGGCGACGCCACCGATCAGGAAAGGTTGCTGGGTATCGAGGCGTCCTGGAGCAAGGACCAGAAACTGGCGCAGCTCACCAAGGAGTTTGCCAAGTACAACGCGCGCATGCAGGCGGTCACCGACGAAGGCCAACGCGCCCAGTGCCGACGCATGCTGGAAATCATCGCCAACCTAAGGGAAGAACTCATCACCGGCCGGAAACCCACGCCTCCGCCGCCCCCTGGCCCGGCCGCGACTCCGCGCACCCCCACCCCGAAGCCCGCCCCCAGCGGCAGCCGGGACGAGATCCTCGTCGGGGTGGACCCCGCCCTCTCTCCTCGTCAGAAGCTTTCCTTCCTGGCGACGGAGGAGGAACGCTGGAGGGGGCGGCTCGCCAACCAGTTGTCCGCGACCGCCAAGGCCAAGTGCGAGGCCTCCCTTCAGGCCATTCGTCGTCTCCGGAACGTCTACGAGTCTCAGCTCTGACGGGAAAGCAGCTGCTCGTCCAAGGACACGCTCAACCGGGCACGGAACGCCTCGAGGGAAGCCCCGGCTCGCAACCAGCCCCGATCGTAAAGATCGGCGTGGCGAAGGTGGAGCACCCCGTAGCCGGCCCGCTTAAGCACCGCCATACGCTCGCGCTGCAGGGCCGGGTAATGCTGTTTGACCGGATACCCCGGAGCGCCGTCCAACTCGATCAGCACCCCACGTCCGCCCACATGGTTGATGAGGAGGAAGTCCATGGCATCCTGACCGCAGGCCTGGACGCCCGCGTGGATGGTCACGCCCGCCCCACCCACGCGGGTACTGCGGCTCTGGGCATAAATCTGCAGTTCATCGGCCAGCAAACGCTTGGCCTCGCCTTGGACTTTCTCACGGGCATAGGCGGGGAAAGCAAAGGCCCCTTGGGTCGAGTCGGCCAGATTCAGGTACCGCCGCAGACGCTCCGCATTGGCCGGCTGGGCGCCCAGGATGGCCACGGTGAAAAGGCGGGCCCGGCTGGTGGCGACGTTGAAACGATTGGGGTTCTCGTAATGCCCTTTCGCGTAGCGGGTGCCCTCCCCTAGGCCGAAAGTCAGCAGGATCACGTCACGCTCATTGCCCTGCATCTCCTCGGGCGTACCCACGATCAGATCCAGTTCCCGGTATCGTCCCTGCGCCTGGGCCCTGAGTTCATCGACCTGGTCGCGCGTGTAGGCCACCACGCCCACCGAAGGCGCCCGATCGATGCCGAGTCCGGCCAGCAATCCGCCCTCCCGGAGCGCCTGTCCGCTGGCGATCTGCTCGAGGATCTCAAAGACTTTGGCCACCTCGGCGTCGACGATGCCGGACCGGCCGCGACGGGCGCCACCGGTGAAGACGACCTGGAAAGCGCCCCGCCCCAGGTTCCGCGGCGTCTCGGTCATGACCTTCAGCCCACCGCCATCGGCGTAGAACTCCTCGCTGGTGAAGGCGGCCAAGGTCGGGCGGGAGCGGAAATGCTCGTCCAACATCACCTGCGGAAGCTGCGGCGAGTAGGGGCTGCGCAAGATCAGGTCCAGGATCGAGTGCTCCGTGACCAGGATACTCCGGGTCTTGGCCGTCTCATAGGAGACACCGGCGCAGTGCCGTTCCCAAGCCAGCCGCTCGAAATTGCGGTTCAGGGCGAACAGGCCGGCCGCGCCGAGCCCGAGCTGGCGGTCGTCGCCGACGACGCAAAAGCGCGTCCCGCGATAGAAGGCCGGGATCAGTTCGGCGATGTTCACCTGGCTCGCCTCATCGACCACGACGAGGTCGAACTGTTCGAGCTCGAACGGGAAGACCGCGCTCAGGTCCTTGATCTCGGCGGCCCAGAGCGGCAAAGCCTCGAGGGCCTTGGCCACCTTCGTGCTGGCGAAGATGGCCTTCAACCGGGATGGCTTCCGGAAAAAGAAGACCTGCTTGAAACGCTGCAGATGGTCGAGATGCTCCGAGGCTTTCGCCAGCCGGATCATTTCCAACTGGGTCTTGAGCAGTTGACGGCAAAGCCCCGCGTGTTCCTGGCGCTTGACCTCGATGAGCCGACGCAGCTCGGCGATGCGCGGATCCATCCGCGCTTCCCGACGCGCGAACTCATGGGCACCCCGGAGGGCCCGCACATAAGCATCGAGCCGACGCAGCGCATCCACCGGGCGGGCCTCGTGCTTCAACCAGCCGCCCCCAAGCTCGTTGGCGGTGAAACTCAGCAAAGCCCGGACTTTCAAGGCTAGGCCCCGGGTCGCGCCACGCCCGTTGGACCGGGCTTGCTCGACCATGCGGGCGACGCGCTCGATCGTCTGCAGGAAAGCCTCGTCGACGGGGATCGACCCGCCCAGCCCAGCTTGGGCGAGGTCCGTGGACGGGTAGCTGCCGACGTAGAAATCCCGGGCCCGGCAAAGTTGACCCAAGGCTTCCTCCGCCTGCCGGGCACCGACCAGGTAAAGTTCGATGGCATCCTCATGCGCGTACAGGTCGATGAGCGCCCTTTCGACCTGTTGCCGCAGTGAGCCGACGGAGCGGGCCAGCTCCTGGTAATCCGCCGCGGCCTTCACGTTGTCCGCCCGGGCGATCAGCTCCTCGATCCGCGCCTTCTGCTGCTTACGGCCCTCGGGGTCGCCGACGGCCAAGGAGAGCGCCCCCTCACCGAGGATCTGCTCGACCTTCTCGCGGACCACATCCAAGGCGGCCTTTTTATTGGAGACAAGGAGGACCTTCTTCCCCTGCAGGACGGCGGAAGCGAGCATGGCCGTGATGGTATGGGACTTGCCGGTACCCGGAGGGCCCTGCACATAGCTGATGTCAGCCGCCCAGGCATCCGCGATGGCCTGTCGCTGAGGCTCGGACAGCGAGATGGGCAGGAGCGGGACGATCGTCTGGTAGACCTCCCGACGGACGGCCTCGTCTCGCGTGAGGTTGATGCCCGTCTGCTCGATCGACGAGAGCAGCAGCTTCGCGAGCACGGGATTCTGGACCCCCTCGCCACCGTTCTGCCCCTCCGTCTGCTGGATCAGCTTGGTCAGCGCCTGGTAGGTGGTCACTTCCGAGGGACGGACCGCCAGGAACAGGAACTGACAATTGTTCACCGAGCCCTGCTTCGCCGCGACCACGCTCTTCAGCTCGGTCGGGCTTGGGCAAGGGGTCTCGACCAGTTGGAAGCCGGCCAAGGCAGGAATCTGCGCCGCCAATAGGCCATGGACGGCCTTGACCAGGGACACCGGGTCCGCCGGCAAGCCTCTCGCGGTGGCTGATTCGACAAAGGCCTCGGCCTCGGCGATGGCCCGGAGCAGTTCCTGCGTGAACAACACCGCATGCTCGGCCGGGGCGGCGCCATCCGGAATGGCGTCGGCGCCGGGGATCAACATCGCCAGCAGGTCATAGTTGAGCAGCGTATCCTCGTGCTCGAACTCGAGATCGAGGGCCGCCTCCCCTTCGGGTTCCATGTCCACGGGCACGATGATCAGCGGACCAGCGACATCCCGGACCCTTCCCTCGATCGTGACCCGCCCGGCGACCAGGCCATAGCCGACGTAGACCCCCAGGTTATCCTCTCGCTCCAACCGTTGGCGGGCCTGCGCCAGCCAGGTATCCCGGCTGAGGCCGGCGTAGTTCGCCGAGTTCGACCCGTGGAGGACCGGCAAGCCGCCGGCGGACGGACGGGTCAGGCAGGACTCAAAACCGCCCCGAAAGGCGATCTTGCGGGACATGTCCCGGAGGTAACCGAGGTAGTCGCTGACGCGCATGCCCCGGCGCTCAGAGCTTCGTCGATTCCAACAGGGCCAGGCGCAGGTCCGAGACCGCCCCCGCCAGCTGCTCGGTGGCGCGCGAATTAGCCTCGATGGCTGCGTGCTGGGCACGAACCAGGGCGTCGAGGGCGGCCTGCGCCTTGGCCTCGGCCTCCATCAGGCGCAGGAGGCGCTGGTCCAGTTTCTCGGCCGAGGCCTTGACCTGCTCGCGGAGGGCGGCGTGGGTCTCATCCTGGCGCTTGGCGATGGCCTCGGCCTGGAGACGCACCTTTTCCAACAGCTTCATCAGGAGGAAGAACCCGACCGTAAGAGAGAGGAGGAGGAAGAGGAGGACGTAGACTTCGGGGCTCATGCGCGGAGCCTAGGACGGCGACCTCGCCCATCAAGCGATTTCCTAGTTAACAGGCACAAGAGAAGGGGAAAAGGCTTGTTGGGGAGCGGGGGCTTTTATACTCCCGGACATGGCCAACATCGTCGGCATCGACCTCGGGACCAGCACCACCTTGGTGGCGCGCTTCACCGATGCGGGTATCGCCGAGACGACCAACAACGCCGACGGGGAGCAGCTCACCGCGTCGGTCATCCAGATCGAACCCGGCGGGGTGGTCATCTGCGGCAAGGAAGCCAAGAAACTGGTCGGCCTCGGCAGCGACAATCTCTTCGCCGCCTTCAAGCGGGACCTGGGGGGCAGCCAATCTTGGCAGGTCTACGGCCGCACCATCACCCCGGAAGACCTCAGCGGCTACCTGCTGAAGCAGGTGATGAGCGACTATGTCGATCAGTTCGGCCAGCCGGACACGACGGTCATCAGCTGGCCCGCCAATTTCACCGACCGGCAGAAGGTCGCCACGCAGGAAGCGGCCCGCCGAGCCGGCCTCCAGGTGCAGCATTTCATCAATGAGCCGACCGCCGCGGCGCTCTATTATGCGCTGAGCCTGAAGTTGACCGGCAAATTCTTGGTCTACGACATGGGTGGCGGTACCTTCGACGTATCGGTGGTCGAAGTCCGGGGAAGCGACGTGAAGGTGATCTTCTCCGAAGGGGTCGATCGCCTCGGCGGCGCCGACATGGACGAGGCGATGCTCGGGATCATCGCGAGCAAGTTCCAGGCCCAGACCGGCGGCACGTTCTCGCGCCTGGATTCCAGCTTCACCTTACTCGACCTAGAGTCGCCGAAGCATTCCCTTAGCACCCGGGACAGCACGGATATCCGCGTAGTCTCGGACCAGTTCGGGCCGCGCAAGCTTACCATCACCCGGGCCGAGTTCGAGGCGGCCATCGCCCCGCTCATCGCCAAGGCCGAGCAAGCCTGCGAGGCGATGCTCCGCTCCAACCAGATCGCGAAGGGCGACATTCAGGAGGTCTTCCTGGTCGGCGGCCCCTCCCGGGTCCCTGCCCTGCAGGCCAGCGTGCAACGCCTCATGGGGCGCAAACCTTTGATCCGTGATCCCGACCACGCGGTGGCCCGGGGCGTCGCGATCTTCGCCGCATTGAAGACCGACCCGGCCAAACTGACCCATCTCCAGCGGAATGCGCTCGGGTCGGCCAAGGTCATCGACATCACCCCTCACTACTTTGGACTCGCCCTCCACGAGGCCTATTCGACGACGGCGATGTATAACCGCGTCCTCATCGAGAAAGGCCTTCCGGTCCCCCACTCGATCGTGAAACGGTTCCTGACCAGCGAAGGCGAGAACCGGACCGGCATCCGTCTCATCATCACCCAGGGGCCCAAGTCGGAACGCGACATGGGTAAGGTCAAGGTCCTCCACGACAAATACGTCCCGATCGACCCGCGCGGCCGACCCGGCGAGGAAATCGAGGTCACCTTCTCCTATGACGCCAATGGCGTGATGGGGTGCGTGCTGCACGAGCTCCCGACCGGCAAGAAGACCAAGCTCAACCTGCAGGCGGACTGACCCATGCGCGAGCCCGCAGCCAACCCCCGGCCCGCCAATATCATCGGGATAAAGCTCGGGACGACCAAGACCATGGTCGCACGGTTCAATGAGAGCGGTAAGCCCGAGGCGACCCATAACATCGATGGAGAACCATTCACAACCTCGGTGGTGATGTTTGGAGATAACGGCGACGTAGTGATTGGCTCCGAAGCCAAGAAATTCCTCGGCACGGGCACGGCGGGCGTCTTCGCCGAGTTCAAGCGCGAGATGGGCACGGATAAGTCATGGCAGGCCGGCGGCCGCAACGTGACGCCTATTGAATTGACAGCCCTTTTACTCAGAAAGGTTGTCGGAGACTATGCGGAACAATTCGGCGAACCCGAAGTCGTCGTCATCACCTGGCCAGCCAACTTTCGTAACGAACAGCGCGCTGCCACCAAGGAAGCAGCCCGCAGGGCAGGCCTGAAAAACGTCCACTACCTTGATGAACCCGTCGCGGCCGCGCTCTACTACGGCATCGATACCTACTTGGACGGCAAGTACATCATCTACGATTTCGGCGGCGGCACCTTCGACGTCACCCTGATCGAGGCACACGGAAACAGCATCGATATCCTCTACCAGGACGGGGTGCAGCAGCTCGGCGGCAAGGACCTGGATGATGTTCTGCTCAAGATCATCGGTGAAAAGTTCTGCGCCAAGACCGGCGATGAGTTCGACGCGGTCGACTGCAACTTCGACAAGCTCGCCATCGAGAGCAGCAAGCGCACCCTCTCTTCCCGCCCCTCCCTCTCCATTCGCCTGGTCTCAGCCAAGCATGGCCCGATCGCCATCGATGTGAGCCGCGACGAGTTCGAGGCCGGCATCAGCCACTTGGTATCTCAGGCCGAGGTGGCCTGCGAGAACGTGTTGGGATGCGGCAGCAATGACCACTCCCAGCACATCAAGAAGCGTGACATCAGGGGAATCTTAATGACTGGCGACACCTCCTGCGTACCGGCGGTTCAGGAATCCGTCTCAAAACTGTTTGGCCAGAAACCTCAGTTAAGGAACCCCATCCAAGCCATCGCCTTGGGTGCGACCATCTACGCCGCCCACAAGGCCAGCAACGGGACCCTGAACGTCGAGCAGGCCCGTAACGTGGCTGACGTAGATGTCGGCCTCATCGCCCCCCACTTCTTTGGTACGAGCGTCCTGGAGGAAGACGGTTCTGGAGTTTTCAATGACACGGTCATCGCCAAAGGTGCTCCCCTACCGTGCGAAGTCGTGAGGACTTATTTTACGGTCAGGGATAACCAGAATGAGGTTCACGTCGACGTAACCGAGTCGGCCATCGAGGAGCGGAGCACGGAGTTCGTTACAAAACTCTGGGAAGGATCCATCAAATTACCCCCAGGGTGCCCTGCAGGCCACCCGATAAGGGTAGTCTTCAGTTGCGATATCGACGGCATGGTTTCGGTCCGTTTTAATACAGAAGGCCTGTCTGATGGACCAGGCATGACGGCGAAGCTGATTCGGCCTGGGCCAAGTCCCCTGGAAGCCTAGACACGGAAGAGCGCAAAATCAGCGAAAGCCAGCGGCGGACTATCAACGCTTCCGCTTAGACTTTTTCTGCCCGAGCCTCGCAATCATTGCCTTAATCTTTTTTTCCGAGAGTCCGTTAAGCACCGCTCGCAGGATTTCGTCCTCCTGCTCTGGGGTCATTTTGACGGGCTTTCTGGGAGGTTGTGCGGAATCGTCTTTGTTGGGAGTGATGCCATCGAGGCGGTCACCTGTCGTTCGTCCTTTAGCCATGGCAGCAACCTGGGGTAAACATTGAGGCCTATGGACTCATGCGACGTCCGAAAGGCTTAATGCACCCTTACGCCCAGGCTCGATATAAGAGTCAAAAATCAAATAGGCGAAGACGAGCGAGGCTAGTCCTGATAGGACCACCCCGCCCAAGATGCCATGAACGCAGAAGGCATCATAGATGCCATGCAGCGCCGCGACTGGCAGAACCACCCAAACCAGAGTGAAGATTTTCTCGGACCAAAGTTCCGTGAATGTGGGGATTTCCTTGAATTTCTTGATGATAAGCCAGCCGACGATCAAGGTCCATGAAACGTGCAGCAAGACGCACCAGATGGCCCTAATCAGGTAGATGGACAGATCACAACCCGCGCGGAGGTAGTCTTGGAAATAGATGACGGACTCGACGGCCCCGAAAGCCAGGCCGGCGAGGACGAACGGCAGGACGCTCCTCCGATGCTTGAAGATGCCGATGAGCGGATGGAGGAGAATGATGGCGACCGCCACCTTGCAGAGTTCCTCGGTCAGTCCGACCCCGAGACTGAAAGCGAGCATGTGGCCCCAAAGCGGGAGGTCTAACCCCGTGAAGGCATACCCACCGCCGATCAGGCAAAGGAACGCCACGCCCAACAAGACTCCCCCCAAAGCTTTACCTGATTTGCCCGACTTACCCAAGCCACCGATGACCTTAGCCATGTTGCGCCCGTTCCAATGCGACTTCTCCGACGAGGTCGCCTTATCAGCGATAAGGCCGAAAGTTGCCCGGCCGACGGCCTGGGTGCCCAGACAGAGGGTGATGCAAAGCAGCATACCGGAAGCCATTGGCTTGATCGCATTGAAACGGTGGATTCCTTGGCATTTCTGCTCGACCTGCCGGAGCACCAAAGTGGCTACAATCAGCAACGCGGCGGTGCCGATGTAGGCTTGATTGGTGATCTCCTCGGACCAACCGGGTTCGGCGAGATAAGAGGTGAAGCGCCAGAGTTCCATGACTCTTTAAGGCCCAAATCCCCCTTATTGTAAATCGCATTAACAGTATTGAAGGTGTGCCGAAGAGAGAAACCTCCCGAAGTCCCGTCGGTTGCAACGGGGGCAGACGCCGGGACTTCAAGCTCCGACCAGTGCGTGCATTCCGCTCCGAACCTAAGGTTACTTCAGAATCGGCCGTCGGTCGGGCCCGAGCCAATGCTCCACCCGGTCGAACCCGAAAAGACCGGCTACCTTGAAACGGATGAATAGGTCATCCTCCTGCTTGTCGCTGTAGTACCAGTAGATGACGTCATCTCCACTGACCACCTTGTGGGGCTCGCCCAGCAATTCCGATACCTCGGACTTGGTCATGCCTGCCTTCACCGAATTCCAGGGGGAGACAGGATTAGCAACCTTTGAGGGCTCGACAATCCTGGGTGCCGACGGGGGAGCCGGCACCTCACGGTAGATAATCGTTTCAACCGGCACTTCGACCCGCTTCTCGACTTCCTTGACCACGACGCGCTCGACGATGCGATCGACCGGCACCTCGA
>JACCDP010706859.1_pt1 | contig 10961 bp, 8 predicted proteins | sample 7445841 | NCBI WGS metagenome assembly JACCDP01 (sample SAMN15323441, study PRJNA562643) | freshwater metagenome | isolation source: river surface water | place: USA:Blue River Watershed | collected 2017-08-17
AGCCTGCGGCTCCACCCCTTGGCCGGCAAATTGCGCACCGCGGCCCAGTCTTTCGAAGATCAGCTGGCGCAATTGCGCGTCCCCCGTGGCAGCGAGGCTTGGTATGAAGAAGCGACCGGCCGAAAGGTCGTGCGTCGACTCGAGAAAGGCATAGACTTCTGAGCATGGATGTCCTGCCCCGCCAAGCCGCCGACGCCATCGCCAACATGGCGGCCGACCAGATGTTGCTGGAGCACTACCCTGCTCCCGATCGCGTGCGCTTCCGTCCTTTCGCGTGGGCGGAACCGAGCTACACTTTCGGCGTCTCCCAGTCCTGGGCGAAATACCGCGCCTTGGTGCCGGCCGAGCTCCCACTGGTGCGTCGCTGCACGGGCGGCGGCCTGGTCTCCCATCTCGACGACTGGACGTTCGCCCTGGTCATCCCTCCCTCCCACCCTCTTTTCAAAGCCGATGCGATGGCGACGTATGCCGCGGTGCACGAAGCTTTGCTCGCGGCGCTCATCGGACAAGGTCAGCCGGTGAAGCTCGCCCCGTTGCCCGAAGGTCAGCGTGAATTCCAGGCTCCGGATGCCTGCGCCCAGCGCGCCGAACCCAACGACCTCGTCCGTGCGGACGACGGGCGCAAGGTCGCCGGTGCGGCCCAGAAACGGAACCGCCACGGTCTGCTCATCGAAGGCTATGTCTGGCGTCCTTTCCTTCCCGGCTGCGACTGGCTTCGCTTCGAGAAAGACTTCGTGAACCAGCTCGGACGCATCCTGCGAAGCCCCCCGGTCGCGGTCGCCGAGCCGCTCTACGACCAGTTCGACCACGAAGGCACGTGGGCCAAGTTCGCGTCGAAAGAGTGGAACGAGCGGATTTAGGCGAAGAGGTCCAACTCAGGACCTGCTTCCTTGGCCGTCGGCTTGGCCGGAGCGGCCTTCTTCGGCGTGACGGGGGCCGACGGCGCCACGGAGGGCGCCGCGCCCTTGACGGGCAATCCTGAGCCTGCTTCGAGCCCCCCGAGGATCTCCCGGGCTCGCTGGACGACCGCAGGGGGCATGCCCGCGAGACGGGCGACCTGGATGCCGTAGGAACGGTCGGCGGCGCCGGGGACGACCCGGCGGACGAAGACGATCTCATCCTGCCACTCTTTGACTTCGACGGACCAGTTGCGCAGCCGGGGGCGGGAGCCGGCCAGCTTGGTCAGTTCATGGTAATGCGTCGCGAACAAGGTGCGCGGCCCCGCAGGTCCGTCGCCATGGAGATGTTCGGCGACGGCCCAGGCGATGCTGATGCCGTCGTATGTGCTGGTGCCTCGGCCGATCTCATCCAGCACGACGAGCGAACGGGCGGTCGCGTTGTTCAGGATGTTCGCCGTCTCGTTCATCTCGACCATGAAGGTCGAGTTGCCGCGCGAGAGTTCGTCGGAAGCGCCGACGCGGCAGAAGATGCGGTCGACCAGCCCGATGCGGGCCTTGGTCGCGGGCACCCAGCAGCCGAGATGCGCGAGCAAGGCGATCAGGGCGACCTGGCGGATATAGGTGGACTTACCGGCCATGTTCGGACCGGTGAGCAAGGCGATCTGCTCGCCGGAACCGGCGAGACGCGTGTCGTTCGGGACGAACGAACCGGCGCCGGGACGGGACTGGAGCATGCGCTCGACCACAGGGTGACGACCCTGCTCGACCTCGAGCACGTCGGAGTCGTCGACCAGCGGCTGGCACCAGTTCGCATCGCGCGCCAGCTCCGCCCAGCCGCGGAGGATGTCGACCTCGGCCACGACCAAGGCCGTCGCGAGCAAGGCCTCGGTCCGGGCGACGACGTCGGCGAGCAGCGTCTGGAAAAGCTCGGTCTCGCGGGCGAGCGCTTGTTCGTCGGCGCGCAGGACCTCGCGCTCCTTGGCGCGCAGTTCCTCCGTGGTGAAACGCTCGGCGTTCACCATGGTCTGCTTGCGGATGTAGTCGGCGGGGACGGCGGAGAGGTTGGCCTTGGTGATCTCGATGGCGTAACCGAAGGCGCCGTTGTAGCGCACCTTGAGGGACTTGATGCCGGTACGGTTCTGCTCGTTGCGTTCGAACTCCGCGATCCAGCCCTTGCTGTCGGACGCCAGCGAGCGGAGACGGTCGAGCTCGGCGTCGAAGCCGGCGCGCAAGGCGCCGCCTTCGGTGAGGTCGACGGGCAGTTCGTCGGCGAGGGCCGCATCGAGGCGGCCCAACAAGGCGGGCTCGGTCTCGATGCGCGCCGCCAAGGCGGAGAGCGTGCCGCCGGGCAAGGCCTGCAGTTCTTCGCGCAACGGCGGAAGAGAACGGAGCGTGTCGCGGATACCGCCGAGTTCGCGGGGATTACGCAGACGGTTCTGCAGGCGGGCGAGGATGCGGGCGAGGTCGCGGACGCCACGCAGGGCCTCGCCGACGCGGGAGGCGGCGCCGGGATGCCGTACGAATTCGCCGACGGCGGCCTGGCGACGGCTGATCAGCCCGAGGTCGGTCGACGGTTCGGCCAACCAGAGCGCCAGCAGCCGGGCGCCCGCGGGCGTCTCGGTCCGGTCGATGGTCTCCAGCAGCGAACCTTCGCGCGTGCCGCCGGAAGCGGCGAACAACTCAAGGTTGCGGGACGAGGCGGCGTCGAGGAGGACGGCATCACCGAGCTTCGCCTCGATGAGGCGGAACAGGTTCTTCGGACGATCGCAAAGGGAGTCGGTGACGTAACCGAGGACCGCGCCGGCCGCGCCCAGGGCAGGATGTTCGTCGGTCAGGCCGAAGCCGGCCAAGCCGTGGACGGAGAGCGTCTGGGCCACGAGTCGGGCGCCGGCGGCGCCATCGAAATTCCAACCCGGGAGACGGGACACCGCCCGGCCCTGCAGGAAGACCTCCAGGGCTTCGCGGTCGGCGGCCGAGGGCTCGAGTCCTTCGGGCAGGATGATCTCTCGCGGCGAGACCGAATGAAGCAAAGGCAGCAGGCGCGAAGGACCGGCATCGGACGCCAGGCGGAAATCAGCGGTCGACACATCGAGCCAGGACGCATGCCAGCCGTGCTTGTCCCAGCACAGGGCGGCCAGGTAGTTGCCGCGGCGCGAATCGAGCTGCGAATCTTCCAAAGCCGTCCCGGGAGTGAGGATGCGCGTGAGTCCGCGGCGGACCAGCTTGCCGGCGACAGGCGCCTCGAGCTGGTCGCAGATCGCCACCTTCCAGCCGGCCGCGAGGAGTCGGTTGACGTAAGCCGGGGCGGCATGGTGCGGCAGACCCGCCATCGGGGTCTCGTGACGCTTCGTGAGCGTCAGGCCAAGCACCTTGGCGGCGATTTCGGCGTCCTGACCGAAGACCTCGTAGAAATCCCCGAGACGGAAGAGAAGGATCGTGCCTTCCGCGAGCTTCTCGCGGAATTCACGGTACTGCCGCTGCATCGGGGTCTCTTTCTCCACGGAAAGGAGCGAAAGCCCCGGGAGGGTCTCCGCAAGTGCGGACTAGCGGCCCCGGCCCGGGCGGACCGGGAAGTTGCTCACATCAGCTGGGCGGCGAGTTCGGACAAGGCGCTGCGCACCCCGCTGAGCAGGCGGACATTGGCCGTGATGGCGTGCCCTTTCATGCGTTCGTGGGTGTGGATCAGACCGTTGGACTTGCCGTCGAGGTAAGGCGTGTCGACCTGGTCAAGGTCGCCGATCAGCACGACCTTGGAGCCTTCGCCGATACGGGTGATGACCGTCTTGGCCTCGTGAGGGGTCATGTTCTGGGCCTCGTCGACGATCATGAAGGCGTGACCGATGGAACGGCCGCGGATGAACGTCATGGCCTCGATCTCGATCAGGCCGGAGTCGATGAGCCATTGGTAGGGCTTACGCGGCTGGTTGATGGCCTGGAACTGGGAACCGAAGATCGGCTGCGGGGCCTTCATCGCCTGGGCCTTCTTCTGACGACGCTGCGTGTCGGTCGCCACGGCCTCCTTGGCGGTCGGGGTCGCGGCGGCGTTGCCGTTCTTGGAGAACAGCACCTCGAGGTTGTCGAAGTAAGGCTGGATGTAAGGGGAGAGCTTCTCTTCCTTGGACCCGGGCAAGGCGCCGATGTCCTTGCCGATCTGCACGACCGGGCGGGACACGTAGAGCTTCTTGTAAGGGGAGAAGTCGCTCAGCACCTGCGAAAGCGCGGCGGCGATCGAAAGGAAGGTCTTGCCCGTGCCGGCTCGCCCGAAGCAGGTCACCAGGCGGATCTCCGGGTTGAGCAAGGCATCGAGGAAGATCCATTGCTCGAAGTTCTTCGGGATGACGCGCATGCCCCGGGGCATCTGCAGGCCTTTGCGGGCGCCGCTGTCGGACGACATGAATTCGCGGTAGAGGCCCAGAGGGACGAAGGCGCCGTCGCCGAGGTGGCGGGCGGGCTCGCTCCAGGAGTCGGACGTGAACATCACGTATTCGTTGACCAGCAACGGCGGCTCCTCCTTCACCTTGACCTGCACCTGGCCGAGCTCGCGGAAATCGCGCATCGCGGCGGCGGTGACCTTGATGGTACGGTAGTCGCCGACGTCGCTGGTCTCGACGCGGTCGTTGCGGTAATCCTGCACCTCCAACCCGAGGGCCTGGGCCTTGAGCGCCATGCAGGCGTCCTTCGTGACGAGGATGACCTGGCCCTTCGTGGTGTCGCGGAGGTAGATCGCGGAAGCGATGATGCGATGGTCGGGGGCGTCCACCTGCATGAAAACGGCGCGCAGGCGTTCGGCCTTGGGGCCGCTGAAATGGTCGCGGATCAGGGCTTCGTTGATGACGATGCGGAGCTCGCCTCCGTCGCGGAGATCGGCGTGCAGCGCGCCCGGCTTGGAAGGGTCGCCGTCGACGATCTCCTTCAGCGTGCGGTTCTCGAAGAGCGCCCGGATGGCCCGGTTCACGCGACGCGCGCTGGCGCCGAGCTGACCTTGCTGGGTCTTCAGACGATCGAGTTCGGACAAGACTTCGACGGGCACGGCGACGACGTGCTCATCGAACTTGAACAGGGACTCGGGATCGTGAATCAGTACGTTGGTGTCCAGGACGTAAGTCTTTTTCACGTCCCGCAGATTGCCGGGACCGCGGCGGCGGGCAATCCGTAAAAACTTATTTCGGAGAGTCCATCGCCCGGAGGTAATCCCAGCCGTAGATCCCGGTCCGGTGTCCGTCGCTGAACTCGAACGTCACCGCGTAGTTCCCCACCCGGCTCATTCCCGTCACCGTCACTCCGGGGAAACGTCGCGGCCCGTCGCCGCCCCAGCGCTGACCGAGGATGTCGACCTCGCCCATGTTCTCCGCGCTCGGAGAAAGCTCCCGCAGGAGCTCGGCCCGGAGACATTGCTCCAGCCCGTCGTCCCAGGTGATGGCGACGAAGTCTCCGATGATCTGAAGGTCGCGCGGCGGCCGCATGGCCGACAAGGTGGAGGACCACGGGATGGGCGCAAGCGGGGACATCGCGGGACGACCTTGACTCCCTCCCCCTCGGTGACGACCCTCGGCTTACTTATGGCAGGCGTAGGCAAACTCCTCAAACAAGCCCAGAAGATGCAACGTGGCATCGCCGAGGCCCAGCAGCAGCTTTCGGCCGAAAGGTTGGAAATCTCGCACGGTGGCGGAGCGATCCGCGTGACCGTCGACGGCCATGGGCTCGTCCACGGGCTTTCAATCGACCCTGATTTCCTCAAGGAAGAGAAGACCGTCGTCGAACAGGCCTTGGTGCTCGCCCTGCAGGAAGCTTCGGCCAAGGCCCGCGCCTTGCATGAAGCCACGATGTCGAAGGCCACGGCCGGTTTCTCCCTCCCGGGGATGTGATCGCCCGTGACCCCCTCCTTCGACAAGGTCCGCCAGCTCCTCAAGATGCTTCCCGGCATGGGGCATCGCTCCGCCGAACGCCTCGCCCTCCACCTGCTGGTCGAACGTCCGGGCAAACTCGCCCCGTTGCTGGAATCCCTGCAGGCCGCGGCTGCGGCCGTCCGTCGTTGCGGCCGATGCGGAAGCCTCGCGGAAACCGAACTCTGCCCGGTGTGCACGGACGTCAAACGCGACCCGGCCGCCGTGTGCGTCATCGAGCAGGTCCCTGACCTCATGGCCATCGAGCGTTCCGCGGCCTATCGCGGGACCTACCATGTCTTGCATGGCCGGCTTTCGCCGATCAACGGCGTCGGTCCCGACCAGCTGAACCTCGCGACCTTCGAGCAACGCCTCAAGGACGAGCCCATCACGGAGGTCGTGCTGGCCCTGGGCAACGACATCGAGGGCGAAGCGACCTGCCATTACATCGTGGAGGCGATCCAGGCGATCCGCCCGACCATCAAGGTCTCCCGCATCGGCTTCGGCCTGCCCAGCGGCAGCGGACTGACCTTCGCCGATCCCGCCACGCTCCGGAGCGCCCTGGAAGGACGTCGCGATGTCGCCAACTGAGGAGCACCTCGCCTACCCGGAGGCCGCGGAGGCTTTCTGGGTCGGTCAGGCCGAACTGGCCGCGGAGCGCGTCGGCGACGAAGCCCTGGAGCGCATGACGCCGGCGGTGGCGCACCTTTCCGACCTGTTCACGACCGAGCGTCCCGACCATAAGTTCCCTGACTACTTCGCCGACACGCGCCTGCTGGCCGCCTACGGCGTCTTCTTCCTGCCGCAGAGCTTCACCCGCACCTCGTTCGCCTTGGCCCAGGCATGCGGCCTGCGCGGCTGGCGGCCATCCTCCCCTTCCCCTTCGATCCTCGACCTAGGCTGCGGCCCGGGTTCCTGCGGCGTGGCTGCGGCGCATCGCTTTCGTCAGCTGGGCCTCGGGACACCGCAGCTCACGGGCGTCGACAAATCCCCGGGCGCCCTGGCCGCCATGGAGTCGTTCGGGCGTGCCGTGCTCGGCGCCGCAACCGCCGTGCGCACGCGCATCGGTGACGCCAGCCGTCCCGAGACTTGGCCGGAAGGACGCTACGATCTCATCGTCGCGGGCTTCGTGCTCAACGAGATGCCTGCGCTGGATTCAGCCGCCTTGCTTCGCTGGTTCGGCGAACTGAAAGCCCGTCTCGCACCCGGCGGCCTCATCCTGATCCTCGAACCTGCCTTGCGCGTCACGGCCGAACGCCTGCAACGCCTGAGCGACGCCGTCGCGGCGGACGTCATGACGCGTATCGCGCCGGAACTAGACGCCTTACCCGACCCCCATCTGGGCTCCGGCGAACACTGGAGCCACGAGACGCGCGCCTGGAAAGCCCCGGCGTCGACGCAGTTCGTCAACCGCCACCTCCACCGCGACCTGCGTGAAGTCCGCTTCTCCTTCGCGGCGTTCACCGACGCCGACGTCAGGCCGTTGCCGCCCGGCCTGAGCCGCCTGATCTCCGACGTCCAGGTCATAAAAGGACTGCTTCGATTCATCTGCATCCGCGATGGGCGCATCGAATCCGTCGAAGTCCCCACCCGCGGCCTTTCCAAGCACGAGGTCAAGAAGCTGGCCGCTCGCTTCGGGCGTGGCGACATGGTCCGTCATCCCCACCCGCCCGCCCCGAAGCTCCGCCTCTCCAAACATGAAGATTTGGATGTTTTTTGGACGCCTTCGGGCTTCCGGGCATCATAATGTAACATTCCCGACCGGGCATTTGTTTGCCTGTCTTCTGCCGGACGAGTGTGATGGGCAGCTCATACGCCTAAGGCAACCTCTACCATTCTTCCTCCTTCCATGTTCAACCGTGAACTCAGCTGGCTTAGTTTCGACCGCAGGGTCCTCGAACTCGCCGAGGACGAGAACGTCCCGCTCCTGGAACGCGTCCGCTTCCTTTCGATCGTCAGTTCGAACCTCGACGAATTCTTCGAGATCCGCGTCGCCGGGATCATGCAGCAGGAGGAGTCCGCCAGCCATCCCGCGACCAAGGAATTCCTGGCCGAGGTCCTGCAACGCGCAAGGTCCTTGGTCGACGCCCAGCAGGCATGCTGGAAGCAGATGCTTCTGCCGGCGCTCTCCGCCCAAGGCATCGAAGTCCTCGCCCGCGACCAGCTCGGCGAAGCGGCGTGCGCGGAGCTTTCGCCCCGTTTCGAACGCGACATCCTGCCGGCGCTCACCCCTTTGGCGATCGACCCCTCCCATCCCTTCCCGGTCCTCACCAACAAAGGCCTATACCTCCTGGTGCTCCTCCGCGACCCGGAGTCGGGGGAGACACGCCGCGCCGTCGTCCCGGTGCCCCGCATCCTGCCGCGCATTCTCGGTCTGTCTGACCGGCGGAGCTTCACCTTCCTCAGCCATGTCATCCAGTTGTTCATCCATCGGCTTTTCCCGGGGTTGACCTTGCAGGGATCGTGGGCTTTCCGCATCACGCGCAACAGCGACCTCTACGTTGACGAGGAAGAGGCCGGCAACCTGCTCGAAGCCATCGAGGAGGAAATCCGCAACCTGCGCAAAGGAGCTCCGGTCCGGCTCGAGATCGAAGCCGACGTGCCGGAGGAAGAGATGCGGTGGCTGCTCGGCGCGATCAATCTCGGCGACGGCAACGCCTTCCGGATACCCGGCCCGGTCAACATGCTCCGTCTCGGCAGCCTCATCGACATGGTCGGCCGTCCGGACCTCCTCTACCCGGGCTTCACCTCCGTCATCCCGTCCGAGTGCGCCGAACCTTCCAAACTGTACGAAAAGATCGCCGAGCAGGACATCCTGCTGCACCACCCCTACGAATCGTTCGCGCCCGTGGTCGATTTCATCCGCCAGGCGGCCAGGGACGAAAGCGTCGTGGCGATCAAGCTCACGCTCTACCGTACGAGCGGCGATTCTCCCGTGGTCGAAGCGCTGAAGGAGGCCGCGCGCAACGGCAAACAGGTCACGGCGCTCGTCGAACTCCGCGCCCGCTTCGACGAACTCAACAACATCGAGTGGGCGCGCCAACTCGAGGAGGCGGGGGCGCACGTCGTCTACGGACTCACCGGCCTGAAGACGCATTGCAAGGCCTGCCTCGTCGTGCGTCAGGAACATGCCGGCCTGCGTCGCTACGCGCATCTCGGCACCGGCAACTACAACCCCAAGACCGCGCGCATCTACACCGACTTCTCGCTGCTGACCTGCGACGAGGAAATCACCGCCGAGGTGGGGCTCCTGTTCAACGTGCTGACCGGCAACCTCGCGGGACCCCGTTTCAAGCACCTGCTGGTCGCCCCGTTCGACCTCGCCGCCCGCATCATCGAACTCATCCGCGCGGAGGCCGTCGCCGCCAAAGCCGGCAAGCCGGCCTCCATCTTCGCCAAGGTGAACAGCCTCGTGGACCCCGAGGTCATCAATGCCCTCTACGAAGCCTCCCAGGCCGGCGTCCGGATCGAGTTGGTCGTGCGCGGCATCTGCTGTCTCCGCCCGGGTCTCGCCGGCAAGAGCGACAACATCCGCGTCCGCAGCTTCCTCGGACGCTTCTTGGAGCATAGCCGCCTGTTCCGTTTCGAGAACTCCGGCGCGACGCCGATCCTGCTCATGGGCAGCGCCGACTGGATGCCGCGTAACTTCCAACGACGCATCGAGTGCGTCTTCCCGCTGCGCTCGCCGGCGGCGCGCCGGCGGGTCGAAGATGAGATCCTGGCGACCTACCGCGAACGCCAAGGCGACGCCAAGGAGCTCGGCCCGGACGGCCGCTACGTCGCCTGCGAGGAGAATGGCAGGTTGTCGCCGGGTGCGCAGGATACCTTCCTCCAGCTGGCGGCCAAGGCCGCGCAGCATCGTCTCAGCGAGCAGCAGGACTGACGGAAGGCCCCAGGCAGATCCGCTCCACGGCCGCGTTGAAGCCATCCTCGGCGCCGAGGATCTCGACCTCGAGGCGGACGTACATCAGCGGGATCGCCGGACGGAAACGTGACTGCAGACGGACGGCGTCCTTCTCCGTCGTCACGATCATCTCCGCCTTGGCCTGCATGGCCTGGTCGAGCACCTCATCCAGGTCCTCGTCGTTGAAGGAGTGGTGGTCGAGGAAGCGACGGTTGGCGGCGAGCACCGCGCCCTGGGCGGCCAGCAGCTCCTCGAAGCGCTCCGGCGTGGCGATGCCCGAGAAGGCGGCGACGCGCCGGCCGGCGAGGGCCGACATCGGCAGACGACGGCTGCCGTCGACCTCGACGAGCTCCTTCGCGCCGTGGGCGCAGGCGATGATCTCGGCCTTGGCATTGTGACGGCGGATCAGCGCCACGAGCTCCGGATCGGGAGGGCCGACGGACTTCGTCAGGAAGACATAGGAAGCCCGGCTGAGATTGGAGACCGGCTCGCGGAGCACCCCTCGTGGAAGCATCGATCCGTTGCCGAAAGGGTCGCGGCTGTCGACGAGCAGCAGGTTGATCTGCCCGCGGAGGGGCAGGTACTGCAGCCCGTCGTCGAGCAGGATCGTATCGACGCCGAAGCGGCGCAGCGCGAAGCGGCCGCCCTCGACGCGGTCGCGGTCGACGATCACCACGACGCCGTCGCCGCAGAGGTTCTGCGCGAGCATGTAAGGCTCGTCGCCGGCCTCGTCAGGCCCGGCGAGCACGCTCCGACCGTCGGACACCACCAACGGATCGGGACGGCTGCCTTGGGTGAGCCAACGCCAGAAACGTTTCGCCATCGAATCCGAGGCGCCTTTGTAACCGCGCGAAAGGATGGCGACGCGTCGGCCTCGGGAGGCGAGCACCTTCGCCATCTTGAGCACGATGGGGGTCTTGCCCGTGCCGCCGACCGTCAGGTTGCCCACCACGACGACCTTGCAGCCCAACGGCGTGTCGCGGAAGACGCGGTTGCGGTAAAGCCAGATGCGCAGTCGGACGAGCGCGCCGAAAATCCATGAGAGGACCTTGAGGAAAGCCCCGAGCAAGGCCGCCCCGAGCCCGCGGCGGCGTCCGTAGACCACGTCTACGGCATAGGACGCGATCGCCTCTCCAAGGGAGGAAAAGTACCCTCTGTGCTTCGCGGCCATGGACGAATTGATGCAAAGTTGTTTGACGAAGGCAACCATCCCGATTGAGAAGGACGACCCAGCGCCATGCTCGTACACCTGTTGCGCACCAAACTTCTCCGAGC
>JACCDP011157404.1_pt1 | contig 10960 bp, 10 predicted proteins | sample 7445841 | NCBI WGS metagenome assembly JACCDP01 (sample SAMN15323441, study PRJNA562643) | freshwater metagenome | isolation source: river surface water | place: USA:Blue River Watershed | collected 2017-08-17
ATGTTATTAACAAGAAAAACCCAAAATACAAGCAAAGACAAGGATAATCAATAATGGCCAGGATAGCAGGTATCGATATTCCCAAAAACAAACGTGGTGTGATTGGACTCACCTACATTTATGGGATAGGAAAAAGCACCGCTGCTAGCATCTTAGATGCTGCAGGGATTAGTCACGACAAAAAAGTGAACGAATGGAACGACGATGAGTTGGCTGCCATTCGTAATTTCATCACGGCGCATTTGAAAACTGAGGGCGAATTGCGTTCAGAGGTTCAATTGAACATCAAGCGTCTGATGGATATTGGTTGTTACCGAGGACAGCGTCACCGTAAGGGATTGCCTGTTCGTGGTCAGAGCACCAAGACCAATGCTCGTACAAGAAAAGGTAAGCGTAAGACCGTTGCAGGTAAGAAGAAGGCTACCAAATAATTAGTTTAGAGAATTATCATGGCAAACACCAATAAGAAAAAAGTTCAGAAGAAGAAGGTGAAAGTAGATCCGATGGGTCAGGTTCACATTCATGCTACGTTCAATAATATTATCGTTTCTGTTACCAATACAGATGGTCAGGTTATAAGCTGGTCCAGTGCGGGTAAGATGGGATTCCGCGGTTCAAAGAAAAATACTCCATACGCTGCCCAAGTTGCATGTTTGGATTGTGCTAAAGTGGCATTTGATTCAGGATTGCGCAAGGTAGATGTTTTTGTTAAAGGTCCAGGAAGCGGACGCGACAGTGCGATTCGTAACTTGCAAACTGTAGGAATTGAAGTTCAATCGATCACGGATATCACTCCATTGCCACACAATGGATGTCGTCCTCCTAAGCGTAGAAGAGTATAATTTTATTAAGTTAAGAAAAAAATGGCAAGATATACAGGTCCCAAATCCAAAGTAGCACGCAGATTCCGTGAGCCGATTTTCGGTAAGGATAAGGCTTTAGAAAGAAAGAACTACGGTCCTGGTCAGCACGGAAATTCTCGTCGTAGACCTAAACTTTCTGAATACGCTGTTCAGTTGGCTGAGAAGCAAAAAGCAAAATACACATACGGGTTGTTGGAAAAGCAGTTCCGTAATACCTTCAAAAAAGCTGCGGCTAAGAAGGGTATCACCGGTGAAAACTTGCTTAAATTCTTAGAAGCTCGTTTGGATAATAGCGTTTTTCGTATGGGTATAGCTCCCACACGTCGCGCTGCTCGTCAGTTAGTATCGCATTGTCACATTACCGTAAACGGTGAAGTGGTAAACATTCCTAGTTTCTCGTTGAGACCTGGCGATGTGGTTGCAGTACGCGAGCGTAGCAAAAGTTTGGAAGTGATTTCCAATTCTGTAAGCAAAGTAAACAACCGTTTTTCTTGGATTGAATGGAATGGCAACGATTTGCAAGGTAAGTTTTTAACTTATCCAGAGCGTTCTGAAATTCCTGAGAATATCAAGGAGCAGTTGATTGTTGAATTATATAGCAAATAAACCTGATTAAAAACATGGGTGTAATACCTTTTCAAAAACCAAATAAAGTGGTGATGAATAAAGCCACCGATTTCCACGGTGTCTTTGAATTTTCTCCACTAGAAAAAGGCTATGGCGTTACCATCGGTAATGCTATGCGCCGTATTTTATTGTCTTCTTTGGAAGGCTATGCGATTACCACCGTAAAAATTTCTGGGGTAGATCATGAGTTCAGTACCATCAAGGGAGTAGTAGAAGATGTTGTTGAATTGGTATTGAACCTTAAGCAGGTTCGTTTCAAGGCCAACGCGTCTACCGAAGAACAAGAGAAGATTTTTATCAGCATTAAAGGTAAAGATCAATTCTTGGCTGGTGATATCGGTCGTTATACCAACGATTTTATCATTTTAAATCCAGAGTTAGTTCTTTGCCACATGGAACCAACCGTTACCTTGGAGTTAGAGATAACTGTAGGTAAGGGTAGAGGTTATGTTCCCGCAGAAGAGAATAAGCCTAAGGATGCGGTAATCGGAATGATTCCTGTGGATTCTATCTTTACGCCAATTCGTAACGTGAAATATTCGGTAGAAGATTTCCGAGTAGAACAGCGTACGGATTATGAAAAGTTGGTGATGGAAGTAACCACAGACGGTAGCATTCACCCCGAAGAAGCCATGAAAGAAGCAGCTCGCATCTTGATTCAACACTTTGTGTTGTTCAGTGACGAGAACATCATGCCTGAATCAAAAGCCAGCAAGGCGGTTGAGGAAGTGGATGAAACTTTCTTGCACATGCGTAAGATTTTGAAAACTCCTTTGGCGGATCTAGACCTTTCAGTGCGTGCCTACAATTGTTTAAAGGCTGCTGAAATCAAGACTTTGGGAGAGTTAGTAAACTATCATATTGACGATTTATTGAAATTCAGAAACTTTGGAAAGAAATCTCTTTCTGAGTTGGAAGAATTTGTAAGAGAAAAAGGCTTAAACTTTGGAATGGATGTTTCCAAATACAATTTAAACGACGACTAATTCAATGAGACACGGTAAAAAGATTAATCACTTAGGAAGAACCGCATCGCACAGAAGTGCTATGCTTTCGAACATGGCTTCTTCCTTAATCAAGCACAAGAGAATTATAACAACTGTAGCTAAAGCGAAGTCGTTGCGTGTGTTTGTAGAACCCATCATCACTCGTAGCAAAGTTTCTTCTACGCATAATTACAGAACAGCATTTTCTTATTTGAAAGATAAGGAAGCCGTGAACGAATTGTTCACCGTAGTAGGAGAGAAGGTAGCAAATCGTCCCGGTGGATATACCCGTATTTTAAAAACTGGTAATCGTGCAGGTGACAACGCCGAAATGGCAATGATTGAATTGGTTGATTTTAACGAGTTCTTCGAAGGATTTGGCCAAGATAAGAAAAAAGCTACTACCCGTCGTTCTCGTCGTGGTGGATCTTCTTCAACTGCAAAAACTTCAACGCCTGCTAAAACTGCTGCTCCTGCAATTGAGGATGCCGTGGTTGAAGATGTGGTAGTAGAAGATGCTGTTGTAGAGGAGGTAGTTGAAGCACCCGTGGAAGTTGTAGAAACACCCGCAGTAGTTGATGCTACTGAATCCGATTCTTCCGAAACGTCTGCTGAAGGCGAAGAAAAGACAGAAGAAAACGCTTAAATAAATTTTAAATTCCATAAAAAATGCCTCGATGTATCGGGGCATTTTTGTTTTATATCGGGGCGTTGTTGTTTTGTATCGAAGCGTTATTGTTTTATATCGTGGCGTTTTCCTTATGTATTAAGGAGATTTTGATTGGTATAGTTTGATGTTCTGCCGATGTATAAAGCAGGTTGTATTTTCTAGACGTGTCAAGTAGGTACGTTTCTGGTTTGATGTAATTTTCGGCTTGATGTAGTTGGAAATTTTAAGGCTGATCTATGCACAAAAGAAACAGGGATTAAATGTTAATCCCTATTTCTGTTAATAAATGATCGGCTTTGGAGATGTATTTCATCACATACAATACGTAACGAATATCGCAGCCAATGGAGCGGCTGTAGTTTTCGTTCCAAGCGTAATCGTTGATGGTTGCCGTAAACGACCGGTCGAAATTGATGCCTATTAATTCTCCTTTATCGTTCATAACCGGAGAACCTGAATTACCGCCGGTGGTATCCAAATTGTACAAAAGTGCCACAATTACTTTGCCTGTTTTCGGATCCTTCAACATGGGATTTACATTGGCAACGCGTAAATTATCTGCAACTACTTTGGGTAATCGGTAATCGGGCCTGGTGTTTGCTTTTTCGAATATTCCATCCAAATAGGTGTAAGGCATATGAATTTCCCCGTCGTTGGGGCTGTATCTACGAATATGACCGTAAGTTAGGCGCAAGGTGGAATTGGCATCGGGAATAAACATGGAAGCCTTAAAATCGCTTTTCACGTTTAAGTATTTAGGCATTAGCGATTTTAAAGTATCGTCGTAATTGGCCCATAACGGATTTATTTGGTTGCTCCAATAATTGATTAATCTTCCCCAAGTAGACAATGCATCGTCCTTCGCGAAAAGTTCTTTGGTGATGGTTTTGTATGCCGCTTCGTACCCCTGATTTTTTACGTTACCCAGTACTTTTTCTGTTTTACTCATAAAAGAAGAAATGAATTGGCTGGTATTCTCCTTGCCGTCGTTCAGTTGATAGCTGGTTTGCTTAACTACGCTGCTGGCCCAAGCTGAATTGTAAGTAGGTTGTTTTTTGTTGGCTTGCAAATGTGGTGGGATGGGGATGTAAGATTTTTTAATACCATCTATATAAGTGGCATTTGGATTTGATGGGGCAAAATCCGTAACCAACGCGTTTAACAGTCGGTATTCGTAGTTCATATTGAACGGCGAACCATTGTTAATGATTACCTGCAAGTTTTTGATAAATGGAACCAACAATTCGCTGTATACTTCGCCTTTGGTATTGGCAATCGTTTTATCGGCAGATTTGCCTTTAATTTGTTGGTATTGAACCGCTAAGGCTAGTTTCGTTGCTTCTATAGTTGAGGCTAACTGGGTAAGTGAGGATTGATTGGATGCGGTTAGCCAGTATTTGATCTCGGCCAATTTGCGTTTTTCGTTCCAAATTCTTTCAATTTCTTTAAAGGTTTTAACGGCATCGGCATCCACGGGTTGCTGGATGTCTTGGGTCTTGCTACCAGCAGTTTTAAGCCAGTTTATCATATCGGCCTCCTCCTTGTATTTTTCGGCCACCAACCCGGTTCTCCGTAATCCTTGAATTTTACCGCGGTAATTCTTTTCGGTATTTTCCAACGACTGAATATCGCCCGCTCTTGCCAACCGCTGATCCGGTAAATTCTCGGTAGACTCCTTCATGGAATTAATCACAAAGGCAAACCACTTTTGAATTTTCGTTAAATGAATATCTTCTTGGAATTTCATGTAGGCTGCGGATTCGTTGCGGAAAGTACGTCCGGGATAACCCATGATGAATACGAAATCACCTTCCTGGGTTCCGTTGGGGTTGATTTTTAATTTGGCTTCCGGTTTGAACGGCACATTGTCTTTGCTGTAAGGTGCAGGTTTGCCGTCCTTGCTAACGTATGCCCGCACCAACGAAAAATCGCCGTTGTGCCGGGGCCATTCCCAGTTGTCGGAATCGCCTCCAAATTGACCGATGGTTACTGGGGGCGCCAAGACCAACCGAACATCTTGGATGGTCATGTATCGGAATAAAACAAAGGTTCTTCCAACAAACATTTCGCTTATCTCGATGCTCATTCCGGGGTTTTTAGCAGTTTCCACTTTGCGTATTGCATTGATATTGGACGATATTTTTGCCAAACGGGCCGATGGAGAGAGGTCAGGGGTTACCTCATTCAGAACTTGCTTGGATACATCCTCGTAACTCATGGTGATTTTACAGGGCATGTTGATGCGTAATTCTTCGCCTTTCGTTTTTGCCACAAATCCATTTTCCAGGTGGTTTTGCTCAACGGTACTTAATTCGGCAACAGAACCATACACGCAATGGTGGTTGGTGATAATTAAACCTTCGTCCGAAATAAAACTGCCGGTGCAGCCGCCTACTTTAACCAGCGCATTGGTTAACGATACATTGCCGGGATTGAAAATTTGGTCTTTGCTTAGTTTCATTCCCGAATTCTTCAAATCGTTCATGTTCACATAATTCAAGGGGAACATGCCTTCTTCGGGTCGGTTGGATTGCAACACCATCAATGAAAGTAGCCCAGCACACGCAACAAGAGTTGCATTTTTTACTACGGAGAATTTTTTCATTTGCATTTATTGCAAATCTACGGAATTCCCGTATGCTTCGTTAACGGGTCTTTGCCTTTTGGTGTTACCTTTGCACCCAGAATGACACAATTCGTATTTCTAGGATTATTCGGCCTCGTATTGATGGTAGGGATGCTTTGGGACTTGGGGGTTTTTAACAAATCCGTTCATCAAGAAGTTTCAGCAAAACAGGCCCTTAAGCACAGTGCGGTTTGGTTTTCGGTGGGGCTGTTGATGACCTTGGCGATCTATTACTTTCACGATAATTTACAGTCTATAAATACCGTACAAGATATACGCGATTATGCGGTTAAGTACCGCCTCCGATTGAATATGTCGGGAAGTTACGACGCGATTTTGCACGAATTTAGTAAAACCTCCGCCATCAGTTATTTGAGTGGTTTCTTGCTGGAATACGCGTTAAGCGTAGATAATTTATTTGTGATATTGCTGATCTTTCAATCGTTCCGAATGAACGGAGAAAATCAAAAGAGAATCTTGGTATGGGGTGTAATTGGTGCCGTGGTGTTGCGATTTTTGTTTATCTATTTGGGCAGTGCGATTGTAACCAAATTTGAATGGGTTATGTATGTTTTTGGTGTATTTTTAATGTATTCTGGATTTAAAATGCTCTTGTCCCATGGGGAAGAGGCTATCGATACAGAAAAGCATCCGGTGGTGAAATTTGCGCGCCGATGGTTTCGGGTTGATTCTTCCAATCCAGACGAAACCCGTTTTTTTATTAAAAAAGACAATCTGTGGTACATGACAATACCCTTTATTGTGCTTGTGATTGTGGATATTACCGATGTGGTATTTGCCGTGGACAGTGTTCCAGCTGTTTTTGGAGTGACTACCGATCCGTACATCGTATTTTTCTCCAATATTTTTGCAGTGATGGGACTGCGGTCGTTGTATTTCTTGCTGGGTGCAGGCATGGAGCAGTTCTATTCGCTTAAATACGGGTTATCCATGATTTTGGTTTACATAGGTCTGAAAATGTTGCTGGAACATTACGCCCACCAAATTGGATTTACAGCCATACATAATTTGCTGGTGATCGTAGGGATTTTGGGGATTAGCATCTTTTGGTCCATATGGTTTCCCAAGGTGCATCCCGCAGAAACTCCCAAAGCCGAGTAAATTCGAAATCCTTGGCTCGTTACCAAACTTTTTCTCCTATATACCTACATTTTACCAACACTGTTGGTGAAACGATTGGAAAGCACGAAATTTGAACCCTTGAAGTGAGTACACACCACAATCCCGCCGTTTTGGTACTAGCAGATGGTACCAGTTTTCATGGAAATGCCATTGGCAAAATTGGAACAACCACCGGAGAAATATGCTTTAATACCGGAATGACCGGTTATCAAGAAGTATTTACCGATCCATCGTATTACGGTCAAATTTTAATCATGACATCGGACCACATAGGTAATTATGGAGTTCGTGACAGCGATGTAGAGAGCGACAGTATTAAAATTTCCGGATTGGTTTGCAAAAAGTTTTCGGCTACGTTTTCTAGGAAAATGGCCAGTGAAAGCTTGGATGCCTACTTTATGAAGCATAATTTGGTAGGAATTTCGGATATAGACACCCGACAGTTGGTGCGTCATATTCGAGAGACCGGAGCCATGAACGCCATCATTTCGAGCGAAGAATTGGATGTAACTGCACTAAGGAATCGATTGAATGAGGTGCCATCCATGGATGGATTGGAATTGGCCTCCAAAGTATCTTGCAGCGAACACTATACCACCGGAAATCCCGATTCCCCCAGAAAGGTGGCGTTGTTGGATTACGGCAGCAAAGAGAATATCATTCGGTGCTTGGTGGAACGTGGGTGTTATGTAGGTGTATTCCCTTGGAATACAGATGCCGCTACTGTGAAAGCATGGAATCCGGATGGTTTAATGATTTCCAATGGACCCGGAGACCCTGCTTCCATGGATTATGCTATCAATACGGTGAAAGAATTGGTGGATTCAAGCATTCCTACTTTCGGTATTTGCTTGGGGCATCAATTGCTAAGCTTGGCCAGTGGATTAACCACCTATAAAATGCACCACGGTCACCGCGGCTGCAATCACCCCGTGAAGAATTTGGTAACCGGCAGAAGCGAAATAACTTCCCAAAATCATGGATTTGCCGTGAAATTTGACGAATCCAAATCGGACACGATTCAATTAACCCACATCAATTTAAACGACCAAACCGTGGAAGGAATTGCTCGGTTGGATAAACCGGCATTCAGCGTGCAGCATCACCCAGAAGCCTCCCCCGGTCCGCACGATTCTTGGTATTTGTTTGATCAATTTGTGGATCTAATCGATAGTCATAAACAATAAATTGTACCCCCATGAGTGAAATAACCCATATTCAAGCCAGACAAGTTCTCGATTCTCGAGGTAATCCCACCGTTGAAGCCGAAGTTTTTACAGACGACGGCGGTTTTGGTCGTGCTGCTGTACCATCCGGTGCCAGTACGGGTATACACGAAGCCGTTGAATTGAGGGATGGAGATGCCGATTTCTATTTAGGAAAAGGAGTTTTAAAAGCAGTAGATCACGTAAACAATATCATTTCCGATGCATTGGAAGGAATGGAAGTTACCAACCAAACGGAAATTGATCAGGCGTTGTTGGATTTGGATTCCACCGATAATAAATCAAATTTAGGAGCCAATGCCATGTTAGCCGTTTCTCTGGCTGCGGCGCATGCCGCTGCCGATGAGGTAGGATTGCCCTTGTACCGCTATGTAGGCGGTGTGCATGCCAATGTGTTGCCTGTTCCGATGATGAATATTTTAAACGGGGGAGCACATGCCGATAACAAAATTGATTTTCAGGAGTTCATGGTAATGCCCGTGAAAGCGGATTCGTTTAGTCAAGCATTGCGCATGGGCGTTGAGGTGTTTCACCACCTAAAATCGGTATTAAAATCGAAGGGGTATAGCACCAACGTTGGCGATGAGGGCGGTTTTGCACCGAACATTCAATCCAACGAAGAAGCGATCGAAACGGTGTTGATGGCCATTGAAAAGGCGGGGTATAAGCCCGGTGTTGATATGTACATTGCCATGGATGCTGCTACCAGCGAGCTTTACGATGAAAAATCGGGGTTGTACGTATTCAAAAAATCGGACGGAAGAAAGTTCAGTGGTGAAGAAATGGTGTCGTACTGGGAAGATTGGTGCAAGCGGTATCCCATAATTTCCATCGAAGACGGTTGCGCCGAAGACGATTGGAAGAGTTGGAAGTTGATGACCGAGCGCTTGGGCAATAAAATTCAATTGGTTGGAGACGATTTGTTCGTGACCAACGTGAATCGATTGCAGAAGGGCATCAGCGAAGGCATCGCCAATTCTATTTTGATCAAAGTAAATCAAATTGGAACGTTAACCGAAACCTTGAACGCTATCAATTTAGCTACCAGAAACCGATACAGCAATGTAATGAGTCATCGCAGCGGAGAAACCGAAGACAATACCATAGCCGATTTGGCAGTGGCCATGAATTCGGGTCAGATCAAAACCGGAAGCGCATCCCGTTCGGATAGAATGGCTAAGTACAACCAATTGCTTCGAATCGAAGAGGAATTGGGAGATCAAGCGGTTTACGGCGGCAGTGCATTTCGATTTGTATAAAACAATTAACCTTGGAATAATCGATGAAATCGGGTCATAACGACCCGATTTTTTTTTGTCTTGCGGGGAATTGCCCTAAATTGCAGAATTGTAATTTATGGGATTATCCAATTGCTTTAACCGCGTATTCCGCAAATCGGCTTATACCATTGCCATTTGGTCTTTGATTTTGGGCAGTGCATCTTCGTTGCGTGCCAATTCGGAACCTGCCGTGAATGTTCCAAAAGCCAAAACCGCATTGTTGGAGGTGGTGAAATCCGGGAAATGGGGAATAACCCTTGCGGATGTTCAGGAATTGAGAATTCAAGATTTGTATCGCGATGCGGTAGGAACGCATGCGTATTTTCAGCAGCAATACCAAGGATTGGATATATGGAATGCGGTGTTAGCGGTGCATATCAATGCACAAGGGGAGGTGTATTTCGCTACATCGCGGGCAGTGAGTTTATCAACGCTGCGTCCCGAGACCGGAATTCCTTCCATCGCCATGCAGCATCCCATTGATCGTCTATCCACCCAATCGCTGATAGCTTCTGCCATGCAAGGAGAGAAAGGCGCTCCTGCATCGGATTGGATAATTCGAAAATCATCTTCCTCAGTCAATACCGTTGAGCCATTTGTATACAGCGAGTCCCAAGGTGTCATTCAGCCCGTTTGGGTTTCTTCGGCCAATCAGCAAGCCATGAATTCCACAGGTGTGGTTCCCATTGTGCCTGCTTTCGCGATAACATTTTACAACCAACTGTCCAAGCAATGGAAAATATGGGTTGTGAACGAGCAAGGACAGCGATTGTCCGAACACAGCTGGACGGTTTCATGCAGTCAAGGGCATTCGCATGCTACGGAATCGGCCAAAAGCCAGTGCAATCTGGAACAGCGAATGTTGGAAGAAAAATCGGTACAGCGCCGCGGGAATGACGGGGCCAGCTACTACGCATTTGCTTTTCCTACCGAAAGTCCACTTTACGGAACGCCGGATACCCTAATCAATCCAGCAGACAACGACGCTTCGCCCTTCGGATGGCACGATGTAAATGGTGTGGCCGGTGCCGAATATACCACCACCCGTGGGAACAATGTACATGCAACCGAAGATGCAAACGACGATAATCAGCCCGGATATGCGGTTAATGGAGGCAATAATTTGCAATTCCTTGCGCCGTACAATGCATCGGAACCCAATCCGGTGAACTACCGGGATTTTTCGATTGTTAATTTGTTTGTAGCCAACAATTTAATGCACGATATCGCCCATCATTATGGGTTTACAGAGGCATCAGGAAATTTTCAAAATACCAATTATTCCAGCAAGGGGTTGGGAGGTGATTATGTTCGCGCCGATGCACAGGATGGCAGTGGTACCAACAATGCGAATTTTTCGGCTCCGCCGGAAGGAACACCCGTCCGCATGCAGATGTACATTTGGGATGGGGTAACATACAAAAGTGTGTTAGCGGGACCTGGGGGCATCAAATTTGGATCGGGAATTACAGACGGAGCTTGGGGGAAAACCATCACCGAAATTCCTCAATCCGGAAAATTGATGTGGGTAAACGACAA
>JACCDP010424057.1_pt1 | contig 10958 bp, 7 predicted proteins | sample 7445841 | NCBI WGS metagenome assembly JACCDP01 (sample SAMN15323441, study PRJNA562643) | freshwater metagenome | isolation source: river surface water | place: USA:Blue River Watershed | collected 2017-08-17
AGTCGCTCCAGAAAGGCTTTCATGCTCCCCATGATCACAGGATGTGCATTGAAGGTTCCACGAGAGAAACAGATATGGCCAGGCCTGTCTTCACTGAAGCGTTTCATCCATCGATGTCCGCCACACAAGACACCGATAGGGAACCCGCCACCCAGCGTTTTACCGTAGGTAACCATGTCGGCTTGAACCCCAAAGTAGGCCTGAGCGCCACCGACACCCAGTCGAAAGCCAAGGAACACTTCATCAAAAATCAGCGCAATTCCTTTGTCTGTGCAAACTTGCCTGAGTTGTTTCAGCCACTGTGTGTAAGCCGACTTGTCATAGCGCGCATTGCGTCGCCCTTCAATCAAGGTGGAGTCTGTTGGGGCGCCCTGGTTAGGGTGCAGAGCTTGCAAGGGATTGATGAGTACACAGGCGATGTCGTTGCGTGTTCGCAACACACGCAACGAGCGCTCGGACATGTCGGCCAGAGTGAATGTTTCGCGCGGTGCGGGCAAGGGATTGCCTGGCCCCGGTTGCACGTCCTCCCACCAACCGTGGTAAGCACCGGCAAAACGCACCAGCTGCGAACGACCTGTGTGGTACCTGGCGAGCCTAACAGCTTGCATCACGGCTTCCGTACCTGACATGTGAAACGACACCTCGTCTTGTCCAGAAATGCTGCACAGCCGACGCACGTTGTACTGCACCACGGGATGGTAGCCTCCTAGCACGGGTCCTAGCTGGGCCACGGTTTGCGCCCCCTGCTCCATGGTTTCTTTATAAAAGTCATAACCAAAGAGATTCACGCCATAGGAACCGGTGACGTCGATGAACCGGTTACCGTCCAGATCCGTCAACCACACACCCTCGCTGGATTGCCAGAAATACCCCATGGGCAGGCGATCCTGGGCCCAGCGGGAAAACTGGAAAGGCACACGGTATCGACTGGTGAATTGCACGTCAGACACATGGTTCTTGATATCGCGTGTGGCGCTCAGGGTTTGCGGGGATGTCGTCTCCAAGAACTGCGACAGACGCTCAAAAGCCAGCAGTCGCATGGCCACCACATCGGGTGGGGCACCGTCCTGGTCGAAGACCGGGGTATTACCGTAGTCGTAGTAGGGGACCCAGCGAGCCAGGCGCTGTGCCCAGCGCGAGTGACCCGCCAAGGATCGGTGCTTGCCACGAGAGAGTTGCCAGCGTCGGTGCAAGCGTGTCGCAAGCACCCAACTGGCCACACTGGAGGGAATTGACATGAAAAGTGCAAATTCGTTGATTAGCATGTGACAAATCCAATGACGAGATCCATCATTTATATGAAGGCAGCATGAATCTATGATGACGATCAAACGGGTATTGCGAGCTTGGGCGGCCCAGGAAGACTTGAACTTTCTCCTGACCAACCGCATTCCCCGTATTGCCCTGACGCGGTTCATGGGATGGTTCAGTGAGCTGCGCCATCCCTGGATCAGCCGCCCTTCCATTGCCATGTGGCAACTGTTTTCCGATCTGGACCTGCACGAGGCACGAGAGACTCACTTTGCCAGCCTGCATGACGCCTTCATCCGACAACTCAAGCCGGGTGCTCGCACCATTGATCCTCGCCCTGACATCTTGACCAGCCCCAGCGACGCCATCGTGGGCGCGCACGGCACGATAGTCGATGGACGCCTCTATCAGACCAAGGGCTTTGCCTACCAGCTGGAGGAGTTGGTGGGGGGAGCACAGGAAGCCCTGGCCTGGCAAGGCGCTCACTTTGTCACCTTGCGGCTGACGGCGGGCATGTACCACCGATTTCATGCACCCGCCGATGCCACTCTGCAGCAGGTGAGATACATCAGCGGTGATACCTGGAACGTCAACCCCATTGCCCTGCGCCGTGTCGAGCGCTTGTTTTGCAAGAACGAACGGGCGTGCTTGAAAATGAATCCAGCAGATGGAGGCCCCCCCATCGGCATAGTGGCGGTAGCAGCCATTCTGGTGGCGAGCATTCGCTTGCATGCCATTCCAGACACCTTGAATACCCGGTTCAAGGGACGACGTGACTATGACTGCCAACACGCATACGCCAAGGGAGACGAAATGGGCTGGTTTCACCACGGCTCAACCTTGATCCTCTTGGTACCCTCTCACTATCAACGTCTGGACGATTGGCAAGAAGGAGACCGTATCCAGATGGGGCGAGCCTTGTTTCGCTCAGGCAACTGTCAACAAACTGTCGTTTAAGTTTCACAAGGTTTACACGGTCACTTGAAACACTGCTGTCCATTCATTTGACAGGAGTTATGCGATGCGAATCACCGTGATGGGAACCGGGTATGTGGGATTGGTCACCGGCGTTTGCCTGGCCGAACTGGGCAATGATGTTGTGTGCTATGACGTGGATGCGGACAAAATCCGCGCCATGAATGGCGGGCACTGCCCCATTTATGAACCGGGTCTGGAAGACATGGTGGTGCGAAACCGTGGGCTGGGTCGGTTGAAATTCAGTGCCGATGTGGTGGACAGTGTGCACCACGGGGATATCGTGTTCATCGCCGTGGGAACGCCTCAAGGCCCGGAGGGCCGGGCAGACCTCAGCTATGTCACTTCCGCAGCGCGAAGCATCGGACGTTGGATGCGCTCGCCCAAGGTCATCGTGGACAAGTCCACGGTCCCGGTTGGCACCGCGGAGCAGGTGGAGCAATGGATCGGCGAGGAGTTGCATCGCCGTGGCATCTCTGACACCACGGGAGAGCCCTTGAGTGATCTCGCCTTTTGTGTGGTGTCCAACCCGGAATTCCTCAAAGAAGGCGCGGCGATCGAAGACTTCATGCGGCCCGACCGCATAGTGCTAGGCATCGATCCGAGTCCGTTCTCCCACACGGCACAGGAGTGGATGCAGCAACTCTACGCCCCCCTGAACCGCCACCACCAGCGCACTTACCTGATGAGTCGCCGAGCCGCAGAATTCACCAAATACGCGGCCAATGCCATGCTGGCCACGCGCATTTCCTTCATGAACGACCTGGCCAACCTGGCCGAACGCCTGGACGTTGATATTGAACAGGTACGTACAGGGATCGGCTCGGATCCCCGCATCGGATTCAGTTTTCTCTATGCTGGCACGGGCTACGGCGGATCCTGCTTTCCCAAGGATGTCCAAGCCTTGCAGCACATGGGGCTGGACCTCGGCTATCCATTGCGTCTCTTGTCAGCCGTGGACTCCATCAACCAGTACCAGAAATTGCGCTTGGTGGAGAAAGTGACCGCGCTCTACGGTGATGACCTGAACGGGATGAGCTTTGCCTTGTGGGGCCTGAGCTTCAAGCCCAACACGGACGACGTTCGTGAGGCCCCCAGTCGCCTGGTGGTGCGTGAATTGACCCAACGGGGAGCATTTGTTCGGGCTTACGATCCTGTTGCGGGTCAGGCGGCCAGCGAAGCACTCAAAACGGATCTGGGGCTTGAGGTGTATGGTTCGCAATTTGAGTTGGTGGACGATCCTTATCAAGCGCTCGAGGGCTGTGCAGCTCTGATGATTGCCACAGAGTGGAAAGCATTCCGCAGCCCCGATTTTGATCGGATGAAAGGCCTCCTGCGTGATCGTCGAATTTTTGATGGACGCAACATGTACGAACCCGACACCATGCGTCAGCACGGTATTGACTATCACGGTATTGGTCGCATGGCACGTCTACATCGCACAGGCCAGGATCACGTGGTGGATTCTGCGGCAGACTTTTTGCGAGTGTGATAACGCCAGGCAATCATCAGCATGCCGGCGCTGATCCAGGCGCCGAGCACGCTGGTGATGACTGAAAAAGGCAGATCCATGGCCATCAAAGCACTGTAGCCCAGCATCATGGCCATGACACTCAGGTTTTCATTGAAGTTTTGAATGGCAATGGATTGCCCAGCTGTCAGCAATTGGCAGCCACGGTGCTGAAGTAACGCGTTCATGGGGACCACAAAGAAGCCGCCGCACGCACCCACCAATATCATCAGCGCCATGGCCACACTGGGGTGATGTACCCAGTTCATGCACGGCAGTGAGATTCCCAGCACCAGACCGATGGGCAATACACGCCAGGCACCTTCAAGTGACACCCATCGTGCGGCCAACCAAGCACCGACCACCACGCCCACGGCGACCGCCCCTTGTAGATATGCCGCATGATCCAGACTCATGCCCAGATGCGTCTGCGACCACTGCAGCACCAGCAATTGCATGGTTGCACTGACGCCCCAAAACAAGGTGGTCACCCCAAGTGACATACCAGCCTCGGTATCGGACCACATGCGGTGCTGGTGTTGCGATGTTTGTCGCAACAACGCCAGAGGATGGACTAGCGTTCGAGGATAGGTGATGTGACTGCCCTTGATCCAGATATTGAGCACCAGGGCCAATAAGTAGCACAGTACCGTGAACCCCAACGAACCACAAAGCAGTGAATCCGAGTGCAACAGGTCACGCAAAATTTGTGTCATCGTGCTCAGCTTGAATATGTCGCTGATGAGAAATCCGCCCATCACAATGCCTAGTACCGCTGCACCCACGGTGCTGATTTCAATCCAGCTGTTGGCACGCACCAACTGGGCGGGTGGAACCAATTCAGTGATGAGCCCGTACTTGGCGGGTGAATAGAGCGCGGCACCCAAGCCCACCACCATCATGGCTGGGATCACCGGCATCCCCAACAACATGCCCAGGCAACCCAAGGCCTTGATTCCATTGGCCACCAGCATGACCCGAGGCTTGGACCACCGATCCGACAGCACACCGACCACCGGCGCCGTCAGCACATAGAACGTCGTGAAGCTGAATTTGATCAGCGGAATCCACCACCCGGCTCCACCCTGCTCGAGATGCAGCGCAATGGCGACCAGCAGCAGCGCATTGTCTGCCAGTCCCGAGACGAACTGGGCAGCGATCAATCGGTAAAAATTCGCCCCCATGGTAGCAAGAATGCGCGATTCAGTGCGGCGAACGGCGGTAGGAACTCAAAGCACGCTTGCGCTCCAAGTGGCCTAGCACCCGAAAGGTAAGCCACCCGATGAAGGCCGAGCACACCATGAAACCGCCGTATGCAAGTGGCCAGTCGATCCCTTGCGTCATCATGGAGAACTCCGACATGCCTCCTATGCCGGCCAAGATGTTGATGGGCATGAACACGACGCTGAAAATGGTGAGTTGATTCACGCGCTTGTTTTGGTTGATATTGATAAAACCAATGGTGGAGTCCATCAAAAAGTTGATCTTGTCAAAGAGGAACGAGGTGTGGCTGTTGAGCGATTCAATATTGCGTTGAATTTGCCGGCAATCTTGGGCCTGGTTGTCTGACAACATGCGTCCCCTCAGCAAAAAATTCAGCGCTCGCTGCGTGTCCAGAATGTTGCTGCGGATACGACCGTTGTGGTCTTCCTCTTCGGCAATGTCCGACAGAATGCCCGCCGCCATCTGATCGCTGATGGATTCACTCAAAACATGGCGACCAACCTGACCCAGCTTGCCATAAATATTTTCCAGCGCATCGGCCGAACATTCGACATCGGCAGCGTACAAATCGATCAGGACATCCCACGCATCGTTCACATACCCGGGTTGGTTGCGAGCCCGCTGCTTTTGCAAGTCGAAAATGGGGAGACTTTCGCGCCGAATTGAAAACAAAATCCCGTTGTGCACCATGAACGCCACCGGTACGCTGCGTGCATGATGCGCCTGGACGCCCAAAAAATTGGAGTGCAGCAGCAAGTCGTCGTCCTGACTGACTTGAAATCGCGCGGTGACCTCGAGTTCGTTTTCATCTAGCAGCTCAGGCAAGGTGACCTGAAATCGTTCTTCGATATAACGGCGTTCACCCGGGGTGGCATCCATCAGATCAACCCACACCGGCGTTGGTGAGTCGAGGGGTGCATCATTTTCCGAATTAACCGCAATGAGGCGTCCCTGGACCAACTCATAGCACTGGACCCGTTGGCGATCCACCGCGGGGGGTTCAAGATTCAGTTCCATGCGTCGGGTCTCCGGCAGGCTCCACAGAACCCGATTGGCTTGTTCGTTTGGAATCAAATACCACAGCCGCTGTGCACTGGGCGCGTCGAGTGTGATCAAGCACTGGGCGAGTTGTTCGGCCGTGGTTTGGGCAATGAGAGAGGAAAGCTCGGCGTCATGCTGTCGCTGTAACAAAGACGCTGCGACGTCATGCTTCAGCATGCTCTGATGTTGCATGAGGTCATGAACCCTGCGCTGCTTGTTGATCACATCCAACAATGAATTCATAGCGCAGTGTGGAACCATCAATGGGTCTGCAAATAGTACATCGCTGGACCAGGGTTAATTTGAAATGTTAACGGGCATGAATGTCATTTCCATGACATCGCCCTTTGATCGACTCGGATTGGGTTCATCAATCCGTCATGGAGAGGACCTCAAATTGTCATGATTGCTGCGTAAATTAATGCTTCATGAGATTAACACTCTGAAGGAGAGAGATGCATTACAGGACTGTATTCATCTCGGACATCCATTTGGGCACTCCCGGCTGCCAGGCCGATGCCCTGTTGGAATTTCTCAAACGCGACACCTGTGACCAGCTTTACCTGGTGGGCGACATCATTGATGGATGGGCTTTGAGACGACGTTGGTACTGGCCTCAATCCCACAACGACGTCATTCAAAAATTATTGCGCAAGGCCCGCAAAGGCTGCAAGGTGATTTATGTGCCGGGCAACCACGATGAGTTCGCGCGCCAGTTCGTAAATCACCACTTCGGTGGTGTTGAAGTGCTGGAAGAAGCCGTGCATATTACCGCCGATGGTCGCAAGTTGTGGATCATCCATGGTGATTATTTCGATGCAGTGATCCGCTGTGCCAAATGGCTGGCCTACCTCGGTGACCATGCTTACGAACTGGCCCTGAAACTGAACCGCCACCTTAACAATTGTCGCAATCGCCTGGGGTTGCCGTACTGGTCACTCTCCGCCTACTTGAAGATGCGGGTCAAGAAGGCCTTAAACTATGTTTCGGATTTTGAACGCGCAGTGGCTCACGAGGCTCAACGTCGCGGCTATCAGGGCGTGGTGTGTGGGCACATTCACCACGCTGAAATCCGTGATATTGACGGCGTGACCTACTGCAACGACGGAGACTGGGTGGAAAGTCTGAGTGCCCTGGTGGAGCATGAGGACGGCCGCTTCGAGTTGATCTTCTGGCCTCGCATTCAACCGCTGGTGTCTCAAGAAGAAGACTCTTTGCCGATGCCGGTCAACCTGCCGCCTCCTCTGCCCATTGCTCAACCGGTCATGCGTGAGTCTTCCAGTTCCCGGCTGGATCACTCGCTTCACGGATGAAAATCGCACTCATCACCGACGCGTGGCGTCCGCAGGTTAACGGGGTGGTGACCACGTTGGTGGAATTGGTGGAGCATCTACAAGCCGCTGGGCATGAGGTGATGGTCGTGCATCCGGGGATGTTCGAAACACGTCCGTGTCCGGGATATGCAGAAATTCGCCTGGCTCGCCGTCCCGGGCGAGCCCTGGAGCTGCTCGTTCAAAGCTTCGAACCCGAAGCCATCCATGTTGCCACCGAAGGCCCTTTGGGTTGGGCGGCCCGACGGTATTGTGTGCGTCACCGCTTGGCCTTCACCACGGCATTTCACACCCGATTCCCCGAAATTCTGAAAGCTGCGGCCCGTGTTCCCTTGTCGCTGGGGTACGCCTTGTTTCGGCTCTTTCACGCGCGCTCGCATGGCGTGATGGTGCCCACCTTGGCCATTCGCAATTTGCTAACCGCACGCCGATTCCAACGCTTGCGTGCCTGGACCCACGGGGTGGACGACAACTTGTTTGCCTACCAGGCACAGGTACAAGAGCATCCCCAGTTCGCGGGCCTGAAGCGACCCATCGCAATGTATGTCGGTCGTATCTCCTACGAAAAAAATATTCAAGCCTTCATTGACATGCCCTGGCATGGCAGCAAGGTGATCTGTGGTGTAGGCCCTCTGGAAAGCACCTTGCGGCGCGACACACCGGACACCTTGTGGCTGGGCTTGGTGTCCCGGCCCGAGTTAGCACAGCTCTATGCGGCGTCCGATGTATTTGTCTTCCCAAGCCGCCACGAAACTTTTGGCCTGGTGATGTTGGAGGCCATGGCCTGCGGCACGCCAGTGGCAGCGTTCCCGGTGGATGGACCGTGGGAAGTGCTGGGGGTGGAGGGTGATGACCCGGGCACGGCCAAAGGAGGTATCTTGTCTGAGGATTTGGCCGCTGCTGCCCAACGAGCCCTTCAGGTGCCAAGATCTGAAGCCCGTGCTCAATCCGAATATTTCAGCTGGGCCGAGGCGACTCGGCAGTTTGTTGAACACCTGGTGCCTGCACGGGGCACTTCAATGCCCCAGCGCTAAAGTAGCTCCAGCGTCATTCAGGCTCGTTCTTTAGCCTCAGTCACCGTCAGGTACCTGACTCAGGTCCCCACCACACCCCCATCGAGCTTGCGAATCGCCAGGGTGGCCGAGCGAGGACGACCATCGGCGCGGAAGTCGGGCCAGTTGGAGTATTGGCGCGGCCTGTTCGGGTCACTGCGCTCACTGGGGGTCTCGCCAGGGTGCTGAATGTTCACGAATACCGTGGTGCCATCAGGCGTGCCGGTCATACCGGTGATTTCACAACCCGCAGGGCCCACCAGGAAACGCCGGATCTCACCTGAGCGGGGATCCACAGCCAACAGTGCGTTGTGCCCCAGTCCGCTCATCTCGCCCTTGGCGATGGTGTTGCTGGAGATGTCTGTCTGGATCCACAACACGCCGCGGGTGTCCACCCACAAACCATCGGGGCAGGCAAACGCATCGCCCTGAACAGTGCCCTTGGCGTGGGGTCGCGCTTGCTGGGGGTCGCCGGCCAGCACCAGGTGGTTCCACTCGAAGCTCGTGGCATCAAAGTCACCGGACTCTTTCCATCGGATGATGTGACCCATGTTGTTGTTGGCACGGGGATTGGCAGCATCCACACCAGGCGAATTACCCACGCCACGGTTGCTGTTGTTGGTGAGGGTGACATAGACCCAGCCTTGCTGATCCACTTCAATCCATTCCGGCCGGTCCATCTTGGTGGCGCCCAACACGTCGGAGGCTTGACGCGTCTTGATCAGCACATCACCGGCATCCTGGAAGCCACGGGCGGCATCGAGTTGGTGACTGCCATGCGTCAAAGGCATCCATTGACCGCGCCCGTTGGCATCAAAGCGCGCCACGTACAAGGTACCGTGATCGAGCAAATGCTGGTTGGCCTTGGCCCCCCCCGGTTGCATGCGGTCCCGGCTGACAAATTTGTAGATGTACTCAAAACGTGCGTCTTCGCCCGAGTACACCACCGCGCGCCCCTCACGGGTGAGCACAATACGCGCGGCCTCGTGGGAACCCCGGCCCAGGGCGGTGCGCTTGACAGGTACCGAGCTCGGGTCCTGAGGATCAATTTCCACGATCCAGCCAAAGCGGTTGGGTTCGTTGGGATGTCGGGTGGCATCAAAACGGGCATCGTGTTCGTGCCAGCGATAGCCTGCCCCGCCATTCCTGAGTCCCCAGCGCTTGCCATGGGCGTCCGGCTGGGCGGGGCCATTGAAGTAGCCGATGAAGTTTTCCTCGGTGGTCAGAACGGTGCCCCAGGGCGTGAGGCCGTTGCCGCAGTTGTTCAGGGTGCCCATTGGCGACATGCCCTGCGGATCGGCGGCGGTTCGCAGCAAGGGATGTCCCGCTGCGGGGCCGGAAAACCGCATCGGCGTGTTGGCGGTGATGCGGCGTGCAAAGGGCGATGGGCGTACCGCTTGCCAGCGGCCTTTTTCTTGTGTCACCTCGACAATGCTCAGTCCATGAGCTGCCTGCGACTTGCGAACCTTCTCCGCCGTCCAGGTCGTCATGCCGTCGCGGTGTAACAAGCCGTCGTCGGTGTATTCGTGGTTGATTACCAGCAAACCCGTGCCCAAAGCCGGCAACGGCAGGTACTGGATGCCATCATGGTGCATGCCCAGTTGTACAGCCTGTTGTGCTGCCGTGTTGGAAGCGTCCCATTTGAAGGCGGGATCTTCGCCAGACAGGCCCACGGGCTCGCCCCAAGGCACCAGCACCTGAGCTTCATAGCCCTCGGGTACGGTGACCTGATCAAGCGTATTGACCGCGACCGATGCAAAGCCCAAAGCCGGACGCGAACCTTGCCCTGGCGTGGCACAGGCACTCAAACCTAGGGCAACAAACCATTGAGCGCCCATTACCCCCAAACCTCCTCGCAGCACCTGTCGACGCGAGGGCGCAGACAGGTGATGGATGTAGGGGTTGGCAGAATCGTTGCTGTCTTCAGGTGAGGGATAGGGCAATGGCATGGTTTCAAGTTCAATAGTGGTACCTACGAGCAAACACTCTAGAGGTAGGAATTGACATGCATGTGACAACGATGACCAGGTGCAAACAAACTTTTTGACATCTTATTGTCATATTAATGTCACAAAATTAAAGGTGGAGTACAGACACAATTCACCATTATTTCGTTGCCCCCTGCTGTGAAATCCCCCCTCATCGATCGCGACCACAGCACCCTGAATTTCAACGAGCGCGTGTTGTCATGGGCGCGTCGGACGGATGTGCCACTGCTCGAGCGCTTGCGCTACTTGTGCATCGTCTCGTCCAACCTCGATGAATTTTTTGAGGTCCGCATGGCCTTGCACTTGCGGGCGCTTCAGGACCATCACCGCCAGGCAGGATTTTCCCGCGAGACCTACCAGACCATTTCCAAACAGGCGCAAGAGCTGGTGCAAAGTCAGTACGAGGTCTACAACGATGACTTGATTCCCGCTCTGGCCAAAGCTGGCATTCGCATCGTCTCGCACGCCGAGCGCAATGAAGCCCAGCATCGATGGGTCAAGCGGTACTTTGACCAGGAAGTCAAGCCTCTGTTGACGCCGGTGGGTCTTGACCCGGCCCATCCTTTCCCGCAAGTCGCCAACAAAT
>JACCDP010228071.1_pt1 | contig 10957 bp, 7 predicted proteins | sample 7445841 | NCBI WGS metagenome assembly JACCDP01 (sample SAMN15323441, study PRJNA562643) | freshwater metagenome | isolation source: river surface water | place: USA:Blue River Watershed | collected 2017-08-17
ACCTGCAGGGCGGCAAGTTCATCGGCTTCGACCAGGACATCCCGACGCGCAAGGCGCTCGACCAGTTCTTCCGCGAGCAGCGCATCGAGCTCGAGCCCTCCATGGAGTTCGACAACATCGAGACGCTGAAGCGCGCGGTGGAAGTCGATGCCGGCGTGGCGCTTGTCCCCGAAGGTACCATCCGCCAGGAAGTCGAACAGGGCACCCTCGTGATGCTCCGCCTGCGCGACCGCCGCGTGGCGCGACCGTTGGCCATCCTGCACCGCAAGGGCCGCGTCCTGACGCCGGCCATGAAGCGCTTCATGACGCACCTCATGAACAGCGCGGGCGGCAAGGCCCAGGCCTGATCAGACGCGCCGACGGGCGGCCTGGGCCGCGACGGCGAAACCGGGCAGCGCCTGCGCGGCCAGCAGGCCCACGCCCAGCCAGAGCAAGGCCTCGTCCGCCGGCGAGCGCAGCGCCGTCGCCGCGAGTCCCCACCAGAGGAAGGCGCCGAACAGCGGCGGCCAGGCGCGGCGCAGCGCCGCGCGGGCGAGCGACCAGGAGCCGAGCAGCACGGCGGCGAGGGCCGTCGCGACGGGCGCCGTGAGCAGTCCGAGCGCGAAGCGGGCGTAGGAGACGAAGCCGAGCGCGACGATGAGCCCGGCCAGGACGGCCGCGTTGACGCGGAAGTGCGTCGGCAGGAGGTAAAGCCTCACCCGATGGGCGTGGAGGTAGTAAAGCGACGCGACCACGGCCATCACGAGCGTCAGGGTCCAGATATACAGCGGCCCGCTGACGGGGATCGCGAAACGGTGAATCGCCCATTGCGCGAGGAAACACTTCGCCATGATGAGCGACCAGAGCGCGCCGAGCCGGTCGGTCACCAGCGACTCGCGGTAGGCGCGTTCGACGGAGAGCGAGAGCTCGGTATCCTGGGCGGGGGGAAGCGAAGTGACGGGCATGGGCTACCTCGCCCACAACTTGAGGCTTCGGATCGCGACCGCAACCGAAGGAGGCACTTCTTTCTCCCAGCCGCCCTCGTTCTTGCGGATACGCTCGGCCAAGGTGCGGGGCTGGCAGGCCATCGCCGTGGGGTCCGCGCCGGTGATCGGCACCAGGAAGCCGTTGTTGAGGAGGTGCTGGAAAAGGCCGGCCACCGAGGGTCGCATCTGGATGTCCGAAGCGGTGACGACCGAATCCTCCGCGATGCTGTAACTCTCCGGGAAGCAGACCTTGCAGGCGACGGGGTCGAGGATGAGGCGCCGAAGCTGGTCGCCGCGCATGGGGTAGACCATGACGCGGACGCCGTCCTTGAAGAGTCGGCCGCAGGACTCGAGGACGCCGCCTTCGAGGTGCGTGTAGTGCTCGGGATTGAAGAGGTCGACGAGGTTGTTCATGCCGGCGACGAGCGTGATGCTGCCCGTGGTGTGCAGGCGGAAATACGCCGGCAGACGATACCAGCCGCGATGGCGGGTGACCAGGAGAGGGTGCTGCATCGCGCCGACGAGCCGGATCCGGTCGATCAGCTCGGCCTCGGGATGCGGGTCGGAGCCGATGCACATCTCGAAAAGCGCCAGCGCGTCCTTGCCGCCTTCGGGCAGCGAACGAAGGGCGCAGGCCAGCATGTCGACGTTCACGAGCGAGACCGGACGGAAGGTGCCGCGGGCCACGACGACCGAGCGCTTGTAGAAATACTCGCTGGGGACCTGCGGATCGCCTTCCGGACCGAACAGGACCGCGTCCGTGAGGCCAAGCCGGACGAGGCGCAGGGCGGCGGCGCGGTTGTCGAAGGCGCCGAAGGCCGGGCCGCTGAAGTGGGCGAACTCGACCTCGACCCGACCGGCGCCGACCTCGTCGACGAGCGCGTTGAGGAAGTTGTCGACGCTGTCGCGGGTATTGAGGGCCGCGTGGATGAGGTTCACCCCGACCGCGCCCAGGGCGTCCTGCTGGCGGCCGGCATCCTTGTCCCAAAGGCGGAGGTGGAGGATCACCTCGCTCGGCTCGGCCTGCGGCTGGTCCTGGAAGCGGATGCCGATCCACGAGTGCCCCTGCCCTTTCCCGTCATGCGGGGTCGTCGCGACCGTGTCGGCGAAGACGAAGAAGCGGGTCGTGGCGCCACGCTCGGGCTTCAGTCGGTCGACGAGCAGCCCGTATTCATGGTCCAGCATCTGCTCGAGGCGCTCCCGGGAGACGTAACGCTGCGGATGGCCGTAGATCGCGTCGCTGACTCGCATGTCGTAGGCAGACATGCTCTTGGCGACGGTGCCCGAAGCGCCGCCGGCCTTGAAGAAATGGCGGACGACCTCCTGGCCGGCCCCGATCTCGGCGAAGGCGCCGTAGGCGGACCGGTCGAGGTTGATGGCCAGGGCCTTGCGGGAGGTGGCGGCGCCGGCCGAGGACGTGAGCTCTGACATGTTTCGAAATTAGCCGCCGCCGCGGGTGGCATCGAGAGGAAAGAGGGTATCAAAATCGAGCTTTTGATTGGCGAAAAGGAGACACGAAAGCATCATTTGTGCGTCCACCCCTCGCCGCCCCCTCCAGCCCATGAAAGATTTCTTCAAGTCCGTCTTCGCTTCCGCGCTCGGCACCGTCCTCGCCATCGCGCTGGGCGGCTTCGCCTTGTTGATGCTCATCGTCGCGCTCGCGAGCTCGGCCGGAGACCACCCCTCGGGCGCGATGGTCAACGTGAAGCCCAAGAGCATGCTCGTGATCGGCGGCGGCCTGACGATCAACGACACGCCGGAGCACGGCACGCCCGGACTGGAAGCCATCTTCCTCGGCGGCAGCGGACCCGAGCTCGACCTTTATCGCGCGCTCGAGGCGATCGACCTCGCGGCCAAGGACCGGAACATCGCCGGCATCCTGCTGAGCGGCCCCATCGGCGCCGGCGTGACGCAGAAGGCCGAGATCCGCCAGGCCATCGCCGCCTTCAAGAAGAGCGGCAAGCCGGTCATCGCCTGGGTCGAGAACGCCACCCAAGGGGAATACTACCTCTCCAGCGTCGCGGACAAGGTCTACGTGCACGCCTCCGGCGAACTGGAGCTCAAGGGCCTCGCTTCCTACAATTTCTACTTCGGCGAATCGCTCAAGCTCCTCGGCATCGGCGTGCAGGTGACCAAGGTCGGCAAGTACAAGTCCGCCGTCGAACCTTACCTCGGCGGGGCCATGAGCGAACCGGCCCGCGAGCAGTCCGCGGTCCTCATGGGCGGCCTCTGGAATCGCATCCTCGCCGACGTCGCCAAGTCGCGCGGCGTCTCCGCCGCCAACCTCTCGAAGACCGTCAACTCCGCCGGCATCTTCGACGCCGCGCAGGCCGTGAAGCTCAAGCTGGCGGACAAGGCCCTGCACCGGGATGAGCTCGTGAAGCAGGTCCGCGCCGCCGGCGCCGCCGCGGACGACACGGGCACCTCCTTCCTGCAGGTGAACCTGCATCGCTACGCCGGCAAGGTGAAGCTGCCCAAGGGCGGCCCCCGCATCGCGGTCGTCTACGCGGAAGGCGAGATCGTCGACGGCTGGGGCGGCCCGGGCCTCGTCGGCGGCGACCGCCTCGCGCACGACCTGCGCATGCTCCGCGGCGACAAACGCGTCAAGGCCGTGGTCCTCCGCGTGAACAGCCCGGGAGGTTCCGCCTTCGCCAGCGACGTCGTCGCCCGCGAGGTCGGCCTGCTCAAGGCGCAGGGCATCCCCGTGGTCGTCTCGATGGGCGACGTCGCCGCGAGCGGCGGATATTACATCGCCGCCAAGGCCAACGTCATCATGGCCGACCCCTCGACCATCACCGGCTCGATCGGCGTCTTCGGCCTGCACTTCAACTACGACGAACTCGCCAAGAAGGTCCAGCTCGGCACCGACGGCGTGAAGACCGCGCGCTTCGCGGACCTGATGGCCGAACACCGGCCGGCGACCCCCGCGGAACTGGCGATCGTCCAGGCCTCGGTGGACGGCGTGTACGAGGACTTCCTGCGCATCGTCGCGGACGGACGCGGAATGAAACGCGACGCCGTGCACGAGATCGCCCAAGGCCGCGTGTGGCTCGGCGAGGATGCCCGCGGACTCCGCCTGGCCGACAAGCTCGGCGGCCTGCGTGACGCGATCCGTGAAGCCAAGACCCTCGCCAAGGCCGAGGAAGCCGAACTCATCCAGGTCCCCGCCCTGCACTCCGGCCGCGAGACCTTCTTCCAGCAGCTGCTGGCGGACGACGAGGACTCCCCGCTGTTCGCCAAGGCCTCCGCGGACCCCGCGAAGGAATTCCTCAAGGCCAACGCGAAGTGGCTGCGCTCGGTGCGCGCCCTGAACGACCCCAAGGGCGTCTACCTCGCCTGTCCGCTCGTCCCGACGCTCCGCTGAGGAGGCTCAGGGCTGCTTCGGCATCTGAGCCCGGGCTTCCGGCAACCAACCCTGCAGCTGCTTCACGCGGGTGGAGTCGGAGGGGTGCGTCGAAAGGAATTCCGGCGTCTTGCTGCCGGCCTTGCCGAAACGGGTCCAGAACGCCGGGGCGGCGGCCGGGTCGTAGCCGGCGCGGGCCATGAACAGCAGGCCGAGGTGGTCGGCCTCGGACTCGTGACCGCGGCTGAACGGCAGCAGGATGCCGTACTGGGCGCCGATGCCGACGGCGGCCATCCATGAAGAACGCGTCTTCGCGGAGGAATTCTTGGTGGCCTCGTCGGCGACGGCGGCCGCGATGGCCACGCCCATCACCTGCGAGACGCGCTCCGAACCGTGACGGCAGATGACGTGGGCGACCTCGTGGCCGAGAATCACCGCGATGTCCGCGTCGGTCGGGGCATAGGCGAACATGCCCGAGTTGAAGCCGATCTTGCCGCCGGGCATCGCGAAGGCGTTCGGCGTCTTGTCGTCGATGACGGCGAACTCCCATTTCGAAGAGGGCGGCAGGACGCCGGCCTTGTCGTCGCGCCGGGCGGCGGCGACGATCTTGAGGCCGATCTCCCGGATCTTCGCGAGGCGCGGATCGTTGGGGAGCTTCTTCATCTTCGAGAACTCGGAGGCCGACATCGAGGCGACCTCCGCCTCGTCGACGAGGATGAACTGGGAGCGGCCCGTGACCGGGACGTTCTGGCAGCCGACGATCGCGAACGCGGAGAGGAGCAGGAGGAACGGACGCATGGGAGGGTTCAGGAGCGGGAAGGATCGCGAGGCTCGTCCGTATAGTACTTACGGTAGGCCGAGTCGTAGCTGTCCGTGTAGGCGGAGGCCATGCGGAGGGACATCGCGTTGAGGACGACGCCGAGCAGCGGCGCCTGGGCCTCGCGCAGGCGGGCGAGGCAGGCGGAAGCGTTGCGCAGGTGCACCGAGTTGTAGCGGACGACGTACAGGACGCCGTCGACCTTGGGCAGCAGGTGCAGGGAGTCCGAGACCGCGCCGATGGGCGGGGAGTCGATGAAGATGCGGTCGTAGCGCTCTCGCAGGCCGTCGATCATCGCGAGGAACTTGGGGTTGTTGATGACCTGGGTCGGGTTCTTGCAGCTGAGGCCGACCGGCAGGACGTCGAGGCCCGGGGCGACGTCGCGGACGATCGCCTCGTCGAGGGTGATCTCGGCGTTGAACCACTTGCTCAGGCCTCCGTCGCCCGTGAAACCCAGCGACGGGCCGACGTTCGGGAGGCGCAGGTCGGCGTCGATGACGAGCACGCGCTCCGAGTGCTGCGCGAAGATCAGCGCGAGGTTGGTCGCGACGAAGGTCTTGCCTTCGCTCGGACGGGTGGAGGTGACCAGGAAGACGCGGGCCTTGGCGACGGCCGGGTTCACCTTGAGCGAGGAATAGATCGACCGGACGGCCTCCGTCGCGATCCGGTCCTTGTCCTGACGGGCGAGGAGCGCGCGGTCGGGGCCGGAGACGTTGGCGACGCGCGGGACGGTGCCGATGAGCGGCAGGCCGAGGGAGCCTTCGACGTCCTTGGCCGACTTGATGCGGTCATCCAACGTGCCGATGACGACGATGAGCACGATGCCGAAGAGCAGGCCGGAGCCGACGCCGACGAGGGCGGCGAAGTAGTAGTTCTTGTTGATCGGCTTGTCCGAGACCGACGGCGCGTCGAGGATGCGGACCGAGGTGCTGGTGCCCGAGGTGGAGGAGCGGAGCTTGGCTTCCTCGTAGCTGAGCTTCATGCGTCCGAGGAACTCCTCGCTGGCCTTGATGTCCTTGTCCACGCGCTCGAGGTCGACGTTGGCGGCCTGGAGCTTCGAGATCTCCTCTTCCTTCGCGACGAGGTTGCGAAGGATCGCCTCATGGCGGGCCTTGGCGTTCTCGAGGGCGCTGCGGCGGGATTTGATGGCCTGCGTGATGGCCTCCTTGAGCTGGTTCTCCAGCTGCTTGAGGGCCTCGCGTTCGGCGACCAGCTTGGGGTGCTGGTCCGTGTAGGTCTCCGTCATCTGGCTGATGCGGATCTTGGAAGCGCTGATGGCTGTCTGGGTCGCGGCGACGTCGGTGTCGGCGCGGATCTGCGGGATGTCGCCGAGGGGGCGGCCTTCCTTCTCATAGCTGGCGATGACTGAGACCAGGATCTCGTTCTCGTCGATCTGCTTGCGGGTCTCCTCGCGGTCCTTGACGAGCACCGAGCGCTCGGTCGTGAGCGTGTTCGTGTCCTTGGCGATGGAGAGCAGCTTCTGGTTCTTGATGAGGCTGTTCTTCTGTTCGTAAAGGCCGCGGACCTTGTCCTCGAGCGTCTCGATCTCGATGCGGGCCTTCTCGACGAGAGGGTTGGTGACCATCAGGCGGTCGTCCTCGCTGTATTTCTGGATGGACTCGCAGAACAGCTTGGCGACCTGACGGGAAAGGTCCCGGTTGGGGTGGGTGAAGTCGACGTTGATGACCAACGTCTGGCGCTGGGGGTTGATGCCACGCTGCTTGGCGAAGACTTCCTGTTCGGTCAGCGGACCGGAGAAGATGTTGCCGGCCTGGTAAGGCTCGAGGACTTGCTTGCGCTCCGCCGAGGTGAGCCGCTTCGACACGCCTTCGATGATGTTGGCGCTGCGCATCGCCTCGACGGCGGTGAAGAAGTCGTCGTTCGAGACGATCTTGAAGTTGTCGTCGGCCGCCGTGGAACCCCCGTTGATGGTCGGAGCCAGACGGAAGACGCGCAGACGGCCCGTGGCGCGGTACTCCGGGATGGTGCTGAAGGTGTTGAGCAGCGAGAGCGTCAGGAAGACGAGGGCGGACAGCAGGATCCACCAGTAGCGCTCGCGCAGCATGAGCAGGTAGTTCTGCAGGGGATTGCCCTCCCCTGCTCCGCCGCGCGCGGCGCCGTAGCTGCCGTAGCCGGCGCCATAGGCTCCGTAGCCTTGGCCGTAGTTGCCGTAGGAACCGTAACCACGGTTGCCGCCGCGGGCAGGCTCGGGCGGGCGAGGGTCAGACGAAGGTTCCGGGGAGGCCATGGAGAGGGATCAGATGCGGCTGTCGCGGACGTAGATCTGGTCCTCGTCCTCGAGGACGAAGTCCGGCTCGTCGCCGTCGTCGATCCGGCGGACGTCCTTGGAGATGACCAGGGGCGAACCGTCGCGGTTACGCTTGATCGTCACGTCGGAGCGATTGCCGCGCGGGAGCACGCCGCCGGCCATCGCGAGGGCGCGGCCGAGGGTCAGGGTCTCTTCCGGCGGGATGGAGACCGGGCCGGGCTTGCCGACGTAGCCGGACACGTAGACGCGGCGTTCGGCGTAGGTGACGATCGAGATCGTGACCTGCGGCTTCTTGAAGTAGACCTTGAACTGGTTGGACAGCTCGACCTGGGCCTGCGTGAGCGTGAGTCCGGCGACCGGGACGAGCTTCTTGAGGAAAGGGATGTCGACGGTGCCGTCGGAGTTGATGCGACGTTCGATCTGGGTGTCCGGTTCGTTGATGACGAGGACGCGGATGAAGTCGCGGGCGCGGAGACGGTAGCTGTTCTGGCTGCCGGCGGGGTCGGGCAACGTCGTCGGCGTGGCCACGGCGTAATCGGCGGTCGTGACCGGAGCGGCCGCGGTCGCGACCGGCAGCCCCGGGGAGGCTTCGGCGACGGAAGCGACGGCGACGGGAGCGACGGCGGGATCGGTGGCGCCGCGGCCCAAGGTCAGGACGTTCTCGGGCTCTAACGCGGCCGAGCTGACGGGTTCGGAGGGGCCGGCCGAGCAGGCGGCCAGCAAGACCGCCGCGCAGCACGCGCCGAGCAGGCATTTCAGGACGGAAGACATGGAGGAAAGATAGGGGGACCGGGCCTGCCGGTCAACCGGTCCTGCTCGACCGCACGCCGGGACGAAGCCTCAGTAGCGGAAGGCCGCCGACAACGTGAAGGTGTTCGAAGTGTAGTTCGAAGCAGCGACAGGGGAAGAAGAGTCGTTGAGGCTGTAGTTGGCCTGGAAGCTCAGGTGCTTCGAGTACTTGTAGTCGGCGCCCAGGTTGTAGATATAGGTGTCGACCTGGCTGGTGCTGGCCAGGACGTCGCTCTTGGTGGCCGACAGGTTGAAGTTGAGGTCTTCCGAGGCGTTGTAAGCCACGCCGTAGGTGTAGTTCTTCGAAGCCATCTGGCTGTTGGTCGAGGAGGCCGTCACGTCGCGGGAGAGGGTCAGCGAGTGGCTGAGACGCTCGGTCAGCACGTGGTTGAGGTTCACCGAGTAGGACAGATCGGTGTCGTTGGCGGCGCTGTCGTAGTGGTAGCGGGAGTAGCCGAGACGGACGTTGCCGTTGAGCTTACCGGACTCGGTGAGCTGGCCCTTCATGGTGAGGCCGGCGAAGTCCTTCACAAGCTGCTGGTAGGCGAGCGCCGGGCGGGTCGGCGTGGACTGGCTGTAGTAAGGCGCGGCCGCATAGTCGGTCACGTCATGCTGCAGGGCGAGGCCGAAGCTCAGTTTCTCGAAGGCCTGGTAGTCGAAGCTGAGGGGGATCGACTTCGTATTCAGCTCGGTGAGCGTGTTGGTGTTGTAGGCGTAGCTGCCGGAGGAACCGGTGATCGTGGGATCGAGATAACGGTTATAGGTGTTGGAGTAGCCAAGGCCGACGCTGAGCTTCTCGGTGAGCTTGTAGTCGGCCCGGAAAGAGTGGGAATAGTTGGCCTGGCGGACGAGCGTAGCGCCGAGGAGGCCGCCGAGACCCTGCATCTGCAAGTCGTCGTTACGGGCGGTCACGCGGTAGGAAGAGTCGACGGAAAGGGACAGCGGACCGCCGTCGGCGAAGCGCAGGCCGGCGCTCAGGGCGTCGCGGGAGTCCTCGAGATCCGAGAGCGTGCTGTCGGTGAAGTTGACGAAGGTGCGCTTGGCGGAAAGCGTGACCGAGAGGGCCGAGTCCTTGCCGTATTCGAGCAGCAGGCCCGGGGTGACCATCCAGCTCGTGGCGGAGGTCTTGGTCGCGCCGGAGTAAAGGTTATCGGTGACCTCGAGGCTCGCGGCGGAGTCGAAGTAGATGTCGCAGTCGTTGCCGACCTGGATGAGCGGGGAGGTGGGGATCCAGTTGGCGCCCTGGACCAGGGCGGAGACGGTGAGAGCCGAAGCAGCGATGAGGAAGCGGGACATGATGGGGGTGTCTTGGGGTTGGTTCAGAGATAGGTAAATCGGAAGGGGGTATCAACCCCCAAACCTGTCCGCAGACCCCAAAAGACAAAGACCCCGCCCTTGCGGGCGGGGTCCGGTAACCTTCCCTGCTCGGCCGCTTAGGCCGGGGTCGGGGTCTGGAAGACGCGGATGCGGCGGTAGGCGGGCAGACCGGTGCCGGCGGGGACGAGGTGACCCATGATCACGTTCTCCTTGAAGCCGGTGAGGTTGTCGCGCTTGGCCATCGTGGCGGCGTCGGTAAGGACTCGGGTCGTCTCCTGGAAGGAGGCGGCCGAGATGAAGGATTCGGTCTCGAGGGAGGCCTTGGTGATGCCCAGGAGGATCGGCTCGGATTCCGCGATCTGACCGCCGCGCTCGTTGATGGAGCGGTTGGTCTCGGCGAGAATCGTGCGGTCCACCTGTTCGCCCCAGAGGAAATCGGAGTCGCCCGGCTCGGTGATGCGGACCTTGCGGAGCATGCGCGAGACGATGATTTCGATGTGCTTGTCGTTGATCACGACGCCCTGGGTGCGGTACACCTTCTGAATCTCGGTGATGAGGTAATCCTGCACCTTGGACTGGCCGAGGATGTCGAGGATGTCGTGCGGATCGACGGCGCCGTCCGTGAGGACCTGGCCCTGCTTCACCTTGTCGCCGGCGGCGACGATGATGTGCTTGCCGTGCGGGATGAGGTGCTCCTCTTCGCGGCCGATGGAGTCGGCGATGACGAGGCGCTTCTTCCCGCGGACGGAAGGCTCGAAGCGGACGGTGCCGTCGATCTTGGCGATCTCGGCGGCGTCCTTAGGAGGACGGGCCTCGAAGAGCTCGGAGATGCGCGGCAGGCCGGCGGTGATGTCCTGGGTCTTGGCGGCCTGACGGGGGATCTTCGCGACGATGGAGCCGCGGGCGACCTTGTCGCCTTCGTCGACCTCGACGCGGGCTCCGGCCGGGATGGAGAAGGAACCGACTTCCTTGCCGTTGGCTCCGATGATCTGAATCTGGGGATTCTGCTCGTCGGAGTGCTCGATGACGGACTTGTAGAACGTGTTGTTCGACGGGTCGCGTTCTTCGGTGAAGGTCACGCCGGAGATCATGTCGACGAGGCGGATCTTGCCGTCGCCGTTGGCGATGATCGGGGTGGAGTTCGGATCCCAGGCGGCGATGAGCACGCCCTTCTCGGCCGTCTTGCCGTCTTCGACGCCGACGACGGAGCCGGCGACGATGCGGTATTCCTCGGTCGGGGAGCCGGCCTCGTTGAGGAGACGGATCGAGCCGTTGCCGTTGACGGCGATGAACTTGTCGCCCACGGCGACCGTGGTGAGGTCGACGTACTGGACGAGGCCCTTGCCCTTCGACTTGATCTCAGGGGTCTTCAGCTGGGCGACGCCACCGATGTGGAACGTACGCATGGTCAGCTGGGTGCCCGGCTCGCCGATGGACTGGGCGGCGATGATGCCGAC
>JACCDP010289515.1_pt1 | contig 10956 bp, 9 predicted proteins | sample 7445841 | NCBI WGS metagenome assembly JACCDP01 (sample SAMN15323441, study PRJNA562643) | freshwater metagenome | isolation source: river surface water | place: USA:Blue River Watershed | collected 2017-08-17
CGATGACGCACCAAATTCATGTCTTCGTCATTGTCGTTGATGGCCGGTTGACCAAAAACATCCAACACATAATCGAGTTCAAAAATGATTTGTTTGAACCAAAGTTCGTAGGCCTGATGAATCACAATAAACAACATTTCGTCATGCGCTTTTTCGTGACCGTCTGTAAAACTCACAGGATATTGAGCATCTAAAACTTTGTCTAGATGTAGGTAGTCTGCGTAGTATAAAGCCTTCTTTTCCATAGGGTTAAACGTGATACAAAGAAAAGCAATTTTTAGCCTGCGCTACCCACAGTTTACCCCCAAAAAGTGTTGTATATTTGCGGTATGACGCGCGAACAATTGGTGGCTCAAATCAGGGCTAAAAAATCATATTTATTGGTGGGCTTAGACTCCGAAGTTTCTAAATTGCCAAAGCACTTGCAAGGCAAGCCAGACGCGGTTTTGGCGTTTAATAAACAAATCATTGATGCCACCAAAGATTACTGTGTTGGGTATAAAATTAATACCGCTTTTTACGAGTCGGAAGGGGTAAAAGGCTGGGAAACTATGCAGCAAACACTAGAATATATCCCCAAAAATTTGTTCACAATTGCCGATGCAAAGCGGGGGGATATTGGTAATACATCGGCCCAATATGCCCGAACTTTTTTTGAAACCATGCAGTTTGACGCGGTAACAGTTGCCCCTTATATGGGTGAAGATAGCGTACGTCCTTTTCTAGAATATCAAAATAAATGGACCATTGTTTTAGGTTTAACATCCAATGCTGGCAGCCAAGATTTTGAACAACAAACGCTCGCCAATTCAGACAAACAATTGTACGAAGTAGTGCTTGAAAAAGTAGCTAGTTGGGGTACGCCAAACAACTTAATGTTTGTGGTGGGTGCTACCAAGGCAAGTGATTTTGAAGGCATCAGAAATATCATTCCAAACCACTTTTTATTGGTGCCTGGAGTTGGTGCACAAGGAGGTAGTTTAGAAGAAGTTTCACGTTATGGCGCCACCCCAGATTGTGGTTTGTTGGTAGCTGCTAGTAGGGCCATTATTTTTGCAAGTAATGGTGAAAATTTTGCAGAAGCTGCTGCCGATGCCGCTAAAAATTATGCCACAGAAATGGCTGGTTATTTGACATTATAATTCAAATTTTTGTAGCAATAAATTTGCCCAAAGTTGGTGCATGTTGGCACTATAATGAAGGCCATCATTGGCGATCATTTCTGGTTCACAATTTCTGGTAAAATCCGTGATATAAACGAACTCAATTTCCATGTCTTCGCAGCGCTTTTTTATGACCTCATTAAAGGCATCAATTTGTGCACTAATTTCTGATAAAATTAACCCTGTTTCTTGGGCTTTATTTTGCGCAAAAGGAGTATGTGCCCAGTCGGGTATCGATAGCACAAAAACACGACTATTTTGATGCCCATTATACTGCAAAGCTTTGAGTAATAAAAAGGTAAATTCCAGGTCAAATTCTGTAATGGATAAACCGCGGTATTGGTTATTGACCCCAATTAAAAGTGTGACAAAATCATACTGTTTTTGGAGTAATGTATGGATCAAATGGGTAGCCAATTCGTTGGTGGTCCAACCTGTTTTTGCCACAATTTCTGGTGCCATAAAACCTGGGTGTTTGGCCCTTAATTGCTGCACTAATTGGTATGGAAAACTTTCATGTAAGGGTACCGATTCTCCAATGGTATAAGAGTCGCCAAGTGCTAAATATGTTGGGTGCATGGTGCCTAATTTAAAATGATTTTAAAATTTCATAGAACCTATACACGTCTTTGAAACTGCAATAAAGTGGAGCAGGTGCTACTCGAATAACACCTGGTTCTCGGTAGTCAACGATTATGCCATGGTCCTTCATTTTCTGGTATATTTCTTTTCCTTTTTCTTCAAAATATAAACATAATTGTGCACCTCGTTGGTTAGGGTCTGAAGGTGTGATTAGGGTAAAAGAAAGTGACGTTAATTGTTCCAATAAGAAGGCTAAGTAACCCGTTAGTGCGATGCTTTTACTCCTTAAATTTTGCATGCCAGCATCTTCAAAAATCGTTAAAGATGCTTTTAAGTTTACGGTGTTAAATACTTGTGCGGTACTGATATTCCAACCCGATGCAGTAGGTTTTGCAATAAATCCTTTTTCCATTTTAAAGCGGGTAGCTTCATCATTGCCCCACCAACCACCTAGGCGGGGTGTATCTATATTAGTAGCATGTTTTTCATGTACAAACACGCCACCCACAGCGCCAGGACCAGCGTTCAAATACTTATAAGAACACCACACTGCAAAATCTACATTCCATGCGTTTAATTTCATGGGTACATTGCCCGCAACATGCGCCAAATCAAAGGCTGCAATAGCACCCACTTGGTGTGCAGTTTCGGTAATAGATTTAATATCAAAAAGTTGACCGGTGTAATAATTAATACCACCAAACAGCACCATCGCTAACGAATCGCCAGCGTCTTCAATGGCCGTAACAATGTCACCGTTTTTAATTGTTTTTTTGCCCGCTTCCGGTTTGATTTCTATGATGGCGGTTTCCGGATCTAGGTTAAAATGCTTAACCATTGTTTCTACGGCGTACTGATCGGAAGGGAAAGCGCCGGCTTCCATGATAATTTTAAAACGGGTAGGTGTAGGCTTATAAAAGCTTAACATTAAGAGGTGTAAGTTTACAGTTAGGGCATTCATCACAGTAATTTCATGTTCTTTGGCGCCCATCATGCCTGCTAGGGTAGATCTTGTGTATTCCTGGTAATGTAGCCATGGATTGGTGCCCCCAAAATAGCCACCAATGGCTAGTTCCCTCCATGTTGTAAGTTCGGTTTCTATGGCAGCCGCTACATTTTTAGGCTGAAGACCCAGTGAGTTTCCGCAAAAATAAATGACATCGCTATCACTATATTTTGGGAAATGGAACTGCGATTTAAACCTTGCCAGTGGATCATTGGCGTCCATGGTTTCAGCAAATGATTGTGACGCTATATATGAGTTAGAATATTGATACATAATATAAAGTTAACGCCCCTTCTGCACAAAGGTTCATCCGACAGTCACTTTTATATATAAATGTGTAACAGAATGGCCAATATTTTAGCAGAATGCTTATTTTCATCTCCTCTATAAAATCAATTCTATGAAGTATTGTACATCCCTTTTTTGCCTCTTTGTTGCCGCATTATTTATGAGCGGTTCAGCTACTGCACAGCAGGTGCCCGTAACCAAAGCAAACTATGCGTTAGCAGCAAGGTTCTCTCCTAAAAAAGTAGATAAGCTTATTTTTTCTACCTCTGTGGATCCGCATTTTCTAAAAAAATCGGATCGCTTTTGGTATATGTATGAAACGACCGAAGGTAAAAAATGGTATATCGTAGATCCTGTAAAAGCAGAAAAGAAAGTGCTTTTTGATAACGCCGATTTGGCTGCAAAAATCACACGCATTGTAAAAGATCCTTTTGATGCGCAGCATTTAGCGATTGATAGTATGCGTTTTATTAGAGACGAAAACTGGATTCAATTTGAAGTAAAAAGTACTCAAGAAATTGAAAAGAAAGATTCGACCGCTAAAAAAGGAACGCCAGCTGTAAAAGAAAAAAAGGTGTTTTATTTCGAATACAATTTGCAAACTTCAGAACTGGTAGAGCTTCCTGAATTAAAGAAGCCAAAGCGCAAGCCAAGTTGGGCTAATGTTTCTCCAGATGGAAATTCAATTGTTTTTGGTAGAAGTAACAACCTTTACTGGATGGATAAGGCTTCATACGAAAAAGCTTTAATCAATGAAAGTGATTCTACCATTGTTGAAAAGCAATTGACCAAAGACGGTATCGAAAATTTTGGATATTTCAATGACAATAACTTATCAGGTACCGGTCAAACCGACGAAGAAAAAGAAAAGGATAAAAAGAAGCGTAAGGGTGCCTATGTAATGTGGTCGCCTAATTCTAAATATTTTGTGGTTAAAAAAGTAGACAATACCAAGGTTAAAGATTTGTGGGTGATTAACGCCGTTAGTGGTGCAAGACCAACCCTTGAAACCTATAAATATTGGATGCCAGGTGAAAAAGAAGCGCCGGTAGATCATTTGTATGTATTTGACATAACTACCGCTACCGGTAAAGAATTAAACGTATCTAAATTTAAAGATCAGGGGGTAGCTGTTTGGTCTGATCCAGGAAAAGTGAATACCAGAGACGATGATTTTAGAGCATCTGTTTGGCTTGGCGACAATAGTAAATTTTATTTTACAAGAACCAGTCGCGACCAAAAGCGTATAGATGTTTGTACTGTAGATGTTGCAACAGCAACTGTAAATCCATTAATTACTGAAACCTTTAATACCTATATCGAAAATAAAAGAGTAGGTCTTATTAATGGTGGTAAAGAGCTTATTAAGTGGAGTGAGCAGGACGGATGGGCGCATTTTTATTTACACGACGAAAATGGCAAGCTTAAAAATCAAATTACGTCAGGCGCTTACCATTGCGAAGAAATTTTAGGTATTGATGAAGCAAAGCGTGTATTGTATTTTTCGGCAAACGGAAAGGAAGCTGGAGAAGATCCATACTTATTACATGCATACCGTGTAAACTTTGATGGTACGGGTTTAAAACTATTAAATCCAGGAAATTTTGATCATGCCATGCGCATGAATGATAACAATACTTTTTTTGTCAATAATTTTTCGCGTGTAAACACGGTACCTGCATCTGTTCTTTACAATGCAGAAGGTAAAAAAGTAATGGATCTTGAAACCGCCGATTTATCTTCATTAATGGCTACTGGCTATAAGTTCCCAGAAACCTTTAAAGTAAAAGCAGATGACGGTATCACCGATTTATATGGTGTGATGTACAAGCCTTTTGATTTTGATTCGACTAAAAAATACCCAATTATTGAGTATGTATATCCGGGTCCTCAAACTGAGGCTGTAAACAAAGCATTTACAAAAGGGATGGACCGCATAGACCGCCTTGCCCAAATGGGTTTTGTGGTAGTAACCATTGGTAACAGAGGTGGGCATCCTGCCAGAAGCAAGTGGTACCATAATTATGGGTATGGTAATTTGCGTGATTACGGACTTGCCGATAAAAAAGCAGCAGTAGAGCAACTAGCCGACCGTTTTAAATTTATTGATATTGATAGAGTAGGTATTCATGGTCATTCGGGTGGTGGATTTATGAGTACCGCTGCGATGCTGGTATATCCAAACTTTTTTAAAGTAGCCGTTTCGTCGGCGGGTAACCATGATAATAGCGTGTACAACCGTTGGTGGAGTGAACAGCACCATGGTGTTAAAGAAATAATTGGCGATAAAGGGGATACGAGCTTTTTATACAGCATCGAAAAAAATCCAGACTTGGCTAAAAACTTAAAAGGTCATCTCATGCTTTCTCATGGCGATATTGACAATAATGTGCATCCAAGCAATACCATTAGAATGGCCAACGCTTTAATTAAAGCAAACAAGCGATTTGATTTGGTTTTACTGCCAGGTCAAAGACACGGTTATGGTGATATGACAGAGTATTTCTTTTGGCGTCAAGCAGATTATTTTGCAGAACATCTACTTGGAGACAAAACAGGAAGGTCAGAAACAGAAATAGAAGAAATGACCAAAGAAATGGAGCAGTCTAATAAGGCGGCAACAGGTGGTAGAAGAAACTAAATAGGTAGGCATGAAAATTTTTCTAGTAGGGTTAATGGGGTCCGGAAAAAGTTATTGGACAAAGCAGTTGGCTAAAAAATACAAGACCGGTGGATATGATTTAGACTACTTAATTGAAGTGAAAGAAGAAAAAACCATTGCCGAAATTTTTACCGAAGACGGTGAAGATTATTTTAGAAAAGTAGAATCTGCCGTACTTAAATGGTTTGCCGAAAAAAAGACCTATGTGCTTGCCACCGGGGGTGGGGCTCCTTGTTTTTTTGATAATATGGCTTGGATGAATAAGCAAGGCATCACTATTTGGCTGGATGAGCCCTTACCGGTTATTGCTGCAAGGCTGGCTCCCGAAAAAGAGCACCGTCCTTTAATTGCAAAATTATCAGATTCGGAGCTCATTGATTTTTTAGAAAAACAAAGAGCAAGTAGGCTTTCATTTTATAGTGCGGCTCAAATTCATTTGCAGGACCCATCAATTACTTCAGACAGTTTTAAAAAAGCACTTGCTAAATTATAAACGATGTTATCAAAATTATATATTCCAATTGGGGCTTTTTTGGGTGCATTAACAGTGGCCCTTGGCGCTTTTGGTGCACATGCTTTAAAAGCTGTTTTATCTCCAGCGGCACTTGTTACCTATGAAACAGCGGTACGTTATCAAATGTATCATGTAGTTGCGCTACTAATTACGGGAATATTATTACAGAAAGCCTCATCTCCAAAACAGCATAAGCTTTTAAGTAGGGCAGGACTATTTTTTATTGACGGCATCGTGCTCTTTTCTGGGTCATTGTATTTTATTGTAGCGAAGCCTTTTTTGGGCATTGAGGGTTTGCCCTGGGTGGGAATTATAACACCCATGGGTGGCCTGCTATGGATGCTTGCCTGGGTGCTATTAGGTCTCTCACAAATCAAGAGCGTGGAAAACTCTAAGTCAAAATAGCATTTTTGCACATCAGCCCTTAACCCGTTATAGACCGGTCGCCTTAACTTATATTTGTTTCCATGGCAAATAGTTTAAGAAAAAAAGCATCCACTACTCCTCCAGATCCTGAGCAGTTAACGCCAGATAAGGAAACAGAAGTAACCGTTACGGAAGTTGTAAAAGACGAGCGTACCACTAAAATAATGGGTGCTGTAAATTTATTGTTTGCAGGTTTTTTGTTTGTTGCCTTTACCTCTTATTTATTTACTTGGCAAGAAGACCAAGATAAAGTACACCAGTTTGGTATAAAAATTTTTGCAGAAAATGATTTACGTGTAAGCAATTTACTAGGTGTACTAGGAGCTTATGTTGCACATTCATTATTTTATAAAGGATTTGGACTTGCCTCTTATTTATTGTGCACTTTCTTTTTTGTACTTGGCGTTAATTTAATTTTTGGTAAAAAAATATTTAGCCTTTGGCGTAATGCACGATATGTACTTGTTGGACTCATTGTATTAAGTACTGCTTTTGCATTTGTAGCATCGGCTAGTTCTTTTTCGTGGGGAGGGGCGGTAGGTGAGTTGTTTACTTCTTTCTTACAAAAGTGGACGGGTACTTTTGGTACCGGTGCTATATTGCTACTAGCCGCATTTAGTTATTTTATTTGGCGCTTTAATCCGGTTTTTAAGGCCCCTAGCTTTAATTTAAAGTCTACTAATAATGACAGTTCCGATTTAGGGGTTCCTTTTACCCTTGATGATGAAAAACCTGTTGTGCAGGCTTGGGATGAAGCGGGTGCTCTTGTGCCAGATCCTAACGCGCCATTTGAGGAAGAAGCAATTGAAAACGACGAGGAGGAGGAAAAAAAAACGGCAGTAGTGCCGGTAATCCCTAGTGGCAATAAATTAAAATCGGAAGGGAAGGCTGTATCTATTATTATGCCAGATGCGCCCGAAGAAATCATGCCGGATGCATTAGCGCCGCATATGAGTGGTGAAGATCCTCTGGATTTAGATGAAACACTTGAAGAAGAGGAAGTAGAAGAAGAGGTCTCAGAAGATTTGTCCTTAGAAATTAACGAAACCCCCATAGAAGAAGCAGCTCCTGCTGCAAGCCTTGGTAAATTAAATACCAAATACGATACCACACTTGATTTAAAAAGTTACAAGTACCCAAGTATTAATTTACTCGAAACACATGGTAGCGAAAAAATTGTGCATGATCCTCAAGAATTGGAGACACACAAAAATCAGATTATTGCTACTTTAAAAAACTATGATATTGCCATTCAAAAAATTCAGGCAACAGTAGGTCCTACGGTAACACTCTATGAAATAGTTCCTGCACCAGGTGTTCGTATTAGTAGAATTAAAAATCTCGAAGACGATATCGCCCTAAGCCTTGCCGCACTTGGTATTCGTATCATTGCACCAATCCCTGGTAAAGGAACTATTGGTATAGAAGTACCTAATATTAGAAAGTCTGTGGTGAGTATGAAAACGCTTTTAGCGAGTGATAAATTTAGAACCTCTGATTATTCTTTACCGATTGCAATTGGTAAAAAAATTGACAATGAAAACTTTATTGTTGACCTTGCAAGTATGCCACACCTTTTAATGGCTGGTGCTACGGGTCAGGGTAAATCGGTGGGATTAAATGCAATACTTGTATCGTTACTGTATAAAAAACATCCATCGCAACTTAAGTTTGTTTTAGTGGATCCAAAAAAAGTGGAGTTAAGTTTGTACCGTGTTATTGAAAAACACTTTTTAGCAAAACTTCCTGGTGAAGACGATGCGATTATAACAGATACCAAAAAAGTAATCAATACCCTCAATGCACTTTGTATTGAAATGGACAACCGTTACGATTTATTAAAAGAAGCGGGTTGTAGAAATATTAAAGAGTACAACGAGAAATTTACTGCCAGAAAATTAAATCCAGAAAAAGGACATCAGTACCTGCCATTTATTGTATTGGTAGTGGATGAGTTTGCCGATTTAATTATGACTGCTGGTAAAGAGGTGGAAATGCCAATAGCGAGGCTTGCACAGCTTGCCAGAGCGGTAGGTATTCACCTAATTATTGCCACACAACGTCCTTCTGTAAATATCATTACAGGTACCATAAAGGCCAATTTCCCGGCGCGTATTGCTTTTAAAGTGTCAAGTAAAATTGATAGCCGTACCATTTTAGATGCCGGCGGCGCCGAGCAATTGATAGGAAAGGGAGATATGCTTGTTTCTTATAATGGTGAAATTACACGTTTACAATGTGCGTTTGTTGATACCCCGGAAGTAGAAGCGGTTTGTGAATTTATTGGTGACCAAAAAGGCTATCCACAAGCGTTTTTACTACCAGAATACGTGGATGAAAAGGATATGGAAGGACGTGATTTTGACTCTGGCGACAGAGACCCGCTATTTGAAGACGCAGCCCGTTTAATTGTTCAAAGTCAAATGGGGTCAACCTCTCTTATTCAGCGCCGTATGAAGCTTGGCTATAATAGAGCAGGGCGCTTAATGGACCAGTTAGAAGCGGCTGGTATTGTGGGGCCTAACCAAGGTAGTAAGGCTAGGGAAGTACGTTTTAAAACCGACACTGAATTAGAGATGTTTTTAGAAACACTCTAATACCTATCTTTGCCGCGAAAAACCAACATAAACTACATTCAATGAAAAAGTTATTTTCACTTGCAGTCGTATTAATTTCAATAATTAGTGCGCATGCACAAAACGATCCAAATGCTAAAAAGATTTTGGATATGGTAAGCGCTAAAGTGAAAAGCTTTTCAACTATCACCTCTAATTTCTCTATCAATTCGATATCAAGTAAAGGGAAAAATAATGGTGTTAAATCGGGTGTTATTTCTATTAAAGGTGCAAAATATGTTTTATCTCAGGGTAAAATGCAGGTGATTTGCGATGGGGCTAAAACCTACAATTTTGATGGTGCTAAAACCATTACAGTTACGAGCCTCGAAGAAAGTGGTCAATCATTAAGTCCACAAAAAATTTTATCTGGCGACTATGCTAAAGACTTTGTTTGCAAACTCATAGGAACCAAAGGAGGGCAAAGTGAAATCGAAATGAAGCCAATCGATGCGCGCAAAAATTTTTCTAAAGTAAATGTGTTTGTAGATAATGCTAAATCTATGATTACAAAAGCAGTTATTTTGGACAAAAGCAACAATACACTGCAAGTATCTTTTAGCAATTTGGTCTCCAATAAACCACTAGACAACACGCTTTTTGTTTTTAACAAAGCAAAGTTTCCAAAAGACGTTGAGATTTTAGATTAATCCAGTATTTATAGTACTAGAAAAGTAACGCCCTCATGGGCTATATCTGTAAGCGGAAATACAGTTCTTGCCTCTGAAAGGTGGCTTTCTATACTTTCATATTTACTGCTAAAATGTCCAATCAATAAGCGTTTTACGCCCGCTTCTTTGGCAATGGTTGCAGCCTGCGTGGTGGTGGCATGAAAACGTTCTGCAGCTTTTTGTGTTTGGTCTTGTAAATAAGTGGCTTCGTGGTAGAGTAAATTGGCATCCATCGCATGCGCCACCAAGTTCATATCAAAGATAGTATCGGCGGTATACACATATTTTTTGTTTGGGCTAGCAGGTTCTGTAACCTGCTCATTTGCAATAACCTCGCCTGTTTTGGTTTTGTAATCATGCCCTTTTTTTAATTCGTCGTAATAACTAAAAGGGATTTCTGCAGCAATCACTTTTTCTTTATTAATTTTTCGGGGCGCTTTGTTTTCAGCAATGGTAAACCCAAAACAAGGTATGCGGTGTTGGGTGGGAAAACAGCTCACTTTAAATTTTGGCGTTTCTACTAGAATACCTGCCTCTGTTATGGTATGAAAATGCAAAGGGTAGGTTATGCTTGACCCGGCTACCGCTAGTTGCATGTCAACAATTTCTTTGAGGCCCGGAGGGCTAAAAATGGTTAATTCGGTGGTTCGGCCGAGGAGTCCCATGCTGGTGATAAGGCCAATCAGGCCAAAATAATGGTCGCCATGTAGGTGGGAAATGAAAATATGGTTGATTTTGCTCCTTTTTACCTTGTAACGGCTCATTTGTATTTGGGTAGCTTCGCCACAATCTATCAGAATGGATTGATCCTGAATGCTTATAACCTGGGCTGTTGGATGCCTATCGTAGGCCGGAAGGGCCGAATTATTACCTAAAATAGTGACTCCAAACATATATTTATAGGGAAATGGCGTAAAAAGATGCCCAAATTTATCCTTTTTACATTATAATACCTACCTTTGCAGCCGATAAAAAATAGAAGAAAACAATTACGGAGTCTTATTTAAACATTTTGAAATGTCGCATTTA
>JACCDP011534656.1_pt1 | contig 10956 bp, 10 predicted proteins | sample 7445841 | NCBI WGS metagenome assembly JACCDP01 (sample SAMN15323441, study PRJNA562643) | freshwater metagenome | isolation source: river surface water | place: USA:Blue River Watershed | collected 2017-08-17
GGCGTAGGTAAGACGGAACTTTCCCGCACACTTGCCTCATTCCTATTTGGCGATGCTGATGCGCTAATTCAACTTGATATGTCCGAATACTCAGAGCGTCACACCGCGTCACGACTCTTCGGCGCGCCTCCAGGATATGTTGGTTATGACGAGGGCGGACAGCTAACTGAAAAGGTTCGTCGTCGTCCATTCTCTGTTGTGCTCTTCGATGAGATTGAAAAAGCACACCCAGATATCTTTAACTCGCTCTTACAAGTTCTCGAAGATGGTCGCCTAACAGACTCACAAGGTCGCGTAGTCGATTTCAAGAACACCATCATCATCATGACAACTAACCTTGGCACTAAAGATATTTCTAAGGGCGCCGGTCTTGGTTTCGCTAACTCATCTGATGAACTAACAAATTATGAGCGCATGAAGGCAAAGGTTGGCGATGAACTCAAGTCACACTTCCGCCCTGAGTTCCTCAACCGTATTGATGACATCGTGGTATTCCATCAACTACATAAAGAGGAAATCATCCAGATCGTTGATCTAATGATTTCATCTCTAGATGAACGCCTAAAGGCGAAAGATATGGGTATCGAGCTAACTCAAGCAGCTAAGGATCTTCTTGCTGCGCGCGGATATGACCCACTTCTGGGTGCGCGTCCATTGCGTCGCACAATTCAGCGCGAAATTGAAGATTCACTCTCTGAGCGGATTCTCTTTAGCGAGCTAAAGTCAGGTGAAATCATTGTCGTTGATGTTGAAGGTGAAGGCGCAGATGCGAAATTTACTTTCACTGGTTCACCAAAAGCGATTACCCCAGATTCACCAGAAGATTTAGCGCAAGCGCCAACCGCTTAATTTCCTAACTTCTTAAGTGCATCACCGCTAACGCGGTACACAGTCCATTTATCCATGGCGATTGCGCCTTGCGATTTATAGAACTCAATTGCCGGTGTATTCCAGTCGAGTACCCACCATTGAAATCTGCCATAATTTCGTTGAACGCAGAGCGCAGCTAGATGTTTCAACATAGCCAGGCCATAGCCACGGCCGCGATACTCCGGCTTTACATATAGATCTTCTAAGTAGATTCCATGTTTGCCTTGCCAAGTTGAGAAATTTAAAAACCAGATCGCCATTCCAATAACTTCACCATCTAAGTCAATGACGTGGGCAAAGACTTTTGGCTCTTCGGCAAAGAGCGCGGCTGCAATTTCATTCTCATTAGTCTCAACTTCTTGCGGTGCCTTTTCATATTCAGCCAAGTCATGAATCAATTGCATGATTGCTGGCACATCTGTAATCGATGCATCTCGAATTAACATTTAATTGGCTCGATCAGACCTGATTTAGTTAGATGATTTAACTGAGCGCTCTTGCCAACTGCGATTTCGCCTAGATCAGAGCGTCCTAAAATTAAGGCGGGCAAAGTTGAAGCGGCATGAACTGCTTCGGTAATGCTGATTCCGATCTCATTTAAGGCATGGTTAAAAGCTTTTGCCATCGTCAAAGTGCTTCCCGCCAGTGAGCCATTTGAAGCTAACCTAGCCACACTATCTTTAACGATTACCTCTAATTTAGCTATCTGGTAACTGCCATCTACTGAACCAGCCGCGGACATGGCATCTGTCACCATGACTATGCGATTAGGAGCTGCAGTGAAAACATCGCGGACAATTGCAGTTGAAACATGTTCGCCATCGAGAATTAATTCGAGACTTACGCGAAGATCATTGATAACTGCCGAACTCATAGTCCCTGGGCCATCTACAACCTTCGGCATTGCGTTATTAAAGTGCGTCACAACGCTCGCGCCACGATCAATCGCAGATTCTGCAGTTTTTGCATCTGATTGGGAATGGCCAATCGCAGCAATCACGCCGGATTTGGATAGATATTCGATAACTTCTAAAGCACCATCTAGTTCAGGGGCAATCGTGATCATCTTGATAAAACCTTGGCCAGCATCTAGCAAAGTTTGAACTTCGGAAATAGTTGGAGTGCGCAACAGAGCGGGATCATGCGCGCCACATCTGGCATGTGAAAGATATGGACCTTCGAGGTGAATGCCAGCGATTTCTCCGCGCACGGCAAAGGGGACAAGTCGCTTGATTTGTTCAAGTAAGTTTGAAATTGGTTCGGTGACTAAGCTGGCAAGTCCTGCCACGGTGCCGCCGGCACGATGAGTGGCGATAACTTGGCTAATTTCGCCATCAGTTAGGCTGGAAAAATATTTTCCACCACCACCATGGCAATGGATGTCAACAAATCCTGGAATCAATATTCCGTCATAACGGTAATCGTATTCTGGGGTAGATCCCGAATTTATCGATCTAATCAGGCCATTTTCGACCTCTAGCCAGACCTCTTTCTGCAACTCTTGATCAATTAACACAGTGGCAGCAGAGATGATCACTTAGCAAACTTATGGCTTTGAAGTAGCCAGGTCAAGAATCAGTGAAACTTTAGTTGTTTATTAGCCTTTTCTCTGCCTATCCTTAGCGCATTAGGGAGGCAGAGATGACCATTAATTCAAGTGAACCAGAGCTAGGTTTACTTCGCACCGAACAAGTAGATGCCAAGTTCCAGCTGCTTGATGTAATGTCAATATCTGAACTCCTGCAGGCAATGAATGAGAGCGATACCGAAGTTCCAAAAGCGGTTAATGCTATTTTGCCTCGAATCGAAAAGGCTGTCGATGAAGTTGTAGATCGCATGATGCAAGGTGGCCGCTTGATTTACTTAGGTGCCGGAACTTCAGGTCGTCTTGGTGTTTTGGATGCAGCTGAATGTGGGCCAACATTTTCAGTAAGTACTGATCAAGTTGTCGCTTTCATCGCTGGTGGAGATTCAGCGCTTCGGTTACCTGCAGAAGGTGCTGAAGATCGACCTGAACTTGGAATCGCTGATTTGAAATCAATTAACTTAAAGCCAGTTGATTGTGTTGTTGGTATTGCGGCAAGTGGTCGTACTCCATATGTTCTTGGTGCACTTGATTACGCCAATTCAGTCGGTGCGCTAACAATCGCAATTACTTGTAACCCGAACTCTGAAGCGGGAAAACGAAGTGCTCATGCTCTAGATGTTGATTCTGGTCCTGAATTACTAGCCGGTTCAACTCGCCTTAAATCAGGCACTGCTCAAAAGCTAGTTTTAAATATGATCTCAACCGTAACCATGGTTCGCCTAGGTAAAACTTTTGGAAATTTAATGGTTGATCTGCAGATTAGTAATGAGAAGTTGCAGGATCGAGCCATTCGAATTATTGAAAAAGCTACTGGCGCCACCAGATCTCAATCAGCTCAAGCTTTGGCCGATTCTGGGCACCAGGTCAAGGTGGCAATTCTTATGTTGCTCTTAAATATCGATGCCGAGAGTGCCAAAGAGCGCTTATCTGTCTCACAGAACCGAATCCGCCAGGCTCTTACCGAAAATTAATCGCCTGCTTATAACGAAAAAGTGGCCAAACCGTTACATATCTGCGCTTGACCTAGGCCCAAACTAGCGTTAATTTTCATGGGTCGGGGGAATCCCTGAAGGTTTTTTTCATGAACAGGGGCCGGCGTGACAAATCTTGCGACACCCCTAGCCAGCAGCGCTGGCCAGATAATCGACCTATTAGGCCATATCCGGAATTCGTTATCGGCCTTTCATGCAACCGAACTGGCGATTGCCAATTGCATTTTGCAAGATCCAGTTCAAGTTTCACAGATGAATATTTCAAAGTTGGCCGATCACAGCGATACCTCAGTTGCTTCCGTAGTTCGTTTTAGCAAAACTATCGGATACAAGGGATTTCCAGAATTTAGAATGGCGCTGGTCGGCGAAGTAAGCCGCATGGGCGAGAAAGGCATTATTAGCTCCGAACTTGATAGCGGAATTACCGTTGAAGATTCAGCAGCTGAAATTATTCGAAAGATCGCAGCGGCAGACGCACTTGCTATTCAATCAACAGCGCAACGTTTAGATGTTGAAAGTTTTACCGCGGCAGTTGATGCTTGGGAAAAAGCCAAAACAATTGGACTCTTCGGTGTAGCCTCTGGTGGTTTTGTTGCCCAAGATCTACAACTTAAATTAAATCGCCAAGGTAAAAATGCAATCGCTTGGGGCGATATACATAATGCGCTGACTTCACTCTCGCTATTAGGCCCAGGCGATGCCCTAGTGGCGATTAGCCATAGCGGTACAACAGTCGACACTGTCGATGTAATGCAAGAGTTTAAAAATCGTGGCGTCACCATAATTTTGATCACCAACGCACTGCGTAGTCCAGCTACAGCCGTTGCAGATATCGTTTTATTTACTTCAGCTCGGGAGACCACATTCCGAAGCGGCGCAACAGCAAGTCGTATTGCGCAATTAACTGTGGTTGATTGTCTTTGTGTTGCTTTAGCACAAAGAAACTGGAGCGGTACTCGTGCCGCTCTGGATGAATCTAGAGCGGCCGTGGGAAGCCGCTCCGGAAGAAAAATGGTCGAAGGTAATTCACGGAGATCAGACCAAAAACCATCCCGCTCTAGAGGAGGAAAATAAGTGAAACTCACTTCACGTCGCACCCGCGGCTTGGTAGCAGCTGCATTCGCTGTTGGATCAATCGTTGTTCCAGCAGTAGCCGCACTACCTGCAAATGCAGCTACAGAATTAACATTCTGGAGCTGGCGCCCAGAAGATAAGGCTTTCTACGAGAAGCAGATTGCTATCTTCGAAGCAACAAACCCAAGCATCAAGATTAAGTTCACTCCATATGTTGCTACTGAGTACAACGCGATTCTTGCAACAGCTCTAACAGCTGGTAAGGGTCCAGATCTACTGCAGCTACGTCCATACGGTGGAATGTCAGCGCTTTCAGATGCGGGCAACTTCTTGCCACTAACAACTAAAGATGTTCCAGCTCTTGCAAAGCTTGCGCCAGGAATCTTGGCTGCAGCACAGGGCTACACAGATAAGCGTCAGTTCGGTGTTCCGTATGCAGCATCTGTAATGGGTGTTTGGTACAACCCAGAGCTATTCGCTAAGGCTGGCATCCGTCAGACACCTACAACTTGGGATTCATTCATCACAACCTTGAACCGTTTGAAGGCTGCCGGAATTCAACCTCTAGCAAACTCAAGTGGTAACCCAGGAAATGGTCCGGGTCTCGAGCAGATGCATGCGACTATTTCACCTACTTTCTACGGTGGAAATACTTTCTATAACGATCTAGTTGCTGGAAAGACAACTTTCACCAATAAGGCATATGTTGATGGACTTGATGCTGTGAAGCAGCTTTCCAAGTACTTCCCAGCTGGCCACGAAGGTATCGACTACAACACTGCACGTTCACTATTTGCAACCGGTAAGGCAGCTATTTATATCGGTGGTAACTACGAGCTAACTTATTTCAAGCAAGTTAATCCATCTGCAAACATCGCTTGGTTCCCAGCACCTGCAAAGGCTAAGGGAGCTACAAAATATGTTACAGCTTGGGGCGATGGTTCATATGCAATCAATGCTAAGACTGATAACAAAGCTTCAGCAATCAAGTTTTTGAACTTCCTTGCTTCAAAGCAATTTGGTCAAGCAATGGCAGATGAAATCTTCACAATTCCAGTAGCACCATACGTGAAGATCACAGATCCTGTTGTCAACAAGATCAACTCTGCTCGTTCTCAGTTCAGCACACCATTCTTGAACGTAGTTGGTTTCCGCTTCGGCAGCCCAACTTCTTCAGTAATCATCCAACCTGGTCTCCAGAAGTTGGTTGTTGGTGGAACTACACCTGCAGCTCTTGCTAAGGACATCCAGACAGCAGTTGCTTCTTGGTACAAGCCGCTAGCTGGTAAAGAATAATCTGCTTAGTAAAAGGCAGTAAGCAGTAAGTAAGAGTTGGGTGCGGGGAGACCCGCACCCAACTCTTTAATAAATCAGAGAGTCGAGTATGCAAAGCAAAACGCTTAAAGAGCAACAACGTAAATTTATCTGGGCCTTCTTGGCACCTGGGCTTCTGGCGATTTTAGTTTTTACAACTGTGCCTGCTGTAACAACTCTCAGTTACGCATTCTTTAAATGGGAAGGATTCGTTCGCGGATCTTTTGCGGGATTTGAAAATTTCCAAAATCTCTTCCGCTATCCATGGCGTGATCAATTCTTCGCCGCACTTACCCATAACACCTTAGTTTTTATCGCGATTATGGCTATTCAGACCTCGCTTGGAATATTAATTGCCTACTCACTATTTAGATTAAAACGAGGACAGCGATTTTTCCGAACCGTAACTTTCTTGCCCGTTATTTTCTCGTTGGTAATTGTTGGCTATATGTGGCAAGTAATGCTCAACTCGTATTTTGGACCAATCAATAAGATTCTTACCGATATCGGCCTAGAGAGCTGGGCGCAGCCTTGGCTGGGCCAAACTTCTACTGCATTGCCGGCATTAGTTTTTATCAATCTATGGCGCTGGGTTGGTTTCCCGGCCATCATCTTTTTAGCTGGCCTAAATGCGATTAGCCATGATTACATAGAAGCAGCACAAATAGATGGGGCTAAAGAAGGACAAATTTTTAGAAAGATTCTCTTTCCGCTACTAGCACCATCGATGACAATTATTACGATTCTTACTTTTATTGGCGCTTTTGAATGGTTCGATCTGCCATATGTAATTGGCGGTACAGTCGGTAGCCCAGCCGGCTCAACTGACACCTTGGCGCTTATGTTCTACCGATTATCTTTCGGAAGCGCGGACTCTGTTTCAAATAATATCGGCGTAGGTTCTGCTCTAGGTGTAATCATTTTCATCATTGTCGGTGTTGGCGCCGGCGTTGGTTCAAATTTAATGCGTCGACGTGAGGTAGAACAGTGATGAGCAAGATTCTTACCGGAACTTTTTTTAAAGCCGTATTAATAATTAATGCGGCAATGGTGCTATTGCCAGTTTTCTTCCTCTTTAACTCTTCGCTACGGGAAACTGGTAGCTTTGCTGCAAATCCAATCGAGTTAGCTCGTGACCCAGAATGGAGCAACTTCACTCAAGTTTGGGCGGGTGGCGAATTTCCTAATTTCCTTAAGAACTCTTTGATTGTCACCTTAGGGTCGTTGGTAGTAATTTTAATTTGCGCGCTCGGTGCAGGTTTTATCCTTGGCCGCTATCAATTTAAAGGAAATAATTTAATTTACGGTTTTGTGCTAACTGGAATGCTAGTTCCAGCAAAACTAGCTATCTTGCCGCTCTTCATTCAACTTAAGTGGATGAATCTGTTAGATTCACATCTAGGCTTGATTCTGGTTTACGCATCAGGTGCTCTGCCAGCGGCGATTTTTATCATGGCTGGTTTTTTTAGATCCCTTCCGGCAGATATTGACAATGCAGCTCGGATTGATGGCGCATCAGAATTTCAGTTACTGCGACTGGTCTTGGCGCCTTTGGTTCGACCAGGGCTAGCAATCGTGGCCATCTATTCAGCAATTCCAATTTGGAATGACTTCTTCTTGCCACTGGTATTTCTACAGAGCCCAGAGAAGAAGACCATCATGCAAGGCCTTACTGTCTTCTTTGGCGAATATTCCTCACAGTGGGGCGTCTTATTTGCTGGTCTAACCATGGCAGCGCTGCCGCTCATAATTTTGTACTTATTGCTATCAGAACAATTCATTAAGGGACTTACAGCTGGCGCTGTGAAAGGCTAAGGCCATGAACTACTTAGGAATAGATGCTGGTGCATCCGCGACCAAGTGGGCTCTTTTTAACGGGGCAGATATTGTCGCAACTGGCAAATGTGCAGCGATGGATGGACATATCTATCGACCAGAATCAAAAGCACGTGTACATGAGGTACTTACCGAGATAAATGCATCCATTGGCAAAGTCGAAGTTAACGGAGTTTTTGCCGGAATAACTGGCGCTGCGTCTGAAGATAGTGCCACAGATCCGTTGGGCCAGATTTTTCATAGCCATTTTCCCAGTGCCAAAGTTCGCATTGTTCACGATATTGAGTTGGCCTATTACGCCAACTTTGAAGTCGGTGAAGGAATATTGCTTTATGCCGGCACTGGATCGATTGCGATGTATATCGATGAGGAAGCAGGACCAGTTCGCGCAGGTGGTTGGGGTTATCTACTAGGCGATGAAGGTGCAGCATTCTGGATTGGGCGGGAATCAATTCGTTGGGTGCTGGCCGGATTGGATACTGGCGAAGAAGTTGAACCAGGTTCACTTAGCGAAGTGATTTTGCAACAGATGGATGCTACCGATTGGGATGGCATTAAAGCATTTGTATATTCAAATGAGAGATCTGAAATTGCGAAATTAGCAGCAACTGTTGGTCGCCTAGCCGATGAAGGTGATGCAGATGCGCAAGGAATAATTTTTGAAGCAAGCCAACATTTAATTGCACTTATCCATCAATTAGATATTCAAATCGAAAACGCCCCAAGAATTGTTGTAGCCGGGGGAGTTTGCCAGCCTGGTTCATTTATGGCAAAGGCATTAAATAATTTCTTTAGCGAGAGAATCAGCATTTCTGATTGCGATATTGCTCAGCGAGCTGCCGAATTAGCTGAAGATATTTAATTACTCAGCGATTTTTACGCGTTGCAATGCCTGATCTAATCGAGAAACCTCGTAGATCTCCATGCCGGCGATCTTCACTTCAGAGCCGACTGGCACTAAAGCTCGCTTAAAACCAAGACGATGAGCCTCGGCTAGGCGGCGAGAAACCCCGCTTACTTTGCGGATTTCACCAGCCAGGCCAACTTCGCCAATAGCCACTAGATCAGAGGGGAGAGCCAGCGCTTTAGCAGCGGATGCAACAGCTAAGGCCAGAGCTAAATCTGCGGCAGGCTCGGACATCTTCATACCACCAACAGTTGCTGCATATACATCGCGCCCGCCGATTCGCACATTGGCACGAAGTTCAAGAACAGCAAGAGTCATAGAGGTGCGGGCTGAATCTAAACCACTTGTTACTCGTCGTGCATTTCCGAAATCATTTTCGCGCCCCTGTGAAACAAGTGCTTGGATCTCGGCTAAAAGTGGCCGGCGACCTTCAAGAGTAACCGTTACGCAAGTGCCAGGTACTGGTTCGGCATGACGTGAGGTAAATAGACCAGTTGGGTCCAGAACGCTTTCAATACCGGTATCACTTAAATCGAAGCAGCCAACTTCATCGCTTGCGCCGAAACGATTCTTAATTGCGCGAATCAAACGTAAGCGCGAATGACGTTCACCTTCAAATTGCAGAACGACGTCAACAATATGTTCGAGCATTCGAGGACCGGCGATAGATCCATCTTTAGTTACGTGGCCAACTAATAGCAAGGTGATATCGCGATCTTTACAGATGCGAATTAGAGCTCCAGCAACTTCGCGAACTTGAGTTACGCCGCCAGGTGCGCCATCTGCAGCGCTCGATCCAATTGTTTGAATTGAATCAATAATCAATAGTTGTGGTTTTACTTCATCGATATGGGTAATGACTGCGCCCAAATCTGTTTCGGAAGCGAGCCACAATTTTGGATCGATCGCGTTAATGCGTTCAGCTCGCAGCCGAACTTGTGATGCAGATTCTTCGCCACTGATATATAGAGCTGGAATATTATTTTTTGCCGTTTGAGCCGCAACCGAAAGTAGCAATGTAGATTTTCCAACGCCAGGTTCGCCTGCCAATAAAATTGCAGCACCTGGCACCAATCCGCCACCAAGTACGCGATCGAGTTCGGAGACCCCAGTGGGTTTTGCGCTAGCTGCCGATAAATCCACATCGCCAATAGGTGTAGCTGAATGAGTAACTCGACCTGCCACTAAGGATAATTTCTTAGGGGCGGTGATTTCCTCGACCGTACCCCAGGCTTGGCATTCGCCACAGCGGCCAACCCATTTCTGCGAACTCCAGCCACATTCCGCGCACTTAAATGGGTCTTTTTCTACCTTGGCCATACTAAAACCTTAGAGGTTAGGCCTGACTTTTTTCTTGCTGAGCTTGAATTGTTGCTGGATGTTGCAGAACAAAGAGCGGAAGTGAGCGCGCTTGTGCAGCCTTGATACCTTCGATGCGAGCATCACAATGCTTTGCGAGGATTTCATAGGCGGCGATACCCATCAACGCAACTAGTTCAGCTCGATTTGAGAGATAAACCGGTTGCGTACCAACGTGAGCATCAGAGTTGCTGGTGCAATACCAGTCGAAATCTTCGCCACCATCGCCCCATGCAAGGCGTTCGTACTCACCTAACACAGTAATTGAATAAGTTCGTTCGCCAACTTCGCGGGATTCAAAAGACCTACGCATCGGCAATTGCCAACAAACATCTGGCTTGGTATCAACAAAGTGTTTATTCTCTTTTTGCGCTAAATGGTGAAGAACGCAACCGAATGAACCGGTAAAGCCAGGTGCCTCATAACCTTTGCGATTTAGAAAAACGCAGGAATCTTCGATTACCCGTGTCTTACGTTCATTATCTTCATCGCTCTCGGAGATTTGCAATAAGTCGCCCGGCTTTTTCGGTTGCGCTGCATCAAAGTACTGCCACATATCGCGAGTTAAAAGTGCTGCAGCTCGTTGCGTCCGAGCTTCATCTTCAGCATCGGAATACATCGCACCTTCAGTACAGCAACCATCATTTGGGCGGTCGGCGAAAACACCTTTGCAACCATCACCATAAATACAAGTCCAGTGAGAAGTTAGCCAGGTGAGATCACACTTAAAAATCTCCTCTTCATCGTTTGGGTCTACGAATTCAACCCAATCGCGCGCGAAACCTGCTTTAACTTCAGACATAGAGGTGGAGCCTATGGGTAATTACCGAAAAGCGCACATCTCGAACAGGTAAGATTGCCAAATGAGAACTGCGGTAATCGGCGCCGGAAATATGGGCGAGGCGCTAATTGCGGGCCTGATTGCCTATGGTGAAACCCCTGCCAATATTGCGGTTTGCGAGAAACGAACCGATCGGGCTACTGAGCTGGTTAACCGTTATGGCATCAAAATTGCA
>JACCDP010325397.1_pt1 | contig 10955 bp, 12 predicted proteins | sample 7445841 | NCBI WGS metagenome assembly JACCDP01 (sample SAMN15323441, study PRJNA562643) | freshwater metagenome | isolation source: river surface water | place: USA:Blue River Watershed | collected 2017-08-17
ACATCAAGGCTAAATTGCAGGAAGGTGAAGGTGGGAACTAATTAGTCCCCTTTCATTAGGAATAGGTCAAAAAGCTGTCTAACCACCCGGTTAGGCAGCTTTTTATATTTTTCTTAACTAGTTGATAGTCAATATCAGAAATCAAATTTCTAATTTGCAAACAATTAACTAATTTTGCCAACTTGTATGAATAGAATTGTAATTGTTTTTTTGGCGGCTTTTATACTGGTTTCCTGCTCCTCAAAGTTTTCTAAAATCTTAAAGAGCAAAGACGTCGAGTATAAGTATAAGATGGCGGAGCAGTTTTATGCTAAAAAAGATTACAGCAAAGCACAAGTATTATACGAAGATATTTTTCAGGTGATGAAAGGTACCCCTCGTTACGAAGACATGTATTACAAATTCGCGTATTCTTATTACTATCAAAAAGATTACTCGAACGCTGAAAACTTGTTCAAGAATTTCTTGGAAAACTTTCCAAGTTCTAGCAAGTTGGAAGAAATCGAATACATGCGTGCTTATTCGTTCTTTAAAGAATCACCAAAAGTAGATTTAGATCAAACCAATACCAATAAAACCATGCAGTTAATGCAGGTGTTTATTAATGGGCATCCAGGTTCTAAAAGAGTGTTGGATGCAACAGAAATCATAGATCAGTGTAGAGAGAAATTAGAAGAAAAAGAATTTAAAGCAGCGCAGCTATATTTAAACCTCGGTTATTATAAAGCAGCAGCTGTGGCTTTTGGTAATGTGTCTGATAATTTTCCGGATTCAAAAAAGGCAGATTTATATAAATACCAAGTAGTGGTATCTTATTATAAATACGCCGAAATGAGTTACGAAGAAAAGCAACAAGAACGTTATGCAAAAGTGATTGTAGAAGCAGATGATTTTTTAGAACGCTACAATACAAGTAAGTATGTAGCTGATGTAAATAAATACAAAACAGCATCTTCAAATTATTTAAACAATACAAAAAAATGAGTAAGCTAAGAAGACAATTAAGCGCCAACACACCAAGCGTTGTTGAAACGAAGAGCCTAATAGATATTAAAGCAAAAACTGGTAATTTATACGAGTCAATTGCGATTGTAGCACGTAGAGCCAATCAAATCAATGTATCTATCAGAGAAGAATTGCACAATAAATTGGAGGAGTTTGCAAGTCATACCGATAGCCTAGAAGAAATTCATGAAAATAAAGAGCAAATCGAAATCTCTCGCGCTTACGAAAAAATGCCTAACCCCGCTATTTTAGCAACCCAAGAATTCATGGAAGGCAAAGTGTATTACAGAAAAAACGAAGAGAACGATTTATTCCGTTAATTCAATCAAATCTATTTTATACAAAAGACAGTTTTTTAACTGTCTTTTTTTGTTAATTTAGAGTATCCTATTTGTCCTACTATGAAGTTTGCGCATACATTACTTACCTTATTAATGGTTGCTGTTTTTTCGGGTGCTAAAGCCCAGGAATTACAAGCTAGGGTAACGGTTTTGTCTAATAGGGTAGCCACCACCGTTGATCGTAAAATATTTACAACATTACAAACGCAGCTAACCAACTTACTGAACAATCGTAAGTGGACGTCTGATTTATACAAACCTCAAGAAAAAATTGAGTGTAGTTTTATTGTCAATATTGAATCTATTGTTGAGACCAATGTATACAAAGCCACACTTAGCATACAGGCAGCACGTCCCGTGTATGGATCTAGTTATAAAGCTAGTATGGTTAATTTTCAGGATCCCGATGTAACGTTTAAATACCAGGAATTTCAGCCTATTGAATTCAATGAAGCTAGGGTGCAAGGAACAGATGCTGGCACGGCTAATTTACCTGCTATTTTCGCTTACTATGCCTATATGATTATAGGGTTAGATTATGATTCGTTTGCGCTCAAAGGTGGCGAATCCTATTTTAGAAAAGCACTCAATATTGTGAACAATGCGCCGGAAGGTAAAGGGATTCAAGGTTGGAAAATGTTTGATGGACTACGCAACCGTTTTTGGCTTGCAGAAAACCTGACCAATGCCCGTAACAATAGTATCCACGACGTTTTTTACGGGTATTACCGTAATGGGCTAGATCATCTAATAGATAACGAAGCACTTGCGCAAAGTTCCATACTTGCTGCGCTCATACAACTTCAAACTTTTGCCCAGGACAATCAAAACAGTATGGTTCAACAATTTTTTTTACAAAGCAAATACACGGAATTATCAGGTATTTTTAAAAACGCAAAAATTGCGGATCGTATAAAGGCTACCGAATTATTATCAGTACTTGATCCTACCAATGCGCCAAAATATAAAGAAGCACTTCAATGATTCAGCGTTTCAAATATCCAATACTATTTGTTGTTGTGCTCCTTGTAGCTTGCAATAGCAGATTGCCCAAAAATGTATTGCCTGTCAATACAATGAAGGTGGTTATGTTTGACATGCTAAAGGCAGATGAATGGTATGCGCGAAAACTAGCAGGGGATACGCTTATGTTAAGAATGAAAGATGATATTCCTTTATACGAGCAGGTATTTGCTGTTCATAAGCTTACCAAAAAAGAGTTTTTTGATAGCTATCATTATTACGAAGCGCACCCAGTGGCGTATAAAGAGCTGGTAGACTCATTAGAGTCTTATGCCAACAAACAAAAACTAAAAACCTTAAAAAAATAAACAATATTTATTTTCACTTGTTAACATTAAAAACAAAATATATGAGTTTAACCACAGGCACTACAGCACCAAATTTTAGTTTATTTGACACTGATAAAAATCAGGTTCATTTAGCAGATCAAAAAGGCAAAAACGTAGTTTTATTGTTTTTCCCATTAGCTTTTACTGGCGTTTGCACCACAGAGTTATGTTCTATCAGAGATAATATTGCAGTATACAATAATACCAGTGCAACTGTATTTGGTGTTTCAGTAGATTCTTTATTTTCCTTGGGTAAATTTAAAGAAGAGCAACAATTAAATTTCCCATTATTAAGTGACTTTAATAAAGATGCTGCAAAAGCATTTGGCGTTTTATATGATGTATTTCCTGCATTTGAAATGCAAGGTGTAAGCAAGCGTGCTGCCTTTGTAATTGATAAAGAGGGTGTTATTCAGTACGCCGAAGTTTGCCCTACTCCTGGTGATTTACCAAACTTTGCTGCGATTCAGGAAACCCTAGCAAAACTAGCTTAATCTTGTTTTTCGTATCTTTGTTTTAATCAGGCAAAATCAATGAACAAAAGGAACTTTATAATCATCGTTATTTTATATACCATTACTACCGGTTTTGTGCCTGGTAGTAATGGTTTTTACGATTCCTTTTTTAATGCGCCTACCGTTTCCAAAGTCATACGCTTTTATCCCAACCCAGCTACCACGGTCATCAATTTTGAATTTGACAAATCAGTGGAGTCAACAAGTGTTATCGCAATCTATAGTTTTTATGGAAAAAAAATGAGCGAACAGCGTATATCTAGTAATAAAGTAAGCTTTATTTTAGACGATAATTATACGCGTGGCTTGTATCTTTTTCAACTCCGCGACCAAGCAGGTAGACTTATTGAGTCTGGTAAATTTCAAGTAAGTAAGTAATTTTTTCTTTGTTATTTATCCGTTACTTCAACAATCAAGAATTTTAAATAATTGGTATTTTCCATCCCCCAAATAATAGGATGGTCAGACGCTTGCGCTTGAAACGTAACTTGTCTAATTTTTTTGCGCGCATCTTTGGCTGCCATTTCAATAGTTTGTAAAAACAATTCGGGTTGTACGAGATTGGTGCAACTTGATGTTACTAAAAATCCTCCGTTTTTAATTAATTTCATACCGCGCAAATTAATTTCTTTGTATCCCGTAATGGCTTTTTGAATACTTTCTCTACTCTTTGTAAATGCAGGCGGGTCAAGCATTACAACATCATACTGTCTGCCATCTTTACCCCATTGTTTGAGTACATCAAAAGCGTTCATCGCTTCAAATTTGCAAATCGCATCCAGTCCGTTGAGTGCTGCATTTTTATTGGCTTGAGCTACGGCGTTTTCAGAAATATCTAAACCCAGCACAGATTTTGCGCCATAATGTGCGGCATGAATTTCAAATGTTCCAGTATAGGTAAACGCACCTAAAACGTCGGCGCCTTTTACGATATGTTGTATTGCTTTTCGGTTGTCTTGTTGGTCTAAAAAGTAACCCGTTTTTTGTCCATTTTGTATATCTACATGAAACCGTAATTCATTTTCATGGATGATAATATTTGTATCAAATGGCTCCGATAAAAAACCTTTTATTTGAGTGAGGCCTTCTAGCTCTCTTACAGGGACATCGTTTCTTTCATAAATACCTTTGGGCGAAAAAATGGTATTCAGTGCTTCCACAATAGCAGGCTTCCAATGATCCATACCTAATGACAAAGTTTGCAAAACAAAGTATTCGTTAAACTTGTCAATGATAAGGGCAGGTATTTGGTCTGCTTCACCAAATACAAGTCTACAATTTTCGGTGTAGCCTATTTTTTGACGGTAAGCCCAGGCCTCCGCGATTCGGCGGTGAAAAAAGGCAGCATCAATGGTTTCGGGCTTACGGGTAAGTATACGTACTAGAATCTGAGATTTTGGGTTAATATAGCCTCTGCCTGCAAATTTCCCATCGGCATAATGTACATCTACGGTAGCAGCTGGCTCAATAGGGCCGTCAATTTTGTCGACTTCATTGCCAAATACCCAAGGGTGACCATTTGCGATACGCGCCGCAATCTTCTTTTTTAGAAACAACTTTGTCATGTCTGCGAAGATAAGGCGGATTAATCTGCCAATTTTTCCCTTTTCTTTGCAACGGCAAAATTTTTGCCATTATAAAGGGGTAAAACAATTAGTAATTCTTATGGAAGCGTCAATACCAAACGAAATGGAGCAAAATATTGAAAATGAGCTCAATACCGACGAAAATATACCTGGAACCGAGCATCTAAATGAACCGGTTGCTGAGGAAGATCCTATCACCAAGCTTGGGGCCGAATTACAGGAGCAAAAGGACAAATACCTGCGTTTAATGGCAGAGTTTGACAATTATAGAAGAAGAACATCCAAAGAGCGTTTAGAGCTTATTCAAACCGCTGGTAAGGACGTTATTGTATCAATGCTTGATATTTTAGACGATTGTGACCGCGCCGAAAAGCAGTTGCAAAGTTCAGATGATATCGCAGTTCAAAAAGAAGGGATTCAACTCGTTTTTAATAAATTGCGTGCTACTATGTTAGCCAAAGGGGTAAAGGCGATGGAAAGTATCCACGAAGAATTTGATGTTGAAAAGCATGAAGCCATTACTGAAATTCCTGCACCCTCTGAGCATTTAAAAGGAAAGGTAATTGATGATGTAGTAAAAGGGTATTATTTAAATGATAAAATTATCCGCTTTGCAAAAGTGGTAGTAGGTAAATAAATTAGAAATGGCTAAAAGAGATTATTACGAAATATTAGGGGTATCAAAGTCTTCATCGGCAGATGAAATAAAAAAAGCATACCGCAAAGTGGCCATGCAATTTCATCCAGATAGAAATCCGGGTGATAAAGAAGCCGAAGATAAATTTAAAGAAGCTGCGGAAGCCTACGAGATTTTAAGCGATGCCGATAAAAAAGCAAAGTATGATAGATTTGGTCATGCTGCTTTTGGTCCGGGAACGGGTGGCGGTGCCTCTCATAGCTCTAATATGGATGATATCTTTAGCCAATTCGGAGATATGTTTGGTGATGATGTTTTTGGTTCGTTTTTTGGTGGCGGCGGAAGATCAAGAGGCGGCGGCGGCAGGGCTGCAAGAGGACAGCGCGGAAGCAATTTGCGTATAAAAATCAAATTGAATTTCGAAGAAATTGAGAAAGGCGTCACTAAAAATGTAAAAGTTAAAAAGCATGTTACCTGTACAGGTTGTGGAGGTAATGGTGCTAAAGATAAGAATAGTGTTCAAACGTGTAGTTCTTGTGGAGGTAGTGGACAGGTGCGTAAACTCACGAATACATTTTTAGGCCAAATGCAAACCGTTACTACTTGTTCTTCTTGTAATGGTGAAGGAACAACGGTCACAGCTAAATGTGGTACTTGTAAAGGGGAGGGAAGAATGTATGGCGAAGAAACAATTTCTATTGATATTCCAGCAGGCGTTCAAGAAGGCATGCAGTTAAGTATGAATGGGAAAGGTAATGCTGGGGAGAGAGGTGGAAGCCCTGGTGATTTAATTATACAAATTGAAGAAGAAGCACATCCAGAATTACAACGTGACGGATTAAATGTAGCATTTGATTTACACTTAAATTTTGTGGATGCCGTATTTGGAACACAGGTAGAAGTGCCTACTATTGATGGACGTGCTAAAATAAAAATTCCTGCGGGTACCCAAAGCGGAAAAATATTTAGACTCAAAGGAAAAGGTTTTCCAGAAGTGCAAGGTTATGCCAAAGGAGACCAATTGATTTATGTAAACATTTGGACGCCCCAAGCGGTTACCGAAGAGGAAAAAGCTATGCTAGAAAAGTTGCAAGCTAGTAATAATTTCAAGCCTAACCCAAGTAAGTCTGATAAGAGCTTTTTTGATCGAGTTAAAGAAGCCTTTAATTAATCTTTTGGTTTTATTATTCAACAAGTTTGTAAATATCCCTACTGTTTCTGCCGTAACCATCATAGTCTAATCCATAGCCTAACACAAATTTATTAGGAATCGAAAAGCAACAGTAATCGATGGGTACTTCAAAAACCATAGCATCAGGCTTGTGCAGTAGTACACCAATTTTTAGAGATGCAGGTTGTTGATTGTGTAATTGTGGCAAAAAGGTATGTAGTGTTTTGCCCGTATCAATGATGTCTTCTAACACAATAATATGTCTATTCGTGAGGTCTATATCAAGGCCAATGGCTGTTATGACTTGTCCAGTAGAAGCGGTGCCTTTATAAGAAGCTAGTTTAATAAAACATATTTCAGCTTCTATGGAAATAGATTTGAATAAATCCGAAGCAAACATAAATGAGCCGTTTAGCACAGCAATAAACAATGGTTTTTTGCCAGCATAATTGGCATTTATTTCATTTGCTAATGCAGCAATTTTTTCTTGGATCAGTGCTTCAGGCAAAAATATTTCGAAACCTTTTCCGTGTAGTTGAATCGTAGACATATCCTTATTTTTTCTTTCCTTTTTTAGATTTTTTAGAACCTGTTTTTGGAACGGCTTCCGCTCTCAATCTAATTTTTTGATCAGCTGGTAAAATACTGTCTTTAGCAATCGATGGATTGAGTGTTAGTATGGTGCTTAACTGAACGCCCTCTTTTTGTGCAATACTATAAAGGGTTTCAGCCCCCTGCGTGGTATGAACTTCGGAAGCCCCATATTTTTGTTTCTTTTCAACAAATAAAATACGGTCTTGGTCTAAAATATTCATTTCCGCAAGTTCATTGTATTCGAACAATTTGCTTAAACTAATTTTTTGTTGGTTTGCAATGGCAAGAAGTGAGCTTCCTTTAATAGCAAGTATCCCTCTGGTATGGTTGATAGTTACCTTGGTGTTCTCAAGTAGGCTAACAGTAGAAGGTATTACTTCTTTGGTAGGCGCAGGTTGCACCACAGGGACTACTGTATTTTGTGTATCTTTTTGTTGAACAGGTGCTGGTGCTTGTTCTTTGGTAGGCGCAGGTTGCACCACAGGGACTACTGTATTTTGTGTATCTTTTTGTTGAAAAGGCGCAGGTGCTTGTTCTTTGGTAGGCGCTGTTTGTACCACAGAGGCTACTGTAATTGTTGTATCAGTTGCTTGTGCAGGTGCTGGCGGTAATTCTTTGGTAGGGGCTGGTGTAATAACAAAGTCGATTCCTTTTTTCTTTTGCTCAATTGCGATAAGCGTATACTGCGCTAAATCATAATCATTAATCGCTTTTATTAATTGTGCTGGATAATTTGGGTTGGTAGCATAACCAGCTTGTTTGAGTCCAAATGCCCAACTTGTAAAATCTCTAACGTCTAGTTTAAACAAAAATGCATAGTGCGTTCTTGTTTTCAAAAAATTAGAGTGATCAATAAAAGAGGCCTCTGCATTATCATAGACTCTAAAACATTCGCCATTCGCATCATCATTGTGGTATATTTTTGGTCCCCTCCATTCTGTTTTACATTTAATGCCAAAATGATTATTGGCTTCTGTGGCGAGTCTACTTTTTCCAGTCTGTGATTCTAGTATGGCTTGACCTAATTTAATGGCAGCAGGAACCCCAGTTCTAATTTGTTCCTGCATTGCAATATTTTTAAATTGGTTGATATAGGCGGCTGTTTCTAAGCCAATCGTTTGAGTAATGCCACTCATTGATATGAATACTGCAACTAAAAGCGTGCTTATATGTTTTAATTTCATCGTTCGTTTTTTTGGATCAGTAACATACCATCTCTGATTGTTAATAATACTTGTGAGGTTCGTGCATCATTTTTTACATGTTCATTAAATGCATGAATGGCTATTGCATTTTTTCCTGAAATAGTATTTTCTAATACTTCTCCATGAAATAAAACATTGTCTGCAATGATGATGCCGCCGGGTGCAAGTTTTGGTAACACCATTTCATAATACTCGATATAGCCTGTTTTGTTGGCATCTATAAAAACCATATCCCAAATATGTGGGAGGGTAGGTATGATTTCTTTAGCATCACCTATATGTAATTTAATTTGATGCGCATATTTACTTTTGTTAAAGTAGCCATTAGCAGTTTGTGCGTCTTCTATTCTATTTTCTATGGTATGAAGTTTTCCAGCTTCGTCAAGTCCCTTGGCTAAACATAGCGCACTGTACCCGGTAAACGTGCCAATCTCTAAAATATGCATTGGTTTTTTCATGCAAGAAAGCATGCTTAAAAATTGCCCTTGCACTTCACCGCTAAGCATATGCGCTTTGGAGTGTGTGGCTCTTGTTTCATCTAAAATTATTTGCAATAAAGGATCTGCGGGTGTTGTAAAAACATCCGAGTAAGTTACCGCTTGGTCTATAATAAATGGAACTGACATCTAGTTTTATATCGCGGTTTCTTTTTTAGAGATAAGAAGGAGTCCTATAAATGTAATCAGTCCATTGATGATAAGCAGTTCTAGGCCAATTTCAAAAGATCCAAATAGTGCTTTTTGATTGAGGTCAATGATCAAACAAAGTAAAGGGGACACGATACAAACAAGCGGCACCCATTTATCTAATACGTTTCTTTTTAAAATAATGCCAAATGTAAAGAGGCCTAAAAGTGGACCATAGGTGTAAGCTGCAACTTTTAAAATAACACCAATCATGCTTGGGTTGTCTATCCACTTGTAAACCATTACAAATAATAAAAACACAAGTGCAAATCCAATATGTATTCTTTGTCTGATGGTTTTTTTTCTTGCTTCGTCCCAGTCTTCTCTACGTTGCATACCCAAAATATCAATGCAAAAAGTAGCGGTGAGGGCCGTAATGGCGCCATCGGCACTCGGGAATAGCGCAGAAATAAGGGCGATGATAAAAATAATAGACATCGCAGGTGGCATGTGTTCAAGTGCTATACTTGGGAATAATTTATCGCCAGTAACTGCTAAGCCGTTTGCGCTTGCAAACAGATAGAGTAACCCGCCTAAAAACAAAAAGAGGGTAATAACAACTAACATGGTAAACCCTAGAGTGATTACATTTTTTTGCGAATCTTTTAATGTTTTTACAGAAATGTTTTTTTGCATCATTTCCTGGTCCATACCTGTCATCGTAATGGTAACAAAGGCGCCCGCTAATATTTGCTTTACAAAAAATAGCTTACTGGATGGTTCTGTAAAAAAGATTTTAGTGTAACCTTTGTCGGCCATGGTTGATAAGCTTTCAAAGAAACCTACATGCAGTTGGTTTAGGATATAAAAGACACAAATCACCAGTCCTAAAAGCATACAAGAAGTTTGCAGTGTATCGGTCCAAACAATGGTTTTAACGCCACCCTCATAAGTGTATAAAAGTATCATGAGTAGGATAATTAGCGTTGTTGCCCAAAACGGAACATGGAAACTTTGTAGGATGGCATCTTGTAAAATACGCACGACTAAATAAAGCCTTGCTGTGGCGCCAAGTGTTCTAGATAAAATAAAAAAGGAAGCACCCGTTTTATAAGAAGCAACACCAAGTCGAGTGCTTAAATAATTGTATATCGATGTTAAATTAAGCTTGTAATAGAGTGGAAGGAGCACATAAGCAATGGTTAAATAACCTATCACATAACCCAGTGTAATTTGTAAATACGAAAATGCGTTTACGTAATTAGTGCCACCTACAAGGGTACCCACTTGCCCGGGTACGCTCACAAATGTTACCCCACTCAGTGAAGTGCCCACCATACCAAATGCCACAAGCATCCAGTTGCTATTTCTATTGCCAATAAAAAAAGAATCATTGGTGCTATTTTTGCCTGTAATTTTAGCAACAACGAGAAGGATGAGGAAGTATATTATTACAAAAGAAAATAAAACAATGGGCGACATAGCAATCGTTATTTTTTGTTAAATTGTAGGCCTTAAAGGTAAGGATATTGCTTCTTTTTCACGCATAAGAATCTGATATATGTCTATACAAACAGTGGCTGTTTTTTGTGGTTCCAAAGATGGGTTAGACCCTGCGTTTTTAAAGGAGGCAACAACCTTTGGAAATTTATTGGGCGTTATTGGCATGGGCCTTGTTTATGGGGGTGGCAATAAGGGCCTAATGGGCGCTGTGGCCAATGGTGCCATGGCTGCTGGTGTAAAGGTTATTGGTGTTATTCCAGAAGTATTAACGACATGGGAACATCAGCACGAAGGCATTACCGAACTACATGTAGTATCAGATATGCACGTAAGAAAAAAGATGATGTATGAACTTTGCGATGCAGCACTCATTTTACCAGGTGGAAATGGCACACTCGATGAACTATTTGAAATGCTTAC
>JACCDP010364272.1_pt1 | contig 10955 bp, 11 predicted proteins | sample 7445841 | NCBI WGS metagenome assembly JACCDP01 (sample SAMN15323441, study PRJNA562643) | freshwater metagenome | isolation source: river surface water | place: USA:Blue River Watershed | collected 2017-08-17
ACCAGGCCACTTATCCGCTCCATTCTGCACAAGCTTATAGAGCTTATCCACATTGAAAGGCGTCACAGCCTCAGGGCTCGTTAGATTCATTGCAATTTCTAGCGGGACACCAATCTCTGCTACACTCAGATTCGGATCAGGAGTAATTACAGAGCGCGCAGAGAATTCCACACGCTTACCCTGAATGTTATAACGAATACGACCTTCCTTGCCACCCAGACGCTGCTGAATAGACTTCAGAGGACGGCCGCTGCGCTGAGCTGATGGAGCCACTCCAGGAATTTCATTATCTACAAGTGTAGCTACGTGGTACTGCACCACATTTGTCATTTCATCAATAACGTTCTTAGACGCATTATTTTCGATCTTCTGCTGTAGAGTCTTGTCGTTCTTAATAATATCAAACAGCTTATGCGTTAGATCATCCTCTGAACGCTGATTGTTGTCCTGTACAACTGAGGGGCGCACCTGAGGAGGGGGGATACGTAGTACAGTACAGATCATCCAATCAGGGCGGCACCAGTAACGTGATAGACCCATGAATTCAACATCTTCATCCGTAATGCGACGGAAGAGACGATGAACATACTCCACCTCCAGAGGCTGCTGCTGTTTTAGTTCCCCATAGTGGGCGACGATGCGCGCAATCCCCTCGCGTGTGAATTTATCAGGAAGTACCGCTCCACAGCCATCTTCGCACTCTTGCCCACAGCGCTTGATGTTGGATGAGAGGGCAAGTACTTCCTTCCAGCGAGCCTCTCCCTTGCGATGAAGTAGATCCTTATGTAGCTCTTTATCAATTCGTAGTTTAGAGCAACGAATGCATACACATTTTAGGACATTCATAATCATTGGGAGAAACTGGATATAATAGACAGGACGTGTTAGCCTATAGTGCCCAAAGTGACCGGGGCAACCGTGATTGGTTTGTCCGCATGTGCGACAGACTTTTCCATTATCTAGAACGCCCATGCGCGGATCAAATAGGCCACCAATTTTAGGCTCACTTCCTTCATAGGGTGTTTGAGATGTAATTTCCACTACAGAACTCCGTTCAATCTCTTCGGGTGAGAAGATACTGAATTGAACCCCTACAATGGACTCAAGGTCTGAAGAATGTTGATTAAAACCGGCGGGCATTCTGTCTTGGATGTAGAAACTAGTGTCTAAGCTCTGTTTCAATTTTCGGTATGGCTTTAAATCCTCGCCGACCGCTCATCAAATTTCATATTATTAACTTCATGTTATCACGTGGAACTAATAATAATATATATTACTTATTTAAAGTAATTAATTACGCCCAATAAAAATTGCATTTAGAGGTAGTCTAGGAGATTTACATACCGTCGTACTATCATTAAACCATTGTGTCTTCCAATATTTATCACTTTCCTTAACTAGAATTAGTGTTTTGTGTGCAATCGGATCTGATACAATATGATACCCTTCAATGTGCAATTTTTCTTCTGAAATAGTCGGCGCAGATTTTGGTACATTGAACAATAGCCCCTTAAATGTATCCGCAATATTATCAATAATACGATTCATCCTACTAAAAATATACAGGCAGTGTTTAGGCCCCTTATGAAATATTAATAATAATTCGCTCTTTCCAGCTACGCTGATTAAAGTTGCAAGTAAATTGTAGATTTACTTCTCTAAAATCACTTACATCAATTTCTCGTTTTTCATCCCTTGAATAAACCATATTTTCAGTAGAATACTTAAACTTTGTTGAAATTGCTCTTTTCCACTTAGGTACATAGATCTTTACTTTAACTTGTTGATTATCAAGTGATTTTTTTTCTAAAATTATTCCACTAATAGTAGTTTCACCTGAAGTAATTGCTTCTAGAAATGTTAGGTCGCGTCCAAAGTTTTTATTGAGTTTTGCTCTGTAATTCATATCATACATTGCAATAGGAACAATACATTCGGCTTTTCGTTGATTAATGATGTCTTTAATTATTCTCTGATTAACTAGATCCGCATAGCGGCGAATAGGGCTAGATGCATGCGCATAATGCTCAGACTCTAGTCCAAAATGTTTTGTATCTGAATCATCTGATAGGCAATACTCCGCAGAACTAAATGCAAGATTCTCTAATTCAGGAATAACTTTTTTGTATTTTTCAAGCTTTTCCATATTTGGAGGCGAGTGTCGCCTAAGAATACCCTGTTTTGCCTCTTTTAGTAATTTACCCGCCTCTTTGTTATAGAATAACATACACTGTTCAATCCATTTATGACTATATGTTGTAGATTCATTTGCTAAATATGATGCTATTTGTTGAAGCGGTACCTTAAATGGTGAATCCAAGTCTTGAAACTCTTCATAGCTATATGACTTATCTGTTACGAAAGTGGATTCAAACCATTCTTTTTCGCTGATTTTATGACCATCCCACATAAACTGAAATGTAATACCGTATGACTGTTTACCTGGAATGAGTGAACATTCGCGCTCAGAATATTCTAATGGCAACATGGGGCGCAAAACTGTTCCACCATTATCATATAATGTCTGGCCAATTAGAGATGCATAAATATCCACTGGCCCACCATCTTCTACAAATCTCGCCACATCACTAATTGTAATAGCTATGCGCCATTTATTATCAGTAAGTTCTTCAAATGTTAATACATCATCCACATCTTTACAGCCGGCAGGATCAATGTTGAAGGTAAACCCTTTAAGTTCCCTCCGCGGCAGTCGCTCGGTAGTTTGTGGAATATTTATTCCTTTTGGGTATTTCCATGGACTCGCCAGCCAAATTAGAGCCACCCTTTCTGGCTCATATTCTCCTGATGTACCTAGTACTTGTTGTAGTTGTCCACGTGGAAAAGTAGAACTTGCAGCCCAGTCATCAAACTTGATAAGGCCGATCTTATTTCGTGTAACATCTTTCTCAGAACATCCCACGATAAAGTGCGGGTAACATTTATTATATGGGGTAAAGAGATAAATTGGAATGCCGCGTGATGTTAGACCATATTTTGATTTATTTGTAAGTTCAATTGTTCCGACAATTAGTGGTTGTTCATCACGAAGTTCCAGACAACATTTCTCACCATCCCAAAATACGTGATCGCCTGGAAGGCACTTATTCGCAAGTTTTGCACCTGTAAATTCAAACTGTTTTGCACCCCCATCATCAAGAATTACAAAATCTGTATAATTACATGTTTGCAGTATACCGCGAAGGCCCTCTGGCTTTTCCTCAAGCTGTGTCACACCTATCATGGATTCAAGCAATTTATTAGCCTTGCTCATTTTGTCATAAATCTAAAATGTGAATATTATTCAAATTTTAAATCGTGTATAATTACAAATGAGTTGCGGCAACCGTTTCCAGTGCGGCCTTACCAAACCTACACGCACATCATTTCGACCCGATAAACCTTCTAATCCAGAACTTCACAATGAAAATCAAAAACGACTTAGTGAGCTCCTGAAGGCACGTGAAGAAATGGATAAGGGTATGTTTTCTCCATTGGAGGCAGAAAAGCAATCAGAACAAATAGAGAAACCAGAACAACCTGGGGAATCAGAACAAGAATCTTATAAATTGCGTGATCTTATGTTCTATTTTCCGAATATTAAACCTACACCATTTCAACAAGACATGGCATCAGTTGTATCTAGCATTACAACTACTACACCCTGGAGAGTTCCATCTGCTAATGATTTTGAAAAAAATAGACTTATTACCAGTTTAGAGTATTATAAGAATTCCACACCGCCTCCGTCAGATGTGACTTAATTGATGCAGGGATTTCAAATTGCATTTTATGGAATGTATACGTGCATTTCAGAAGAATAAACATACTCTCTCCTGAAAATGATGGAATATGTACATGATAGGGAATAATTTCCTTATCAAAATAAAGTGCATCTCTTACAATATGTCCAGGTCTTTTCTCTGTAAACTGAATCATATCAATTAGTTTCATATAGGGCTGCTGGGGGGCCAGAATATTTCGCATTCCCGCATACATTACAATTGATCCGTCAAGTGTTAACCATTTACGCAGAGACTTAATGAGAATATTCCACTGAGCCTGATTCTCATCGCAAGGTTCAAATAGGTCAATAATAATTACATCATACGCATCTGAACGTGGGGGTGGGGTCTTAATAGCTTCAAAGATATCTACTGAGTGTACTTTTAGTCGCGAATCATTCCAAGCACCTTGTGCCCACTGAGGATACTTCTCTCTGAATAGATTGACTACATCGCGATCCCATTCATACATATCAACCTCCTCTATACCTGGCCATTTTAGAACCTCTCTCGCGGTCGCCCCCTCTCCACCACCAATAATCATCACTCGTGTAGGTTTGTATACACTCATCATCACAGGGTGAACAAGAGCCTCATGATAAATGCGCTCATCAATCAGAGCACTCTGAATAGAATTATCCATATAGCACGCCAGGCCCCACTTAGGGCGCTCAACAATCTCTACCTTTGTGCCACGATGCGTAACTACTGAATCTTTTACTGACGCATTTTCCCAAATATGGGATACGCCAAATTCTTCATTGTTATTTTCTAGATATGCAGCCATTCTAAATATCCTATGTCAAAAATATTTAGACTGTCTATTATCGTTATTTTCTAAGCAGTTTGCGGGCAACTTTTATCATACTATAATTATCTTCAACTGGTCTTACTGCAAGGCGAATAGCTCTTATTATTCCATATCCTAGAATAATTGGACTTGTTGCTACGGCTGTGAGGCCTATGGCCCCTCCCAGAAATGCACCAGCTGTCGCGCCCCCTGCAGTTCCAAGGCCAAATCCAGCTATACACATCGCTGCATATGTCTCCAATGGACTTAGTCGTTCTTTTCTATCAATTTCTATAATTAGCTGGTCTGCCCTCTTAGATTCCATTTTGTGTCTGGAATATTTACAGATTATAGAATATCAATTTTTGCTTTATAAGAATGGTCGCAAATGCTAATTATTTACCAGTTGATCCAAATCCACCTGTACCGCGTTCTGTATTAGGCATGTCGGCTACAACGCGCACATTCCGAATCCACCCCATATCGGGTGCTACAATCTGAAATAGACGATCGCCGCGCGCCACATTTGAATTTGCAGTCATTGACCATACAGGCGCTTTAAGTTCTCCACGATAACTCTTATCGATTACACCAGTGGAATTAGCCATAAGTAGCCCAGTCTTATAAATAGATGAACGAGGAAGGAGCCAGAAATGGCTATCCGTTTTATAATACTGATTTGAGGGGGCTCCTGGCATGTGCTGAACTTTTAGAAGTCTAGCTGTGACACCAAATGGAATAAACTGTGGAGTTTGTTCGACATGTACTTCAGACACAGAATGTAGATCAAATCCAGCATTTGAATCTGAACGATTATATTCATCCCTATAAAAATCTGCACGATTATCAGTATCATGTACCATAAGCTCTAGATCATACCAAAAATCCATTTTATTATATAAATAAGGGCATTGCTTTATATGGTTTATAGGTGGAGATATAGACTGTCAGAGATAACTGCTCCGCGAATCATACGCTGACGAACTTCCATAATTTTATCTACCTGCTCGGTGTGCTGACAGTATGTCGCTAGGGCTAGCCATTCGTCCAGCATATTCGCCATTTTCATAACAGATCGAATAAAGTTCCCTTCAAATAGCCCGTGCTCCTGACAGATTAGCGATGCATTCTCTCCCTCAATCCATCGCCGCATCGGCTCGATCATTTGTGTTGAAATGCGCCAATAATCCTGTACTGGAAATCCAATCTGATCCTCCAAGAGCTGATATTTATGAGCCATGTCGCAGATTTCGCTAATTGCATTTCGCGCCCCCTCTGAGATATTCAATTCTTCAATTGTAGGGCTATCTTCCGTTTCTTTATCCTCCAGAAAGCATGCAAGGGCTGCAATAATATCCTCACCAGTTAGCCCATGAAGGAGTTCTCGTGTGTAGAGTTCAGTCATTAGAATTTGGTGTCCCTCATTAATTTCAGTAGCAAGAGTTCCCTTCAGTGTTAGATCTTCGTTCTTAAGTGTCTGCGGATCATCATTCTTAAGATATCCAATTTCGTATAGGAATTTTACAGCCGGCTGAATACTATCTTTATGTGATTCTAGTGCACCAAGGTCATTTTGTAGATCTTGATACTCTTTCTGTAGGGCTCTAAGAGTATTATAGTTTGTCCATGCCTGGGCCCATTTGGGACCAAATTGTTTGTTTTTAAGCGTATCTAGTTGGCGCTGAACTTCTTTGCGCGCAGCATTTACAGTTTCACGAATCTTATGCTCTAGCTCAAATCGCTTATCGCAACCCTCGTAGAATACATCTTCCAGTTTGGCAGCATTCATTTTGGCAGCACAGGCCTCTAATTCACCGCGAACCTGTTTAATTTGTCGTTGTCTCTGCTGGAACCAATAACTCTGTTCCATAATTGATAGCCATTTTAGGGGCTGGCCAGGCTCTGAACTCTGTAGTGTTTTTAGAATGAAATCATAATGGAAATCCATACGACTTTGGATGGGGGGGCGCGACCCTTTCATCATAGCTTTCATCTCTGAGGGCTCAACCGGTTCACGGTCTGGTAGATAGATTACTACGCCCTTATCGTCCTTTCCGCGACGCCCCGCCCGACCTGCCATCTGAATATATTCATCATTGCGAAGCATTCGCATTCCTCCAGTTTGATCATCATATTTTTTAAATCCCGCAAATAGAACTGTCTTCGTTGGCATATTCAATCCTACTGCAAAGGTTTCTGTACAGAACATTATTTTTACAAATCCCTTTGAGAATAGTACCTCAATAATCTCCTTAAGAAGTGGAAGAAGCCCGCTGTGATGAAATGCAATACCACGACAGAGAAGATCATAAATTTTATGATATTGAGGAATCTTTTCCAGTTCCCCCATATGGCGATGGAGGTGAAATGTAATAATGTGTTTTACAGATGAAGTATCACTAGATGAAAGAAGGGTTCCTTCAACTTTGTCTGCATAGGTTTCGCATTGTTTGCGACTGAGTACAAAGAATAGGGCGGGCAGAAGTTCATCGCGCTCTAGCATTTTGATTGTCTCGTTCATCTGGTGTACAAAGCTGTATGTGTGCACCTTTCCATCAATTGGCCCTTCAGTGCCGGCACGGCGTGCATCTGCAACTCTGCGCTGATATGCCTTGCGGTCATCTTGTAGCCCCTGTTGAGCACGTAGCCAATCAATATATAATTTTTCATTATATACTTCCTTTGCATTCATCAGTGGTACAAGTTTGTAGTTTGAGTCAAGTAGATTATGTGTTAGGGGTACAATACGATAAGATGTTTCAATAAGATGAATCGGTTTCTGTTTTAAAGTGCCTAGCCAATTTGCAAAGTATTCAGGATGATCAAGTGTGGCTGAAAGCATAACAAGATTTACTTCTGAGGGTAGAAGAATCATTGTTTCTTCCCAGATTTTTCCACGATCTTTATCATTAATATAATGGCATTCATCAAACACGACTGCATCTAGATTATCCATCGAAATAGATGCAGTTAGGCCCAGGTGCTCAGTAGTGGTGCCTTTTTTATATAGCAAATTTCGTAGAATTTCAGTTGTCATAATAACAATTTGTGCATCTGGTCTAAATTTAATATCGCCAGTCATAATACCAACCGATGCATTTTTAAATTGGTGTTTTAGATCATAAAACTTCTGATTTGATAGAGACTTGATAGGTGTTGTATAGAATACTCGTTTTCCTTTAGACAGAGAATGATAAATCTGATATTCACCTACAAGTGTTTTGCCAGAGCCTGTTTTAGCACATACAAGTACATTTTCATCGCGAGAAATGGCATTAATTGCGTGTTGTTGAAAGGGGTCTAGAGGAAATGTATATGGGTGTGATGGGAGAGAATCAGGATTCTTGGATACATCTACAATTTTAAGATAACTGCTCATTTTAGCCTGCCATACATACGGCGAGGATATTAAAGTCAATTTTATTATCATAATATAAATATTGAATATATACACATGAGTTCATACTGCTATTTACTTTATACAGATGCAGGGCAGACATATATTGGGGCAACTGTAGATGTAAATAGACGCCTAAGACAGCATAATAAGGAAATAACAGGTGGTGCGAGGGCAACTGGAATTCGTGTAGATCAGGGATTGGACTGGAAGCGGGCCTGTTATATTGAAGGAATACCTGAGTGGCGTTCAGCTTTACAGATAGAATGGCGCTGGAAACAACTTGGTAGGACACAATTCAAACACATTAAAAATCCAATTAGGCGGCGCCTTAATTCATTAAAGGCTCTATTAGAGATGGAAAAGCCAACAGAAAAAGCAATTCCATATGATGCATATCCATCTGGACCACCGAGTATTGTATGGGAATCGGATGAATTAAAATCTCAATATGAGACACTTTAATACATTAAATGCGCACTAGCATAATCTGTATCGTTATATCCGGATTCTGTCATATTAATAATTCCCTGGAGGGTTAAATTATCGTATAGTTGATCTTCTATTTCTTCTTCTTTTCTTGAAACCACGCGAGTTGAAGATAACTGATCCATTGTGCCAGGTGACATACCAAATGCTTCAGTTGAGGCTAAATTAATCAGTGCACCCGTGTTATCAAAAAATCCCTCATCTCTTACTTCTTTTGTAAAGTATAGAACTAATGCAAGTATTAGAATACCGAATATCATAAAGTTTGTCACGGGCATCTTATATTCTATTGGAAGATAATCTGTACGGCCTGAATGCGGGTATATTTATTACAAAAAATTTATTTTAATCTATATAAATGTCATCATGGGCCACGCGAAATATTCCAAAAAGACGTGATCTTTCGAAAATACCTGAAGAATTTAGGCCAGTGATAGTCCCACGAGCTGATCAGCCTCTGGTTAAACAATCTGAATTATACAGTTCAATAGTTAAAAATGAAATTATAGTTACAACAGCCACCAACAGTAATGAGAAAACGGCGCCTATTGTAAACCCACGCCAGTTTATTCCAAAAAAGATTGAAAGCATGCCCTCAATTACTGCATTTGAACTTATTCATAGTAATAAATCATATGTGTTTGTTATTCTGCGGCATATAAGAAATGTTAGAGATAATGATTTATGGATATCATCATATAATTCTATTCGTAAGTTTTACACCAATAAAATTATTATTATAGATGATAATTCTTCTATAAACACGGTAGATGGTAAACTAATAAATACTGAAATAATTAAAAGTGAATTTAATGGTGCTGGTGAAATATTGCCATACTATTACTTTTTGAAATATAAATGGGCTGATAGAATGGTATTTTTACACGATAGTATGTTTATAAATAGGCCGTTTCGAGATTCTGAATTAGAGGGTGCAATAAAATTCCATTGGTATTTTGATGATAAAAATAGTACAGATTTTAGGAAAATAAGTAATTATATATCAGTATTGAAAAATAATACTGAAATGCAGGCATATATAACAGATACGAGCACCGTTTGGTATGGATGTTTTGGAGCGGCCTCCATATGCGACTTAACAATACTACAATATATAGAAGAAGAATATAACATATTTAATACCTTAGTGCTCAATATCAAAACTAGAAAAGATAGAGAAGCATTTGAGCGTGTCTTTGGAGTTGTATTATACTATGAAGGGATATTTACAGATAATAATTGTTCTAATTTTGGTAATATACTTAGATATCCTGGTGCATTTGAAAGTGAAAACAATAATTATGAGACAGCTATGCATATTCTTAAACAAAATGGCTATGATACGGCAATCATGAAAGTATGGAGGGGGAGATAATTATGCGTTTCTATAACGTAATAATAATAATTAAAATATTAAATGTCATCGTGGGCCACAAGAAAACCATCTATAAATACTACACATCAGATAAGCCACTATTTAGGGTCAAATAGCCAAAATAAAAATATTAGAGAACCGCAACCTAAAAGGGAATATTATTATGATGTATTAAAAAATCATGTCAATCATGAAAATATTATTAAAAATACTGTATTTGTCATTTTAAGACACTCTAGAGACCCTATTGATTATACAATATTTAAACAATGTTATACTTCCATAAAAATATTTTATCCACTTAATAAAATAATAATAATTGACGATAATTCACTATATAGGGATGAAAAATATGATGATAGCATTGATGCAACTTTTATCAAAAGTGAATTTCCAGGTGCGGGTGAAATTCTTCCCTATTACTATTTTAACAAATATAAATGGAATAATAATATGATTTTTCTTCATGATAGTATGTCCATTTGCAGACATTTTACATATGAGGAGTTAAATTCCAATTGTAATTTTTTATGGAGATTTAAAGTTGATGATAACACAGATAGAGAATTATTAAATATTATACACAGCTTAATTGATAAATTGAATAATAATATATTACTTAAGGATTACTTTACTAAACAGTATAATAAACTAACCGGTTGTTTTGGAGTAACATCATTTATACGTTTATCTGTATTAGAGAAAATAGAGGAAAAATATGGATTTGTAAGTATATTATCACAAAATATATCAAATAGACGTCAGAGAGAAGCATTAGAGAGAGTATTTGCACTTATAATGACACTCGAGGGAGAGTTATCTAATTCGATGTTTGGGGATATACATAATTACCCTAAAAGTTTTAATACAAAGATTTTAATTCCATTAGATTTAAAACTATATAATTATTACGGTGCAATTACTAAAATATGGCGAGGCAGGTAAATAACTAAAAAGGTGATATATTATTCTATTAGTATTTTTTCTATATAATAGAAATAGAGTAATATGACTGATATAACATTGCAGAATTTCGATTGGGAAGACTATATATCTAGTTATGCTGATCTTAGGCGGGCAAATATAAATACAAAAGAGAAAGCTTGGAATCATTGGAAT
>JACCDP010705582.1_pt1 | contig 10954 bp, 9 predicted proteins | sample 7445841 | NCBI WGS metagenome assembly JACCDP01 (sample SAMN15323441, study PRJNA562643) | freshwater metagenome | isolation source: river surface water | place: USA:Blue River Watershed | collected 2017-08-17
CGGAGATTGGAAAAGTGGGCGCTCTTTGTAAGTACGTGCACGATCGCGAGGGATTCTCGACCGTCATCATCCAAAATCCGGGTCAAGAAACCCTTCAAGAGTCTCTGTTACACGTATTGGCTCACTTGGATGTGCCAGCTTATCCGTTAGAGCCAATGCGCCTTAAGCAAATCGCTAGTTTGATGTTGCAAGCAAAATTTGTAATTGTCCCCGATAGCGGTTTGTTTCATCTCGCGGTCGGGTTAGGCGTAAACTTATTGTCGCTGTTTACCTATACAAATCCCGAGCTAGTGCGACCTGACACAGATAACTGCACAATTATTTTCGACCCTGAAAGCCCAGAGGTTAGTATCCCCAATAAACTACCATTTGGCAGAGGAACGCCGTCAGTAGAGCATCTTTTAGCGGCTACTGAATTATTTTTGAATAACTTACACAATAGAAATGTCAAAGATACGACAGCTAAATAAATCAGACTTGCGCCCGCTAGTTACACATACCCTTCTTTTTTTGTTTCCGATTGCAGGCAACACTGTAAAAAGCTGGACAGGACTGATATTTGGCCTTCTCTTTATTACGGCAGCCCTATCCATCAGAGACATAATGAGAGGTCTTTCAAGAGGTGAAAGAGCTCTTTTAGTCTTAGCCACGGCGATTTTTTTCGTAATCGTTGTCGCAAACCTGCTGAATGATTGGACATACACTCAAACAAGAGGCCTTGGTGTCTACGTGAGGTGGCTGCTGTTCATACCGATTTATCTATTAATTCGAGCCCATCGCGGGAGCTTTCTATGGCTCGCTTGCGGCTCGGCTCTCGCAGCCCTTTTACTTTGCACCCAAAGCATTGTTGACGTTTACATGTTAGATACCGGTCGCTCCTATGGCGCGTACGACAGTCCAGGACTAGTTGGCATTCAAAGCCTAATATTTGCGATAACTCTTATAGCAGCGATTATCATTTTTCAAAATAACAAAAAAATTGTGGTTCTTTGCGGTCTGGGCTGCTTAGCAGCCGTTATAAGCGTGGTCCTATCAGGCTCTCGCTCTACTTATTTTTTGATAGCTCTTTTGGTGCCGTGCTTAGTAATCATTTTTTTTAGATTTAAGCGAGCACTCTTAATTCTCAGTTTCATAACAGCCTGCACTACTCTTTTTTATTTCAGTAACGACTTCTTTTCCGACCGAATCCGTAGCGGCGTAAAAGAAACTCAAGACTATTTCAACAACCCAGACCCTGCCCAAGTTGCTCATGGTAGCGTTGGTACACGACTAGAAATGTGGAAAGTGTCGCTACTGATTGCAGGTGAACATCCCATCATTGGGGTAGGTTGGCGAAATTTTCAAGAAAATACAAAGCCATTCGTAAATCAAGGTTTAGTTTCAATTTCCGCATCGCAGCACCCGCACCCCCATAATATGTACCTAGAATTTCTATCGACATCGGGCCTTTGCGGGTTACTCCTCGTCACGGCATTATTTGCGCTTATTGTTCGAGTGGCGCTCGCGTCGACGGCGATAAATCCCATTCACGGAAGACTACTTTTAATCTTTTCTCTTGCCTTCATTTTCAACGGTATCAATGAAGGAGGAGCCTTTGCTTATGGCAACGCACTATCTTTTTTTCTAGTGTATTTGGCAGTTTTCTTTTCGATGGCGCAACACAAATCTCAACGAGTTAACCCACGAATCGTTAACCACTGATCTTCAGCCTGTGTCCTTAAGTAAATCTCTTGGTTGTGCCGACTTAGGCAGTAGGATCTCGGGTGCCACAGATGGAAGATAGGAGTTAAGAATTTAACGTTCTTTATGGCATAGCCAGCCCGAATGAGGCGCCACTCGATATCCGAATCCTCACCGATTCCGGGCGCCTCATATTCTTCGTTAAAGCCGTTAATATCGATCAATGCCTTTTTGTAGCAAGAGAAGTTACAACCCACAATACTCAAAGGCCGATGCCTCACAAAGCCATGCAGAACTCTAGAGTAGAACCCGGACTCTGGGTTTTTAACGGCATCAAACAGCAAAAAAGGGGTTGCGGTGATGTAGCCTAAGGTTGTGCTTAGTTGTCTGATTCGTGACGGACTGTCAATTAACTTCTGGGACATTTTTGGTCCCAATTCGACCCTCCTTCCTGTGCAAATCAGCTTTTCGCTCGATTCAGTGGTGTGAGATTCAATAAATCTCGAGTGCGGCACACAGTCACCATCAATAAAAATCAGGTAGTCTGCATCAGCGCGTTTTATCGCCGAATTAAGCGCTCTGTTTTTACGGAACCCCTGATCGGGCTGTGTCAGATGTCGGAGCTGAAACGCCGCCCTTGAACGAAAACTCTCAATCAATGAGGCGATTTCTGGGGCAGCGCCATCTTCCGAAACCAGGACCTCGAAATTTCTGTGCGACTGATAATCAAGCGATTCCAGAATACAACGCAAGTTGTCCGTATTCCTATAGACAGAGATGATTACTGTCGCCTGAGGCAAGTTTGAAATCTCGAGCTCTTCAGTCCTCATAACTCGTTAGCCCGGTCTTAAGCTTCGAATAAAGATTTCGGTATAGTCCGTCTTCTTTCAACAATTGGCTGTGGTTTCCTTTTTGTACAATCCGTCCACCGTCTAGCACTACGATTAGATCTGCGCCTACAATTGTCGAGAGGCGATGTGCAACAACAATCGTTGTCCGATTTGCACGAAGTTTGTCGATCGCTTGCTGCACCACAATTTCTGATTGTGTATCCAGTGCTGATGTCGCTTCGTCAAGGAGTAAGATTGGCGCATTTTTTAGAATCGCCCGAGCAATCGCGATCCTCTGCCTCTGGCCGCCAGATAACCTTACTCCGCGGTCGCCGACCTGCGTGTCTAGCCCTGCTGGAAGTGTCGAAAGAAAAGAACTGAGGTCAGCGGCGCTTACTGCGTCACGGATTTGCGCCTGTGTGTAGTGTGCGCAGCCATAAGAAATGTTATTTCGAATAGAGTCGTTAAACAGAACAACGTCTTGTGCCACTAATGCAATTTGTTTTCGAAGTGAAGAGAGTGTGAGCTTTTTTATATCAATATCGTCGATCGTAATACTTCCCGACTCAATCTCATAGAGACGCGGCAAGAGGGCCAGGAGCGATGATTTCCCGCTTCCGGACGGCCCAACGATTGCGTAGGTCTTGCCGCTCGGTATCTCTAAACTAAAGTTAGTTAGAGCATTTACGTCTCTGGTTACGAAACGAAACGATACGTTAGAGAAGGTTACGGCTCCTCTAGCTCGAGTTATCTCTTCCTTACCTAAATCCTGCTCGGGAACTTCGTCAAGAAAATCGAAAAGTCCCTCAGCCGCTGCCAGCCCCCGTTGAAGCTGAGAGTTTGTGTCGGCCAAGTGCCGTATCGGGTTCAACATCATTATCATTGCGGTAATGAACGAGACAAAGTCGCCAATTGTTGCAATGCCTAATCTCGCTTGAATCAAGGCGATGGTAAGCACGGTTGCCACTCCTAGTGAGGCAATGAGTTGCGTTATTGGGGACTGCAGTGCACTTGCGATTGCTAAGCGCATGCCTTGACTGCGGTGAATGGCGTTGACCTGCTTGAACTTTAGGTTCTCGTACTCCTGACTTCCAAAAGTCTTGATTATTCGATTACCGGCAATTGCCTCCTCTACGGTTGATGTCATTTCCCCAACTGTTGCAAGATACGCTTTTCCCACCTGCCGCATTCTTCTGGAAAACTTCTGCGTCAACAGCGCGAGTGGGGGCAGAAGAATCAGAACCACTAAGGCAAGCTGCCAATTGATCCAAAAGAGCCAGATCGTCAATCCGAGGAGAACTAAGGAGTCTCGGACAACGACCGTTACAACGTTTGTTGCAGCCGTCAAGACCATCTGTGCGTCGGAGATTATTCGAGAAATCAGATGCCCAGCAGATTTGGAGTCAAAGAACGCAGTAGGTAATAAAGTAAGTTTACGAAACAACTCCGCGCGGATGTCACGCAAAACGTTTTGTGCTATCAGATACATTCCATAGTTTGAAACAAAGCCGGCAACTCCTCTCGTAAAAAAAATCGCAATAATCCCCAGGGGCGCCCACCAAAGCTCGAATTGTTGCTGCGGCGAGAAGCCCCTATCCATTAAGGGTTTCATCATCGCTGGAAAAGCAGTTTCGGCCGCCGCAATTGCCACCATTGCAATCGACGCAATCACAAACAATCTCCAATATTTTACGGAGTACGTTAGCAGGCGTCGGAATAAAAAAATCGTGGACACGTCAGACACAGGTTGTGATCAAATTTTCGTTTTATGCACCCGTGTTTGGGGCTGGCCGAGAGCGGCAGGATCCGAGCGGGGCTTGGAAATTGCTATTTGAGGAAAGTGTAACCAATAATCCAGTAGTGAGTGATCGCTCACAAACTGTTTCGTAAACACAACATTTTGGGGTTCGCACGCGCCGACTCAAGAGGAAAAGGATGAAGGTAGGAGGCGTCGAACGGAGAATACGATGCAGCAGGGGGGGTTTGCCCTCTTGTGATGGCAGGTTCTTTTGGAATCGGTCATTCAATCAAACTCTTAGGAGAATTTCGAATGAAAAAGCATCTGATTGCTGTCGCCGTGAGTGCTGCTGTCTCGGCGCCTGCGATGGCCCAAAACGTTACGATAAGCGGTCTGCTTGACGTAGGCTATTCCAGCGCCAAAGCAGCACTCGGCACCGCATCCGTAAGTTCAAGTGCGACTGGCGCAGTAGGCGGCTGGTCAACTAACAATATCACCTTCACCGCGACCGAAGATCTTGGCGGCGGATTGAAGGCTTCAGGTGTTATCAGCTCCTTCTTTGACAGCACGAGCTCGACTCAAAATAACACCAACCAGGCCTCCCCAACGTCACTCAACACGATCGGCGGCAGGGATCGTTTTATTGCCCTTGAGGGCGGCTTTGGTAAGGTCCAGTTCGGGCGCTTTACTCCCGCCGTTAACGGCTATGGAAGTTTCGCGGCATTCGCTACCAACAACACCGCAGGCACAACCGATTCAGGCGCCTCCGATCTGGTCCAAGGAACCTTGGGCGGAAGAACCATTTCCACTGGGACAAGCTTCCAAGGAAACAATGCGTTCTCTGTAGATGCCGCAACTACCACTCTTGCCAACACACACGCACACATGGAGCACCAGAGTGGAGTGCTTGAGTTCACAACGCCCACGATGAATGGGTTCAACGTGGTCCTCACCTACATTAAAGGCAAGTCCGATCACTCCGTCGAAGTGGGAGCCGACTCCCAAGTTCAGACCGGGATCCGGGTAAACTATGCTGCTGGTCCGTTAAGCGTTGCGGCGACGACTGCACGCCGTAAATCGGAAACAGAAGCTGCTGCCGCCGCCGACAATGACAAGGCAAAATCGGACATTCAGTGGCTCGGGGCATCCTACGATCTGGGAAGTGTAAAGGTGTTCTATGCGTACGCGGATCGCGAGGATAAACAAACAATCGGAACAGCCGCAGAAACAACCAAGTCTTACGTAAAGGTCAACAACATCGGCTTATCGATCCCCATGGGCGCAGCAGTCTTCCACGCCTCCATGTACGAGGGTAGCGACAAGATGACGACCAGCGCAACGGACGACCGTGACCTAACAGGTCACCAGGTTGGAGTGAAATACAACCTAAGCAAGCGTACTTTTGCTTATGCTGTAACCGGCAAGAACTCTGACAAGGTAAAGACTGGTGCCACGACGACTGATTGGAAAAACTCTGAGACGAAGTTTGGCTTAGTCCACAGCTTCTAAGAGGTCAAAAGGCTCAAGCAAAACCCCCGCTGTTTGCGGGGGTTTTGTTTTGTGCCGGTCAAGTTACACACACCAACTGGGCCCCTCGCTGAACTGTGTCTACCGGTCCGCAGAAAGATAAGCAAAGAGGCTGCAAGGCGTGAGTATAAAAACTATACAACTCCTTCATCTCGCAATGAGAGCGCACGCTTCTGGACACATGCAAGAAGCACGCTCACTTTACGCCGAGCTACTCAAAGAAGAACCCAAAAACTTTCAAGCCCTGGGGTGGTTGGGGACAATTGAAGCGAGCCTTCAAAACTACGATCAGGCTGAAATTCTGTTGCATCAATCTTTAGCGTTGGGCGGAAAGAACATCCCCGATTTCCTCAATAGCTATGCAAGCGTATTACTGAAAAAAAGAAAGTATGACGAATCAAGAAAACTTTTCGAAAAGCTGGTGAAGCGAAATCCTGACAATGATTCTATGTGGTCAAACCTGGCAACCTGTTACAGCGAAATGGGTAACCTTGATTTAAGCCTGAGTGCTTTCCAGCGATCAATACTCATTAACCCAAAGAACCAAAATGCTTGGCTAAACAGAGGGATTGCTTTGGCCAAGAAATTCCAGCACGAGGAGGCACTCGGCTGTTTTGAGCACTCTATAGCATTAAACCCGGACAATGCAGACGCATGGAATAGATGTGGCATTTCGCTTGCGCGTACTGGGCGGTATGCTGAAGCGAAAATACACTTCGATCATGCAATCGGTTTATGGCGGACTGTCTCACCAACGCACGATGCGGAACTTTCAAGCGCCCTAAATAACCTCGGCTGCGCCCTCAACTCAATCAAGCTGCTCGAGGAGGCTCTAGAAGCTTTTTCTGAGGCAATAAAAATAAGGCCCGACTTTGCAGAGGCGTGGAATAATCAGGGCAACAATTTCCTAGCACTTAAGCGTTATGCAGATGCCTCCAGTAGTTATTCTAAGGCCCTGGAGATTCGTCCTAACGGTGAGTTTTCACGAGGATCTTATCTGTATGCCAACCTATATCAATGTCAATGGACAGATCTCGACGAGAATCTTTTAAAGCTTAAGATAGGCCTCAGTAATAGGCAAAGCGTCGTAGCGCCATTTCATGCGCTGCTCCTTGTCGATGACCCGAAACTACATTTCGAGGCCGCAAGTATCTACACAGAAACGTGTGCTCCAGAACTATCGTCAACGAGGGAGTTCAATCGAGAAAATAGTAATAAAAAGATTAAAGTCGGGTATTTTTCTCCGGACTTTGGAGAGCATGCTGTTTCTTACTTAATTACTGGGCTTCTTGAAGAACATGATAAAGACACCTTTGATATCTACGGCTTCTCTACATCAGAACACCCATCCAGCACCACTCGCAATCGAATACGGGCCGCTTTTACAGACTTTTTTGATGTGAGCGGGAAAAGTAGCAGAGAGGTCGCTGAACTCGCACAACGAATCGGCATAGATATCAGCGTCGATCTTGGGGGGCACACTCAAAATGGTCGCCCGGAGATGTTCTCGCATAAAATCTCTCCCATTCAAGTAAATTATCTTGGATATCCAGGCACGATGGGGGCGAATTACTATCAGTACATTCTTGCGGACAAGATAGTGATTCCAAGAAATAATTTTGAATACTTCTCTGAGAAGGTCGTTTGGCTTCCTAATAGCTATCAGCCGCATGACTCTAAGCGCATAACGCACCAAATGAGTTCTACAAGAGAGGCGCTTAATCTGCCCAATGAAGGATTTGTCTTTTGCTGCTTTAATAATACCTTTAAGATCACGCCAACAACTTTTGATTCTTGGATGCGAATTCTGAGGGGTGTTCCTGAGAGTGTCTTATGGCTCCTCGAAGATAATCCCTCAGTATCAAAGAACCTGAGATTAGAAGCCGAGGCCCGGGGAGTGTCGGGAACTAGACTTATATTCGCCGAAAGAACAACTCGTGGAGAGCATCTAGCAAGACACAAAGCCGCGGACCTTTTTTTAGATTCGTTGCCCTACAATGCTCACACTACGGCAAGCGATGCTTTGTTTGAGGGTTTGCCGTTGGTAACCTGTCTCGGGCAAGCATTTGCCGGACGTGTGGCATCAAGCTTGTTGACGAGCTTAGGACTCGAAGAATTAATTACCACTACGCAAGAGGAGTACGAGACCTTGGCAATTGAGCTCGCCATGTGCTCCAGCAAGCTGGAGGGGATTCGAGCTAAATTGGCCCGTAACAAGTTGTCATGCCCTCTATTTGACACCGAACTGCAAGCGAGACACATTGAGGCGGCTTACAGGAAGATGTATGCCTTGTTCAGGTCCGGGGGATCGCCCGAACACTTTTGTGTTGAGGCTTAAAAAGGGTTTCGGAATGTACTTGTTACCCTCAGGACGTCGTTATTCAGTAATTTTCATATAGACTACGAGTGCCTCTATAAAGATTGTTCAGCACAAAGTTAATGCATAACTGATCGTCGACTAATTTAAATATTTGTACACTTAAAATTAAGAAAAAATCGGTTTTTATCATTGTGCCGTATTTATCCGTTGAACGCGCAGCTTTTCGGTAGTAGAAACTTCTCATAATGAACGCACCCCCCCCCGCCCATACATTCCAATCCTGCTGTGCTTTGACTGTAACTACGCTAACTATGCTGCCGTAGCGACATATTCGGTTCACAAGAATTCAAAGTCTCCTCTAGTCTTTTATTGGATTATTACTCCCGACGCAGGAGAGCAATCAAAACTTTTGAAAAGTTATCTACAGAAGTTTAAAATAGAGGTAACGTTGATTACTTGCGACATATCTGTAGTAAGTCATTGGAAGACGGGGCTGCATTTTAGTGCAGCTAATTACCTCAGATTATTCGCGCCGAATCTTCTTGTATGTGAAGATAAAGTGATTTATCTCGATTGCGACACACTTGTCCTGACAGACCTTAGTGATTTATATGCAACTTCGCTAAACGGGTTCCTCCTCGGGGGTGTTGTTAATAATGGACTTGGTGGGACAAGTAAAATCCCCAGAGTGGATGGAGATACTTATATAAATTCCGGCGTACTCCTTATGGACCTAAAAGGTCTTAGGGAAGATAACTTTTTAGAGAAGACGAGAGTGCTTTATGAGGCGTACGAGAGCGAAATTACTTTTGCGGATCAGTGCCTAATTAATAAGTATGCAGAGGGCAAGAAGGTTCTTTTTGACCAGAAATGGAATCGTCAGATTTATACAGATAGAGCTAAGAATTCGGAATTTTCAAACCTAGCTCTCTCGTCGAACTCTGCCGTACTTCATTTCCTTGGGCCGCATAAACCTTGGAATGATTGGTGCAATCCATTCATAGCAAAGTTTTGGTGGAGCTACGCTCAAGACTTGGGTATTGAGAATCTTAAGCCCATCCCAATTAGTTCGATATATCACGCGATCTCACTTGCGGATGCGCAGCATTTGAACGAGGACTACAAGGACTCGAGCTGGATTAGGGGTGATATTATTAAGTATTGCCTGAAACATATCGAAGCATTGGACGCACAAGTAGCTGAAGGGAAACGATTAAAAATTTCAGAAGATATTAATAGAAGTTTTCAAGGTGTCGTAAGATACGGACCCTTTAAGGGATTGAAATTAGGCGAAAAGTCTTGGTGGGGTTCGGCAGACAGGGCAGCCATGCTTTTGGGGCTGTATGAGCAGGAAGTACTTGTATCACTGCAGAGCGCATCTAAGAACTATCGGTATTTTATTGATATTGGTGCGGCTGACGGATATTACGGAATTGGTGTGATTGTGGCGGGGTTGTTTAAAAAGTCTTGGTGTTATGAAATCTCTCAGCTAGGGCGAGACACAATCAAGGCCAATTCTCAATTGAACTCAGTATCAAATCAGATTGTAATCAAGGGTAAGGCTGACAGTGGATTTGCAGACGAATTTTCTGATGAGGAAGCCGCGCAGTCGGTACTATTTGTCGATATTGAGGGTGGCGAGTTTGAGCTATTTGAAAAGAAGACTTTCGAGAAGTTTAGACAATCAGTTATTTTTTTCGAGTTGCATGATAATTTTTTTTCTGATGGAGAAGAGCGGCTTTCACGATTAAGAAAGGATGCCGAAAAGTTTTTTAGAGTAAGTACGCTAACGACGACTGCAAGAGATCTTTCCTCATTCGAGGAATTGCAGAAATTAAGCGATACGGACAGATGGCTAATTTGCTCTGAAGGCCGCCCCTATCTTATGACTTGGTGGCGGTTGGATCCACTCTGATTGTGTGGTTGTGTGATTGTCTATCTCGGGTAAGGTCGACTCTGAACCGAATTTATCCAGCGGTTGACTACCCTTTAGCCAGAGTTGTACAAAAACGAACCCTCCAAGTGCGTTGCCGTCCTTTGATGGCCGCTCAATGTCGACTTCCCCATTAAAAAGGGGACGATTACCCATGAATCGGGGGCCAAAATAGGTTGCGCTGCAGCAAAAATTAACGTATCCTTTCTCGGTCTCCTCTACCTGTTTAACTGGTAGCTTAGGTCCCGGGCCTCGATAGCTCGGGATTTTTTTAGGTTTCCACTCCAGGGGATTGCGCGGATATCGAAAATAATGCTACATTGCTCGGCTAACCTTAGATTTTCGGGGGTAGTCCGGCCCCATTTTGGATAATCATGAAAACCTTTTCAGCCAAAGCAGAAACGATTCAGCAGGACTGGTACGTGGTCGACGGCACGAATGCGGTGTTAGGTCGGCTTGCCACGACGTTAGCTCACCACCTTCGTGGCAAACATAAGGCAGAGTTCACGCCCCACGTAGATACCGGTGACTTCATTGTAGTGGTCAATGCAGAGAAGATCCGCGTCACGGGCAACAAGGCCGAAAACAAAAAGTATTTCCGTCACTCCGGTTATCCCGGCGGCATCTCTGAAACGACGTTTGGAAAGATGCAAAATAAGTTTCCTGGCCGTGCCCTTGAAATTGCCGTAAAAGGTATGCTGCCCAAGGGGCCGCTGGGTTACGCAATGCTCAAAAAACTCAAGATCTACGCGGGCGATAGCCACCCCCACAGCGCGCAGCAGCCTAAGCCGCTCGCGGTCTAATTTAAATCGCTTTAGCTCTGAGAGAGATATCAGGAAAATTATTATGGTCGGTGAATATAACTACGGAACGGGTCGGCGTAAAAGCTCAGTTGCCCGGGTGTTTATTAAAAGCGGCAAGGGCAA
>JACCDP010464599.1_pt1 | contig 10953 bp, 10 predicted proteins | sample 7445841 | NCBI WGS metagenome assembly JACCDP01 (sample SAMN15323441, study PRJNA562643) | freshwater metagenome | isolation source: river surface water | place: USA:Blue River Watershed | collected 2017-08-17
GACGGATCGGGGCGTCCGGTCCAATACGTCTCCATTCGCACCGATGTTTCATGGCGCAAGCAGTTGGAGCGGGAGATCCTGGAGGCCAGTGAGCGAGAGCGACGGCGCATCGGACGCGATTTGCACGACGGACTGGGCCAGCGACTGACAGCCTTGGAACTGTGCGCTCAAGGTTTGGTGACGACGGTCTCGGGGTTTTCCGCCCCGGCGGGTGAATCGCTTCGTGCGTTGGCTCAGCATCTTCGGGAAGCCGTCGCTCACACCCGACTGCTCTCACATGGATTGTCTCCGGTTTCCTTGGAAGCTGGTGGCTTGGTTCATGCGCTGTTGGAGTTGGCGGAAAGCACACTGGCGTTGACCCGGGTCCAGTGCCGGTTCGTGGGTTCCAAAAAGGAGTTCATCCCGGATCCGGCCGCAGCGAGCCACTTGTATCGGATCGCGCAGGAAGCTGTGGCCAATGCCCTCAAGCACGGACATCCACGAAAAATCGTGATTTCATTGGCCCGAAAGCGTGGTCGGTTGGTTCTGGAGGTCTTCGACGATGGCCGAGGTTTTACGCCGACTCCGGAATCCAGTACCGGATTGGGGCTTCGGGTCATGCGCTATCGGGCTGCTTTGTTCGGTGGCGACCTTCAGGTGAAATCGTCGCCTGGCCGTGGAACCCGGGTCACCTGTTCGGCCCCCCTCTCGAAATGAAGCGACGTCCTTCTTCAGCCGAGGTTCCGAAGCCGGTGCGCCATCGGGTTTTTCTGGTGGACGATCATCCGATGATGCGGGCGGGCCTTTCGGGCTTGATCCAGGCACAACCTGACCTGGAAGTGGTGGGGGAGGCGTCCGACGCTCCTGCGGCGCTTCAGTCCATATTGACTTGCCGCCCGGATCTGGTGCTCACCGATCTCACCTTGCCCGGGCGCTCCGGCATCGAGTTGACCAAGGACCTGCTGGCACAACTTCCTGATCTGCCGATTCTGGTGCTCTCGATGCACGATGAGCTCGTTTACGTCGAGCGGGTGCTTCGGGCTGGGGCGCGGGGATACGTGATGAAGGAGGCCGGCGGGGAACGGTTGCTCATCGCGATCCGGGAAGTGCTGACCGGTAGGGTTTCCGTCAGCCCACGAATGGCCTCGGTGCTGTTGGATGCCATGAGCGGCCCTCGGCCAAAAGGAGGCACGTCTCCCATCGGTAAATTGAGCGATCGTGAATTTGAGGTGTTTCAGCGAATCGGACAGGGACTTACTCCGCGCGAGATTGCCGCTGACATGGGGATCAGTCTCAAGACCGTGGACGCGCACCGGGCACACCTGAAGGCCAAGCTCGATCTGGCCCACATGAGCGATCTGGTGCGCCATGCCGTTCAATGGGTGGGTGGCCAAAACCTGAAATGAGTCAAAACGAGTTCAGGTCCTCTGGTTTCCGACGATTGGAAACGTGCGGTTGTTTCACCACTCGCCGCCCGAACCCGGTTGAGGCAATATCTCCAAAATGAATTGGATGGAATGGATTCAATCGCCGCAGGCGTGGATCGGCCTGGCGACCTTGTCGATGTTGGAGATCGTTCTGGGAATCGACAACCTGATCTTCATCTCGATCCTGTCGGGCAAGTTGCCGGTGGAACAGCGGGACAAGGCCCGCAAGATGGGACTCTCCCTGGCTCTCATCACGCGGATCCTGCTGCTGTGCTCTTTGAGTTGGGTGATGAGCCTGAGCAATCGCCTCTGGGACATTTCCATCGCGGGACTGCCGTTGCCCAATACCGGGAAGGATCTGGTGCTGGCGGTGGGCGGACTGTTCCTCATCTGGAAAAGCACCAAAGAAATCCACGAGAAGGTGGAGGGACATCAGGATTCCACATCGAGCTTGAAGGCGCCGAGTTTCGCCTCGGTCATCGTTCAAATCCTGCTGTTGGACATCGTGTTTTCACTCGATTCGGTGATCACCGCGGTGGGCATGTCCAACCAGATTCCAGTCATGATCGCCGCGGTGATCCTGGCCATGTTGGTGATGTTGCTCTTCGTCAACCAGATCGGTGCCTTCGTCGAGAAGTACCCCACCATCAAGGTGCTGGCGCTGGCCTTCCTCATCCTCATCGGCACCATGCTTCTGGCCGAAGGCTTTCAGCAGCACATCAGCAAGGGATACATCTACTTTGCCATGGCCTTCTCCGTTGCGGTCGAAGTCATCAACATTCGCGTTCGAGCCAAATCCCACTGATCTGATGCCCCTTACGATATCCGAGATCCTGCAAGACGAGACACTGCGCCAACGGGAGTTCCCGGTGGCGGCGAAACAAACGTTCCTGGCGCATGCCGGCGTGTGTCCGTTGCCGCGGCGGGTGGCTGAAGCGGTTGGAACCCATGCTCAAGCCTGCATGGGGGACGATCAGGAGGAAGCTTTGGCTCCGGGTGTGGTGGGGCAGGTGAGGCGCCTGGCGGCCAGCCTGATTGGCGCCGAGCACGACGAAGTTTCCCTGGTGGGCCCCACCTCGCTGGCCTTGAGTCAGGTGGCGGCCGGGCTCCAAATCAAACGCGGTCAGAATGTCCTCATCTACCACGACTGCTACCCGTCCAACGTCTACCCGTGGATGGCGCTGGCTGATCGTGGAGTTGAAGTCCGTCTGATGAACATCCGCGAACTGGGCAAGGTGCGGGTGGTGGATGTGCAAGGGCAGGTCGATGAAGACACTCGGTTGGTCGCTTTGGCCAGTGCTCACTACCTCACCGGATGGCGCATCAATGTGGATGCGATTGGTCGGATGCTTCGTTCCAAGGGGATTCTCTTCTGTCTGGATGCGATTCAAACCTTGGGGGCGTTTCCCACCTCCGTCGCCAACGTGGATATTCTCGCGGCCGACGCCCACAAGTGGTTGTTGGGCCCGTGTGCGGCGGGAATCCTTTACGTCCGCAAAGAGGCCAGGCCCCAGATTCGCCCAGTGGTCCATGGATGGCACAATTTGCAATGCCCCGATTACCTGACCCAGGACGATCTGGTTTTCCATGAAGGAGCCCGGCGCTACGAGGCTGGAACGCACAACTTTCTGGGGCTCCACGGTCTGAAGGCCGCTCTGGAATTGGTCCAGGAGGTAGGCACCGACGCCATCGCTGCCGAGTTGGCGCGCAAACGACTGTGGTTGGTGCCGGAACTGGTCGCCAAGGGCTACACCGTGCTCCACGGCGATGCCCATGCCGACAACGCCGGAGGCATCACGAGTTTTCATCGGGAGGGCACCGATATGCGGGAGCTTCATCAGAAGCTCAAGGCAGCCGCCGTCACTGCCTCGCACCGAATCCTTCCCGGAGGTCAGGCCGTGGTGCGTCTGTCACCCCATTATTACAACACTGACGACGAACTTCGTCGGTGTCTCGACCTGTTGTAGGCCGGTGGGTCCGATGGGTGGACAGAGCGCGGACTCACACCACGGCGACCGGGTTATCCAAGCGACCGATGCCGTCGATTTCGATGATCACCCGGTCTCCCTCGGCCAAGGTGAATTCATTGGGAGGTACGATGCCTGTTCCCGTGAGGAGCATGCTGCCGTTGGGGAAGTCCTGACAGCGGTGCAGCCATCCGGCGAGTTCATCGAACGAACGTTTGATTTGGGAGACTTGAGTCGATCCCTGGAACACCGTGGCGCCCGCGCGCTGGATTTCCAGGCGGATGGCCCAGGAGCGGGCTTCTGCTTCGTCGACGCCGACGCGGATCCAGGGCCCCAGAGCACAGGAGGCCCGATAGGTCTTGGCCTGCGGCAGGTAGAGGAGGTTTTCGCCTTCGATGTCCCGCGAACTCATGTCGTTGCCGATGGTGAATCCAACTCGGCGACCTTGCCGGTTGAAGACCAGTACCAGTTCCGGCTCGGGCACGCTCCAACGGGCATCGCTGCGAATGCCGACCGGAGCGCCCGGGCCCATGGCCTTCGGACCTTGCGATTTGAAGAAGATCTCCGGACGGGCCGCATCGTAAACCCGATCGTAGGCGGTTGCGCTGAAGTCCGATTCCTCCATGCGCGCCGCCTTGCTGCGCAGGTAGGTGACACCCGCTGCCCAGACTTCCTGTTGTTCGATGGGCGCCGCCAGACACACTTCGGAGATGGGAATGCGGCGGACGTTGCCCGTGGACCATCGCTGGAGTTGGGCCACGAGATTGGGATCGTCCAACAACGGGCTGAGGGACTGGACTCCGACTCCGGACAAGTCGAGCACCTCGTGGTCGTCGACGGTGAGACCGACGCGGGGGAACGGATGGGATGCGGAGAAAAATCGTCCGAGCTTCATGGGGATAGCCAACACGGTTTTCAGATGCGACTCAACCCCGGGTGCCAACCGCATGGAAATGGTGTGGTTTCTTTATCCTGCACGGAGGAACCGATCCGGGAGCGGGGAGTCTCGGGCGGTCTCGTGTCGGAGTCAGATGCCCTCGGCGAAGTTGGCGGCCGAATGCACCGTGGCGACTTCCGGAGACAGGTTGTTGGTGCCCGTGGAGAGCACTCGATATTCCCGGATCTGGAAGCTCACCGACGATCCCTGTTCCAAGCCTTGTCGAATGAACTCATCCTTGATGATGCGTGTGCGGAGAACGAGTCCGGTGGGGGTTTCCAGCTCAAGTCTCAATTGGACTCCGAGGAAGTACACATGGCGGATCACGGCCCGCTGCGGGTATTCTTGGATGTCTTGCGAGATCTGCACGGCATAGGGGCGGAAACCGATGCGAAGGGTCTGCCCTTCGGACAACCCATGGGTCGGGAAGCTCAATTCCTTGAGGCGGGCCGCGCCATTGCGGACGGTCAACTCGAGCACATTCAGGACGCCGATGAAGCGCGCGACGAATTCATTCTTCGGTTGTTCATAGACCTCGCGCGGGGTGCCCACCTGTTCCAATCGTCCCCGACTGAAGATCACGATCCGATTGCTGACCTCCATGGCCTCTTCTTGGTCATGTGTGACGAAGATGGTGGTGACATGGAGTTCGCGGTGCAGGCGTACCAACCATTCGCGGAGTTCCTGGCGGATCTTGGCATCTACGGCGCCGAAGGGCTCGTCGAGCAGCAGCACCGAAGGCCGGGGCGCCAAAGCCCGGGCGATGGCCACGCGTTGTCGCTGGCCACCGGACAATTGGTGGGGCAGACGGCGCCCGAGTCCGTCGAGTCCAAAGAGTTTCAGGAGCTCTTCGACGCGCGCCTGGATTTCCGCCTGAGGGGTCTTCCGGATCTTGAGACCGAAGGCGATGTTGTCGAATACGCTCATCGTTTTGAAGAGCGCGTAGCTCTGGAAAACGAATCCGATGTTGCGCTTTTGGACCGGCACCTCGTTGACGCGTTCGCCACGGACCAAAAGGTCGCCGGAGGTCGGGACCTCCAAACCGGCGATCATCCGCAGCACGGTGGTCTTGCCACCACCACTCGGCCCAAGGAGTGCGACGAGTTCGCCATCGGCAACGGTCAATGAGACGTCTTCAACGGCGTTCACATTGCCGAAGCGTTTGGACACCTGACGCAGTTCAATGCTCATGGTTGGAAGGTGAGTCGGATTGGCCCAGGGCGTGTTCAGTGGCTTGCCGGCGTTCGAGCCATGTTTTCAAGCCGAGGGTGATGAGGGCCAGGATGGCCAGAAGGCTGGCGGCGCTGAAGGCCGCGACCGAGTGGAACGACTGGTGCAGTTTTTCGATGCGCAACGGGATGGTCTCGGTGACGCCGGAGATGTGTCCGCTGACCACCGAAACGGCCCCGAATTCGCCCATCGCGCGCGCATTGCACAGGATGACTCCATACAGCAATCCCCACTTCACCGACGGCAGGGTGACATGTCGGAAGGTTTGCCACCCGGTCGCTCCGAGGGTCAGGGCGGCTTGTTCTGCATCCCTTCCCTGAGCCTCCATGAGCGGGATGAGTTCCCGGGCCACGAAGGGGAAGGTGACGAACAAGGTGGCCAGAACGATGCCCGGAACCGCGAAGATGATCTGGATGTCCTTGGAATCGAGCCAAGGTCCCAGGAAGCCTTGGGCCCCGAAGAGGACCACGTAAATCAATCCGGACACCACCGGTGAGACGGAAAAGGGGAGGTCGATCAAGGTGATCAACAGGGCTTTGCCGCGAAACTGAAACTTGGCCACCGCCCAGGCGGCCACGACGCCAAAAACCAGATTGAGGGGTACGCAGATCGCCGACACCAACAGAGTCAGCAGCACCGCGGACCGCGTGTCGGCTTCACGCAGGGCGTTGACATAGGCCGACCAACCTTTGGCCAGCGCCTGTGCGAAGACATTGGCCAAAGGCAGCAACAGGAAAACGCCGACAAAGGTCACGGCGATGCCGATGAGGATCCTGCGGACGATCGGCGGTTCCTCGATGCCCCGGCGGGACTTGGTGTTCATGGCCACTTTGGGGCCAATTGGAATGCCTCCAGCCATGGTCAGCGTTGAAACCGGCTCGCCCAGCGTTCCAGCAGGTTGATGGTGATGAGGATGACGAACGATGCGCTGAGCATGACCACGGCCACCGCCATGGCATTGGTGTGTTCGAATTCATCCAACCATCCCATGATGACCTGGGGGGTGATCTCCGAGATGTACGGTTTGTTGGTGGAAATGAAGATCACCGAACCGTACTCACCCACGGCACGGGCAAAGGCCAGGGCGAATCCGGTCATGAGGGCCGGCAAGATCGCCGGAAACACCACTCGGCGAAAGGTACACCAGCGGCCGGCGCCCAAGGTGGCGGCCGCTTCCTCGAGTTCCACCTCAAATTCCTCCAAGACCGGCTGCAAGGTTCGAACGACGAACGGAAGGCTGACGAAGGTCAGAGCCATGACGATGCCCCCGGTGGTGTAGGCCAGACGGATATTCAGTGGGACCAGGAATTGCCCCAGCCAACCGGTTTGGGAAAACAAATGGGCCAAGGTCAGACCGGCGACCGCTGTGGGCAGCGCAAAGGGGAAATCCACCAAGGCATCCAAGAATTTGCGGCCGGGAAAGTGGTAACGAGTCAATACCCAGGCCAGCAGCGTGCCCAATGCGGCATTGATCGTCGCGGCGAGGAAAGACGCCCCGAAAGTCAGGCGGTAGGCCGCCAAAGCGCGATCGCTGAAGGCGACCCGGACGAAGTCGCCCCAACTCATGGCGCTGACCCGGATCAACAATCCCCCCAAGGGGATCAAGACCACCAGGCTCAGATAGGCGAGGGTGTAGCCCATCGTGAGCCCGAAACCCGGTAGCGCATTGAATCGTTTTTGGCCCATGTCTCTGTCTTGGAAACAGGCTATTCGGCCGGTCCGACGATTGTAAATGCATAAACACAACCGGGTTTATCGGGATTATCCCGACAGTGCGGTGGATGACTTGGCCATTGCTGGCGGCCGCGGCTTTCGCCAATTTCTCCGTGATGTCGATTCCGAGCGAATTCAACAACGTCACTGCTGTTGCCAAGGCGAACGTCTATTTCGATGGCAAGGTGGTGTCCCACACGATCCGTTTTGCTGATGGCACCAAGAAGACCTTGGGTCTGATCTACCCCGGCAAGTTCCATTTCGGAACGGATCTGGCCGAGCGGATGGAGATCGTGGCCGGAGAATGCGTCATCCGTCTGGATGGCACCCAGGAAACCCGGAAGGTGGCGGCGGGATCGTTCTTTGATGTCCCTGCCAAGTCCGGGTTCGACATCGAGGTTGCAGGTGGTATTTGCGAGTACATCTGCTCGTTCCTTCCTTGATCGGATCGGTGGGTTGTTTGGGTGGTCGAGAAGACGGCGCCGGGTCGGGCTGGATCACGTTCCGCCCGGGGCATTGACTCCGGAGGGGTGCAGGGAGTTTGCTCTTGGAACTCTCCTATGAACCGTCGTTGCTTTCTCCTGGGGGCCGCTGCCGGCCTTCCGATCCTCCCGTCTTGGGCGCAGGCCCAGGGATCCAAGTCCTACACCTTCGGCCTCATTGCCAAGTCTCAGGGCAATGCGGTGTTTCAGGTGGCGCGGGTGGGAGCCGAGGACGCAGCCCGGGAACTCAGCGCCCGTCATGGGGTAAAGATCCGTATCGATTGGCGGACGCCCAACGAAGAGGACGCCCAGAAGCAGGCCGAAGCCATTGAGCAGTTGGTTCTGTCGGGTGCCGATGGCATCGCGGTGAGTTGCAGTGATGCCAACAAGGTGACCGATGCCATCAACAAGGCGGTCGGCAACGGGGTTCCCGTGGTCACCTTTGATTCGGATGCTCCTGCTTCGAAGCGGATGGTCTGCCATGGGGTGGACGACGGTCTGTGCGGCGAACAGGTGATGTCGGAATTGGCGCGAGTGCTCGGAGGCAAAGGCACCATTGCGATTTTGGCAGGCAATCAGAACGCCCCCAATCTCCAAAAGCGGGTGGCCGGTGTTCGCAAGGAAGCCAAGAAATATCCTGGGGTGGTCATTCGCGACACCTACTATCATCGCGAGACACCCCAGGATGCCGCGGCGCGGATCGAGCAAGTCATGCAGTCCAACCCCGACATCACGGGGTGGGCCTTGATCGGAGGATGGCCGCTTTTCACGGAAAATGCCCTGAAATGGCGTCCGGGCACCGTTCAATGTGTCAGCGTGGATGCCTTGCCGATTTGCCTGAATTACCTGCGCAGCGGACACGTGCAAGTGCTCTTGGCCCAGCAGTGTCACGCTTGGGGTAACCGCTCGGTGGAGCACCTCTTCAACAAGGTGCACCTGCGCAAAAATCCTGAATCGCCCCGCGATGTCAGCCCTCTCATCCGTGTGGACCGATCCAACGTCGATGCCTACGGCAAGAATTGGGAAAAGTGGCTTCCGAAGTGACAGCCAAGCTGGTGGGTGCTGGACGGTGAATCCAAGACCGCTCGGAGACACTCAGAACGACTCCATGATCATGGAGACCGTTCTGCCCAGGCTGCCCTGATTTTCGCGGACGACGGTCTGGGCACGTTGGCCCAACGCCTGACGTTCTGTCGGGTTTTCAATCAGCCGGGACAGTGCTTTCTCGAGACCTGCCTCATCTGGCACCTGCAGGGCCGCTTGCGCCTGGACAAAGCTCGGCGCGATGTCCGGGAAGTTCTCCATGTGAGGACCAAAGACCACCGCCTTGCCGAGCGCGGCCGGTTCGATGGGGTTTTGGCCGCCTTGCGCGGTGAGGCTTTTGCCCACGAAGACGATGTCGGCCCGGGTGTAGAAGTGACGGAGTTCCCCGGTTGTGTTGACCAACAGGCAATCCAGTTCGCCCGCCTTGATGCGCGTGGTGGGTCGCAGGTCTTTGCGGAAGACAAACCGCACTCCCAGAGACTTGAGTTCCTCGCCCACAGCGGCTCCTCGTTCGTGGTGCCGGGGCACCAGTACCAAGAAGAGCTTGGGGAACCGGGCCTTCAGTCGGAGATAAATCGAGGCCAGGATCCGCTCCTCGCCGTCATGGGTGCTGCCGGCCACCAACACCACACTGTCGACACCCACTCCGACTTGTCCCAGCAAACTGGTGACATCGAGAGGCCGAGGGTCATCCAGCTTGGCGGCATCGAATTTCAGGCTGCCTACGACGTGGATGGCTTCTTTGCGGCATCCGAGTTGAAGCAGTCGGTCCGCGTCCGCCTCGGTTTGTGCCCCTATGCCCTCGAAGCCCGCGAAGAGCTCCCGGAACAGGAAGCCAAAACGCCGGTAGCCTCGGAAGGAGCGTTCGGACAAGCGGGCATTGACCAGATAATACGGAACTCCGCGCCGCTGAAGACTCCAGAGGAAGTTGGGCCATATCTCCGCTTCGACCAAGACGACCACCTCGGGATTGATGAGGCCGATGGCCCGTTGGATGTGCTTTCGACGATCGATCGGGTAGTAGATCTTGGTGATGTGGGCCGGGAGTCGTTCCCGCAGGAGGCTCATGCCCGTCGAAGTCGTCGTGGAGACGACGATCTTGTACAGCGGGAGCAACGGTTCCATGACCTTGATCAACTGCGTGCAGAGGTTCACTTCGCCGACACTCACCGCATGGAACCAGACCACCTGCCGGTTGGTCAGGGATTGCTTGAGTTTCGCGTCATACAAACCAAAACGCTCGCCGAACCCGGCCTGCCACGACCCGCGGCGGTACATCTTCAGAAAATACCAAGGAGCCGACAGGGCGAACCCGATATTGAAGAGGATGTTGTAAAGAAATCGCATGAAGAACGCAGTCGCAGGTAAAAAGCTGAAAGGGCCGCCGCTCAGACGGTTCGAAGCCTCCTGAAGTTACCGTTGTTTTTTTGCGGGTCGCGACGCGGTTGATTTCGCGGTCTTGGCTTTGGAGACGACCTTCGAACCTCCGATGCGTTGGACGAAGGCCCCAATCCAATCGCAGGCTTGCTGTTCCCGTGCCTTGGCGACTTCCAGTACTTCTTCGGCGGAGACCACCTGAGCCTTCCCACCCAAACCGGCCGCGGCATTGGTGATGCAACTGCACCCGGCCACCCGCAGTCCGCAGTGTCGGGCCACGATGACCTCAGGAACCGTGCTCATGCCCACGGCGTCGGCACCCCAGCGGCGGAACGCCCGGATCTCAGCCGGGGTTTCGAAGCTGGGTCCGGAGACGGCCAAGTAGACGCCCTCGCGCACCGGCAGACGAATCGATCGCGCCGCTGCTTTCAGGTGTTGCTGAAGATCCGGATCGTACGCCCGCGTCATGTCCACAAACCTTGGCTCGCCGGCGCTGACGGGCCCGCGCAGCGGGTTCATTCCCAGAAAGTTGATGTGGTCATTCAGGATCATGAAATCCCCGACCCGGAACTTCGGATGGATGCCTCCGGCCGCATTGGTCACCAGCAAGGTCTCCACGCCCATCGCGGCGAGGACGCGGGTGGCGAAAACCACTTCGCCGGGCTCAAAGCCTTCGTAGTAGTGGGCCCGACCGCTGAGCACGGCCACAGGGACCGAGTGCCAGGTGCCGATCCGGAGTCGCCCCTCATGACCAGGAGCGCCTCCAACCGGAAAGCCAGGCAGATCGCGATAGGAAA
>JACCDP011080136.1_pt1 | contig 10950 bp, 8 predicted proteins | sample 7445841 | NCBI WGS metagenome assembly JACCDP01 (sample SAMN15323441, study PRJNA562643) | freshwater metagenome | isolation source: river surface water | place: USA:Blue River Watershed | collected 2017-08-17
GATTGAATTTGTCCTTGATGATCGAATAAAATGGCACGACTACTCGTAGTTCCTTGATCAAAGGACAGAATGTATTTTGACATGGCAGCAAATTTTAGATAGTAAATATAACAAAACTATCTTCTATTTTTTAACCAAGATTCAGGGTCAAAGAAAACCACTTTTTCATTATTAATAGAAAATAATAAGGCACCTTCTCCATCTAGGTTTACCCCAGATCTGCCCAATACAGTTCCTGCTCTTACTTCTTGCATTACTTTTACACTAGCAGTACTTAAATGAGAATAAGTAGTGAAATATTTACCATGTTTTACAAAGATGGATAAATCTCCATTGACATCCCCAACATAAATCACTGTACCATTCGCAACACTTTTCACCGGACTTCCTTTTGGCAAAGCAATTTCAATACCATCACTCTTTCTATTCAATTTGGTTCCTGGAATATTCTCCACACCAAAATGAACATACACATTTCCTCTATCTACTGGCCAAGGAAGGTTTCCTCGGTTGTTTTCAAAAGAGATAGATGTTTCTCTTCCTTCTTCAGTAGTCTCTAGTGCAGAATAAGGTCTGTTATCAGTAGTGCTGGATAAACCTCCTTCAACTTTACCAATTTTTATATTCGCTTTTGCTGTTGAATTATTGTCCGAGGCTTTTGCTTTATTAGTAGCTTCTGCGTTAGCAGCTTTAGCCTTCGCTAAACGATCTTTTTCTCTTCTTTCTGCTTCTTGAATTTCTCTTTTAATTAAAGCAGTCAAAGCTTGTTGCATTTTACGTCGCTGAGATTCTTTTTGCTTTACTTGTGCAGTAATCTCGGCCTCCTTGCTTTTCAATTGCTTCACCACTTTATCTTGTTCCTTCTTATCTTGCTCCAATACCTGCAATTGTTCATTTTGAACAGATAAGGTTTTTAATCTATCCTTTTTATTATTGCTAAGTATATTAATTTTTTGATTCAAATCATTTTGAGACATATTAATAGCATTGGCCTGAGCCTCTCTATTTTGTCTGTAGCTTTTCAAATAGGTAATACGCTTTACAGCGTCATTAAAACTCTTTGCAGAAAATAAAAAATTTAAATACTCATAACCACTTCTTCCTTTGTAAGAGAAAATAATACTTTTAGCATACCTAGATTTTAAGGTATCTAAATCTTTATTCAATCTTTGAACATCTAATTGATTATTGTAAATAGCGGCATCCAATATTTTCACCTGCTTTCTGATGCCATTTACCAAAGCTTCTCTTTTTGCAATTTTACTTCTTATCACCGCCAATTGACCCAATGAACTCTTTTTATTTTTCTTGGTTTGTTCCAATAAACGATTTAATTCATCTAATTCCTTCCTCAAGGATTGCTCCTGCTTTTGCAAATCTTCTCTTGATGCATTTGTTTGCGCATCAATGGGGCTATTTAAAACAATACAAAAAAGCAATAAAGCAATAATTCTTTTGATCATATATTATCTACGTTTTCCAGGCCTTGGAATGGCAAAGGTATATTTTAATGGTTCATTAAATCCAAATTCCTTGAACTCCATATGTATAATTAATTTCGATTTACCTTCGATGGCTATTTCTCTGTTTAATGGGAATGTCATGTTATTAACTTTAACATGGTTGTCATAACTAATTTTACAAGTTCGATGTTCATTAATATCAACATCATCTAATTTTAATTGTAATATTTTAGTATGCTCTGCATCTAAAACAACTAAGTTTTTGAATAAAGTCCCCAACAAACTGGCTTGTAATCTATCTTCAGTTTTTTTGAATGATAAAAGCTTTGCATTATCCATATAAATAGGGTTGCCCACAATCAGGTCTTGAATGGTTGCAAAAGAAAAAGGAATTCTAACTATTTCTACCAAAGACTGTAAAGGTCTTTTATCAATTTTCTTGGTCAAAGGATAAAACAAAGTAACAGAGTCTCTTTTAATATATGCTTTCAAGCCAATTACACCCATCGCCCCTCTAATAGTGATATAAATAGCACTATCTTTTAAAATACTCATATTGGCAATATAGGTATCAGCATTTTTTTCAGATTCATAGTCTACTTTAATTTTCGCATTCATGGTAGTGAATGTGATTTTTTCTTTATTAAAGTGATCTACGATTTCTTTTACTATAGATAAGGAATCAATCTCTGGCACTTTTTTAAAACTACTACTATCAATTGTGGACAATGCATCCTGAATTACTTGCACTTTTTTTACATTCGTACAAGACGAAAGCAACCAAACTGCAAATAATATATAGAGTAATTTTTTCATTGATTTAGTTTTTGCCTGTGTGGCCAAATCCTCCAGCGCCTCTTTCTGTTTCGTTTAATTGATCTACCTGCTGGAACACAACTTTTTCTACCACTTGAAAAACAACTTGTGCAATTCTATCTCCATTATGAATGGTTTGAACTTCGTTGGATAAATTAATGATAATCACTTTCACTTCGCCTCTATAATCCGCATCAATGGTGCCAGGCGTATTTAAACAAGTCAAACCTTGTTTAATGGCTAAACCACTTCTTGGTCTAACTTGGGCTTCCAACTGTTCAGGCATTTCAAAAAATAAACCAGTGGGGACCAATACTCTTTCTAATGGAGCTAAAGTGATAGATTGATCAATATCAGCCCTAATGTCCACACCCGAAGAACCGGCTGTTGCATAGGCAGGCATAGGATGCTTGCTCTTGTTGACAATTTTTACAGTAGTAGGCATGATCAACAAAAGTAGGTATAATTTAGAAAAAAAGCTTAGAAGTAAAACACAGAACCAAATCTTAAGGTATTGGATAATGGATTCTTGGTAATTCCACCGCCAGAAGGCACTAAATAAGAAATGTTAAATTTAGATTGTTGGTATTGAAAACTTGTACCCAATGTAAAATATTGCATATTGCCAAGGTTCTTATTATTGTCAATAAAATAACCTGCTCTTAAGAAAAAACGATCGGTATAATTATACTCCGCACCTACTGAAATTTTTAAAGACTCCCCAATAGGTATGCCATACTTATTGGTAAATGAATTCAAATAACTTGCTATAACAGATTGAGAAAAATATTGCTCTCTCAAAGCAGCATAATCTGGATCTGCAGCTGAAGGACTTGCCGGTACTAATAAACGATTTACATCAGCGCCAAACTCTATTGAATTATCTGTATCGATTTTTGTAAGATAGCCAACACCTAAACCTAAATTGGCAGGTATAAAGTATTTGTTTTTGGTCGCATTGGAATAACTAATCTTTCCCCCTAAATTGGATAATAACATACCTACATGCCAGCCAGATAAATCTTCATTTTGCTTGTAAAACAAACTAAGATCCCCAGAAACAGTATTACCAGCCCTATAGTCTACTGCATTTCCAATAAAGGATCCTGTAACCAATCTAGAATAAATATATCTTAAAGTAATACCCGCACTAAATTGATCAGAGAGTAAAAAACTATAACCAAAATCATAACTAAACTCATTGGGTCTTTGCTCTGTTGTAGGTGTTCCATTGACATCTGAAAACTGAATATTACCCAAACTAAAAAATCTTAATGAACTATTAATACTACTGTTGTCGTCAATTTTTTTATAAAAGCCAGCACTTGCTAAATACACATCTGTTAAACCTAAATCTTTCAACCAAGGAGTATAATTGATTAAGAAACCTTTTTTTTGTTTTAATAAAGGAAGCTTTGCATTGTTTCCAAATAGATCATTCGACTCAGGAGACATTGCTAAAGATAAATTTCCCATACCACCCGATCTAGCATCTGGTGAAATTAACATGAAAGGAACAGCCGTACTCTGAATAGAAATTTTATTTGTTTGTGCCAAAGCCTTCATATTACTGAACAAACTGCAGAGGGTAATGATAACAATAGCAAAAACTTTCTTAGACATAGTATAGATCTTGTTTAACCCTACGAAGATACCTATTGATAGGCGATAAATTATAATTTCACCAACTTATTTGATAAAACAAAAGTCTGAGATCCAGCCCTCACAGTAATGGTATATACATATATGCCAGGGGCTATCATTGCACCTGATGCGTCTCTCCCATCCCAATCCAACACCCACTTATTAGAAATGTTTTTATGCGGTAAAATTTTATTTACTATGGGTTGTCCGTTTAAATTTCGTAGAGAAAATTCGGTTTGAATAATTGGATCTTGTATGTTTAAATCAAAACTAAATTGGGTGAAATTCATCATTGGATTGGGCTTGTTCACTAAATCTTTGGCTTTCAAATTGTCTTGTTCTGGGACAATTAGCCATAAAGAATCTTTGGAAAGATTACCCAATAGGTCCCAGGCCTTAATAACCAATTGATGCTTGCCTATAGATAAGTTAGGTAACCTATATAGAATTGTTCCAGATTGATAGGTATCTATATCTGCCATATAATAATTGTTTAAGACATATGGCTGTCTCACATTATTATCAATAATCAACTGCAGGTCATGCCCTAAAGCATTTCCTGAACTTTGAATACCTGAACTGTCTTTTAATTGAATAATTAAATTGGCCTGATCGGTTACCCAACTATTGTTGGTAAAATTGGTATCATTCACATAAGCTTTTATTTCGGGACCATTTGTATCTAATTGTTTTAATGAGTTAGCAGATTTAACAAAAATATTACCTACTACTCCCAGTGCATCCTCGTTTTGACTATACGCAAAAGTTTGAATACTAATAGAACCATCACTAGTAGTTGTTTCCTTAGGTACCACAAATTGAACACTGAACTTTCCATTGGTAACAGTTGCCTTTCCTCTATACAAAATACCTTCTCTTGTAGTAACATTGGTTCTAATGCTTGAAGCTTGATTGGCTAATGTTGATTTTTGTTTACCCACATCAAATACAATACAATCTGCCCAACCATTAAATGCACTATGTACAATTTGATCTTTCATGATTTGACCATTGAATGTAGCTAAAGCCCCAGCTGTCAAAGTATCCTTAACAACATGCTGAATCTTATTTTTTGCAATTGCTAATGCTAATGCAGGATCTCCCAATAAATTAAATTTAAAGGCATTCAATCGATCTCCTTGCATTGACCAATGTGCATTTTTAGCCATTTGCAATGCTTTACCAATAGGTTGATACTGCCCATTTTTATCTGGCACCAATAAGGCTTGAATAAATTGTTCATTAATTTGTTTATTACTATAAGCAAATACCAATCTATTGGCTGCTACCAATGCAATAATTCCATTGCGATTTTGCATGAGTGCATTAAATCCAATTGGGTTTAATTGCGGTTGATCGTATGGTGCAAAATCGCAAGAAGCAGTAATCATCAAAGGCAATTTTCCTGCATTATTCCAAGATTTGATGCTTTCATTATTGATCACAGCCTCTTCTGCAAGTCTTAAATAATTTCCATGGCCAGTGTAATTAAGTACTAAAGAACCGTTATTTACATTTTGTGCAATATCATTGATGACCAAAGGATAACTTAAACCTCCTGCAGCATTATTTGCAGGATAAAGGTCTAAGTATAATTTTTTATGACTCCAATTGGCATTATTTTTTTGCAGGCCTTCAATAATACTTTCTGCATCTTGTAAATGCAAATTATAATCACCATCATCGGCAATCCATGTGATTTGATTTTGCCATGATCCCTTTGTATTACCTAAACTATATTGAATAATTTTATTGACTAAAGTATCTGCTTCTGCTGAGGTTTTCGCTGGAATTCTTCCAATAGCAATTTCTAAAGAATCAACACTTGAGGAGAAATGAATATCTGCACCTTCTTTTAAAATAGCATAAAAATCATCCGAAGCATAACTATTCAAAATATCTAAAGAAGCTTCGCTTTCAAAAACAGGCACTTGATTGTTTTTATTCAATCTTTTCATATTAAAATCAGCAGCACCTATTATACAAAGAAATTTCGCAAAGGATTGTTTGTCTTTTTTGTTATTGATTTGCAGCCATTTTAAATAATTTCGAATTGCTATTGGATGCACAAGCCCGCCAGAAAATTCGTTATAAATTTGGACTGGATCAATGATCTCTGCCTTATACCCATTTTGCTGTTGATGAAAATTTTTCAACTTAGAAGCAGCTTGCTTGAATGCACTAGGAGCAAGCATCAGGTAATCAATCTTTGTATTACTTAATACATTTTGATTACTCAGCGTATCAATACTTGTTACTGCTTCAAAAGCATTTTGCTTTACAGCAAAAAAAGCTTGACGAGCAGATCCTACACTGGAGAAATTAATTTGATTATTACTAAAGTTAGCGGGTAAAGCCAAGGGTTGTAAAGGATTGCTGATGTTCCAAACCATTGAATTTGCATCAGCGTCTGCTAGCTCATATAAATAGTTTTGAGCATCTTCTTGACCATGAAAAAACAGGGAGTTTCGATTGGCAAACTTTAATGATTTTGTCAAGTGAATGGTTATAAAGTCCAACCAACCAGTACTGCCTAATGGCGCATTATACTGCAAAACAATATTGGTATTGGATAGATTATTTTTGGATGGCCAAAAAGAAAAACTGTCTACAATCATATTCGCACTTGCGTCATACACTAAGCCAGAAACAGGGTTAATAAATGTAGATTTGATTTTTGTATCTGCCCAAGTAAAATCAAATTGTGCTTTTTGGGTGTAATGGGTGGATACAAATTGCCCATTTACAAATACTGGTATTGAATCTATTAAATTAACTGTATTAATATTGGTTGAAATAGCATTTACCTTTCCTTGCCCCTGCCCCATTGGATTACCTAACCAAAGCTTTCCACTATTTAATATATTAAGACTATCTAGTTCCCAAAGAATATGCTCTTGATAGGTATTTATTTTTTGTTTGCCTATGGAACCTGTTGTAGCAGTTTGAATTCTTTTGCCATTTTCTCCAATGGTAAAAAAATAAAAAGATGTATCAGCATAATGTAATTTTTTATGTTTCCATTGAAGCCCCTCTCCCCATTTTTCCCAGTCAATATTTCCAGGTGCATAAAAAAGGAATTGATCGTTTTCATTAAACATACCATCCCCACCATCTCTCACCATAATGGATATTTCTTGGTTACCCACTGGAACATTGGCAGGTACTTTTTCTGCTAATTGGGTGAGATCAAATCCAAATAATTGAAGCTTACTGGAGCTAATGGGTATGGTAACACCCATTTGTTTTAATTGCGCACCTGTGATTTGATAAATGGCTCTTTGAGTGGTGGCTATTTTGAACCATTTTCCTTTACTAAAATCAGCAGTCTGACATACTGCATTAGTAGGGTCGGTAAGGTTCAGGATTAAAAAATAGACAAGAAGCCATCTCATGGCCTAAAATTAGGGTTTTACTAACATAAGAAATGCTATATTCGCAGAGTATTTTAAACCCCTTTTGCATAAATTATTCTTATGAATTTTATAAATAGTATTTTACTGTTTTTTGCTTTTTTAATATTAGGACCCGCGATCGTTTCAATGGAGTCCAAATCAAATACTCAAAGCTTTCGTTTCACTCCACCTCCATCGGACCCATATGAAGGTACTGTTTTAGTCAGAGGGGGTACATTTGCAATGGGCTTGGACGAAGAAAGTGTGATAGGTGATTGGAACAACAGTATCAGAAGAGTAACAGTAAGTGCTTTTAGAATTGATCAATACGAGGTAAGTAATAAAAAATACAGAGAATTTACAAATTGGGTTAGAGAAGTGTATAAGCCATTAGGGAAAGATTCCATTTACAAAACAGTGCTTCCAGATACCTTAGTTTGGAAATCTGATTTAGCATACAATGAACCAATGATTGAAGGTTATTTTAGATCTCCAGCATTTAACGAATATCCTGTAGTTGGTGTAAGCTGGGAACAAGCCAATGCATATTGTAGATGGAGAACAGATAGAGCTAATGAAAAAGCATTGATAGCAAATGGTTTGATTGATGCAAAAAATCCATACCTAGGAAAATCTCAAATAGATTTTGACAGAGCAGATTCAATTAGAAAAAATCTTACATTAAAGAAACAAAATAAAAATTTAGGTGAATATGTTTTAATCCCTGATTTCAGGTTACCTACAGAAGCTGAGTGGGAATACGCAGCTAAATTAAGTTTGCAAAAATCTTCTCCTAACGACAAAGCTTCTAAATCAGGACAAAATGCTACTAGCAAAGGTATTTTAGACCCACAAAATTCTCCTTATCCTTGGGCTTCATCTGGTAATGAAAATATAAGATATACTGGGAACGAAAAAGGTAAAAACAAAGGCATAGTGGGAATGTATAAGGCAAATTTCAAAAACGGAACAGGTGATTATATGGGTATGTCTGGAAAAGCAAATGACGGAGCTGCATTGCCTAGTAAAGTAAATAGCTTTAACCAAAGCCCTTTAAATATTTATAATATTAGAGGGAATGTAAACGAATGGGTATTGGATTTGTATAGACCAATGAGTACAATAGACGTGGATGATTTTAATCCTTATAGAGCAAACGCAGTAGCTGATGGCGATGATTCTACTACGGCTATTTATCAAACAGGTATCAATACTTTAATCTCTAATAAATCAAGAGTGTATAAAGGTGGTAGTTGGAAAGATGGATTGTATTGGTTAAACCCAGGAACAAGAAGATTTTTAGATCAAGATAAATCTAATAACACCATTGGCTTTAGATGTGCAATATCTGCATTTGGAATGGATAATACCACAAAACCAGAAAATGGTGGTGGTGCCTGGAATTGGATCAAAGAAAAATTTAATATAAACTAATGAGGTTAAGAATAGGATCTGGTATAGATTTTCATCAACTAGTAGAAGGTAGAGACCTATGGATTGGCGGTATTAAAATACCTCATACAAAAGGTGCTTTAGGACATAGTGATGCAGATGTTTTATTACATGCTATTTGCGACGCTTTATTAGGTGCTTTAAGCTTAGGTGATATAGGTACACATTTTCCAGATACAGATAATGCTTTTAAAAATATTGATAGCAAGATTTTATTAAAAAGAACCTACGATCTAATTACTAGTAAAGGTTACCAGATTGTAAACATTGATAGTTCTTTATGTTTGGAAGCACCAAAAATTAAACCACATGTTGGAGCAATGCAAGCATGTATAGCAGAGATTTTACAAATTGGTGTGGATGATATCTCTATCAAAGCAACCACTACTGAAAAAATGGGCTTTGTGGGAAGAGAAGAAGGTTTGGTAGCTTATGCTACATGTTTATTAGCAGCAAAATAGTTTTATGCAATTACCCTCTATTGCTTTTTTATACGAGCTTTTTGAAAAGCATCCTAGTGTTCAAACAGACACCAGAAAATTACAATTAGGAGATCTATATTTTGCTTTAAAAGGCCCCAACTTTAACGGCAACACATTTGCAATGGCTGCTTTAGAAGCAGGCGCTAGTTATGCCATTATTGACGAAGCAATTCCAAACAGCAGCAGTGTTGACAATAGAATTTTACAAGTAGATGATGTACTCACTACTTTACAAGCATTAGCAAAACATCATCGTCAACAATTTACCATTCCTTTTATTGCCATCACTGGAAGTAATGGAAAGACCACTACCAAAGAATTGGTGTCTACTGTATTAGCAAGTCATTATAAAACATATACTACTAAGGGCAATTTAAATAATCATATTGGTGTGCCTTTAACTATTTTAAGTGTGGGTAAAGATGCAGAGATGGCAGTGATAGAAATGGGAGCTAATCATCAATTAGAAATTGCAAGTTATTGCACCTACACCCTACCAACGCATGGTATGATTACCAATTGTGGTAAAGCACATTTAGAAGGATTTGGCGGAGAAGCAGGAGTTAAAAAAGGAAAGGGAGAATTATTTGATAGCATAAGAAATCATCAAGGCACTGCATTTGTAATGTCGGATTATGATTACTTAAATGAGATGAGTAAAGGCATCAATGAAATTATTACTTATGGAGCAAGCTCTGGTGATATTCAAGCCAATGCCATTGATCATCATGGTATGATTAGTATTGAAGGCACAAAAGGTTTTAAGGAAAGAATAGATACACAATTAGTAGGTACCTATAATTTACCCAATGTATTAGCAGCAGTAGCCATTGGATTATATTTTAAAGTACCTATAGGAAAAATTAAATCGGCTATTGAAAGTTACACCCCAACCAATAGCCGTTCACAATTAATGAATTGGCATCATAACCAATTAATACTAGATGCCTACAACGCGAATCCAAGTAGTATGAAATTGGCTATTGAAAATTTTGCTAAAATAGACTCTACCGAAAAAATTATGTGTTTGGGTGGCATGAAGGAATTAGGAGAAGAAAGTGTATTGGAACATCAAGCATTGATTAATTATATGCAAAGCTTTAATTGGGAGCAAGTAGTTTTAGTAGGCGGTGATTTTAAATTCTGCCAACACCAATACTTATATTTCGAGAACGCTTTAGAAGCCAAGCAATGGCTTCAACAACAAAACTATTCTCAAAAACATATACTCATTAAGGGATCCAGAGGTATTCAGATGGAGCAAATGATTGCAGACTAATTATACCTAATAATTTGGTATCTTTGCGGCCATGAAAAACAATTACTTATTAAGCATACTGAACAATCGTTGCCCTAGATGTAGAGAGGGCAAACTATTTGCGAAGAGTAATCCTTATGTTTTTTCTGAAACAACCCATATGAACGAAAAATGTCCAGTATGCGGACAACCTACAGAAATTGAAGTAGGTTTTTATATTGGAACAGGTTATGTGAGCTATGCATTAATGGTAGCTTTTTTTGTAAGCAGTTTTGTGGCATGGAAAGTGTTGATTGGAATGACTTTTGAATTGGATGATAATAGAATATTTTACTGGATGTTTGGTTCTATCGCATTAGTGATATTATTACAACCAGTATTTATGCGACTTTCAAGATCTATCTGGATTGCAATGTTTGTAAAGTACAATAGCAATTGGA
>JACCDP010972372.1_pt1 | contig 10948 bp, 10 predicted proteins | sample 7445841 | NCBI WGS metagenome assembly JACCDP01 (sample SAMN15323441, study PRJNA562643) | freshwater metagenome | isolation source: river surface water | place: USA:Blue River Watershed | collected 2017-08-17
AAATCCACCAAAACCAACGAACCTCCTGGTCGCAAAAACGCCGCTACGGTCGCCGCCCATTTTTGCAAATCCGGTAACCAACCCACGGTCCCGTAGGTGCTCATCACCAAATCATAGGAGCCCGCACCCGGCATTCCCTCTTTGAGTGAATCGATGTCCTTGCATACAAAATCGGCCGCTAGCCCCAATTCTTCGGCCAAGGCACGAGCCTTACGGATAGCGGGCTCCGAAAAATCAACCCCGGTAACGAGGGCCCCACGTCGGGCCAAGGACAACGAATCTTGACCAAAATGACATTGCAAATGCAAGACGCTTCGTCCTCGAACATCCCCCAAATACCCCAATTCAGGATCTTTGAGCGAACACCAACCCTCCCTGAAAGCTTTCATTTGATAGAAATCCGAAAGCGCATGCGCATCCACCCGGGCATCCCAGTAGGCGCGATTAATTTCTAGGTATGCTTTGGAATCGTTCAAAGGACGGCATCGCTTCCTTTGCTCTTTGGTTGCTCTGCAATTTCAAAGATAGGGGAATGATCAGGTACGACCAAAACTGGATATCGCCCCATAAAGACCATTTCATCCGACAGATGCTTCCTAAACATATCCTTGAGCCAACCTTTATCCCTTGATATCATGATTAAACCGTCGGATTCACTCCTACGCATAAGCTCCTCGATCCCCAGTGAAGGATGGTCCGCAACCGATAACAAAGGATGTATCCCAGGAAAGTAAATCGAAGACCATTGCAAAAATTCCTCAGCATGGCTTGATCCCTCTTTGCCGGTATCAACGTATCCGGGAACGATTACAAAACCAAATTGGCCAATTAAAAGATGAATCCATGGTAGAGCTTCACTATACTTCGTCTCGGTAGGGTCGACACCCAATAGCCATCGAATCGGGGTTTTTTGAAAAAAATCCACGCTTTGATCCTCTGGGATAACCAAGACCGGAATATTGACAGCATGCAGAACTGAAACAGCGTTGGAACCCAAAATAAACCGAGTCAAACCCTTGGCACCTTTGGTACTCATAACAATAAAACTCTTTGGAAATTCATCGCTAATAACCCTCAATTCTTGATTCAAATCGAGCGGAGAACAATGTGATACGATAGGGAAATCTGATTCAATCTTTAACTTTTTTATAAAATCTCTCATCATTTCATCACTCAATCTTGACATTTCTGCATAAACTGCCGATGCCGTTTCTGCATCTTGAAGATGCATAGAATAGCAATGAAAGAGCAGCAGAGGAACCTGGGCTTGACGGGCAAAATGCAACCCCCATTGTACTGAATTCAGGGATGCATCAGAAAAATCTACAGGGCAGACGATTTGTTGATACAATTTCATTGTAAATACTTAAGGCTTGGACAAAACAGAATAGGAATTAGAAACGCATTGTGGATTACCACGCAAAGGGAGTTCGTGCGGCCATAATGGCCATACCGATCGGTACACTAACCACAACGCCATAACAACCGAAATGGCCTTCAACCAACCGGGTCGATACCAACCTTTTAACCTCAAGAACCTAAAAATGTGGTCACCAGACCATGCCAAGGCTACCAAGGGTAAGGCACTCGCCCCAACAAAACCACCTGTATAGGCCAAAATTTCAACACCCGATAAACGATTGCCTAAAGAAGCCATCGCCCATATCATCGGACAAGGGAGCAAACCATGCCAAAAACCAGCAGAATTCCAGCCCCTGCGGCCTGATGATTGGCAAGCTCCAGCACATGTCCCTTTAGCAGGCCGCATGAAGGTCCACCAAACCAAATACAGGGCGCCGATCAACGACAGCAGGACACTAAATTGTGGCCAACGCCCAAAAAGTCGACCAATAATCAACAAGGTCAAAGAATAACCAAACCAACGAAGAAGGTGATAGCCTGCCAGTTGTCGCCAAGTCAATTTCTGTTGACGGATTACCAATGGACCACATGCCAACAAACAGTGGGGTGCAGAAAGTAAACCAAGCCCCCAACCAGCGATTAAGAGAAGACCAATCATGGAGGACCGTAAAAATTGGTTCGAACTCTTTGAATACTCCGTCCGTCTTGCTTCAAATCCAAATCCACAGAACGTCGAGAACCACGACCTTGATGCAGAGGCATCTCCACAAAAAAACTAGTACGAATTTGTCCTTTGCTGGGTAAAGTCCATACCGAGTCAGCAATCCAGACCAGCTGAGCATCTGCAGGACTTATGATATGAATCGATGCGGTCGCCGATCCAGGGTTCTTGTTGATTATCTGAACCGTATACAAATTACGAATACGTCCATTCGAAACGTGATAAGTTTGTCCCGGAGCTCTCCGAACATTGGCCTCCATTGGCGAGCGAAGTGCAATCAAGGCAATCCAAAGCAACGAAAGTAGAATTACCAAACCTGCATACACCTTATTACGAAGCGTCCATGGTGCTTGTAGACGATCCTTAAGTTCCTGCAGAGAGGCATACCGAATTAATCCTTTTGGTAATCCTCGATGAATCATAACATCATCGCAAGCATCGATGCAGGCTGTACAATTGATGCACTCCAATTGGGTACCGTTTCGAATATCTATACCAGTAGGACATACCTGAACGCAGAGGTTACAATCGACACAATCGCCTTTTCCGGAGATAGACCGATCCTCACCGCGAACCATTTTGCCCCTCGTTTCACCGCGCCACGAATCGTAGGCAATGACCATCGAAGACTGGTCCAAAAGAACACCCTGCATACGACCATAAGGGCAAACAATGAGACAAACCTGCTCCCTAAACCACGAAAAAACACCAAAAAAGACTGTCGTAAATGCCAGCATACCCCCAAAATGCACCGGTTGAGCAGCCGGACCCGAGATCACTTTATTCAACCAAGCATCACTTCCCAAAAAATACATCCAAAACGTATTGGCAACAACTAAACTCAAAATCCAAAAAACCACATTCTTGAATAACCACCGCGGCCATCGATCGGCATGCCATATAGGTAGTTGAGCACGTCTAATCTGTGCAGACCGATCCCCTTCAATCAGATACTCCACCTCACGAAACAAATGCTCCATAAAAATCGTTTGTGGACAAACCCAACCACAAAATACCCGCCCATAAACAGTTGTTAACCATGCTATTGTTAACATTCCTAAAATCAATCCAATAGCCAAAAGGTAAAAATCCTGGGGCCAAAAGACCTGCCCCAACAAAACAAATCGACGACCCAAAACATCCACTTGAACGACTGGCAAACCTTTTAATCGAAGCCAGGGTAGCGATAATAAAACAAACATTAACAAATACGCGACCCACCGCCGGCGATGTGCCCAATAGCCTTGGACCCTTTTGGGGAAGATCATTCGCCGTTTTCCGTTTTGATCAACGGTAAAAATCGAATCCCTGTACGATTCGTCGAGCGGGGTCTTCATGGCCTAAAATCACCCTGAGGAGCCTTGGCAACCGCTGGGGTCGTACCTTGCAGGCCAACAATAAAGCTAGATACTTGCTGAATTTGTAGTGGATTAAGTTGTTCTTTCCAGGAAATCATCCCTTTTTCAGGTACCCCATTTTTGATGGTCCGAAAAATCGACTGAATATCCTCTCCGTGGATCCAATAGGGATCGGTCAAATTAGGCCCAACCAAACCTCCCCCGTCGGCTGCATGACAAGGCGCACATTTGCTTTGATAAATAACTTGGCCCGCTTCTATTGATTCTCCGTCCAATAAAACAGTAACCGAATTTTCATCCACTTTAAGTTTAGACTCAACCAAAAAACGGCTACGAATTTCCTCCATTTCCTGCATCTCAATGGCAAATGATCTATCCTGCAATGCCGTAGATGGAACAACATGGTAGTAGACTAAATAAACCACGGCCCAGAGTATGGACAAATAAAAGCCCCAAACCCACCAAGGAGGAAGCTTGTTATCCAATTCCCGAATTCCATCGTATTCATGCCCCGGGAGGGTGGGCTCCGTCACCTCCAATTCCCCATCCTTGTTGATTTTGGTGATTTCACTGGATTTCTTTGGAGATTTGAACCAAACAACGAAGGTATCCCAAGGATAAAAATACCAAGTTCTTAGGGGAGGTAAATCAAGTCGTTCCCTGTATAAATTAATAATTTGTTCTGAAATCGACAAAATTTTGTATCCCAAGGCCAAAATAAGGAAACCAAAAACAATAATCGCGTGAATAGGGTCATAAAACCAAGTAATCCAAGATATATTCTCCATAATATATTATTTTTCTTCAACAGGTATTACAAATAAAACCAAAATACTGGTACCCGATTCAGGAATCCAAAGGAATCCTACTCCAGGCATCTGTATCTGTACGGCGCATAGAAATAACATAAAGAATAACCGCCAAAAAAAACAAACCAAATACACCCAAAGCCAATCCAGGGTACCATGCGAAACCTTGAATATTACCCAAAAATTTAAGAAAACGTCCCATAGCTTATTGTGGTTTACTTTGTTGCTTCATCAGAATTTTAATTTCATCGGCAGGAGCTTTTCGAATATCTTGTCCCAAACGTTGTAAGTAGGCTATTAAGGCAACGATTTCCTCATCCGGCCGAACCTGCAATGCAGAATCTTGGTTGAGCTCCATCGCGATTTGATTTCCCTGCAAGAGTAGAGCCGACTCTGCGCCAGCAATATCTGCTTCTGAATATGGCACTCCAAGACGCTGCATCACCACCAACTTGGCTGCGATACCTCGGGTATCCACACGTGCCGCAGAAGGATCCCCTTGACCAAAAAGCCAAGGATACCGTGGCATAATAGATCCGGGAGACATACTGCTTGGGTCCCATAAATGATTATAGTGCCAAGAATGCGGATAACGACCACCTTCGCGGGCTAAATCTGGGCCGGTACGTTTAGAGCCCCACAAAAAAGGATGATCATAGACAAATTCACCACCCAAAGAATAAAGTTTTCCGGACGGATCGTAACGCAATACCTCGGTAGGCAAAGTCCTAACCATCTGCGAATGACATGCATTGCAGGCCTCACGAATATAGATATCCCGTCCTTCCAATTCCAAAGGCGTGTAAGGTTTGACCGTTGAAATCGTAGGAATATTGGATTTGATCATCAGGGTAGGAACTATTTCCAAAATGCCTCCAATCAATATCAAAAGCGTAATCCCAACAAGCATTTGAACTGGTCGGCGTTCAATCCAACGATGCCAATGGCCATGGTCTTCGGATTGCAAACGTAAGGCAGGTGCCGAAGCTTCTTCCTCCGATACAAGGCGACCTTTGCGAATCGCCGTAAAAACATTAATCAACATTAATACAATCCCCGATAAATACAAGGTGCCGCCCAAGGCCCTAAGCGCATACATAGGCATTAACTTGGTAACTGTATCTAAAAAATTACCATAAACCAAGGTGCCATCAGGGTTCAGTTCTTTCCACATAAGACTTTGGGTAAAACCAGCAACATACATGGGCAAAGCCCAAAACAAAATTCCGGTAGTCCCTAACCAAAAATGCCAATGAGCCATCTTTTCGGAATAAGCAGCGCCCTTCCACAATCTCGGTAAAAGCCAATAAACCATCCCAAAAATCATGAAACCATTCCAACCTAGTGTGCCAACATGTACATGCGCAGGCACCCAATCGGTGTAGTGCGCAATGGCATTCAACCACTTTGTTGAAAGTAAAGGTCCCTCTAGTGTGGCCATACCATAAGCCGATATAGCCACAACAAAGAACTTAAGTACAGCAGATTCCCGAACCCGATCCCATGCCCCCCTAAGCGTCAAAAGCCCGTTGATCATTCCACCCCAAGAAGGGGCAATCAACATAATCGAAAAAACCGTACCCAAACTCTGAGCCCAGTCAGGAAGAGCAGTATATAACAAATGATGAGGCCCCGCCCATATATATATAAAAATCAAAGCCCAAAAGTGGATGATTGATAATCGATAGGAATAAACCGGTCGATCTGCCGCTTTGGGCAAGTAATAATACATCATGCCCAAAAAGGGTGTTGTTAAAAAGAAAGCTACGGCGTTATGACCGTACCACCATTGCACCAAGGCATCCTGAACACCCGCATAAACCGGGTAGGATTTCCACAAAGAAACCGGCAATTCAATGCTGTTAAAAATATGAAGGACGGCAACCGTAAGAAAAGTAGCCAAATAAAACCAAATTGCTACAAAAAGATGACTTTCACGGCGTTTGAGTATGGTCCAAACCATGTTGACACCAAAGACCACCCAAACCAAGGCAATCAAAATATCAATCGGCCATTCCAGCTCCGCATATTCTTTGGAAGTGGTCAAACCCATGGGTAAAGTAATTACCGCTGAGAGAATGATTAACTGCCAACCCCAAAAATGCACAGCAGATAAAAAATCGCTGGCCATCCTGGTTTTGAGCAATCGCTGCATTGAATAATAAACTCCCATGAAAATCGCATTACCCCCAAAAGCAAAAATTGCCCCGTTGGTATGCAACGCACGCAATCGACCAAAACTGAACCAAGACAAGCCCAAATTGAGATCAGGCCAAACCAACTGTAAAGCGATAGTCAGGCCGACCAAAAGGCCAATAAAGCCCCATAAGATCGTAGCTATTAAAAACTTACTGACAATTCCATTATCATAACGGAATTGCTCCAGTGGAGCTGAATTTGTATTCATTTAGTGTTTTCTTTTGAATTGATGATGCGATTTTTTATTGATTTTAGTCTGATTTGTCTTCGATTAAACCATCTTCAAGCATACGTTGGGATGATGAAGTGATATCATCAAATTGACCATGGTATACCGAGTGCAAAAAAGCCAAAAGAAAAAACAAAGCCAACAATAGACTTACAGGAATCATTAGATAAAATGCGCTCATGGCCTAGTTATAACCCAAAATTCAGCAGGACTACATCGCAACAAAATGATATTTATCAGTTTATCATCGATAGCTCTTATGGGCAGCGTAGGTTGTGCCCCACAGAACCGCCAAAACCACCGAAACCGAAGACAAGGGCATCAAAATTGCGGAAACAATGGGTGTTAAAAGGCCCTGGACAGCAATACCTACCCCGATCAAGTTGTAAACGAAAGACAGCAAAAGCGTTCGCCTCACCGCCGTGACGCCTTTTTGGGCCATGGTTGCATGGCTTGGTAGCTTATGCAAGGCCTCCCCTGGAATTAAGGCATCGCAGGCCGGTGTAAACTGCAATGCATCTTCAGCGACAGTAATTCCCAAATCTGCTTGGGCCAAAGCCCCAGCATCGTTCAAGCCGTCACCAACCATCGCAACAACCGCGCCTTTTTTTTGAAGTTCTTGAATATAATGCCACTTATCGCCAGGGCTTTGGCCAAAACGGAGGATGGATCCTTGGGGAAACAAATTTTCCAACTCCTGGCGCTCACGATCCTGGTCTCCGGATATTAAATGAAGACGCTGGCCCCGATTATGTAGCTCTTCCAAGGCCTCTTTTAATCCGTTACGATACAATCCATGAGGCACCACTTTGCCCGTTGCTCCACCTTGTACCGACCAAAAAACCCCACCCTCTACACCAACACCGACTAAATCTTCAGTAGGCTTACCCCCAGCTGCCTTCACCCAAACCCGCGAACCCACTCTGTACTCCACCCCAGCAAGCCGGGCTCGTATGCCCTTGCCTGCTTCCTCGACCCAGTCATCCAATTCTTGGGGTCGGGAGCACGATACCTCTTGACTTTCAGCTTTTTGATCTTTCCAATACACGGCAAGGGATCGACTTAACGGGTGAGCAGAGCGGCTGCACATTTCAGCCAAGATGGTTTGGGTGGCAGGGTCGGGTGGACTTTCCTCGGACCAGCGCAGGGTTTGACTCTCGGTAAGGGTACCGGTTTTATCAAAAACCCAATCCGTAACTTTCGTCAATTGAACCACCGTATCCGTTGATTTGAGCAGAGCGCCTTGGGAGGCCATTTGTCGAAGCACATTCCCCAAGCCAAACGGGATTGCTAACGACAACGCGCATGGGCAGGCCACGATGAGAACCGAAGTAACCACCCACAGAGCGTGAGATGAGTCCACGGCTACCCAATACAGGTACGATAAGGAGGATACCAGGAGCACATAGACGGTGAATCGCCGACCCAAGGCATCCATCCATCGAACCAGAGCTGGTCTTTGGAGGCTCTTATTTTGGCCAGACCATAACGAGGTAAGGTAGCTTTGATTCAAATTTCGAAGGGCTTTTACCTCCAACGTTCCCAAAACCAAACGCGCGCCGGCGGGTATCTCGGATCCCTCGGATGCATGCTGGGTCAAGGACTCCCCTGTAATAAATGCCAAATCCAAATCAGCCTGACCAAGCAATACTTGGGAATCCACGGGAACCGTCTCACCTTGACGAATACGCATTCGTTGCCCCGTCTTGATCTCGGCAATTGGCACATGGCGTTCTTGGCCATCTTCTTCCAATCGCAAGACCGAAAAAGGGAAAAAATGCTTGTAATCCCTTTCAAAATTTAGCTTGGCGTAGCTTGCGTGTTGAAACCAACGACCCAACAACAAAAAGAAAATCAAGCCCGCCAAAGAATCAAAATAGCCAGGCCCCGTACCACCCAAAACGTCCATCCAACTTTGGCCGGCCAAGGCCAAAATGCCCAAGACAATAGGAACATCCATGGTCGCCTGCTTTTGACGCAGGGCTCCCCAAGCTGATTGAAAGAAGGAACGAGCGCTGTAAAAAATCAGAGGCAAGGACAAGGCTGCGGTTAAGGCCCTTAACAAGTCCGAAATACCGGATCTTGTCGAAAGCCCCATATACTCCGGCAAGGCAAACAACATGGTATTCCCAAAGACAAAACCCGCCAAACCCAACTCCATCCATGCGCGACGGTCCAATGGCGGACCCGAAGCGATTAAGTCAGCCGAATCATTCGCTGCCATACTTAAATCGGGAGGAAAACCCAAGGCCGATAGGCCCGAAGCCAATTCACTCAACCGAAGAACCCGGGGATCAAATCGAATTTGAGCTTTTTTTTGGCTAAAATCAACCCTAACCAGATCGATTCCCCCCTGTCTACGGGGCCAATCCTCCAGTAAACGCACACAAGACGGGCAATGAACGGCTGGTAAATGCCAAAGAACCGTCGCTGACTCTGGGCTTTTATGCAAATACAACCCTTCGTACAGGGTTCCTTGGTCCAAAAAATCGTAATTGGGGATCGTCCCGAAGCCTATGGCAGATGCCCGCATGGTCATGTTGGTGCTCATCGCATGAATTGTTTCACAAAAGGAGACCAAAGCCGTTGCTTTAACTATGATAATTATCAGGTTAGCAATTATGACGTCGAGTAAATGGAGAACCTATAGGTCTTTCTTAAATTTGTTCAGGTATTCTCTCCTACCGATCAGCGCCATGTTAGCCTTTCATTGCAGCCAATGCCCCACTCGACAGCAATCCGCTTTTAAGACCTTAGAAGCCGGAGAAGTCGAAACGCTCTGTGCACACAAGCGTTTTGGCGCTGTCAATAAAGGGGAAACACTGGTTCAACAAGGAAGCTATCCCAAGGGGGTTTATTGTGTGCAACAAGGTTTTTTTAAATTGGTTCGACCCGCCTCCTCCGGCAAAGAAACCATCGTTCGATTTGCAGGACCTGGAGACCTCATTGGATATCGAGCAATTCTAAGCGGAGAACCTGTGGCTCTACAAGCCGTCGCTATTCAAAACGCATCCGCTTGCTTTGTCCCCTCCTCCATCTTGCTTGGTTTTTTAAACTCCAATGGACCCTTTTCTCTGGAACTTCTCAAAAACACCTGCCTTGAATTATCCGAAGCCAACCGAGTATTGAGCTCCCTCGCCCAAAAGTCTGTCAAACAACGTTTGGCCGAAGTACTCCTAATGCTTCACGCCAAATTTCATGAAGACCACGACGGCTGTATTGACGTGGACCTTAAGCGAAGCGAATTAGCTGATTTGGTAGGAACTGCCACCGAATCCCTCATAAGATTATTAGCGGATTTTGAAAAAGAAAAGCTCATTTGCCGTGACGGCAAACGCTTTCGACTTTCTCAACCCGAACGCCTCGCTCACCTTGCGGCATTGACCGACTAAAATGCGCCCTTCAGGAATCGTTTGGGACTTGGGCGGCCTCTTTATTCAAATTCATCCTGAGCGCTTACCCGATGAATTGAATCAAAGTAACACAGAATTTTCGAAAATCCATCATCGCTTTGAGTGCGGAATATGTTCCGAATTTGAATTTGAGCAAGCGTTACTAGGCGCTTTGAATTCCCAAAAGCCGGCCAAAGAAATCTGGAATCAAATCTTGGGAAAATGGAATGTGGCTGCTCTAGAAGAAATCCGACAGTACCGTTCCGAATACCGAATGGTCTTGTTAAGCAATACCAACGCCTGGCACGAAGAAAAATTCACCCAAAGCTTACGAGACGCAGGTGCTGAGCCTCTTGAAAACTACTTTGACCGAGTCACCTTATCGCATCGAAAAAAAATGCGGAAGCCTGACCCGGAAATTTTTCGTCAAGCAATTGCAGACCAATTGGATAATAAAGGGCAACTCATTACGCCCCGTTCATGGTTGTTCGTGGATGATAGTCAAGAAAACCTCAACGGGGCCGCAACATTGGGCCTGCAAACCTACCTCCATCCCTCCAATACCTCCCCTGTAGAAACCATGAGGCGCCTGGGCCTGCTGATTACTCAATGACCGTCAGCTTGATAAAATTAGCGCGGTGCACGCTGCGGAGGGGCATCACCCCTGTATTCACCACCGTATCTCCGGACTTTAGCCAACCATTGGCTTTGAGAATGCGGGATACATCCTCGATGGTCTCGTCGGTCGAAGTCAATTTATCGTAATACAAAGCCTGAACCCCCCATACCAACGAAATCCGCGTCAAAAGATTTTGGTTGGGCGTGAAGATGATAATCCCGGACTTGGGTCGGTAGGACGATACCTGAAAGGCCGTATA
>JACCDP011184219.1_pt1 | contig 10947 bp, 6 predicted proteins | sample 7445841 | NCBI WGS metagenome assembly JACCDP01 (sample SAMN15323441, study PRJNA562643) | freshwater metagenome | isolation source: river surface water | place: USA:Blue River Watershed | collected 2017-08-17
AAAAGGCCTGAAAAATTTTCAGGCCTTATCGTTTTAACCAAGTGTAAACTCCGGTAAGTACTTAATTTTTCCTCCTTCCATAGCGGATTCGTGCGCTAGGATTCCCACACAGGTAATGTTGGCCGACTGGGCAGCATTAGGGTAGGGGGATCTTTCTTCAGCGAGTGCAGTAAGAAACTCATGTACCAGGTGGGGATGGGAACCTCCATGGCCAGATCCTTGAATAAAGGATAGGTGCTGATTGTCATCCGAGTCATAAACCCCTTGCTGGGTAAAGGATGCAATTTCCGCAGGGAGCAAGTGTGCATAGTCTGGGATCGTAACCCGCTCTGGCACTTCTCCTGTATGAATCACTGAATCTTCATGCTCGATTAACGTCCACTCGAAGGATTTTTTGGAACCGTACACATCAAAGCTCTCACGATATTGTCTAGCGGTATTGAACAAGGAACGAGTCACTTCAGCAGCTAAATCCGAGTTCTTAAGTTTGATGTGGCAGGTTTCAATAGCAAAAGGAGAACCGTATTTGGGAATCAAGGCTTCATCTATTCTTCCTGATCCCAAGCAAGAAACATATTCCGCCTTACCTTTTGGCAGTGCCAATACAGGTCCTACGCAGTGGGTGGCATAGTGCATGGGAGGGAGGCCTTCCCAGTAACCTGGCCAGCCAGCCATTTCTTGTTGGTGGGAGGCGCGGAGAAACTGGATTTTACCTAGTTCGCCCTTCTCGTACATTTCCTTTACAAACAGAAATTCTCGGCTGTAAATGACGGTTTCCATCATCATGTAAGTCAATCCTGTCTGCTGTGTCAATTCCACAATCTGTCGACATTCATCTACCGTGGTGGCCATGGGTACCGTACAAGCAACATGCTTGCCTGCTTTAAGGGCCTTTATGGATTGCTCTGCATGATTTTGGATAGGGGTGTTGATGTGCACTGCATCGATGTTGGGATCCTTTAGCAACTCATCGTAGTCGGTGTACACCTTTTCGATACCAAAGGCTTTGCCAATTTCTTCGGCCTTCTCTTTATTTCTTTGGCATATCGCATACATGTTTGCCAATGGATGCTTTTGGTATATGGGGATAAATTCGGCACCAAAACCTAAGCCGATAATGGCAATGTTGATTGGTTTTTTGCTCATGGGAGGGAGAATGTAGGTTGGGTTAAAAAGAAGTGTTATTTATTAGTTCTAGGTTAATTTAAAAGGGATCAATTTATGCAGCTGCCCATTTTTTAAGAAAATCGAGGCCATCTTTAGCGAATCCGTCTTGGCTAGGTACCAAGGGTTTCCAGATGCAAACCGCACCTGCAAGTTCCTTAACCTGAGGAGTAAAGCTTTCGATGGAGATCGTACCTCGGTAATTAATGGCTTCTAGGCCACGCTTCCAAGCGGCCCAATTCGTTTGGCCAGTTCCTGGAGTACCTCGATAATTTTCCGATACCTGTACGTGGATCAATTTATCACCCACACGACGAATCGCTGACTCCAAGTCAGGTTCTTCAATATTTAAGTGAAAGCCATCCAAAACAGCCTTTGCTTGAGGCTCGTTGATGTCTCCAATCAAGCGCATCAGGTCCTCTGAGGTATTGATCAGGTCTGTTTCAAAGCGATTGAGTGTCTCAATGGCCAGATCCAACCCAAATTCTCCTGCACGATGGCAAACTTTTCTTAGATTGCTCACCGCTCGATCCCATTCCACTTTTCGTTGTTCTGGAGATAAGAGTCGCGCTTTGCCTACTGCCGAATACATGGGACCCGCTACAAAACCTGCTCCCAGTTCGCTGGCGATCTCCAAACAGCAGTCCAGGTAAGTAAAGCAGATTTGGTGTAAAGTCGGGTCATCATTCGTTAAGTCCCTGGAGGGGCCAAAAGCTCCACAAATGATTGCTTTGAGTCCCTGATCTGCCAAGGCCTTTTTTACCAAATCAAGGTCGATCAAGGAAGGATCTTCTACAGGAATTTCCACCGCATCGTAGCCATAGCTTTTGATCTTCGGAAACAAAGCAATCGTCTCTCGATTAAATGGGGAAGTCCAAAGCCAAGTACTTACCCCAAAGGTTACGTCCAAAGCCATAGTTTACTTCCGTACGACCATAATGCCATTCATGATTCTCCAGTGACCAGGCACGGTACATACAAATGGATATTCTCCTGGTTCAGTAGGCGCGGTGAAGACTAACGTTTCCTTGCCTTCTGGACTAACGAGTACGGTGGCGATGATCACTTCTGGGATTTCAGGAACATAGTTGAGTTCAGCACCCTTTGGATTTTTTGCTAGTTCATCGGCTGCTTTGCCAATCACCTCCATGCTTCCTTTTTTACCAATCACAAGATTGTGCTGCATGAAATCTAGGTTCTCAAAATCGATGGTCACTTGAGTACCCGCCTGAACTGTGAAGGAAGGCTTATCAAATTTCATTTCATGAGGTATCACGCCCAATTTGATGACAGTGCTTCCTGCGCTAGTGGTTTGTGTTGGTAAGCTAGCTACCAAGGCTATCTCTGAACCCGGTTGCTTGAGCGTTAGCGTAGAGCTCTTGCTCAAGCGACCTCCAAACCACCAGGTTCCCTCATACTTACCGACCACATTTTTGCTGTCGTTTGAGCCTACACGAACTCTATTAGGACTAAGTGGCTTTGTAAATACTCCCTTTGTTTTGCCCTTGGCGATTTCTTGCCCATTGATTTGCAAGGAAAGGGTACCGTCTGCCACAAGGGTCGCATCTACAGTAAATTGCGTAGTAGGGAGACCTTTTTTGGAACTGATAATGGTGAGTTTATCCTCCTGGGCAACCGCAAAATGAAGGGCATCCTGGTAAATGTATAAACTATAGCCATTCGTATTGTTGCCTTGCGCCATCAGAACGCCTTCAAGTGGATTATCTCCTTTGGAAAGTATCATGCGTACGCCTATTTCCTTGCCCGTTACATCAGGCGGAAATAAAATACTGTTGCGCTGATCAAGTGGATACTGTTCCGCTACCAAGCTTCTACTGATTCGATCAGGGAGTGGGAGTGGGCTTTCTCCAGAAGCTTGGATTGCCGCTTTTGCATCTCGCTTCGCAAATTCGGATGGATGAGTCAATACAGCTGCAAATATGGCCTGAGGTAAGAATACATCTTTTCCATTTTCTTCCTGCTTGGCTTCTTCCATCAATTTCTTAGCTGCCTCTGTGGAAGAAGGCATTTCAGAAAGCGCTAAAAATGCTTCTTTACGGGTATGCAAATCCGCATCTCGCAACAAATTGCTGCTAAGAATCGCTTTGGAAGATGCCTCATTTCGTGGAAGTACGCGAAGTGCATTTTTACGAACTGCAGCAGATGGATGGCTAAGTGCTTTTATTACAGCATCGGTAGCTTCTTGATTTTTTCCATTCAATTCACCCAAACCATGGAGTGCCCACAAAGCATTGATTGCTGGACCATTGATCCCCACCTTATCTTGATTTTGATTTCCTATGAGAGAATATAAATCGCTTAAAATTGATTTTTCTTTTCGCTCCACAATCAGTCGCTGAGCAGTCATTCTCCAAAAGAGGTTATCGCTTTTTAGTGCTTCGATCAGTTTAGCAGGTTTTGCATCTTTCAAATCAAAGGTCTTCGCATCCTTTCCTCCCTTGTAACTGATTCTGTAGATACGACCATGCTTGCTATCTCGGAGTGGGTTGATGTAGGCATTACCTGCCCCATTTTCAAAACCGCGAGGGGTAGGGTTGTGCTGAATGATAAAGTCATACCAGTCTGCCACCCAAAGTGCTCCATCTGGTCCTACTTCGGCATGAACAGGAGAAAACCATTCGTCAGAGCTTGCCAAAATGTTAAACCCATTTTTCTCCTTATAGCTGGATCCATCTGGATTGATTACTGCCTTGTGTAGTACACGGCCAGTAGGTTCGGCTACAAAAGCAATGCGGTTCCAATAGGATTCAGGGAAACTACGTGCGGTGTAAAAATTATGTCCCGCAGCAGCAGTATAGCCACCAAACCAGTCTACCTGTCTTAAGAAAGGAGTGAGGTGAGGCATGTCGTAGTGGCTATCGATACCATGTACCGTATTTGCAGATCCTTGGAAAATTGGACGCTTTAAGTACTTGTTGGCCATGGAAAAATACACACTGTGTTGACCATTGGCAGTAGACAGGAAGGTCTCAAAATCTTCCGTAAAGCCCAGACCCCAAGTATTGTTGGAGGAGCTGCCCAAGTATTCAAGCTCACTGGCATTAGGTGTAAATCGATAAACACCCTGCCCAAAAGAATGGGATTTACCGCCAACTTCACCATTGAATCCTGAATAACCCAGTACGCCCCAAATCTTATTGTCGAATCCATACTTCAAATTGGATGGGCCTGCGTGGGTATCACTTTTGCCCCAGCCCGTGATCACCACTTCTCGAACATCAGCTACATCATCTCCATTGGTGTCCTTGAGGAATACAAAATCAGGGGCCATAGAAATCAAAATACCCCCATTGACGGCCATAATTGAAGTGGGTATATTCAATTTATCAGCAAATACTGTGACTTTATCAGCTTTGCCATCCCCATCGGTATCTTCTAGTATTTTAATTCTGTCATTACCTCCTTCGGTGCGAACCTCGTTTGGATAATCTACCGTTTCTATGACAAAGAGCCTTCCTCGCTCGTCCCAGGCCATGGCCATTGGATTGATAATCATAGGCTCACTCGCAAATAATTCCATTTCAAATTCGATAGGTAACTGTACCAATTTCATACTTTCTTCTGGTGAAAGTGGCAATTGAAACCTTGGGGCTGGATCTCTTTTTTCGTAGTTGGGAATCTCAGCATCTTGGAATTGCGGGGTGGGGATTTTATAGTCTGCAAGCAATTGATTGACTTGATCACCTACTGCCCATAGAATACCATTTGCTAGGAGTTCATGAAACTCGGGTTGCTTCCAAGTTTCCTCGTTGTGGCCATAGGCAGTGTAAAACACACGCCCTTTTCCTTCATTGCGGGTCCAGGTGTAGGGCTCTTTTTTATCACCCTCTTTTCGCTCCATCAAGACCTGAATGTCGGGGTTGATTTGACTATGTACGTAGGTTTCATCCCAAGTTTCAAACTCACTGATTCCTTGTAAGATAGGGTGCTTTGCATCAAGTAATTGTGTAGTAAATCTACCGGTGCCATGTGTGCTAAATTGTCCACCAACAGCTTGAACATACCAGTCCGAATTTCTAAAGCAAAAAGAGGCGCTGTGCAATGGAATCAAGGCCTTTCCACCTTGAACAAATGACTTGAGCGCTGCTTCTTGCGAAGTAGAAATCGAATCGTGATTGGCATAAATCAACAATCCATCGTAGTTCTGCAGTACCTCATCACGAAGATCTTCTGGGTCAGCGGTGTAGGTGAGGTTGATTCCTTTTTGGAACAAGGGAGTTGAGATGTACATCATCAATTTCTCAGTATTGTGATGGTCACTTTCATGTCCCAAAACCAAAATTTCCACACGTCGTGGTTCGGTCATGGACAAGAATGCATTCTTTTTACCACATGAGGATAGGAGAATTAGGAGTAGGAGGGAAAGAAGACCCAAGGGTCTCCAAAGCAGCAGGTTACGCATAGAATGGGTTTGTGTTATTTCATTCTAATATTCATCATTTGTTCGCTAAAAATCTTACTCTTTTGTATTAATTTACGACTGTATTCTATTAAAAAATTTGATAGGTTTCTAAAAATAACGTGTTAATACAGTGAAAAACCCCTTACAGAAATCTAGGATTCCCGAAGGAAAAGCCTTTGTTATTCAGGAGTTAATTGCTCCATATTTTGATGTGAATTGGCATTTTCACTCTGAATATCAATTATTTGTGGTACTTAAAGGTAGAGGAACTCGTTTTGTAGGTGATCAAACTAGATTGTTTAAAGAAGGGGATATGGTACTTACTGGGCCCAACTTGCCACATTTGTGGAAAAATGATGCAGCTTACCATGACCCATCACAAGGACTAGAAACCCATGGAATCGTTATTTATTTTCCAGATCACTTTTTGAATAATTCTGTTTTTGAATTAGAGGAATTGGAAGGAATTGCGAAGCTACTTCAACGCTCCTCGAGAGGTATAGAAGTACGAGGCACTACGCAGGTGGAAGTACTGAAAATGATGGTTCAACTTCTAGAAATGAAAGGGACTTCTCGGTTGATCCATTTATTAAAGATCCTTGATTGCTTGGCAGGATCAAATGAATGTGTTGCCATCACCGATGCTGCATATATCAATACCAATAAAGAGTCAGAAAAAGATAGGATGGGGCAAGTTTATGAGTATGTGATGCAGCATTTTGCATCCAAAATCACACTCCAGGAAGTAGCTCAACTATCTAACTTATCAGTTTCTGCATTTAGTAGGTATTTCAAATCACGTGTAAACAAACCTTTTTCCGATTTTTTAACGGAAGTTCGAATTTCACATGCTTGTAAATTACTGCATGAAAGCGATCAAAACATTAGTGAGATTGCCTTTTCTTGTGGATTTTATACGCTTTCAAACTTTAATAAGCTTTTTCGCGAGCGTCTACAGAAGTCACCCAAAGAATATCGAAAAGAGTTTCAATCCTCCCGATATGTATAAGGCTATTTCTAATATTAGAATGGATAGGCTTGTAGATCTATTTTCCATAGCCATGGAAGTATAAAGTAGACCATAAGTGTCAAGAGGATAATAGAAATAATATTTAGCCAAAGGCCTGCCTTAACCATGTCTTTAATCTTTAGGTAACCAGGACCAAATACAACCGCGTTGGGTGGTGTAGCCACAGGAAGCATAAAGGCACAACTAGCAGCAAGAGTTGCGCCAACCATTAGACCAAAGGGGTGTACATCCAATTTAATGGCTACAGAAGCCAAAATTGGCAGTAGCATAGAGGCGGTTGCTACATTGGAAGTTACTTCGGTGAGGAAATTGACTGCAGCAACGATAATCAGCAATAAAACGAAGAAACTTACCCCTTCAATCAAACTCAAATGTTGACCGATCCAACTGGCAAGTCCGGTTTCTTTAAAGCCTTCAGCTAATGCAAGTCCTCCTCCAAAAAGAATTAAAACGCCCCAAGGAATCTGCTCAGCAGTTTTCCAGTCCAATATTCTACCCTTTGGTTCAGATTTTCCAGAAGAGGGTAGGAGCAAGAGGAGCATGACTCCAAGTAAAGCGATGATCGTATCATCTAATGCCGGTAATAGGGGTGCCAACAAAAAGCCGCGGGTGATCCATGAGAAGCAAACGAGTCCAAATACGATCAGAACTGTTTTTTCTTCGTAGGTGATTTTTCCCAAGGACACTAGTTGGTCTTGGATTACCGATTTGGCTTCTGTTAGGTTAAATTTTTTAGGAAGCGGATTGCCATAATTCACCAGATAAAACCATGCAATAGCAAGTAAAACCACCGAAAAAGGAAATGCAAACAGCATCCATTCGTTGAAATCAATCGTGTAGGTGTATAATTTTTCGACTACAGCACGCAGTACGTTGTTGGTGGGGGTACCAATTAGAGTTGCCATTCCACCAATGGAAGCTGCATAGGCGATGCCTAACAAGATATTTTTAGCTAAATGAGTGGATAGAATTCCATTTTCATCACCTAAATGGTTCTTGAATTGGCCAATTACAGCCAATCCAATCGGAAGCATCATCAAGGCTGTTGCAGAATTAGAAATCCACATGGAAAGGAATCCTGTGGCCAACATGAATCCCAGCACAATTCGCCTTAAATCTGTTCCTAATAAATTTATTATGTTAAGTGCGATACGCTTATGTAGGTTCCATTTCTCGATTGAAGTAGCTAAGAGAAACCCGCCCATGTACAGGAGCACAGTTGGGTCCATGTAATTATTGGAAACCTGCTTCAGATTCAATACGCCAGACAAGGGCAAAACCATCAAAGGCAATAATGCAGTACCTGCAATGGGGACAGCGTCCGTAATCCACCAAATTGCCATCCATAAAGTAAGGCCTAGCATTAATTTTCCTTCAGGAGCTAAGCCAGGCGTATCTACCAAAAAGTAAATCAAAAAGAAAGCTATAGGTCCTAGAAGACGGCCGACAATAGGAAACCAATTATTCATAGTGAAAGTAGTTCAGTGTGAAGGGTAAATGAATGAAGACGAATGTTACACTTAATTATAAGATTTTGTGTGGAGCACGTTGAATGGGGAGATCTGCGAAGAGGCGTGGGAAGCAATGCCATCGATTGTATCAAAGCCATTGGACTGTAGCTGAGGAGTGATAAAATCTACAAGTCTTAAATCTTTATTTAACATAATATAAATTATACAACAAATAAACTATCAAATACGCTCAATTCAGCTATTCTCTTGATTTCGATACGCCTACATAATAATCAGGATCCACCTCTAGAACTTTTACAGGAACTCCCTCTAGTTTCTGCCAGGATGTTTTTGGCTGTAGTCTTTTTGTACTTCCATCCATTAGTACATCCACTGGCATATCAAAATCTTTCACTGCGCTAATCCATCGATAATGCAAAACTCCATCTTGCTGGTAATACTCCAGGATTGGAATCCGCGCATCACGTAAGTATTGATCAAACACCTTTGACAAATTCATCCCCATCTGTTTGGAGATATAGGATTCCACCTGAGCTGTTGTTACAGTTTGGTGGTAGAATGTCTCATTCAAACCACGTAAGATCTGTCTCCATTTCTCATCGTCTTGCAAGATTTGACGAAGCATGTTCAAAAGATTGCCTCCCTTGTAGTACATATCCCCAGAGCCACGCTGGTTGACTCCATAATCTCCGATAATGGGTTTGTCGTTCAGGATATTCATTCGTGTACCACGTACGTAGGCTTGACCTGCTTCCTTGCCGTAATGATAGTCAAGAAACAAGCTTTCGGAGTAATTCGTGAAGCTTTCGTGAATCCACATGTCAGCTTCATCTTTGTAGGTAATGTTATTGGCAAACCATTCGTGACCGGCCTCATGGATGATGATAAAGTCAAATTTTAAACCCCAACCAGTTCCACTCAGATCTCTGCCCCGGTAACCGTTTTGGTAGCCGTTGCCGTAAGTCACCGAACTCTGGTGTTCCATGCCCAAATAAGGAGCTTCCACCAACTTAAATCCATCTTCGTAAAATGGATACGGCCCAAACCAATGTTCGAAGGCTTGCATCATGCGTCTGGCATCTTGAAAATGAACTTTTGCCTTCTCTAAATTCTCCCGTAAGACAAAGTAATCCATATCTAGCGTCCCTTTTTCGCCCTCATATTTCTCACCAAACTGTGCGTAATCGCCCACATTGATATTCACCCCATAGTCATTGATGGGATTGACCACCTTCCAGTGAAAGGTATCGGTATCTTTTCCTACTTTGATTTCTACCAAGCGGCCATTGGAAATGTCTAAGAGGCCTTTTGGCACGGTTACATGCATGTCCAAACTATCTACCTCATCGGCAGGATGGTCTTTCAAGGGCCACCAGATGCTTGATCCGATGCCTTGGTTGGATGATGCGATAAAATCAAGTCCTTTTGAATCCTTCTGCCAAGTAATTCCTCCATCCCAAGGTGGACGAACTGCCTCTTTGGGAATCCCCTCGTACTGCACAACAAGCTCTTCTAGGGCACCTGGAACCTGTTTCTTGGTTAAGGTCACCCAATATACCGCCCCTTCTCGTCTATAAGAAAGGGGTTTCCCTCCTTGTGTGATTGAGGTAATGGCTAGGGGCTCTTGAAGGTCTAATTGTAAAAGCTTCGCTTCATTTAATACTTGGTAACTTATTTTATTTGAGCCTTTTATGGATTTTTTGGATGGATTAATCTCCACACTTAAATTATAGTGTTTGAGGTCCCACCAAGTTCTTTCTGGGCCAAGTCTACCCCGCAAGCTATCGGCACGACTGTACTGAGCTACTGCAGTACTAGAGAGCATCAAAAAGGAACTAAGTGCTCCTGCTAGAATATAGTGGGTAAATTTTGAGGTCATAAGATTTGAAAATTGGATTGAATTACCGTCCTCCTGGTGGACAGTAGGTTTTTAAGAAATTGGTATACACCATTCGCAAGTGAGCTGAAGTTCCTTCTCCTTCACCGATGCCATGGGAGCGGTTGGGATAAGGCATAAATTGAAATTGCTTGCCATGCTTGATCAATTCATTGATCAGCATTTCGGCATTGGCATAATGTACGTTGTCATCTCCCGTTCCATGGATGTACAAGAGATTGCCTTGTAGGTTTTTTGCATGCGTGATGGGTGAACCTGCTACAAAATCTTCCAAGTTCTCCTGCGGAAGTCCCATGTATCGCTCCTGATAGATATTGTCGTAGGTCAGTTGATTGGCTACTGCAGCTAGGGATATGCCCGTTTGGAAGAGTCCTGGATATTGGAAAAGAAGGTTTAGTGTAGCGGATCCTCCCCCACTATGTCCCCATACCGCCATGCGGGTTGGATCGACAAAATCCCATTGGCTGATCTGTTTTGCTGCCTCTGCTTGGTCTGAAATATTCAAACGGCCAATTTTACGGTAGATGCTTTTACGCCAAGCTCGACCTTTAGGAGCTGGGGTGCCTCGGTTGTCAATAGAGATGTAGATATACCCATCTTCTGCCATATCCCCCTGGTAGTTGCGGTTCCGACCCACTCCATAGCTGTCTTTCACATTGGCTCCCCAAGGCTCTGTGTACACCATAAACAAGACAGGATATTTCTTGGTAGGATCAAATCCCTTAGGCTTGACCATCCACCCGTCCATCTCTGTCCCATCAGCAGTGTTGATTTTAAAGAATTCAACCGTTTTTTCGCCTTGGTTCTTAGACAATTTGGATGCAATGCTCTGACTTGCATCCAATGGCTGATGCTTAGGAAGGCTGATCCATTCGCTTGCAGGTCGGGTATAGCTATTGGAAAACTGGTGCATGCCATACTTTCCACTGGGTGAAATGACATAGGAATGGGTTCCAGGCAG
>JACCDP010759491.1_pt1 | contig 10946 bp, 19 predicted proteins | sample 7445841 | NCBI WGS metagenome assembly JACCDP01 (sample SAMN15323441, study PRJNA562643) | freshwater metagenome | isolation source: river surface water | place: USA:Blue River Watershed | collected 2017-08-17
CAAAATTTCTGATATCTCTAAAATACAAATCTTCAGCTTTACCATCTGTATCGACAACTTTAAATTTAAGTCTTTCATGTTTTGTAGGAATAGATGTCCAACCACCTGTCATGCCTAAAGTATTAAACATAACTCTTTGATTATCTTTAAATGTCCAATAGATAAATTTACCTTTGTTATTGACATGTTCGACCTTTAATGGTAATTCTAACTTAAAGCTAGATAAACCTTCGACAGGTTTTTTAGTATAACGTCCTGATAAAACTTCTACATCTGTAATTGTTTTATCTTGTAAATATTGATTTAAGGAACGAGCGAATAATGAAACTTCTACGCCTTCTGGCATGATGACTCCTGGTTAAAGATTAAGGTAATACACTTTCTAAACATTCAAACAAATCTTCAGTTGTTTGTTTTAATTTATTTTGTTGTTCCTTAGTAAATGATTCATCAACATTGAAACATTTAATTTCAAAGATCATACCACCTTTATGACTTACAGTATCATAATTAAGTGCTCTTAAATCATCATTAATATATTTTTGTCTAAGAGCACTTTCAAAAGGAATAAAAACATTTTTAAGGTCATAGCCTAAGAGTGTCATAGGTCCTTCAAAATGAATGCAATTATAGACACAATTATCAATTATTCTAATTTCTGCATGCACACTTTCCTGTATATATCTATTAGAATTCTTTTTCCTATAACCTGATGCAATCATATATTTTAAGCTTTTATGATATTTTGTATTATAATAATGATATTGAATAAAACTTCTAATCTTTTGATTTCTCGTTTCAAATGTTGATTCTACTTTGATACCTTTAATGCTTGATTCTTCATGTGTTAAAAAATTATATAAATCAGTAATTGTAATACTCATTTTGTTTTCCTTTTATTTAACCGTGGAATATCCACGGGAATAGTATATTAAAGGTTTTTTAGTAGTAATAGATTGTGATTTAATAACTCGACCAAAAAACAAAGTATGATCACCTTTTTCATAGGCTTCATCTAAATCACATAAGAAAAAACTGGCAGCATTATCAACAATATTATAATGCTCATCAAAACTAACCATATTAGCCCTGCCAAAATCTTGTCCTAAAATATCATGTTGCTTTTGACCTGCAAAATGACTTGATATATTACCTTGACTTTCTTCTAAAATTGAAACACTAAACTTTTTATGATTTAATAAAATGTTATGCATTTTTGATTTATTAGAAATACAAACCATAATCAATAGAGGATCCATAGAAATGGTAGAAAAGGCACTAACAGTCATGGCATGAAAATCAGTGTCTGTTTTAACAGATACCACAGTAACACCGCTAGCAAATTTAGCTGCAGCATCTTTAAAATCTTGCATGTCCTTAGATAATTGGATAGGCATTTTAAGCTCTTTCTTCGAAGTGTATTAAATCATCTGCACTAGATGGTAAATAAGGAATAATGTCTGGATTATTATTTAGAAAATCAAAACGGTTTTGTAATCTAAATAATTGCACTTTTAAGGTTGATAGCTTACCGTACAATGTTGTTTCATAAAAGATATTGCCGTCGTTAATATTAGCAATCTTATCAGTAATATGTTGAATTGAAGCTGAAGTTTTTACAATTTTACGTTGTAGTAAATCTCTTGAATTAAAAAGATTATGTTCAGCTTGCACAATTTTAGTTTCATAAATCTTCTTAAGTTGTTCAGGCGATTTCTTGTTTTGTGCCTTAACTAACTTAATAGGTTCATAAGAAAAGAAATTGTCGTTGGAAGTTTGAGCAATTAGACGTGTAACGTTTGACATATGAATATTCCTTATTCTTCAAAGAATTGTAAATTTTTATGGTAGTAATGATAATCATTTTCATCATTAAAAAGGCATTGAGTATATGTCTGGATGTTTGAATTAGCTAAAGGACCTGACATACTAATAAAGTCCTTTAACTCATAAAATAATTCAAACTGTAAATCGACAAATAGTTTATCATTAATTAATTCTACATTTTTGATACCAAAGTTATTATGATTACCTAAAATATAATAAAGATTAATTGTTTCTTGTTTGTCAAATCTTTTTAAATTTTCGAACATTCTTTTTTGGATTGTTTTTAAAACGGTTCGACTAATATTTAAGGTAAAATTATTGAAATTATCCACATGATAAGTTGCAGTAATATTATCATGTAAATTAATTGTTTTATTTAGATAACTTAAATATTTTTGAACTGTTTCCTTGTTATATAATGAAATTTTTACATCACATAATAAGGATTTTTTCAAATCAAAAAAGTATAATTTATGAATGTACATTTGCATTATGCATACCTGCACACCACATAAATGGCTAATGTCACATAATAAATGGCAATGATATTGGTAACGAGTATAAGACTTAAGTCTTTCATAATAATCTCCTTTAGAAGTTATTTTATTTTTTATTGGTGATAAAATTATAATCTATTTTTTTAGAATTTTCACGTGCTTTAAGATAAAAATTAAATTAAATAAAAAAATTAAGTAATTTCTTTTAAAATAATATCAATTAGGTATTTTATTTTATATTCTTTTGACCTATCATCGTAGGTATCATCTTTTTTAATAAGTTTAATACAATCGGCAATTTCCTGAGTTGAATCGCTTTGGGAGTATTTAAAATTTTTAAGATTATCTTTAGTTAGAATAATAGACATATTGATCTTAATCCTGTTCATACATGTTAAATTGGATTTTTTCTTTCTTAATTATTACTTTTTTAATCTTTTTAATTACTTTTTTATCACCAGATACACCCGTTTTATCTCTATTTAATTCTTTATTAGTTTCTATAGAATTACTATATAAATTTTTAAAGATTAAATCTGGTGCATCTGGTGAGATATTGGAAAAAACATCCTCCCATACATAATTCGGCCACAAATTTAATTCTATTGGTTTTGATACAGCTGTTTTATGAATTTTAACAGGCATCGTTATTTTAGCAGTTGATTGATGTATTACTTTTTGATTATAACTACTTGTTTCATAGAACAACAATAAAGACAAGACAAATAAACCTATTGCAAAATGTGCTTTAAATTTATGTAATAATGCCAAATTTGACTTTCGATTTAAATCTTTAAAATTTAACATTTGTGTTGATAAATCTAAATGTGAAAGTTGCAATGGTTCTAAATCAAATAAAGGTAAAGGCGTAGGAGGTGTATCATCTTGATTTGATTTACTTAAGATAAATTTTTGGCGTTCCTGTTCCATCTCAGCAATTTGTGATGCGATTTTCTTCTGTTCCAATAATTCTTGTTTTCTTTTTTCATCATTTAAATAATTTAAATGCGCCGTTTTTTTAGCGTTTTCAAAAGCTTTTTCCTCTTCTGCGTCAACTTTAATCTTATCAATAATTTCTCCAATAGCTAATGACGCTTCAGACTTTTTCTTTTTAATAATAATACTTTTAGGTTCTTCAGATTTTGAAGAAACAATCGACCTTAATTCAGACAACATTTGTGAAGTATCATTCTTCATTTTTTTTCTCCTGCTCTTGGGATTTAACAATAATATTTTTAAAAAACTTTTTAACCGTTTCTTCCCTTAAACGAATCTTATCAATACCTTCATCAGTTTCAAAGATTTCTATATTATTAATAATACGATTTCTTACCCCATGTAATTGATGAAATAACTGACACCCATCTTCGTCATCATCGTTAATTAAACTCTTAACTTCTTCTTCAAATTTAACCAAATAGGTATGGTCATCTAAAAAATCTTCAATGGTATCATATAATACTAATACAGTATTTTTCACAAATGTTTCAATACCTTGTTTATATTTGAATAAAGTATATTCTTCACGTTTGGATTTGTTAGTCATAATATTAATAAATATCCATTAAAAAAGATTAAAAAAAACTCTGAAAGAAAGGTTTAATATATTTCAACATTAAACTAGAACCGACACTTGCACCTAAGGCCTGACTAATCCCAATCATAATTCTTTCACGTTTAGATTCAGCAGCAATAAAAAGGAATGACATACTGAGCCAGGTTAATTGACTGATAATACCTGTTATCATTTGTGTATAAAACCAGGAATGCACCATGGCATATTGGTCGAAAGAAGAAATTAAATCGCCGATTAAGACCATAAAAAAAGCTGTGGCAATAATTTTTTTGTTAGTTTTTTTGCCAAATTTCTTTTGATAATCATTTTCTTGTTTTTCTTGCTTTTCAATCCAATGTTCGACACATTCAGTATGTAAATCTTTATCATTCAAATCTGACATAAAAAAACCTATAGAATAGAGGAATAAAAATGGGCCCGATGGGGATTGAACCCATGACCTTCGGTTTATGAGACCGCTGCTCTCACCACTGAGCTACAAGCCCGATACGTATATTATTATAATATTTTAAATTAAACTTTACAATCATTTATAAAGTTGAAATATTATTATTTGAAAGTTTCATTAAATTTAAAGTTGCAACTGATTCTTCTAACACGTCTGTGATTTCAAATTCAATTATTTGTGTTGCGTTTTGTTGCTGAATATCATAAACAATCCATGATATACCATTTGTTAATATTCCAATGTGCGCTGATGGTGTGATGTTTTGTTGTTGTATACAAAAATCAATCAAACGTGGAATTCTTTTTCTTAATTTTAAATCTGTTTTAATTGGCTTTACTTCTAACACTGCAATAGGTAAACCTTTTGAACAATATAATAAATAATCAATTGACTTTTTAAGATTGATAGATGATTTTAAAGATATTTTTTGTTCAACAGAATTTGAATTTGATAAATCGTATCCTAAAAATTGTAAAATTGGTTCGATTATTTTTATTTTTGTTTGATGTTTGTTTAGATTTAAAGTTAAATTCTTTTTAATGTTTTCTATTTGTGCAATTGACATGTTCTAATAACTCCTTTATTTTTTTATAAAGCTTAAAACAAAACGAATATTATTATCGATTTCATCAAACAATGAATAAAAATTCGGTGTATTAGTATCATTAACAAAATAAATTGGATTGTTTTCTTTGTAATCCCTAATTTTATCTACAATTTTTTGTTTTTCATTTTCATTTAATTGAGACCAGTTACGAAAAGAAATAATTTGTTGTTGAGACACGTTTGACATGATCGATCCTTTGCAAAAAAAGTTTTTTTTATAATTTAATTTTTATTTAAATTATACTAGAATTATACTTTAGAATTTTTTAATATTCACGTGTGTAAAAAAAAGTTATTTATAAAATAAATTGAAAAAATAGGAGTAATCGGGCTTGAACCGACAAAACTTGCGTCGACGGATTTTAAGTCCGTTGTGTTTACCTATTTCACCATACTCCCATAAAGCATATCGAGGAATCGAACCTCGGACCTGTAGGTTAAAATCCTACCATCTACCACTGAACTAATATGCTTAAAGCCGATGACGAGAATCGAACTCGCGACCATAGATTGGAAGTCTATTGTTTTACCATTAAACTACATCGGCAAATTGCTTAAATTGAGACTCGAACTCAAAACCTCACGATTACAAATCGTGTGCACTGCCAATTGTGCTATTCAAGCTAAACGGAAATAATAGGATTCGAACCTATGGAAACTTTCATTTCAACGGTTTTCAAGACCGCCGCCTTAAACCACTCGGCCATATTTCCATTTTTAAAATATTATAATACTTTTCTTGTTTTTGTAAATTAACACTTAATAAATCGATTATTTATTTACATTTAAAACAATTTTATAAAAAATATCATCATCTTCAAACTTTAATTCTTCAGTTGTTTTATTTCGACCCCAAATTGCAACATTTGTATCACGAAATTTAGAAAGAATTTCTAAACGACACTGTTCACTTAATTCATCAATTGATAATGGGAATTTACAATATACATTTTCTGCAGTAAATTTTTCAACAGCCTCTTCAAAATGATGAAGTCTAGAACCTTGTAATGATGACCAATGATCAAAATTTGATTCTGTTTCTTGATGTTCTTCGTTTTCGTAAGTATACATATTTTGTTTCCTTTGTGTGTTTTTTTATAATTTAAATTTAAATTATACTAAAATTATAGCTTAGATTTTTTTAATATTCACGTATGAATATATTTTTTTAACTAAAAACTAAATGATTTTAAAGAATATCATTACAAATATTGGTAATTATTTCATCAAAATAAAGTGATGTAGAGCATGTTCTACCCCATAAATAACAAGTACTAAGTTCGAATACAGGTTGATTTTTATCTAATAATTTTTCGCCTAACCATTTAGATACAAGATAATATTCATCAATTAAAACTTCTTCATTATCTTCACTTTCATCATTAAAATGCATTGAAATAAAAAACTCATCATCCTTAAGGAAATTGATTAGTTCTTCAGGCGCATCAACAAAAATTTCACTTTCAACGATTTTTTTTACTAATTTTTCAAGTTCAATATTACTCATATTTATTTCCTTTGTGTGTTTGTTTTTTAGAATTAAACAAATTCTATTTATCTTTGTCCACGTATTAGATGGATTGATGGTGGTTTTTTTGTTCATTGTAATTTTTTTCAAAATTAATTTCTTTTAATTCTTTTGCATTAGGATAAAATATATCAATTGCATGACGCTTTGCTAATAATACATTTTTATTTGTTGATTCATCATAAAATGTTTTACAATTAAATCTGTTTTTTAATTGTTCTTTTAATGTTAAGTCACTTGGAATGAAGCAATTGTTAAAAACTTCTTCGTATTTTTCACAAATTTTTGCATAAAGTGCTTGTAAAGCGCCAGTTTTACCAGATTGCATTTGGGCAACTAACATGACACGTTTTTCACCTTTTTGAATATGCTCAAATAATTTATTTGCAGCTACCGATTGATTAGCATAAATTTTTTCTACATTATTTTGTGTTTTGTGGTTCATTTTAGTTTCCAATTCTTGATAAGCAGTATAAATTTGATCAGCAGATAATGAAAACCATTCACGTTCAGTATCAGCTGATGTTAATTTATATTTTTGTTTGAGAAAAGAGTGTAATTGTCTATCAGAAATATGTGAAGAATACCACCATTTAATTAATCGTGGCGTTTCAGGGGTTGATGTTGAAATGTCTTGTTCTTTAATTCTTGTGATCACGTCACTTTTACCTAGTTCTTTACGGGCAGTTTCTCCCACTTTAGAACGATATCGACCTTCTTTCATATCCCTAAGAAGAAAAGGATAGGTATAAATATACAATCTTCTTCTTTTATTGAAACTATTTCTATTCTTCGACATTTTAAAACCTTTATGACTTTATAAAGTTTAATACGAAACGAACATTATTATCGATTTCATCAAACAATGAATAAAAATTCGGTGTATTAGTATCATTAACAAAATAAATTGGATTGTTTTCATTAGCTGCAAATGCAGTGTAATTATAACGAGTCCATAAATTAGCCATGCCAACACTAAAACGTCGCACATCGAAATTAAACTCGAAATTTGCAGGACCAATATCTAACTTTAAAACAATTTTCGAACCACGACGATAATATAGTTCGTCAGGTAATATCCATTCAATAGTCATTGAATCTTTATAATTTTTAAAAATTGACATATAATGATTTTCATGTTCTTTAACATATTCATTAAATGCAGTTTTAATTAAACTATAGGCTTTGGCATAATAGATATTATCTTGTTCTGATTTAGTAAGTGCTACATGTGAATATTCAGGGTCATATATCCAGGTACCTTTAGCAAAGGTTTTAGAACGACCAAATTTCCTAAGTATTTTATTAACACTGCCACAAGAAGTTTTGTGAAATTGGTTAAATAGATAACTTTTTAAACGTTCATTATCATCGTTAAAAGCAATATATTCATCATAACTACGTTCAGCTCGACGTCTAACATCATAATATAAATTATAATTGCCCATTACTTTTTTCAGATCTGCCAAAATATTGGTCATAAAATCTTTAGCATAACTATTTTTTTTCTGTTCGAAATATATTTCGAAATAGATTTGTTTAGCTTGAGCAAAACTGATTTCATCACCATTTTGACGCCAAGCATTAAGAATTGCAGCCTCGTATAATGAAGACATAATATGGTCCTTTGACTGATAAGATATAATAATAAATTTATTATAAAAAAATTATAAATTAATCTTTTATAATTTTCACGTGAGTTTAAACTAAAATTTAAAAAATAAAAAAAATTTTAAGTAGTAACTAATATTTCATCTATCATACCACGAGACGAAACCTTAGCACTAATATTACGTGGAGCTTGAATAATATGTTGTTTAAAACCTTGATATAATTGTACAGTTGTCGGACAATAAGAATTTGAAACAACAACATTATGTCCATTACCTGATAATCTTGTCATATGTTGCACTATTAATTGTTGCTCATTCAAACCAAAACTACATTGATAACCATCAAAAGGTTTCGTTGGATTTTTAATATCAACATAAGGAGGGTCAAGATAGTATAAAGTATTAGGTCCAAAATCACGCATTAAGAACTTATCAAAATCTTCATTATAAAAATTGACGTGTTGAATCATAGTTAAAAAGTCAGTTAAAGTGTTATTATCTATTAAATCACCTACTTTTTCTTTTTGACAATACGGCGTATTAAACTCTCCACTCTTATTAACACGATATAAACCGTTATAAGCTTGTTTATTAAGATATAAAGTTCTAGCAGCCTGATGCCATTTATCATAGGTTTGTCGCCAATTAGGTTGTTTATCCCAACTACGAATACTGTAAAATGAGGTTTCATCACGCTTTAAAGCATTAGCAATATTTAAAACACGTTGTGAATCAATACGTATGCACTCATATAAATTAATAATTTCAGCATTAGTATCATTTAAATGAATTGAATGTTTCGTTATGTCAATTCCTGAATTTAAATATGAGCCTAAAGCACCTGCAAACGGTTCAACATACGCATTAAATTTGGATGGAAAATGTGGAATAATTGCAGGCATTACTTTTGATTTATTTCCCGCCCATTTTAAAATAGTCTTTGACATTGAAACTTTCTTTCTATTTATTTATTCTAATTGTTGCGGCAAAATTATTGCCATATAAAATTGAATTCGGTATATTTAAAGCGATAGCATTATTATTGGTTTTAATAATATAACCTGGACTACAACCACAACCACAACCTGCTTTACGACTCCATTTTAAACTAATCGCATCATCACCAATATTTGGATATTTCTGTTGTAAAGCTTTAATAAATTGTGTTCGAACAAATGTTGTTAAACTTTTTTTAGGAGCTAATCGACTATTTAATAATTGCTCTTCAACACTGAAACTATTGTCACTTCTAGCACTAATATATAATCTTGAAGTAGCCCAACGTTGTTTATTGTTTAATTTACTGAGTTGCGCATTAGTTCGTTCTTCAATTACAAAAGAAATATCTAAATTTTGCATTTATTCTTTACCTTCACCTGAAATGGTACTAGCTGTTAAAGGATTAATCGGATTAAATGTAGGATTGATTTCAAACATTTCAGAAATTAATTTGTTTTTTTCTAAATCCTTAAGTAATGTATCTTGACGCAGTTTATCAATGCAAGGATGCACTATATTTTGTGCCATCAAGAAATCATTAGCCTCACGTAATTGTTTTTCTAATGACTCTTTTTCTTTATTAACAATCATAAACGTTTCATGTAAAATATCAAATGCAGTTTTAGTTGATTTGATAGTGGAATGCAACTTATTAATATCAGCATTTAAAGCTTTAAAAAATTCAATATCAATTACTTTTAATTGTTTTGTTCTAAGCAAATTAGGTAAATAACTTAAACCTGCATATTCCAAAGACGCAATAATCTGTTTTCTTTTAATGTTGGCTTTCATCTAGCACTCCTTTTTCTATATTGAATATTTCTTCATGCATACGATTTTCAAGTGTTTTATTTTGAGGACGAATTTTAATCAAATTTGAAATATCAATATTAGCATCACGTTCAAAATCAGTACAAAAATGATATGAAACATTAATTCTGTTATTCATACTTAAATCACGTAACTCATGTTCTAAGGTATCAATTGATACATTATCCACAAAATTAGGAAAATTTACATCATACTTTTCATTAAGCAAATTAACAAATTGATTAGCAAAATCTTTAATTAAATCTTTATTGTCATCATACATATCACGATTAAAATAAAAAGTTGCATCATTAATATCTGTTTCAGATACTGGATGTAATGTCATATCACTTACGATGTATTTCATCATTTAAACTCCTCTTAAAAAGGTTTAGGAATAATAGGTACCAAAGCCACAATATGAAAAATCTGTAAATTTTCATTACCTAGATTTTCAGTCACATAAACTTTATAAAAACGACTTTTAGCTTTTTCTATTACAACACCGATTCGATAGGTTTTATTTCCTAACGTATCATACATTGGATAATAAACTAAATCACCACTTAATAATTCTTTTTTCTTGCGTCCCATAACTTAATTTTAATATAAACATCATACTTTTACAATTTAATTAATTAATCTTTACAATTGCTGATTTTCTTTCAATAATAATTAAAACAATCTTATCAGGATTAGATACATCAAAGGTTGCATCACTATCTGATAAAAAACATTCAATAGCTTCATTATACACTTCCAATAAACTATCTCTATCTTCAGTTGTACTATCAATCATTTTTCTAAATTCAGCAAACTTTTTCAAACAATAATCATGATTCCATTCTCTTAAAGCTACATCAAGATTATCTTCTGTATAATTCTCCTTTAACCACATTACAAATTCAGGTTCAGAAAACACACGTTCAGTAACGGATTCTTCTTCTTCATCATTATCTTCGAAAAAATTATGATAAACAAAAGCATTAACAGTCACTGAATTCTCATGGTCATAATGATGATTAACACGTTCAAAAATTAC
>JACCDP011539532.1_pt1 | contig 10946 bp, 9 predicted proteins | sample 7445841 | NCBI WGS metagenome assembly JACCDP01 (sample SAMN15323441, study PRJNA562643) | freshwater metagenome | isolation source: river surface water | place: USA:Blue River Watershed | collected 2017-08-17
CACCGGCAGATGGCTACACCCTGCTGTTCGGTACAAACGCTTTTATCATCACACCACTTCTACACAACGGACCCACTTACGATCCGATTAAAGATTTCTCGCATGTTTCGCTCACCACGATCCAACCACTCGCACTGCTTGTATCACCAAGCCTGAAAATCAAATCTGTCCCAGAACTTGTGAAATACGCAAAAGCGAATCCTGGCAAAATTAATTTTGCCTCGTCTGGTAATGGCTCAGCCCAGCATTTAGCAGGCGAGGCATTTCGACATGCCGCAAATATTGATATCACGCACGTCCCCTACAAGGGAGCTGGCCCTGCCCTAATTGACCTACTTGCCGGCCGTGTCGACATTATGTTTACATCAATGGTTGGCAATACTGATCACATCAAGCATGGGCGCCTAATCATGATCGCAACTACGGGACAAAAGCGAGGCGTCGCAACGCCTGACACCCCAAGCGTGTCTGAATTCCTGCCAGGATATCAGGCATACACTTGGCAGGGTGTGATTGCACCTGCACAAACGTCCGAGTCAACTATTGCGAAGCTGAACGCTGCAATAAAAAAAGCCACGAGCATGCCAGCATTCTATGAGAAATTGAATGCCCAAGGTATGGAAGTCCAAACCTCATCTCCACAAGAGATGCGGACACGGCTTGCAGCTGAATCGTTGGAATATCAGTCTTTATTGAGCAAAACTCAAACTAGCATTAAGTAGCAAAAAAAGTAAAAACCACTCAATTAACTATTTTTTTCGGACGACACATGACGACCTTTACATCAAAGCGTTTCTCCCAGCTCACCCTCGAGACGGTTGCTCCAGAGTCAGTCGGCCTCGCAAAGGAAATTCTTGACATTTCCAGCATTGGCTTAGGCGGCCCCTACAACGTCATGTTGCGCAGCCCTATCTTTGCCGATCGCATCAAACGCTTGTTGGACTATTTGCGCTTTGGTTCATCACTCCCCATGCGTCTCAACGAATTCGCGATTCTGATACAAGCGCGAATCTGGACATCCCAAGTTGAGTGGTTTGCGCACTACCCAATCGCGTTGCGCAACGGTTTACCCGCCCACGTCGCAGACGATCTCAAAGAAAATATTCGACCACGCAACATGCAGCCCGACGAAGCAGCGGTCTATGACGTGTGCATGACGATGACCAAAACCCATGAAATCAGCGACGAACTATTCAACCACGCCAAAGAAGTGCTGGGCGAACAACAACTTGTTGACCTCATCGCGGTCAGTGGCACTTATGTGACGATTGCCATGTTGCTAAGCCTAGGCGAAGAGCCTATTCCGGCCGGTAAACCACTACCTTTTCCCGAGAAAGCACGTTAATTATCGATATCAAAGTGATCGTTCGGCAGGTTAGACGCCTTCCGTTCGGTCGCCAGTTGAAAGGCTTGCTCTAGACTTCGCGTAAAGCGCTTGATGTCAAACAATGGGCCAGAGAGCAATTGTTGCTGCAGCTTAACGCGAAGCGCAGCTAACCGGGCAGGATCTTTAGCTAACGCGATAGCAGCTTGCGCATACCCCTCCAAATCGCTCGTGATCAGCTCTTTAAGATCAAGCGCTTCCAGCAGACTGGCACCCACCCGTCCCGCATAGGAACGTCCTTTGCAAGTCAGCACAGGTACGCCAGCCCAGAGCGCATCACTGGCTGTCGTGTGAGCGTTATAGGGCAACGCATCAATAAACAAATCAGCAACACGCTGCCGCGCCAAATGATCGCTCATTGATTCAATTCGACTGGCAAAAACAAGTCGCGCACCATCGACGCCCCGCTCTTGCGCAGCGGCTCTCAGGTTCTGCGCAGTCTGTGCAGTTGCCTCGCGAAGCCACAATACGCTCCCAGGAACTGATTGCAAAATTCGCATCCAGCAATCGAACATAACTGGATTGATCTTGTAATTATTGTTAAAGCAGCAAAACACAAAACCCGTCGCAGGAAGGTCGAGCTCCTCCCTGGAAAAAACACGGGCAGATGGTTTGCGGCCCGGGTCATTTGCTTGGTAGCTATGGGGGAGTCGGATGAGTTTTTCAGTGTAGTGCTCAGCATCCGCCGGTTCAGCAATCGTCTTATCCACCAAGACATAGTCCATCTCCGGGATACCCGTCGTACCGGGGTAGCCCAGATAGCTCATTTGAATCGGTGCGACTCGGGCCAAAAATACACCAGGGCGACATCCCTTGGTCAAACCCGTCAAGTCAACCGCGATATCAAGATCGCACTCACGCGCACGCGTGATCAGTTGTGAATCTGTACAGTCCTTCAAATCCAGAAAGTGATCGAAGGTTTTTTCTAGACGCAAGCGCATCTCATCTTGCGTATCAGGCCCGAACGAAAATGCGAAGATCTCAAAGCGAGAACGATCGTGTGCTTCAAACAATCCCGCCGTCAAATAGGCGACGGGATGATTACAAAAATCACCAGAAAAATATCCAATTTTGAGCTTTGTGTTCGCCGGGCGCTCTTTAGGAACCCACGCAGCGCGAGCCCTTTTGTGCGCTGAGTCAATCCACGCTTGTGCCACCCGCTTATGCAAAACAACATCATCGGTGAGAGACAGCAATGGAAAAGGTAGGCAAACTGGCTGGCCCGCCTCTAAATCGCGCAACAACGCCTCTAAGCGGGATTGATAATCACCCCACTTGCATTGCTGCATATTGACATGGAGCAACGTGCCAGCGAGATAGGGAATTGCGGGGTCAATTGATAACGCGTCGGTATAACTCTGAACCGCAGCCTCGTTATCACGCAATTCGACAAGCGCATTCCCACGGTTCATCAAGGCTTGCGGGTAAAACGGCTCAATCGCTAAGGCGTGGTCATAACTTTCGACGGCGTCGCGCCACTGCCCCAAACGGCCGTAAGCGTTTCCTCGATTATAAAAAGCAGCTGCGTACTGAGGTGCAATCTCAAGCGCACGTGCATAGCTTATCAGTGCCTCAGGCGCACGACCTAGCGCTTGCAGCAAGTCGCCTCGATTGTTATGCGCTTCCGCATAATTAGGATCTAACGCAATCGCACGATCGTAGCTCGCTAGCGCCGAAGTAAGCTTGCGCTGGTCCTGAAGCACATTGCCATAATTGTTATGCGCAGAAGCAACATCCGGATCGATTTTTAAGGCTTTCCCGATCAACACAGCAGCCCGATCGAGCTGCCCTTGCTGGTATGCAACCAACCCCAGCATGTGCACCGCATCGAAATGATTGGGATGCAACTTAAGCACGCGCTCGTACAGAGCCCGTGCTTGCTCAAGGGAGCCCTGCTGATGCGCCGCAAGCCCCTGCTCGAGTTTGGCTTGGGCCTTCATAACATCAACGGTCCTTGTTCTTAATCCGCGTGTACACCGTATTTACGACCGTGGCACGCACTGGGTCACTCAGTCCGCTCGCTGGTTTTGGTGTGGAAGTGTCCTTTTTGGGTTTTTTGGACTCTTTGTTCGACTTTTGCTGACCTTTAGCCATGATTGTCTCTGAGAGTTAAACGATAATCTAGTGTACAGGTCTATCGAAAAAACTCCCAATGCCCGCGTCAATTTGCATTCCCGCATCTGAGATCGAAATCACTGCCATGCGCGCACAAGGCGCAGGTGGTCAAAACGTCAATAAGGTGTCAAGCGCCATCCACCTGCGGTTTCATATACCTACGTCCTCGCTGCCCGCGGGGGTCAAGGTGCGTTTGCTTGCGCTCAAAGATGGACGCATTAACCGTGACGGCGCAATCGTCATCAAAGCACAGTCGCATCGCAGCCAGGATCTGAATCGCAGTGATGCGATCGATCGACTGCATGAACTGGTTAACAGCGTCGCACGTCCACCAAAGACACGTCACGCCACGCAACCCACCTTTGGCTCGCGTCAGCGTCGTCTAGAAAGCAAGCGAAAGCACTCAGAAGTCAAAACACTTAGAGGAAAGTCGGAGTACTAATCATGAATATCCCCCTATTCCCACTAGGCATGACGCTATTTCCTGATGGATTGGCCGCACTAAAGATCTTTGAAGTCAGGTATCTCGATATGACTCGGTCGAGTTTTCGGGAAGGCACACCCTTTGGCATCGTGACGCTCAACCAAGGATCTGAAGTGCGTCAACCGACCGAACAAATCTCGTTTGCAGACATCGGCACTTTGGCAGAGATCGTTGACTTCGAGGCAATACAACCCAGCCTGTACTCCATTCGCTGCTGTGGTCAATCCAGATTTAAGGTTGATCATGCCGAACAAATGCCGAACGGCCTTTGGCGTGCTGACGTGACATGTATCGAAGCAGACCCAGTCATTGAGATCCCGCCCGAACTTGCAAAAAGTGCGACAACCCTACAACGCGTGTTGCAATCGATGGATGAGCAAGATGTACCCGACGAACAGCGTCCGATTCTCAAGCCTTATCGGCTGAATGATTCTGGCTGGGTGAGCAACCGCTGGGCTGAGTTACTCAACCTGAATCCCCAGCAAAAACAACATCTCATGACGCTTGAGAATCCGCGCCTAAGGCTCGATTTAGTTCAAGAGCTGCTCGAAGAAATGGGGGCCTTTCGGCCCCCAGCGTAAGGCAGAATCATGCGACTAACTAGGTCAAGGATGTACAGAAAGCGTGAATGCGCTTGCAGGCATCTTCGAGAATTGCGTCAGACGTTGCGTATGAAATACGGAAGTATGGCGCCAAGCCAAAGGCCTCACCAGGTACAACGGCCACCAGCTTTTCGTCTAGCAAGGCTGTTGCAAAATCGAGATCTGTATTGATTTTTTTGCCCTTGGGCGTCGTCTTGCCAAGTGTGCCCGCACAGCTCGGATAAACGTAAAAAGCGCCCTGCGGCTTTAAACATGTAATACCGGGACACTCATTGAGCATGCGCACCACCATGTCACGGCGACGCTGAAAAATCACGTTGTGTTTAGCAATGAAATCTTGGGGGCCATTCAACGCCTCGACCGCAGCCGCCTGACTAATAGACGAGGGGTTCGAGGTTGACTGTGACTGGATCGTTGACATCGCGGCAATCAGCCAGCTTGGGCCATGACCATAGCCAATTCTCCAGCCGGTCATGCAGTACGCCTTGGACACGCCATTGACGGTCAAGATTCGATCAGCGATGGCTGGTGCCGCTTGCGCCAGAGTGCAAAACGTTGTGCCGTCAAATAACAGCTTCTCGTACATGTCATCGACCATGACCAGCTCATTTGGATGCTTTTTGAGCACGTCCCCCAGCTCACGCAACTCTTGCTCCGTATAGACTGAACCAGTCGGATTGGAGGGTGAATTCAAGATTAACCAGCGCGTGCGTGGGGTGATCGCCTTGTCTAGCTGTGCGGGTGTGATTTTGAAATTAGTTTCAGCACCACAGGCAACGGTGACGGCCTTACCGCCCGCAAGGATCGCCATATCGGGGTAACTTACCCAGCAAGGCGCGGGAATCAACACCTCGTCGCCCTCTCCTAAGGTTGCCACCAAAGCATTAAACAAAACCTGTTTACCGCCCGTACCGATGATCACATCATCGGGGTTAATCTTCATTGAATGATCACGCAAAAACTTCGCAGCAATCGCCTTTTTTAACTCGACCGTACCGTTTACGGGCGTGTACCGAGTTTGCCCGGCTCTGATGGCTGCAATCCCAGCCTCACAGATATTGGCTGGAGTGTCCATATCAGGCTCGCCTTGGGCGAGCACAATTACATCTAATCCTTTCGCTTTGAGCGCCTTAGCATTATCTGTAACAGCAAGAGTCGGCGATGGTCTAACTAGAGCCATACGTGGTGAAAGCAATGCGGCGCTCATATTTTTCTCCAAAATACGCGATAAATTAGCGAAAAGGCTTGACCGAAATATAACCCAAGCCATTACCCACAGCGCCCTAGCCTGCCTGTCAGCCAAATGCACCAAGACAGGTGCTCGCATGGTATCGTGGCAAAAAATTTTACGGAGACCCACATGATCACAAAAAATCGGTTAATTCAGCGCCTCTTAACGTGCGCCGCCCTGTCGTTAGCAACCGTGGCAGCCCCAAGTCTCGCTCAAAATAAGTACCCCGACCGTCCTGTCAAAATTATCGTTGGCTTTGCCCCCGGCGGTCCAACCGATATTGTGGCTCGCCTCATCGGAAGCCGTTTAGAAAAAGCACTTGGACAGCCCTTCGTGATCGAAAACAAGCCGGGCGGCGGATCAAATATCGGCTCGCAAGAGGCTGCACGCGCTAAACCAGATGGCTATACGCTCTTTTTAGGTACGGTAGCTAACGCTACAAATCTGTCTACATACAAAAAGCTCAACTACGACACGCTTCGGGACTTCATACCGATTAGTCAGCTAGTGTCATCACCGAGCATCTTAGTTGCAAACAACGATCAACCGTTCAAGACTCTACCTGAACTGATCGCCTATGCAAAAGCAAATCCTGGAAAGCTTGCGTACGCAACCTCTGGTCCTGGTGGGTCACCCCACCTCGCGGGCGAAATGCTGAAGATGCGTGCAGGCATTGATGCTCTGCATGTTCCGTACAAGGGCGCGGCTCCAGCAATGAATGATGTCATCGGAGGCCAAGTTGCGATTGGGTTTAAAACCGCCTCAGGCGTGACCACCACGATTCAGGCAGGTAAGTTGCGCGCCATCGCAGTGGCCGGACGCGAGCGCATGCCCCAACTACCCGATGTGCCCACACTAATCGAGCTCGGGTTTCCTGACTTTGAAGTGAGCTCCTGGAGCGGTTTGATGGCGCCGACAGGGACACCTCCTGAAATCATCAACCTGCTGGCTAAGACCACTATTGAAATTATGAAGTCGCCAGATGTCCGCAAGCAATTGGAGGGCATCGGCGCCTTCCCGGTCGGCAGCACACCTGAAGAGTTTAAAAAATACATAGAAGATGAAATCAAAAAGTGGGCCATCGTCGCAAAGACCGCAAAAATCGAGCTTTAACCAATCTATCTATATCTCCTAAGGCAATAAATGGGAACTTTTAGAACTTTTCTTTTCGCACCGGCGAACCATCCACGACGAACTGAAAAAGCATTCACGCTGGGAGCCGACGCAGTCATCCTCGATCTTGAGGATGCCTGTGCAGTGTCGGAAAAAATCCCTAGCCGTGCAAAAGTTGTAGAGGCGATGCAACTGCCGCGGACCTGCCTTGGGTACGTTCGTGTCAATCCGATGTCGACGATCTATGCCTACGGAGATCTACAAGAAACCATTCAAGCTGGTCTTGATGGCGTAGTCTTGCCAAAAGTCGAAACCGCAGCAGAGGCACAAACGGCCGACTGGCTGATTACACAGCTCGAGCGCGAACGCGGGCTTGAACTTGGCAGTATTGATCTAATGCCCATCATCGAGACGGCACTCGGCGTGGCGAACTTAGCCAGCATTCTTGCCACAACAGACCGCATCAAGCGCGTCGCCTTTGGTGCGGGGGACTTCACCCTCGACCTCGGTCTGCGTTGGTCACGTAGCGAACTGGAGCTTCTGACATACAGAAATCAGATTGCGTTGCTGTCCCGCGCTGCGGGTAAAGAGCCGCCAATCGACACAGTCTGGGTTGACCTGAAGGATGCCGAAGGCTTTGAGCAATCAACGCTGCACATCAAAGATCTAGGCTACCAAGGAAAGATGTGCATCCATCCTGATCAAATTGCTGTTGCTAACCGCTGCTTCACGCCCACTGCGGAGCAAGTTGCTCGAGCGCAACGCGTAGTCGATGCATTTGCTGCGGCGGAAGCAGCCGGGTCGTCCTCGATTCAACTAGACGGGCAGTTTATTGACTACCCGATTGTTTACGCCGCTCAGCGCGTGTTGGCCATCCACGAAAAGATTGCTAAGCTCGCCGTGTGATAACGTCGTAGATCACTAAAAAAACTACACCTATTTTTCGTATACGCACATCATGACAACCACTACCACTCCTCAATACATCACGCTTGGAATTAGCGGCCTGCGTGTACCACGCCTTTGGTTGGGCGCAATGATGTTCGGCGATCAGACCGACGAAAATGTCGCGCGCGAAATGGTAGCTGTCACACGTGATGCAGGACTCAACGCGATCGACACCGCTGACAATTACGCCAATGGCGAATCTGAGCGCATGGTGGGACGACTGATTGCAAAGGATCGTTCGCGCTGGGTGCTCGCCACCAAAGTCGCCAACGCAATCGGCAAGGAACCAAACGACAAGGGATTGTCGCGACGCTGGGTCACACAAGAAGTGGATAACAGTCTCAAGCGTCTCGGCACTGACTGGATCGACGTGTACTACATGCACAAGGATGACGAAGTCACTCCGATCGAAGAAACCTTATCGACCTTTGCTAGACTCATAGAACAAGGGAAGATTCGGTATTACGGCATATCTAACTTTCGTGGCTGGCGCGTCGCCCGCATGGTAGAAACGGCACGAAGGATGGGAATCCCACAGCCAATTGTCTGCCAGCCACCGTACAGCGCAGTTACCCGACTGATCGAAACGGAAGTGATCCCTGCCTGTGAGCATTACGGCGTTGGGGTTGTAGCCTACAGCCCGTTAGCGCGCGGCGTCCTCACAGGAAAATATGCACCAAACGTAGAGCCTGATGCGCAAAGTCGAGCCGGCCGCGGTGATCGCCGGATCCATCAAACGGAGTTCCGTCCTGAATCCCTCGAAATTGCGAATGCCCTAAAAAAGCATGCTGAAAGCCGTAACCTGAGTGCCACACAGTTTGCAATTGCCTGGGCACTCAACAACAAGCTCTTAAGTGGCGTCATCGGCGGCCCACGCACTCTTGAACAATGGAAGGACTATGTGGCTGCATTAGCTGTTCAATTACAGCCTGAAGATGAGGCCCTCGTTGATTCACTCGTACCGCCTGGCTATGCCTCAACGCACGGTTTTGTTGACCCCCAGTATCCTATCAAGGGTCGCAAACCGCGTTGATACAAACTCAGGTAGACAGCAAACGTTCTTAGTCCCAGTTTTGGGGTGATAATAAGCGCTTAGCCACATCCATGAATGCATCATGAACAAGCGCGACATCGTCATTCGGCAAATCACCTATTTGCGAGGTCCAAACATCTGGACTTACTGCGCCACGCTCGAGGCGCTGATCGATATCGGCGAGCTAGAGGACTGCCCATCTAATACAGTCCCCGGCCTCTACGAAAGACTGACCACAATGCTGCCCAGCTTAATTGAGCATCGCTGCAGCCCAGGTGTACGTGGTGGCTTTTTAATGCGCCTTAAAGAGGGTACTTGGCCCTGCCACATTATTGAGCATGTCACTCTGGCGCTCCAAGACCTAGCAGGCGTGCCTGGCTACGGTTTTGGACGTGCGCGCGAAACAGAAGAGCGCGGCGTATATAAAGTCATGGTCAGCGGATGGCAAGAAGACGTAACCCGCGCCGCCTTGTATACCGCGCGTGATTTAGTTCTGGCGGCGATTGAGAACAAACCCTATGACTTTGACGGCGCGCTTGAAGCACTTCGCGATCTCGCGCAGGATTTGTGCCTTGGACCAAGCACCGCTTCCATGGTCCTCGCCGCGGATGACCGAACAATTCCCGCCATCCGTTTGAGCTCTGGAAATCTCGTTCAATTTGGCTATGGTGCAAAACAGCGTCGTATCTGGACTGCTGAAACAGACCAAACGAGCGCTATTGCCGAAACGATCTCGCGCGATAAGGACCTGACGAAATCGCTCTTAGAGGCATGCGGCGTACCGATACCTCAAGGCCGTGCAGTAGAAAGCGCTGCGGACGCTTGGGATGCCGCACAAGATATCGGGCTTCCGGTCGTCGTCAAGCCGTTGGATGGTAACCACGGACGAGGCGTCTTCATCAATCTAGAAACGAAACAAGAGATTGAAGCTGCTTACGAAGTTGCCGTGGACGAAGGCTCGGGCGTCCTGGTGGAAAGATTCATCCGTGGCAACGAGCATCGCTTACTCATCGTAGGCGGCAAGCTCGCTGCAGCAGCCAAAGGCCAAATGGCAAGCGTGATTGGCGATGGCAAACAAACGGTTAACGAACTGATTGCCTCGCAGATCAACTCCGATCCGCGTCGTGGTCGCGGCGAAGAGCAACCACTGAACCCCATTCGCATCGACTCCGCCGCACGACTTGAACTTAAGCGCCAAGGCTTTCATGCTGACAGCGTGATCCCAGCTGGGCGCGAAGTTTTAATTCAGCGTAACGGAAACGTCGCGTTCGACTGCACGAGTGAAGTGCATCCGGAAGTTGCTGCAATGGCTGCTCTAGCGGCAAAGACTGTTGGCCTGGATATCGCGGGTATCGACTTGGTTGCGGAAGACATTTCTAAGCCTTTGCTCGCACAGGGCGCAGCAATTGTAGAGGTCAACGCCGGCCCCGGGCTGCTCATGCACCTCAAACCAGCCGAAGGCACACCGCAACCGGTTGGGCGTGCAATCATTGATTACATCTTCCCTGGTGAGGAAAACGGTAGCATCCCGCTCATCGGTGTCACTGGATCGAGTGGCACCACCGAGGTGTCTAACTTGGTTTTTCACCTACTCAAACAGAGTGGCGATTGCGTTGCCCTAGCAAACACATCAGGACTGTACGTTGGAGATCGCGTGCTATACAGAGGTGACAGTGCGAACTGGAGACAAGCACAACGTCTATTACTAAACAAAGACGTCGAAGCAGCTGTGATTGAAAACCGTGGCATGCAGATACTCACGGAAGGCCTTGCCTACGATCGCTGCAGTATCGGCGTCGTGACCAACGTCACATACTCTGATGACTATAAGCGCTCAGATGTCGCATATCACGCATTCGAAAATGCCGAAGACCTGATCAAAGTATTTAGGACGCAAGTCGACGTCGTTTTCCCAACAGGTCACGCAATCCTCAATGCGCAGGACGAGAATGTCGCCGCCATGGCAGACTACTGTGATGGAGAGGTTGTGTTCTACGCGACCTCGCCTAGCCACAAAGTTTTACAAGAGCATATAG
>JACCDP010551709.1_pt1 | contig 10942 bp, 10 predicted proteins | sample 7445841 | NCBI WGS metagenome assembly JACCDP01 (sample SAMN15323441, study PRJNA562643) | freshwater metagenome | isolation source: river surface water | place: USA:Blue River Watershed | collected 2017-08-17
CAGGCTATCCTGCGTTTGGGGCACCAGCGCTCGGTTCCGGGCCGTTCTTCAAAGAACGAAGTAGGGTCGCAGCGGTCATCCCCATGATTTTGAGGTCCAGTCCCAGGGACCAGTTTTGGATATAAAGTAAATCCAGCCGAACCCGGTTTTTCATGTCTTGTTTGGCGCGAGTCTCGCCCCGATAGCCCATGGCCTGGGATAGGCCGGTGAGGCCGGGCTTGACCCGATGCCGGGCCATAAAGGGGTCAATCACTTGGGAATAGGACAGGGTGTGGGAGAGCATGTGGGGGCGCGGTCCGACCACGGACATATCACCTTTGAGGACATTCCAGAATTGGGGCAATTCATCCAAGGATGTGTTACGAAGAAAACGCCCCATGCGGGTAATGCGGGTATCGTCGGCACGGGCCTGCAATGTGTCCGCCTCATCGTTGAGGCGCATGCTACGGAATTTGTAACAACGAAAGGGCCGGTTGTCTTTGCCCGATCGCCATTGCACAAAAAACACCGGCCCTGCGCTGTCCAGTCGTATCAACAGGGCCATCAAGGGCACCAGCCAGGAGAGCACTAGAACCAGAACCCCCAAGGACAGGACCAAGTCAACGGCCCGCTTAACACGCTGTGCACTCTCGGTTTCGAGCGCAAAGGGCCGAAGGCTCCAGATGGGCAGATGTCCCAGGTAGTCCATTTCGATGCGTGCCAGCGGGACCATTCTGGTATCGGGGACCAGGTGCAGGTTGACCAAATGTTCGGAAGCAAGGCGGCTGAGGGCTTCGAGCTCGTTGCCTTTGGGCAGGGAGGCACTGCAATAAATATCCGAAATGGTTTCGGAGCGCAGCAAATCGGGGAGGAGGGCCGGCCATTCATCGGCTCCTCCTAAGCGGTTCAGGTGCCTGGAATGCTCGTCTCTTTCGGGTCCAAAGTAGCCCAGGATTTGAGGAAATAGTTGGAGGGTTTTGCGGTTAATCCGCTCAAAATCTTCGGCGATTCCGGGTCCTAGAAGCACCGCTTTGGCTCCCCGGTAGGGATGAAAACCGCTGCGGCGCAGGACGGTTGGAAAAAACCAGTGCCAGAGGATTTGGAGGTTGGCGGTCGCGGCCAGCATGAGGGTGATGAGAATGCGGGAATAATAGACTTTGATCAACCCGTTGAATGCGTACGTTGTTACAGCAAAGAGTACAAAGCACCGAAACCACAATGAGAGCCGTCGAAACGGATCGGAGGAAGGAGCGCGCTCGTACAATCCGGTGATGAGGGCCGATGTAATCCACAGCAAAAGAAGGATGCCCCAAAAGGCGACAAAATCCGGACTGAACAAATGTTGCCATTCTCCAAAGCGCAGGTAATAGGCCAGGGCATAGCCCAGGGTGACCAAGGCCAGGTCGGTACCGGCCAGGGGGCGGCTATAGCGCTTGCGGTGGAGGAGGCTCAAGGGGTCCTGGTTTGGAGGGGCGTTGTCGGTAGCAAAAATACCCGTTGGCTAGCAATCCAACGATGTAAATACCTTTTTGGCGTTCGAGCAAGCTTTCGGTTAGCATGGAGGCCGTCACCAGCAGGACGGTCGCAATGCCCAGCCAGTAACGGTCCTCCCAATGCCAGCGTAGGGGAAGCAAGAGGCAGGTCAGCAGGAGGGCCAGGCCCAGGGGTCCCAGGGTGGCCAAGGTCTGCAGGTATTGGTTGTGGCTGTTGAAGCGGTTATCGAGGCCTGGGCTAAAATCGTTTTGGCGGTAGGTATCGAGGAGTTCTTTTTGGAAATCGCCGGCTCCAGTTCCCAAGAGGGGAAAATGCAGGTAACAGTGCAGGGTGTATTTCCATTTTTGGACGCGTAGAGCCCTTCCTCCCCAGCGGTCGCTTTGGTAGGTGCCTTGGAGGTTCACCATTTCTTTGTAGCGGGATTGGTTGACTTTGTTGCCGTTGATAAGGGCCCAAGGAAGGAGGAGGGCCAAGAGGAGGAGAGGAAGGTAGACGAGGCGTAGCCGCCCGGTGCGGGCCAGAAAAAACACCGACGCAGTCAGCACCAGCAGGGCGGTCAACAGGGCCATGCGGGAGGAGAGTTGGGTGAGGAAAACCAAGGAACATCCCAGGTAAAGGGTATGAAAGAGCCTTTGGCGCAGGGCGAGGCGGGGTGATGAGGGCGCGCTGGCCTCCGAGCCGACCACCCGATCTTGGAGGTAGGCAATCATGCCCATGAGGACCCATATCGAAAGGTAGATGGGATGCAGGCCGCTTATTCGGGCCAGATTTTCGTAAACCAGGTCGGCGAACCAAAAGGCCGGGGCTTGGCTTCGAAAGAGGACATCGAGGACACAGACCAAGCCCACCAGACCACTGCTGATCCAGGTCCAACGCAGCAAGGCGTTTCGGAGGTTGGTGGTTTTTTGGTCCGTCAATGCAAAGGCGATAGGCCAGGTGAACAAAGGAATTTTGCTGATGATTTCGGTCCAGCCTTCGCTTTGGTTGGTGGTCCATAACAACGAAAGCAAGGTCAATAAGCCCAGTAGAATTTGGGCCCAGGCGGGGAGACTTAGGCGGCTCAAAAAGCTGACCTGTTGGTTACTACGCTCTTGGTCACCACGCTCTTGGTCACCACGCCGGTTCCACAAAAGGTAACCCAACCACAGGCCTTGGACGAGGACCTGCAAAAAGGGCGGCATGAAGACCCCGGCCACCAGCAGGGCGGCGATCCGGCTTTCGGGGCTTGGTGCCAAGCGGCCTACGGAGGTCAGGATGCGTTGGAGCATTGTTGGAGTAGGTGGAGGTAGGCTCCCATGATTTGTTCAGGGGTGTATTGTTCGGCGACGGTTTGGCGGTGTTTGGCGGGCCAGGATTCAGGCCAGGGGTTGTCGTTGGCCAGGTACGTACCGAGAGCGATGGCCTCGTCAAAATAGACGGCTTCATCGCCCAAAACCGAACGGTTAAATTCGTTGTTATGGGCCACGATGCGGCAACCCGAGGCCATGGCTTCGAGGAGGGAGGGGTTGGTGCCGCCAACGCTGTGCCCGTGGAAATAGAGGCGGCATCCTTGGCGTAGGATTTCGAGGGTGTCTTGATCGTAGATGCCTCCCAGCCAGCGGATGTGGGGGCTGTTGGGATGCCGGGCCTGCAGACCGCGGGCAAAGGCGTTGGCGGGCCGGCCGACGAGGACCAGGGGTGGAAGGGTGGGACGGAGGGCGGCCGCGTGGGCATGGGCCTCAAGCAAGGTGTGGATATGGTTGTCCGGTTCCATGCGGGCAATCAGCAGGTCATAGCCCCCGGGCACCAACCCCATAGGCCCCAAAACCTGGGCAAGCTTTTCGGTAGTCAGGGGATCAACGGGCAGTGCCGCGTACGGGATAAAAGTGGAGTCCAAACCGTAGGTCTGTTGTAGGTATTGGGCGATTCCCTTGGAATCCGATACCAGGGCTTGGCTGCGATGGGCGGCCCTTGCTTCGGACCAACGCAAAAATCGGCGAACAAGCCCTCGGTATTTGCTGCGCCTCCATTCCAGCCCGTCCATATTGGTCACCACCGGGACACCGGACGGGTGCAAAGGGTACCAAAGCGCTGAACTGGTGTACCCCAATTGAAGGATGACATCGTAGGACTTTCGACGCGCATGCAGGATACCCAGCAGGTCGTAAACAAACTGCCCGGCCGTTCCCAGATGATTTTCGGGGTCGTAACACCGAACAATTTCAACCCCTTGGTATTCCGATTCCCGGTAGGGATGCAAGGAAGAATTGTAAACTGTGACACGATGCCCCTGCTGGACCAGGAAAACCGCCAGTTGTTGGGCAAATTGCTCAAATCCCCCGTATTGGTTGGGTATGCCCCTGGATCCCAGGATGGCAATATGCATCATGCCCAAAAATAGACTCCTATCGGTTGACTTGGTTGCTTTGTTGTAGGTTTGCGCCGTGGGACTGGTCGTACGCCAAAGCTTCAAATCCACCCTGGTCACCTATGTAGGGGTGGCATTGGGCGCATTGAACCTGCTTTATTTCTTTCCTCGCTACCTCAACCCGGAACTCATCGGGATTCGGGAATTGCTGTTGGGGGTCGCTCTGAGCCTTTCCATCTTCACCCAACTGGGCCTCCAAAGCGCCATGTCCCGGTTTTTTCCCTATTTCCAGGATGAACAACGGCAGCATAACGGATTTCTGTTGTTTTCGTTGGGGGTAGGGGCGGTGGGCTTCCTGATTTTTGGGGGCTTGTTTTGGTTTTTGAGGGATTTCTGGCAAAGCCTTTTTGCCGCCAATTCCCCGGAAGCCAATCGCTATTGGTGGATGATACTTCCGCTGACGGCGCTCATCATGCTCCAGAATATTTTGGAAATCTGGGCCCGATTGCATTTGCGCATTGTGGTCAATGCCCTCCTGCGCGAAATTTTGCTTAGGGCGGGGTTAACGGTTTTGACCTTGGCCTATGGTCACGGTTACCTGGGATGGGATGCCTTTTTGTGGGGTATTTGCGGGACCTACGCTGCTTTGGTGCTATTGCTCGCGCGGTATCTGCGCTTGATGGGGGTTCTGTACTTGGACCCATCGTACCTACGGGTTCGCAGAGCCCTCCGTCCACTGATGCTACGTTATTCGCTTTGGATGATCATCGGTGGGGCCGGGGTTGTGATTGCGGAACGTATTGACGGTCTGATGCTGGCCTGGCTCACCGGGCTCGCTGCCACCGGTATTTATTCGCTGTCCTTCTTTGTGGGGACCATTATCGAAATGCCTCGCCGCTCGGTTTCCCAAATCGCAGGGACCCTAATAACCCATGCTTGGAAATCAAGGGATTATGGAACCCTTGCCAAGCTCCATGGGCAGGCGGCCCTCAACCAAATGCTGATCGGAGGGATGTTGCTTGTCTTGGTCTGGACCCACGTGGAAGCTCTCTTTGCGTTGATGCCCAACGGTGAAGTTTACAAGGCGGGTAAATGGGTGGTGTTATGGATTGGTCTGGCTCGCTGGTTTGATATGTCCAACGGCTTGAATTCAGAAATCATTTTGAATTCACCCTATTACCGTTTCAACCTGGCATCCATTCTTTTTTTGGGACTTGTTTCTTTTGGCGCCAATTACCTCATGATACCGAGGTACGGCCTGACCGGGGCTGCCGCTGGTAGCACCCTGTCCATCCTCCTTTTCAATGGACTCAAGGGGGGATTTCTATGGTTTAAATTGAGAATACAGCCCTTTGGGCGGTCCACCCTTGCGGCGTTGCTTCTCTTGGTGTTGGTTTACGGCTTCGGTCTTTTGCTTCAAGCCCTGACCCCTCCATCGCACGAATCCCACCTTGTCACCTTGTGGCGCGTTGGATGGCAATCGTCCCTCATGGTTGGGCTCTTTGTGGTTGTATTGTACAGAACCCGTTTGTCTCCCGAAATCCGACAGGGGATGGAGCATTCTTTGGAACAAATCCGGCGAAAGACCGGCCCCTCATCTCCAAATCAAAAAAAACCAAATTAACCGAGGATTTGAGCGGCGTGGTTTTTGGTATCCACCTTAGCGATAACCTCTTGTATGATTCCGTCGGCGCCGATGACAAAGGTCACCCGGTCGGTTCCCATATAGCTTCGACCGTACATGCTTTTTTGGACCCAGGTTCCAAAAGCTTCGTGGACGATTTTGTCTTGGTCGCTGATGAGGTCAAAGGGTAGTTGGAATTTGGCGATGAACTTCTGATGCGAAGCAGGTGAGTCGCTGCTAACGCCCAAAATTTGGTAACCGGCTTGGAGTAGGCTCTGGTAATGATCCCGCAGACTGCAAGCTTCGGCCGTGCAACCAGGCGTATCGTCCTTGGGATAAAAGTAAAGGACCAAACGTTGCCCCTTGAATTCATGGAGGCTCCGCATTTTTCCGTTTTGGTCTGGGGCTTCAAAGGCAGGGGCTTTTTCGCCAACTTGGGGTCTGGGCATGGTTTGTGTGTTTGTGTTTTAAGGTTCAGGGAGCAAAGAGGACGGGTCCATTCCTTCGATGTCAATGAGGAGACGATGGATACGTGAATTGCCGGCTTTGTCTTTAACAATCAATTCCAGGTTTTGGTTTCCAAGCGGGAAGCATTCGTCCACGGCGACGGTCAACAGGCTGTTTTTGGCATCGAATTGACCCAAAACCCAAGCATCGCCGACACAGAGTCGGTAATCGTGCACACCGGTCATGGCATCGCTGATCCGATAGGAAAGGATTTGACCCCTCCGAAGGACTTTTATTTTGGGATTGAGTAAGCAACGGATGGCGGGTGGCACGGTGTCAGCAACCAGGCTCAATCGACCGAACATCCGTGCCTGGCTCAGGAACCAATTTCCATCCCAAGTCCCCGAATGGTAGGCGATTTGATTCCCCAGGCCTTTGTTTTCCAAAAAAACCTTGGAACGCAGGGATGGATTGATCCGATGGGTCCCGGCCTGAATACGGACATCGTAGGGTTGGTGAACAGGCGTCCGCGCGTTGTGAATTTCCCAAGTTCTAGAGGCCAGGTTACCCGATGCTGGAGGAAGCGATCGATGACGCAACGGCTCCTCATCGTAGAGAGTCCCTGGAGGCAAACGCAGAACCAGGCCTTGATCCCGAAGGATGGTTTCGCGGTCGGTCGGAATGCGCGGTGCCATGCGAATCGGAACGGCCGCTGCTGAATCCGCCATCACTACAAAACCTCTTCCCGCTTTGTTCCCGTTAAAGTCATAACACCATATTTGCACCGAGTCGACGGATCCCTGGTTGGGAGGGTAAAGCAAGCCGTTCCGACGAATGCGACCGTACATAGGCAGCTGGTTTCCAGGACTTACCTGGCAGCGATGCCTTTGGGATCGATCCAGGATTCTGGAGGGATAATCCATCACCGAATTCCCATAGCGCGTTTGGTCAAAATGAAAACCGTCTGCTTTGAATTCGTAGATGGTATCTCGGTTCTGTAACACAACAATGCGATAGACCCCGGTGGTTAATTCGTTGGAGTCTTGCCGATCCCTGGCCATTAATTCGATATACCCAGTGCTCTTTAAGGGAACGGGGATCACAGAGGCCGATTCAGAAGGCGTACCATCGTCGCTGAGAGGATACGTCCGTGGACGGACGACTGCGGGTGCAGGCTTGCGTTTGGATTTGCGGGATTTCCTGCCTTTGCTTTTGGTTACCTTGGTTTTGGGCGGGAACAAGTCGGTGGTTCGTAACACACGTTGACTGAGGCCGGGACCCGCTATTTCCACCAAACGAAGGGATTGAAAATAAGGCGCTTTTTGATCCAACAACCTCAAACCCAAATGCTGGGGGTTGATGATGGCTTCACTCAGGGTATGGCGGATTTCAAAGTGAAGGTGGGGTCCCCCAGAGCCGCCGGTGTTGCCGCTGTAGCCAATGATTTGGCCTTGACGAACAGGGATTTCACCGGGTTTGAGGGCCAGATCCAGTTCAAATTGAAGGTATTGATAGTGCCGCGTCTTGATCCATTCAGCCAAAGGGCTGGCGTAGCGCTCCAGGTGGGCGTAAACCGTGGTGTAGCCGTTGGGGTGATCCAAGTACACGGCAAGGCCGTAACCCGTCGCCGAGGTTTTGATACGGCTCACATGACCGTTGGCGGAGGCCAAGACCGGGACACCGGTATTCCCCCCGGTCCTGTAATCCAGTCCTGAATGCAAATGATTGGTTCTTAATTCCCCAAAAACACCCGAAGTGAGAGGAAGTCCTTCGACAGGATGAATAAAGTCTTGGGCAAGCACCCAACCCGGCCAGGCCAACCCCCAAATCAAGCCGATCGCAAATCGCAACAACCTCCGACTCATCAAAAGTTGGGACTCAAGACAAAGCGGCTGTAAAAATCTTCAATCACTTGGACCGCATCGGCCGCGGTATCCACCACCTGCAGGAGATCCAGGTCTTCGGGGCTGATGTTGGACTCGGTGATTTGAACTGTTTGGCGCAGCCAATCCATCAAGCCTCCCCAATAGCTTTTGCCAACCATAATGATCGGAAATTTTCCAATTTTGTGAGTCTGAATCAGCGTAAGCGCTTCAAAAAGTTCATCCAGGGTCCCAAACCCACCGGGCAAGACAATAAAGCCCTGGGCGTATTTGATGAACATTAATTTGCGAACAAAGAAGTAATCAAAATTCATGAGCTTGTCGGCGTCAATGTAGGGATTATGCGTTTGCTCAAACGGTAAATCAATGTTAAGACCTACCGATTTTCCTCCGGCTTCGCGGGCTCCTTTGTTACCGGCTTCCATAATCCCGGGCCCACCTCCGGTGATGACACCGTAGCCTTTGGCTACCAAAAGGGTCGCAATTTCTTCGGCTACCTGGTAATAGGGACTATCGGGTTGGGTTCGGGCCGAACCAAAGATGGAAACACAGGGGCCGATACGGGAAAGTTTTTCGAAACCCTCCACAAACTCCGCCATGATTTTGAAAATTTGCCAAGAGGAGGAGGCTTTGATTTCGGTCCAGCTCTTTTGCTCAAAAGAATCTTGAAGTCTTTCTTTGGTGAGATTGTTATCCATGTTTTGGTTTTAGTCGGTGGGTGCTTGGGTTTGGGCAACGGGGTTCCATGGTCGTGAGAGGAGCCACAAACCCCCAAAGGTGAGGGCGCCGTTCAAAATCAGTAATTCAAATCCGAATTGATAACCTCCTAGCCAACGGTCAGCGTTTGCTTTGAGAATATAACAAATCACCGGAGCAGCGACAGCTACCCAAGGGACCCATCGATCCAGAACGGGCCTCTTGGTGGCCAATCCAAAGGCGAACATTCCCAGCAAGGGCCCGTACGTGTAACCGGCCACCGTGAATAATTGGGTGATGAGTGATTCGTTGTGCAGGGAATGAAAAATCAAGATTTGAACGGCAATCAGGAGGGACATGCCCAGATGAACGAATTTGCGCGTGCGAGTGCTCCCTTTGGTTTGGTCAAATCCCAAAAAGTCCACGCAAAACGAAGTGGTTAGGGCGGCCAGAGCGGAGTCGGCGGTGGAATAGGCCGCTGCGATTAATCCGATAACAAAAGTTAATCCTGCCGCAACCGAAAAATGTTCGAAGGCAAGGGTGGGAAAAAGCAAGTCGGCCTTGGACGGCAAGGTCAATTGATGGTGGTCTGCGTAGGCATACAACAGGTAGCCAAGAAACAAGAACAGAAGGTTGACCACCACCAACACCAAGCTGAACCAAAACATATTCTTCTGCGCATCCCGGAGATTGCGGCAGCTCAGGTTTTTTTGCATCATATCCTGGTCCAGGCCGGTCATCACCACGGTGATAAAAATGCCCGAAAAAAACATCTTCCAGAAATTACGGCTCCCGCTGTCCCCAAAAAATATTTGGCCCATCGGGGTGCCGGGTTGGGCTCCGTTATCCGGGCATCGTAGGGCATCGCTGGTCATGGCCCTGTAAAGCTCGGTGGCATTCCAACCCAAATCACCCATGATGCTGTACAGACTAAAAACAACAGCCAATAACAAAAAGGCCGTCTGAAAGGTGTCAGTAATGACGATGGTTTTCATCCCACCTCGATAGGTGTAAAGCCAGATCAGCGCAATGGTCAAAACCACCGTGAGCGCAAAGGGAATTCCCAGCGGGCCCAGAATAAATTGATCCAAGATCATCGAAACCAGGTACAATCGAAAGGATGAACCAATGGTCCGCGATACCAAAAAAAACGAAGCGCCGGTATAATGCGAAGAGGGGCCTAAGCGCAAGCGCAGATACCCGTAGATGCTGGTGAGGTTCAGGCGATAATAAAGCGGCAGAAGGACCCGTATAATGATTTGATAGCCAACAAAATAACCCAATACCAACTGAAAATAAGAAAACGCGTTGTTACCAACGCCTGCGCCCACGGCGCCCGGTACCGAAACAAAGGTGACCCCCGACAAGGAGGCGCCTATCATGCCAAAGGCCACCAGATACCAAGGAGCTTGGCGGTTGGCCACAAAAAACGATTGGTTATCCCCGCCCCTGGAAGTGAACCAAGAGGTCAGCACCAGAATACCAAAGTATCCGAGGATTAACGAGAGAAGGAGGTAGGGGCTCAAAAGCTTTGTTTGATGGCGAAGTTAAGAAAGGCACGGGTCCTCGTTGGCTGTTGCTATTTTTGGGCCGTGGAATTGGGGTCTCAACTGGTGCAGGATGCCGTCAATGCCTTTGCGCGATTTCCGGGCATTGGTCGCAAGTCTGCGCTCAAGTTGGTTTTGCATTTGCTGCGCCGCGAACCTAGCGAGGCCTTGGGCCTGGGCGATGCACTCAAACGCCTGGTCGAAGAAATTCAGTATTGCGAGCGTTGCTTTCACTTCAGCGACCATGCTTTGTGTTCGGTTTGCTCCAATCCACGCCGTCAGCACGAAACGGTTTGTGTTGTAGCCGATCCGCGGGATTTGATGGCCATCGAGCAAACCGGTCGATACACGGGCGTTTATCATGTCTTGGGAGGCCTGATTGCCCCCCTGGAGGGCGTTCAGCCCGAGCAATTGCGTATCGAGGAATTGATGGCCCGGGTGGAAGCCGGAGCGGTGAAGGAGGTGGTTTTGGCCCTGAATTCAACCCACGAGGGCGAAACCACCGCCTTTTATTTGTCCAGGCGATTGTCCAACACGCCGGTTACCCTGAGCACCCTGGCCCGGGGTGTGGCTGTAGGGGCCGAATTGGAATACGCCGATGAATTGACCCTGGGCCGCTCCATCGCAGACCGGGTGCCCTTCAAGGGCTGATCAGGGGTCCATCGGGGATGATGACGTTCTCAGCAAGGGCAGGGCAGGTTTTTTGGACCCTTTGCAGCTGAAAAGGAGGTCGAACCTCGTATATTTGCGGTCCTTTACCCGGAATAGTCCGGTTAAAGGTCAAATTTCAATCAATATCAAGTGGATACGTTAAGTTTCAAGACTGTCTCTGCCAACCGTCAGACGGTTGTGAAGAAGTGGTACGTCGTTGACGCCAACTCAGAGATTGTGGGACGCCTGGCCACCCGCATTGCTTCGGTTCTCC
>JACCDP010033372.1_pt1 | contig 10941 bp, 14 predicted proteins | sample 7445841 | NCBI WGS metagenome assembly JACCDP01 (sample SAMN15323441, study PRJNA562643) | freshwater metagenome | isolation source: river surface water | place: USA:Blue River Watershed | collected 2017-08-17
CAGTTGCTGAATCTTGGGACCGTACGTCTGGAGGTCCACTTTGGGGGGCTTATTGAGAACTCCATCACTGATGCCGGACTTCACAAGTTCGAGTTCAGATTCGTTCAGGCCAAAGGACTCAATGGATTGGCTGATGGTTAATCCCATGGCATAAAAGATTTGTTGCTCATCGGTTGTCGGCTTGGGCGCTCCAGCGAATGCCGCAGTGGTGCCAAGGCACAGCATGGTCGCCAAACAGAAAACAATGAGTCGCATGAGCGGTCCTTTCTTTAAGTCTGACGGAACCCTTCTTGATAGCATAAGTTCAGGAATGGTGTCGAGTGGAAGGTCTTGCGTGGAGTATCAGGCGAAGTCGAGCATCCGCATTCCTGGCAAATCGATCGACAAACAGGGCAATCCGGTGATGGTCGAAACGAACGGTCGCCATGATCCCCGCGTTGGGATCCGCGCGACGCCAATCGCAGAAGCCATGATGGCCCTTGTCCTCATGGACTATGCGTTGCTCCATCGTGCGCAAAACGCCGATGTTATGACCAAGACTCCGAAAATCGCCGGGTCGGTCAAACGGTCTCGCGATTAGTCTGCTGGGTTTCGGTGGCTTCTACGATAATTTAGCTCGGTCTTCCGAAATGTGAATTTCAACCGGCTGGACGGTCGTAGTAAGTCCTGAGCCGATCTGCTGTTCGATCAAGGCAAGAAATCCCTCGACCGTCTCACGCGAGTCCACAATTTCAATGGTGACGGGAAGATCTTCTGCAAGGCGTTCGATCTTGAAGGTGTGAATCAAGCGAGTGTGGGGGCCAAATCCCATGAGGCCGCGGTAAACGGTAGCTCCAGCCAGTTGCCGCGCGTGGGCCTGAGCGACGATCCATTCGTAGAGCGGCCGTCCGGCATGTTTATCCCCTTCTCCGATATAGATCCGCAACAGACAGCCTTGTTCAACGCGCATGTATCACTTCCATAACATGTAGGCAGTGGAGTAGCCGACCCACACGGCGACGAGGCTCAGGAACACGTGGCCGACGATGTTGCCGCCGGCGAGCCACAGTTCTCCATCACGCAGCAAGTTCATCGTTTCGTTGCCGAAGGCGGAGAAAGTCGTAAATCCGCCCAGGAGCCCGACCATGAGGAAGGCCCGGGTCTCCGGGGAAAGGACGCTACGCTGATCAGCAAGCTCTGCGAGAAACCCGATCATGACACATCCCACCAGATTGACGGCGAGGGTGCCGAATGGAAATTGGATGCTCTTGCTCAGTTGCTGAACATATCCGCTCAGTAGGTAGCGCAGGATGGACCCAATGAAACCACCTGTGCCGATAATGAAAAGGGTGCGCAGCGTGCAGCTCTCAGCAAAAGTGTAAACCCAGATGACTGCCTATTGTACTCAAGTACCTTGATTGAGTCACGTTGTGCGTACAGGCTCATGATTGGAAGGTCTGGTTCGAAGGGAAGGTGCCGTAGTACAATCCGGACGCCAGCTCCCACATGGAGAAGTGGAATGCTCGATATTTATACGGATGGCGCCTGCAGCGGAAACCCCGGGCCTGGTGGGTGGGGTGTTCTGCTCCGGCAAGGCGATACGCAAACAGAACTCTGTGGTGGCGAGCCGGCGACAACGAACAACCGGATGGAGCTGCTCGCGGTCATTGAGGCCTTGCAGTCGCTTGCGGAACCGGTAACAGCTCGGGTCTACACCGACTCACAATATGTTCAGAAGGGCATCAGTGAGTGGATCCACAGTTGGAAGCAACGAGGGTGGAAAACTGCCGGGAAAGAACCGGTCAAGAATGAGGACCTGTGGCGTCGTCTCGATGCGTTGGCGGCTGGCCATACGATCGAGTGGCACTGGGTGAGAGGACACAACGGCCATCCGGAGAATGAGCGTGTGGATGCATTGGCTCGGGCAGGGCTCGAACAGGCTCGCTGTGCCAAGCGACCCGTTGCTGGCCAGACTGATCCTCCGGCCCACGACTCGAGCCGATCGGCCGACGCTCCTCTCATCCTCGATATTCAGCATGCCACGGTCTATCGTGGGGAGACCCGCGTCTTCTCCGACTTCTCCTTCGCGCTTCGAGAGGATGAACATGTCGCAATCCTGGGTCCCAACGGATCCGGCAAATCGACGTTACTCAAATTGCTCTCAGGCGAAGTTCATGCGATGCCGAATGATGAAACACGACTAGTGCTCTTCGGCGATGAACGGTGGAATGTGTGGGATATGCGGAAACAGATCGGCATCGTGTCGCACGACCTTCAACGAGAGTATCTGATTTGTGCAGAGGGGTTAAACGTCGTGCTGTCCGGCTATTATGCCAGCAACGATACCTATGAATACCAGCAGTTCAGTAAGACCCAGACGACGCGAGCCTATGAACTGATGCAGGAGTTGGGCATTGCAGCTTTGGCTGGTCGGCCGTTCGGCCATCTTTCGACCGGCGAGCAACGGCGCTTTTTGTTGGCGAGGGCGTTGGTGCATGACCCCCCGGTGCTGGTGTTCGATGAGCCAACCAGCGGGCTTGATCCCAAGGCATGCTTTCAGTATCTCGATCTGTTACGGGCCCAAATTGTAAAGGGCAAGACCGTTCTTCTTGTGACTCACCATCTCCATGAAATACCGCCTGAGATCGATCGTGTGATCTTCTTGAAGGAAGGGAAGATACTCGCCGACGGTCCAAAACCTGCGTTGTTGACTAACGATCAAGTCAGCACCCTCTTCGAGAGCAAGATGACCCTGGCCCAGGCCAAGGGCTGGTATCAGGCCTTGCCAGGATGATGCTCAGCGATTGAACCTGCCGATTCTCCACAAAATCCGTGGCTTTGACGAAAGCGGCTTCCAGAGCTAGGCTTCAGATGCCGCTCATTCGCATAAGCCAGCATGTACCCAGAGATCCCAATACTCACGCGCTGCCGACCTCTGCGTTCCCTCCTCTTCCTATTGACCTGTGTCGGATCGGCTCATGTTTGTGCCGGTATGGGGTGGGCTGAAACCTGGATTTGTCCTCGACCCGGACAGCCGGATCTCTATATAGACCGTGAATATCCAGGCTGTCGGCAACTGAGTGAACCAAAGACCTATTCACCCCTTCAGATTTCTCCTTCATCGCGACCTGAACAACCAGTTCCGGTGCGGCCATCAGCGTCGGGCACGAGAACCCTTCACCCTCCCTTCCAAGTTCATAGCAGGAAACCCATACCGTTTTCTGAGACCTCCCTCTCATTCCCCATATTGGGCGTGACACAGCCCACCGCAGGGTTCATCACCGGGTCATGGATTGGGTTAATGGCGCATATTACCGTGTCCTATAAGGCTGACGGGAAGGGGCCGGAGGTGATCCCTGATTCGAATATGATGCCGGTGTCGGTACATTCATTGTGGACGGCTGTCGCTGCTGCATCAAAGGCGGTGGGGTACGACCCAAAATACCTTTCTGTTCGATTATTGATTCCAACGCCAATGGAAGGGCCTAGCGCGGGCGGGATATTCGCCGTCGCTATCGCCGCGGCATTGCTCGGGGATTCGATTCGCCAGGACATCTGCATGTCGGGGACCATTGAGCCGGATTTGGAGATCAGGCCTGTGGGGGGATTGGTCGATAAGATGGGGGCCTGCCGCGATCTTAGAAAGACCACGATGATCGTGCCCGATGGGTTGGATAACAGCCATCTCAGCTTTACCGGTGCCGAACGATCCATCCAGGTGATCCAAGTGTATTCACTGTCGGAAGCCTATAGCGCCGCGACCGGTCAGGCGCTTCGGCCCGCACCCTAGAAACCAACAGAAGAGGAGGGATTATGATGCAGTCTCACGCGCACCACTCAGAGCGATTCTTGACGGCGGTCGTGACGAGACCAGCTGGACTCATGCTCGCCATGCTTGCGCTCCTAGCATCCACAGCCTGGGCGGCGGAACCGGTGAAGATCAGTTCCCTAGAGACCTATCCTGAATCCTACAAGATGATAATCGTCCAGGTTGAAGGCATAGTCAGCGGGTACCAAATGCATCATTTCATCGGTAACAATACCAAGCTGGAGAAATGCGTACAGGACTTTATGGTTGAGGACGGCACCGGGACGATTCAGGCAAGCTACGCAGCGCTCTGCCAGATGGGACCGGTCATGCTCCGAGACGGCGATGAAGTTACGATCGAAGGGCACTATTTGGGGACATTAGATGTGAGATCAGTGAGGAAACACTAGGGGGCAGGGTATTTAAGCGGATACATTCGGAAAAAGGTTAGAGATAGATCGATTCTCGACTTCTGCTACTTCTTCAGAAATCCAAACAAGACTCCGGCGGCACCGGCGCCAAATGCAGAAAGGTACCCGGTCGCCACTTCCTTGAGACCGTGAGCCTTGCCGCGTGCCCAATCGAGGGTGTGGGTCACATCCGCTTGGATCAAGTTCCACTCCAGGTGAATCCACCCGGTCGATTTTAGGGCGAACACGAGCGCGGCCAATGCGGCGGTGATCAACAAGGCGAGCATCAAGGTTTTTCGAAGCGCCCATCCGATGAGGAACCCACCAAGGAAGCTGGCTCCTCCGCGAGCGAGCGCCGGGGATGTCATGTCACTGAGCCAGGTCCCAAACCCAGCCACGGTCGTCGCGCCGGCGGCGAGAAACGGTTTGGCTGTCCATGGGGGACTGGTGAGAATCGTGCCGAATGTCTTTCCAAAGAACCCGCTGTGCGCTGAGCTTTGTACGGCGTTCATAATCGATTCCCCTCAAATGTGTTGCAGACCGACGGATCGCCGGACTCGAGTCCACGCTTGAGCCACGTCATGCGCTGTTCCGATGAGCCATGGGTCCAACTTTCCGGCTGCACGTGGCCCCGCGACATTTCCTGCAGCCGATCATCTCCGATAGCCGCTGCTGCCCGTAACCCTTCCTCGAAATCTCCTGGTTCGATCAAATTGCGTTCTTGCTTGGCGTGGTATCCCCACACGCCAGCATAACAGTCGGCCTGAAGTTCCATCCGAACCGAAAGGGCATTCCCCTCCGCTTCGGAGGCCTGACGCTGAAGGCGGTGCACTTTCTCCGCGACGCCGAGAAGATTTTGTACGTGATGGCCGACCTCATGCGCAATCACATAGGCTTGGGCAAAGTCGCCAGCTGCTCCTAAACGATGCGCCATCTCGTCGAAAAATGCAAGATCGAGGTACACTCGGTGATCGTTGGGACAATAGAAGGGACCGACGGCCGACGAGGTCGTGCCGCAAGCGGATTGGACGGCGCCGGTGAACAGGACCATGCGCGGGTCTTCGTAACGGGGACCAAGGAGCGTGCGCCAGGTGGTTTCGGTATCAGCCAGGACGACCGAGGCAAATTTGCCGAGATGGTCGCTTGGCGCGCCGACGGGTCCGGACTTCGATGGGGCCGACGGCGACATGGTCTCAGTCACGCTCTGGACCCCGTTGATCATATTGAAGACGGTCAGGGGATTGGCTCCGGTGAAATAGCTGACGGCCAGTACGAGCACAATCGTCCCGATGCCAAGGCCGCCTCTGCCTCCGATGCGGGCAGGCCCCATACCGCGACGATCTTCAATGTTGTCGCTTCCCCGCTGGTCGTCGATACGCATAGCCGTCCTCTCTTACGTCTGGAAATTAGTCCGATTCTTTTTCCATCGACTGAATGAACTTGTCGGCTTCGGCAATGGAACGGTTCATATCCTTGACCAACTGATCGACCTGCGCATCGACCTTGACCAGTTCGCCCTTAATGGCGGCCAGCGCTCGAGCATTCAGATTATGTTTGAGGTAGAGCACCTGGTCGCGCAGCGGTTTGAGGACCGGTTCGATTCGTTGTTCGGCCCGTTTCATCGCCGCGAGCATGTCTTTGTAGCGGCTTTTGGTTTGAGTGAGTTTGGCTTGGCTCTTCCGTCGCAGGTCGGCGCTGGAGTACTGACCGAGTTCTTGTTCCCATTCCGAGAAGAGTGCGCCGGCGACGCTCTCGACATCCTGGATCCGTTTTTTGACCGCCTCCGCACTGTCTTCGCTGGTCTCCAGTTCGCCACTCAGCTTCTTGTATGTATCTTCCAGGTCGCCTCCTTCATAGGAAACGACTTTTCCAAATTTCTCCAACGTGGTTTGGATTTCTTGCTTGGCATCTTCTTGCGCATCGCGCGCGGACTTGACGCGGCTGCTCAAAATGTCGCGTTTGGCGTAGCCCATTTTTTCCATCGTGGCGATGTAGGCTTTGTCGCAGGAGGACAGGCTCAGTGGGATCCACAGCAGCATGACGGCCAGAACGACTTTAGACATAATCACCTCTTCCAAACTCTCACCGGGCAAATGACCGAAGAAACTCGTGCAGAGACCTAGGGTTCCCATCATAACTGATGTTGGTGTAGAGGGGAAAGACCTTAGTTGGCATTCTCAACGATCATGGCTGTCTAGCAACGGCGCCGTGATCGCGCTATAGTGTGGACATGCGTGTACTCCCTCATAAGGCGTCCTGGTTGCTGCTCGTGATGTTGCTCGCGGGCTGTATTGCTCAGCGAGTGGTGCCTGACGAGCTGGAACCTCTGGTCGACAGAACGGTGACATTTCGCGCGGTGATCGAGGCTCCTGAAGCATATGAGGGGCGGATTCTGATATTCGGTGGTGAGGTCCTAAAGGTCAAGCGATTGAAGGATGGGACACAGATCGAGCTCTTGCAGTTGCCTCTCGATAAGAATGAGGGCCCGATCTTGAACCGCCAACGATCAGACGGTCGTTTCTTCGCAATTCAGCAGGAGTTTCTCGATCCTGCGACCATTGTCGCGGGAACCAAGATGACGATCGTTGGAGAATTGTCGAAAGCAAAGATCGAACACCTCGACGATGTCGAATATCGCTACCCCGTCTTGATTGTGAAGCACCTCCATACCTGGCAGGATCAATCCGATGACTATGCCCGAGCCTATCCCTATCCCCGGTTTTCGATTGGGATCGGAGGTGGCACAGGCGGCAGAATCGGCGGTGGTGGAGGCTTTGGCATCGGATTCTGACTCCGGTGAGAGGTGGAGTGCACCACATCATGCATTTTTTGAGAGGAGCAACTCGCTAAAAACTGTTTCAATCTTGAACATTTCTCCTTGCCTGACCACGATGCACGTTCTACACCATTGATTTCTATCAATAAAGTACGGAAGACTGATCACGGTAATTACAGCTGTTTTGGGTATTCAATCCGTGCAAATGTCGGAACACCCTCTTGCGCGCATGGAATGGAGCATGATATGCAAGCATATGCGAGAATGTTCCGGATCGTCACGCGAGGCAAGGAGATGATTGCATGACACCTAAACAGCAGATCACCAAGCGTAAAGAGAGAGTCACGTTGTCGCTCTCAGCCGATATGGTCGAACGGTTGCGAACTGTTGTGTACTGGAGTCCCAAGCTGACGCTGACGGGTGTCGTCGAATCTGCAATTCAGGCGACCTTGAAAAAGCTGGAGAAGGGAAAGCGGTATAAGCCGAGAAAAGGAAAGTTACCGGTCGGTCGGCCACGTAAGGCCCAGTCGTCTCGGTGAGGTCGGAGCCTTGATGACGTCAGGCGCTTGAATATCGAATAGATAGGGCGCAGCAACGCTTCCTTAGAAAATCGCAGTAGTGCTTTTGTTGCCGGTCCTGAGTGTGGGGTGCAGTAAAGTCGCAAGACATGCCGCCCGGTAATACCTTAGCATTTGAGCTTCCTGAGTTCTGGTCCCATCACACCGTTTGTCTGCAAATGGGCGCTCTCCTCCTGTTCATCTCCCTCATTTTGATCACCTAGGTTTTCTGTGGCCGGCACCTGGTGGTAAGACCTTTGAAGTCGATGCCGTTGTGCCTTCAGCATGGCGGATGTATTTCATCGTTTTCTCGCCCACCGTTCTGCTTTGACCTACAATACAGGGTGTTGTGAATCATGACGGACTGATACCGCATGCGTCTGGCCGTCCCTACACCATCCTCTTGACGGTCTTACTGGCACTGTTCTGCATTCGGGTATTCGCGCAATTGATTCAGGCGTGGTGCCCCGTGCCGTTTCTTCCACCGTTTGATGCGTGGACAAGCGGGGCGTTGCCGTACTGGCTGCTGGTGATGGTTCAGACGCTGATTATCGTGATGTGTAGTCGAGTGATTTGGAGGATGCATCAGGGGCTGGCGATCCCTTCTTCGACCAGAGGAAGGGTCTTGCTCGTGCTGGGCTCCATCTATCTTGGGTTGATGGGTGTGAGACTGATCATCGGATTGACCGTCGCAACGGATCATTTCTGGTTCAGTGCCTGGCTGCCGACCACGTTTCACTTCGTCCTTGCCGGTTTTGTCCTCGTATACGGGTGGTTTCACTATAGGGCTTCCAGTGACGTACTCCCGCGAGGCCAGGGGAAGACGGTATGAAACCGATCGCTCAATATGGAGCCTATCCGGTCATCTTGATCGGCAGCGTCTGGGGCAATGTGAGTCTGATGGACGCGGGAGTTGTATTTCTCCTCTCGACCTATCTGCCGATTACCATAGGCACTCTGGCGATCATCTGGCTCGAGCGACAGATACCTTATCGGGATTCATGGAAGCCTTCGAGGAAGGAAGTGGCCGAGGACTCAGCGTTTCTCGCTCTGGTACACGTTCTCTGGCCGAAACTACTCGCAATGGGTGTTGCCTATCTGTTGTTCGATATCTGGAATGGAAAGGACTGGTCTCCCCATGCGTGGTGGCCTCGTGAATGGCCTGTTCCAATACAAGCCCTCATGATGGCGCTCATGGTTGATAGTACGCGGTATTGGTTGCACCGTCTCAGCCATGAGTGGGGGCCGTTATGGCGATTCCACGCCGTGCATCACTCGCCGCATCGGCTCTATACGCTGAATGTTGGCCGGTTTCATCCCGTCGACAAAGGGCTACAATTCGTACTCGACTCGTTGCCGTTCATCATCTTGGGTGTGCCACCGGCCGTTCTCAGTCTGTATTTTGTGTTCTATGCGGTGAATGGGTTTTTTCAGCATTCCAATGTCGATGTGAAACTGGGCTGGCTCAACTATCTGATGAGTGGTCCCGAGCTGCATCGCTGGCACCACTCGATGTGGTCGCAGGAATCCAACAACAATTACGGCAATCATCTCATCATCTGGGATTGGCTCTTTGGAACCCGCTATCTACCTTCGAATCGTGAGGTCGAGGCGCTGGGCCTCATCAATCGCCGGTACCCAACCGGCTTCATGCAACAGATGGCGGCGCCGTTTTATCCTGGGTTGGACAAAGAGGCTGTGTGATTCTGTATGTCTGACTGCGTTGATCACTCTGCCATTGAGGCGACTATGCGCCTCATTCGCGATCTAGAATGGCTGCCGTTGCTCTCGTACACCGAGCGACCTGATGAGATTCAACGTGAACTCCTGTCGTCGATCCTCACCTCACAACGGGACACGCTATTTGGGCGACGGCACGCATTTGCATCCATCCGGTCCTACGAAGACTTTGCCCGGGCGGTTCCAGTGCTCGGGTATGAGGATCTTCGTCAGGACATTGAGGCCCAGGAGGTCAGCGGGGACCTTCTTCTGAATGCTGAACAGCCGGTCCACTATGTGCAGACCAGTGGAACGACAGGCAAGCCCAAACATGTGCCTCTGATCAAATCGGCGTGTGAATGGATCGGACGCTATCAGCGGCTGTTTTCCTATGCGCAATGGGCAGGCATACCCAAGATTTACGATGGACAGGTCATGGTCATCGCAGGTCAGCCGGTCGAAGGGTATTTACCAGGAGGTTCACCATATGGCTCCATGTCAGGGCTCATGAACGAGGAATTGCCTCAGGCGATTCGGCAGAAGAGTGTCCTGCCGGATGGAATCCTCCGTGTCGCGGATGTTCGGTGTAAATACCTGAGAATGGCCGCCTGTGCTGTGGCGGCCGGGACACTGTCTGTACTTGCGACGCCCAATCCATCGACCATTCTCAAACTGTTGGAGATCATTCGTTCAGAATTTCCGCACCTGGTCGAAGCGTTGACAGTCGGACCACGGCATCCGATCTTTTCGCAAGGGACTGCCTGGACAGAACCGATCCCCATCCATGCCGATCGTCTCGCATACTTGCGCACGTTGATGGGACAAGCCTCGAAATTGGATCTGGCCACACTCTGGCCCGATCTTCGCGCGGTTATCACCTGGACTGGGGGCAACTGTTCGGTGTTGATTCCAAAGCTGCATTCGCTCTCGTCGAAAGAAATGGCCGTGATCGAGATGGGGTACCTTTCCAGTGAATGTTTAGGAAGTCTGAATGTAGATGTGCGTGAGAATCGGTGCATTCCCACGTTTCAAGAGCATTTCTTCGAGCTCATCGAAGTGGTTGATAGCGATGACCATGTGCCTGAGCCTGTCCTGCTCGGAGATGCGCACCAGGGAAAGAAGTATCAAGTCCTGGTGACGACACGGAGCGGCCTGTACCGTTACGCCATGAACGATATTGTGGAGGTGACAGGCTGGTTCAACCGGGTTCCGACCATTCGGTTTGTGCAAAAGGGTAAAGGCGTGACGAATATCACGGGAGAAAAGTTGTACGAACATCAAGTGGTCGAGGCGGTTGACACAGTTCTTAAAGCCTCCGGCGTGGCTTGCGAGTTCTACGTGATGCTCGCGAATGTTCAAGCAGCGCAGTACACGCTTTACCTCGAGCACGTTTCCGAATCGGGCACTTTCGCCGGCGAGGTCGATGAACAGCTGGCACGGATGAACGTGGAATATCGCGCCAAGCGAGAGAGTGGTCGGCTGCAGCCGCTTCGTATTTTGCCGCTTCGAGCTGGTACCGCGGAGGCCTATCGGAGCCATTGTGTGGTCAAGGGGCAACGCGACGCACAGTTCAAATTGATTCGATTGCAATACACGCACGACTGTTCATTCGATTTTTCTCAACACCTCCTATAGAGCAGCAATGCCGATCAAGAACGTTCAGGTTCAATCGCTGGATATCTCTTTTAAGCA